>Ga0210410_10006367_pt1 | contig 10263 bp, 6 predicted proteins | sample IncBWC4MmetaG_FD_161058 | JGI IMG/M metagenome (GOLD analysis project Ga0210410, IMG submission 161058) | Forest soil microbial communities from Barre Woods Harvard Forest LTER site, Petersham, Massachusetts, United States - Inc-BW-C-4-M | ecosystem: Environmental > Terrestrial > Soil >... | reverse complement strand
CATTCCCATTCAATCGCTCGCCATCCTCGTCGGCATTGATAAATTCATGAGCGAATGCCGCGCCCTCACCAACGTCATCGGCAACGGCGTAGCCACCGTCGTCGTCAGCCGCTGGCAAGGTGAACTCGACGCCGAAAAAATGCGCGAGACCATGGCGCACCCCATCGAAAACGGTGAAGCGACTTCCCGCTAGGTGCCCTACGATTCAGATTGAACGAAGCGGTTTACAAATCCGCTCCCAGCGTTAAAATGTGTATGGTGAAGATCACATTCTCTGCTGGGAAGTCCGCGTCCGCATAAGTAGGAGGCCCTATGTCCACCACACTTCTCGATCGCCGCACCTTCCTCCGCGTTTCCGCCGTAGCCGGCGGCGGCATCCTCTTCGCCCTCCACACGGATCCCGTCTCCGAACTCTTCGCCCAAGCCCCGCAAGCCCCCACCCCCGCCTTCCTTCCCAGCGCCTTCATCCGCGTCGCCGCCAGCGGTATCGTCACCATCATGTCCAAAAATCCCGAAATCGGCCAAGGCGTCAAAACGCATCTCCCCATGATCATCGCCGACGAACTCGACGTGGACTGGAAAGACGTCCGCATCGAGCAAGCCGACCTCGACGAAACGAAATACGGCCCCCAGCGCGCCGGTGGCAGCACCTCCACGCCCACCAACTGGGACCCACTACGCCGCGTCGGCGCCGCCTGCCGACAAATGTTCGTCACCGCTGCCGCGCAAACCTGGTCCGTCCCCGAATCCGAATGCCAAGCCTCTTCCGGCCGCGTCACCCATCCTTCCTCCAACCGCACGCTCACCTACGGCGCGCTCGCCGAAAAAGCCGCCGCCTTCCCCGCGCCCGATCTCAAGACCGTCAAGCTCAAGGATCCCAGAGATTACAAAATCATCGGCCGCCCGACTCGCGCAGTTGACAATCCTTTAATCGTCACTGGAAAAAATCTCTACAGCATCGATTTCAAAGTTCCCGGAATGCTGTACGCCGTCTACGACAAGTGCCCCGTCTACGCTGGAAAGTGTACCGGCGCAAACCTCTATGAAATTAAATCTCTTCCGGGTGTCCGCCACGTCTTTGAAGTCGAAGGCACGCAAGATTTGCTCGGCCTGCATTGGGGCGTAGCAGTTGTCGCCGACACGTGGTGGCAAGCCAATGAAGCCCGCAAGAAACTACACGCCCAGTGGAACGAAGGTTCCACCGCGCAGCAAAGCAGCGAAGGCTTCCAGAAGCGCGCCGATGAGCTTTCGACGCAGCCGCCCGCCATCACTCTGCGCAAAGACGGCGACGCCGAAGCCGCCTTGCAGTCCGCCGCTAAAATCGTCGAAGGCGCCTACTCCTATCCGTTCTTAGCCCACGCTCCCATGGAGCCCGAGAATTGTCTCGCCCACTATCACGACGGCAAGCTCGAATTCTGGTCCCCCAGCCAAACCCCCGAAAACGGCCGTATGCTCGTCTCCAAAGTTCTAAATATTCCCCACGACGACGTCATCATCCACCTGAAGCGCGCCGGAGGCGGTTTCGGCCGCCGCCTCACCAACGACTACATGCTCGAAGCCGGCGCCATCGCCAAGCAAGTCGGCGTCCCCGTCAAACTCCTCTGGACCCGCGAGGACGATTTTCACCACGATCACTATCGCCCCGCCGGTTTTCATTACCTCAAGGGCGGCCTGGACTCCTCCGGCAAACTCGTCGCCTGGCGCAATCACTTCGTCAGCTTCGGCGAAGGCGATAAGTTCGCTCCCTCTGCCAGCATCCCGCCAAATCAATTTCCCGGCACCTTCCTTCCAAACTTTTTCTTCGGCGCTTCCCTTATGCCTCTCGGCGTGCCCACCTACGCCCTTCGCGCTCCCGGCAGCAACGCCTTCTCCTGGGTCTTCCAATCCTTCACCGACGAGCTCGCCCACGCCGCCGGAAAAGATCCCGTCCAATTCCGCATGGAACTCCTCACTGCGCCGCGCGTCCCCAGTCCGCAGCCCTCAACCAATCCCGGTGATGTGGATTTCGACGCCGCAAGAATGCAAGGTGTGTTGAAACTCGTCTCGGAAAAATCCGGCTGGGGCACGCGCAATCTTCCCAAAGGCACCGCCATGGGCGTCGCCTTCCAATTTGCCCATCGCGGCTACTTCGCCGAAGTCGTCCAACTGCGCGTCAATTCCGACAAACGCATTAAGGTCGAAAAAATCTGGGTCGCCGGCGACGTCGGCAGCCAGATCATCAATCCACTCAACGCCGAAAATCAGGTTCGCGGCGCCGTCATCGAAGGCCTAAGCTCCGTCATGTCCTACGAAATCACCATTGACGCCGGCCGCGCCGTCCAAAGCAACTTCCACGAATACCAGCCCGTGCGCATGAACCAGGTTCCGCCCGAAATCGAAGTCCATTTCCTGAGGACCGACAACTCGCCCACGGGCCTCGGCGAACCTTCGCTCCCCCCGGTGCTCCCAGCCGTCTGCAACGCGATCTTTGCCGCCACCGGCCAGCGCATCCGCTCACTCCCACTCTCCAAACACGGCTACTCCTGGGCCTGAGTTTTCTGGCCCAACTACCCGCTTTCTGTAGAGGCACCCGTCGCCGCGGGTGCCCTTCTTCGTTTTTGGTTTTGTAGGCGCCGGGCTTTAGCCCGGCCCGCCTCATCTGGATTAAATTTTATTTTTCTTCTCTTACTGGTTGATTGCGAACGGTTTTCAGTTGTCAGTGCTCAGCTTTCAGTGAGAAAAAAAGACAAAGACTTAATTTTCAGACGAGGAAAGGCGGCCAGTTTTTGCTTTTAGTTCTTCGCTCACTCATACCGCAACGCCACCAACGGATCCACCCGCGCCGCCCTCCGCGCCGGCAGCCAGCACGCCATCAAGCCAGTAACGATCAGCAGCAACGGCACACACGTCAGCGTCCACGGATCGTACGCCGACACGCCCCACAGTTGCGTCGCGATCACCTTCCCCAGCGCCAGGCTGGCGATCAACCCAATCCCCACGCCAATCCCCACCAGTCGCAGCCCCATTCGTAACACTAACCGAAGGACCTCCCCGCCTTCCGCCCCCAGCGCCATGCGGATTCCAATCTCATGCGTTCGCCGCGCCGTCGTATACGCCAGCACGCTATACACGCCAAGCGTTACCAGCACCAACCCAATCGAACTGAAAATCGTCATCAGAAAAAATCCAAACCTCGGCCCCGCATACGAAAACTGGCTGATGTAGCTTTCCATCGTCCCCGTGAACGTCAGCGCCACGCTGCTGTCCGTGTCCCAAATCTCTCGCTCAATCGCATTCATCATCGTCAGCGGCTCTTGCGCCGTTCGCACCAGAATCCCGCGGAACGCCGAGCCCGTCACCGTATACGGTATCCAGATCTCCGGCTCAACCGGATCTTGCAAGCCGCGGTTCTTCACGTCCGCCACCAGTCCGATGATTTCAAACATCGGCTCCTTCACCGCGTCGTCAAACTCCGTCAGTTGCGCGACGCGTACCTGTTTCCCGATCGGATTCTCGTTCCCCAGGTATTTTTTTACGAACGTCTGGTTCACGATCGCCAGCTTCCGCGCTCCATTCACTTCCGCTTCGGTAAAGCCCCTCCCGTCCACGAACTGGATCTTCAGCACCGGAAAATATCCTTCGCTCACCAGCTGGAACATCGCGCTCCATTTTTCCGCGTGCGACTTCCCCGGAACTTCGATGTCGCTCGGAATCCCTCCATATGGAGGCAGCGTGCTCGTTTCCGTCGCCTCCACTACGCCCGGCAATGCCTTCAACCGCTGCAGCAGCGGCCGGTAAAATCCCGCCACCTGGTCCGCCGTTTTATACCGCTCCGGCGGCAGCGGAAGTCTTGCCACAAAAATATGATCCGGCTGCAACCCCAGGTGCACTTCCCGCAGCGCCACAAAGCTCCGCATCAGCAGGCCCGCGGCAACCAGCAACGTCAACGACAGCGCGACCTCCAGCACCACCACGGCGTCGCGCAGCCGTCCGTGCTGAAACCCTCCGCTGATTCCCTTGCCGCTATCCCGAAGCGGCTCGTTCAAATCCTTGCGCGCCGCCTTCATCGCAGGTACCAGCCCAAACACCAGTGCCGTCAGCACCGCCGTCACCAGCGTGAACGCCAGCACCGGCGTATTCAGCCGGATCACCGCCTCCGCGGGAATAATATCCTGCGGCATCAGCGCCACCAGGAACTTCAACCCTCCCCAAGCCAGCAGCGTCCCCAGCGCCGCCCCGCCCATCGCCAGGATCAAGCTCTCCACCAGTAGTTGCCGGATCAACCTCCACCGGTTCGCCCCCAACGCCGACCGGATCGCAAACTCCTTCTCTCGCGTGGTCGCCCGCGCCAAAAGCAGGTTCGCAACGTTTCCACACCCGATCAGCAGCAATAACCCCACTGCGGACAACACGATATACAGCGTGGTCTTAAATTTCCCCACCACATTGTTCGTTAGTGAATCCAGCTGCACCGCAAAGTGTTTCGGATATTCCGTCGGGTACACCGTGGCCAGCCGCTTTGCGATCACCGTAAAGTCCGCTTCCGCCTCTTTCACCGTGACTCCCGGCTTCAGGTGCCCCAGCATCCACCAGTGTTGCTGAAACGCTCCGGCAATGACTTTCGCCGTCGCCGCCCGGCTCGGCTTCGCCGGGATCCACAAGTCCGCATTACCCCAGCCAAACCGCGGCGGCATGATCCCGATCAGTGTTCTCGATTCGCCATTCAGCACAAACGTCTTGTTCACAATCCCTGGATCAGCGCCAAAGCTCTTCACCCACACCTTGTACCGCAGCACAAACACCGGCGGCGCTCCCGGTTCGTAATCCGCCGGCTGCATGACTCGCCCATATAGCGCTGGCATCCCCAAAAACTCAAATGTCCCGGGCGTCACGAAGTTCCCTTCGAATCTCTGCGTCCCTTCTCCCGCCCGATACAACACGTCCGTCTGGTTGTTCCCGATCGCCCGGTCAAACACATGATTCTGCTCCACATAATCCAGAAACTCCGGCCCGATGAACACGGGTCGCCCCCCAGGCTCGCTCCGGTCCGTGTCATGGATGAACATCGAGTAGTACCGCTGCGCATCCGGATAGGGAAACGGCTCCATCAAAATGTTGTCCATCACACTGAAAATAGCCGTGGACGCCCCAATCCCCAGCGCCAGCGTCACAATCGCAATCGCCGCAAACCCAGGCGCCTTCCCCAGGTTCCTCAACGCATACCGTATATCCTGCCCCAGCGTTCCCATGCTCCACCCCCAGTTAGACCCTCGCCCTCGCTATCTACTAAGAGACGCATTCCCATCTCCTTTTGTTCGACGGCAACTCTTCAAAGAAGTCGCTTTTCCCTCAAGGTAGGACACGACTGGGCCAAACGCGGAAATATTCCCCGGGAAACTGGGGGAATATCGGGGAATGTCCCCGTTTCCCATGCTTCCCGCTATCTGCCGGTCACTGTGGTGGTAGGTGGCCTTGCGATAGCACATTTACTTACTGTTGGATGTTCAATTTGGTGCACCTCGCATGTGGTCAATTTTGCTCATCTAGACGGGTCGCTCCTAATGAGTCTACGATTGTTCACGCTGAACCAACTTCCCCAGCTGAGTGAAGGAGCAGAACCGAATGCCGAGTAAGCGTAGTCTCGGTGTCAGTCACGCATTTCTCCGCAGAAGATTCCGTACGAAGATGACTTTTCGGAACTACCGGGACAAAGAGGTCGTCTTTTCGCAAGGAGATCCCGCTGACTCCGTTTTCTACATCGATAGCGGGACGGTGAAGCTCACCGCGGTCACCACCCGCAAGAAAGCTATTATCGCCATCCTGCAGCAAGGCAGCTTTTTTGGCGAAGGCTGTCTCGCAGGGCAATCTCGGCGGATTTGTACGGCAAGATCCATTGGACAATCCAATGTCGTTCGACTGCAAAAAGAGAGGACGGTTCACGCGCTCAAGAGAGACGCGCATTTCGCGGCGCTGTTCGCTGAATATTTGCTTTCCCGGGTTGTTCGAATCGAGGAAGACCTGATAGATCAATTCTTCAATTTCAGCGAAAGGCGGCTGGCTCGGGTTCTTTTGTTGTTCGGGGAAATAACCAAGGAATCGAAGTCGGACTCTCCCCTGAAGGTGAGCCAATCAACCCTGGCGGAGATGGTTGGTACCACCCGCCCAAGGGTAAGCAAATTCATGAACCAGTTCAAAAGGAAGGGCCTGGTCAGCTACAACGGGGGCTTGCAAATAAACAGCGCACAGCTCGCCGCGTTTCTGGAAAATCGCCCGATGTCCGTAAAGAAAACGTAGACTGGCCAGAAGGCTCCGGCTTTCGCCACCAGACGACCGCCGAACCGAACCACGCCCTCGAGCGACGGAAGCAAGAAATGAAAAGTGATGGGGTTTCGGTGAAACATGCCAAAAGGGAAAATGTCGGACGCCGCATTCTTGGGGCTAGTAGCCTGGCTGAAAAAGTTACTTGCAAAGCCACAGCTTACGAAGTCAGTTAGAAAGAAGGCGACAAAGAAGCAGATTGCAGCATGGACGCGCGTTAGTTGAGCTTCTGCAATAGCGTTTTCAAGGATGCGTGTGCAGTAGGCGCGGGTGAATGTAGCGCGTGGGCGAATGCCTGCCGTTACGCGACTAACCCGGAGTTAGCCGAAGCCACAGGGACCGATTACTCGTGGCGCGCGGAGTTGTCGAAATCCGTGTGCGCGCGAATCTGTTTCCGCTCGATGGCAGCAATGGCGCTAAACCTTCGGTCTACGTGTGGAGCAAAGCGCGGAGCACCTGAATAGAGCACGCAACTATGCCCGGCAGCGACGCCGCACGTAGGACAGGGGATAGAGGATAACTGTTTGGCTGTGAGGTTTCTGGTTTTCATCTCGCTACAATAAAAGAACAGCCAGCCTGGAAACTGTTCCATTTTGAACACTCTGGGTTCTGGCTGTTATCCGAGCAATCGCACGGAGACCACCCTTCGCAAGCGTCAGCAAACGCTGTATTCGATCGCGTACTTTTCAGTGGTCCGGTAACCTCATACTCGGAGTTAAGGGCAGAAATGTGCAATACCGCACAGTTTGGCCATGCCTCTGTCGGCTACAGTATTCACCTGATGACCAGCCCACAAGTGAACAAAAAGCGGCTCCTTCTCGTGGACGATAACGACGACGTCAGAACCGTATTCGAGGAAGGCATGCGAGCCTACGGGTTTGAAGTCGTCGCCGCCGCTAGCGTAAACGAAGCGTTGAGACTCATTTCTACGCAAAAATTCGACGTCCTGCTCTCCGACCTGCACATGCCGGATGCCGGGGATGGATTTACCGTCGTTAGCGCCATGCGCCACGCGCACCCGAACGCAGTAACACTGGTCCTCAGCGGCTACCCTGCGCTTCAAGAGGCCATGGCTGCCATCCTATTGGAGGCTGACGAGGTCCTTGTGAAACCCGTTGGCCTGGCTGCGATTGCCGAAATTATCCAGAAGAAACTTGCGAATCCCTCCGCTCGCATGTCCATGAAAAAAGAGCGCGTCTCCGCAATTCTGGAGCGCGATGCGGAACTCACGATCCGCAATTGGATGTCCAAAGTGGAGCGAAACGAGGAATTGTGCGGCGTCTCACTGAGCTATCAGGAGCGCACCGGCCATCTTCCGCTCCTCTTCAACGACCTCGTCTGCCGCCTCCGCCTCCCTCCCAATGCCAAGCTTCCCATCTCCATCGCCGCGCGCGAGCACGGGATTATGCGCCGCAAGCAGGGTTACACTGTAGCTATGGCCGTCGAGGAGTCGCGAATCCTTCAGGTCAGCATCTTCAGTACTCTACAGAACAATCTTCGATCCGTGGACTTTAGCTCCGTGCTGCTCGACGTGATGACCATCGCGGACGAAGTAGATTCCCAATTGAAGCAGTCCATGCTCGGCTTCATGGAGCCCCCAGCTCCCACCTCGGCAAGTTGCCCGCCTAATTCTTTAACCGCAGACCCCGCCTGAACCGGCCCGCCCTAGTCGCGAGCATCTTGGCGACCCGGGGGGGCGTTGGCACGGCGCTTCTAGTGGCGAGACTTTCGCGTTTTGTGCGTCCCGTCCTGACGGGTTCTGCCGGGGGCTATCGGGATAGACAGGACGTTTTCTTGGCAACGCGCTTCCGCTTCGTTCCCGCATCCGCCTGTAAATAAGCCATTTATAATAATTATTGACAATGTGTACCATTCTGCTATAATGGTTTTCTGGAGTCGGCACTATCCTCGTGTGCCGTACGCTGCATGTGCCCCCGCCAAGCGGTCCCTCTAACTCCTCCACCCTTGACCCACTCCAACCAGCTACCTTTTTGCCAACAGTCCGCGTCCGTAAATCCCTTAGATGCAACACTTGTAGGCCGCTTCGCAAGTGCTGCAAACAAAAGACTTACTGTAAACCTAACTCCTGTAGATGCAACACTTACGAAAAAGCGGGGGGTAGGGGTCCTCCCCTCCAAGGAACTAAACTACCCTCCTCAACTTTTCCCCAAACCACCAAAAACTATTCCGCTCTTTCTTTTCAACCACTTACAAATTGCCCATTTTCTATCCCCTTTGTTTTGACATTCATCCATGTAATGGGGGGTGTACCCCCCTCCCAACACTCCAACCTTTAAACCTTCCAACATTCAACGCTGCCTCGGCCCTTACTTCGTTGCTTCATTACTTCCAGCCTCCAGCTTTCGCACCAAATATGGAATGATCACCTGCCGGAAAATCACCGGATCCGGCCACACTTTCACCTGCCGCCCCAAGTGCCCGCCCTGTGGATTAATCCACGCCTCTTTCGGAACGTCGCCGCTGCTGAGAATCAAATACGTGTCCGAAATCGGCACCTGCGTATCCAGGACTCCCGCGATCACCAGCATCGGCGCCATCGGCTTCCCGAGCAGCCCTTGCGAAACCAGCGACATCTTCGGAAAAATGTTAGCCAGGTCATCCACCGTTTTCGCGCCCTCGTAAATGGACATCAGCGCCGGGCCCAGCCCGAACAGATACTCGCGATTGCCCAGCGTTTTGTTGATCACAAAATCTTTCTGAAACGTCGCATCCGCCGGCGGAGATTGCGCCACCACCGCCTTCAGCCGCGCGTGCTCCAGAATCGCCAGCTTCGTCGCCCAATACGCTCCGAAGCTCTGGCCATCCATCCCGATGCGCGTCTTGTCCACTTCCGGCCGCGTTTGCAAATAATCAATCACCCGCGAGAATTCGCGTTCCGCCGTTTCGCTCGCCTTGATCGGCGACTGCCCCGTCCCCGGCGAATCCAGCCCGATAAATCCAATCCCATACGGAAGGATGGCGCCGAAGTTTTCCGAAAGATCTTCCTTGCGGCTGTCCAGCCCGCTAATGGCAATCACCAGCGGCACCGGCCCTTTCGCATTTTTCGGCAACCGCAGATATCCGACAATCTCCGACCCTTCAAATGGAATGCGCACCACTTCCAGCGGCGGATCCATCAATTTCGCATGTGCGAGAAACGCTTCCAGCGCCTTCGCATACGCGCGCTGTTTCCCCGGAGAAGCCGGCACCGGCCACCGCCCAAACGAATACAGCCGCCATGCCTTCACATACAGCGCGCTGGCTTTCGCAGGGTCCGTCGCCTCCGCCGCTTTCGCTTGCGCCATGTAGCGGTCCGCAACCGCGCTGAACGCCGCCGCCCATTCGTCGTAGTCGCTGGTCTTGATCGCCGCGAACGCTTCCTTCACGTCCGCGGGATCGAGCCCGATCAACGGATACATCCCGTTTTCCGCGCGCTTGATCGCCTCGGTCTTAATTTCGTCCAGCGTCCGCTCTTTCTGCTGCGCCATTGCCCCGCTTGTGAACGCGAACGCAAAAAGAATGACGGACAGCGAACAACCGATACGGTAAAGCCCTGTTCTGATATCCATTTACTTTATCCCCATCATCACTTTTCTCAGCGCCGCGTCGTAATACGTCGGCTCGTAATATTTCTCCGGCCCCGGCGCATGTCCGCCCCAAGACCCTTCCACTTCCGCCCGCAGCTTCAACACGTTCCTGAATCCATCAAGATCAAAGCGCGCGTCCTTCTCATATCCCCCCGGCCGCGACATGTAAGATTCGTAAGTCTCCCCGGCCACCTCCGGCGCAAGATGCATCTCTTTCGTTATCAATTCGATCACCTTCTCCTTATTCGCAGGCGCCATCAGCCAGCGTTGCGCTTCCACGATTGCTGCAAGATAAAGCACCAACGCGTCGCGATGTTCCCCCGCCCACTTCCGCTCCGTGAAATACCCGGAAGCCTGGTACGGTCCGATCAGCTCCTGA
>Ga0210410_10006366_pt1 | contig 10265 bp, 10 predicted proteins | sample IncBWC4MmetaG_FD_161058 | JGI IMG/M metagenome (GOLD analysis project Ga0210410, IMG submission 161058) | Forest soil microbial communities from Barre Woods Harvard Forest LTER site, Petersham, Massachusetts, United States - Inc-BW-C-4-M | ecosystem: Environmental > Terrestrial > Soil >... | reverse complement strand
TATCTTCGCGGGCGATTTTTTCAATCAAGCGCGGATCGGTCTTCAGGGAAGTCACTTCGTCGGAAAGTTCCTGGTTTTCCTTATCGAGCTTTTGCATTTCCGCTGTGTAATTCTTAATGGTCTGCTGAGTGTTGCGCATGGCCAGAAATCCGTGCGGGCCGAAAATGTCGTGAATTGTGAGCGCGAGAATTGCGAGTCCTAGAATTGTGCGCAGGTTGCGGCGGAAGAAGGATGGATTTTTGTCGCGAGCATTCATGTCTTGAGCAGTTTCCTTTATTTTGCGGAAGCGTCGTTTATCCACTTGCGCGTGTCTTCCGTAATCTTTGCTGATTCTGCCTGCGAACCTGCCTCGGCGTAAACACGAAGTAACGGCTCTGTTCCTGAAAGACGCAACAGGACCCAGCTTCCGTCATCGAATTCCAATTTCAGGCCGTCGGTGCGATCCAAACTTCTTACGTGGCGGCCGAGAAACGCGGAGTAGTTCTGTTTCAGGCGCTTCATCACATTCGCTTGGAGTTCTGCGGAGAGATGAAGATTGGTGCGGATGGGCCAGAACTCCGCGCCGACGCGGCGGAAAAGATCTTTGATTTGTGCGGCGAGGGAAGTTCCGCGAGCGGCCATCATTTCAGCGACGAGGAGGCAGGCGAGGATTCCGTCTTTTTCGGGGACATGGCCGCGGATGGAAAGGCCCGCGCTTTCTTCGCCGCCCAACGCAATTTTATCTTTTTCAATTAGTTCGCCGATGTATTTGAAGCCGACGGGAGTTTGATGAACTTTCTTGCCGTTCAATTTGGCGACGGCGTCAATCATGTGGGAAGTGGCGACGCTGCGGCCGGCGTCCATCTTCCATCCGCGGCTTTGAATTAAATAATCGTAAACGAGGGCGAGAATGTGATTGGGGGAAATCCAGGCGCCGTCGGAATCGATGATACCGAAGCGGTCGGCGTCGCCATCGCTGGCTAGGCCCATGTGCGCTTTACCGTCGAGAACGGCTTTGCGAAGAGGCGCGAGATTTTCTTCGGTGACGTCGGGGCCGGTGCCGTCAAACATGACATCGCGATTGGCGCGAATTACGGTGACGGGAATGCCGTGATCGGCGAGAGCGCGATCGAGGTAGCCGGCGCCGCAACCGTGAAGAGCGTCATAGACGATGGCTAGTTTGTCTTTGGAGCTCTTGGCGGCTTTGGTGATTACGTCAAAGCGCACAAGCTCGTTGATGCGCGCTAGATACGGATCGCGCGGCGAGATGCTCGTGAACTCCTGCTTTGGCTGGCTGTGTGCTTCGGCGGATTTTGTGAAATCGCGTTTGGAAAGTTTCGCGGCGCGCTTCTCGATGTCTTTGGTAAATTCTGGCATAGCAGGCGCGCCATCGGGGCCGGAAAACTTCAGGCCTTGATAGGCGTAAGGATTGTGGCTGGCAGTGAAATTAATTCCGCCGGAAGTTTTTCGACGGCGAATTTCCAGAGCGACAGTGGGAGTCGGAGTGGGGCCGTCGCACATGAGAACTCCGATACCGTTTGCGCTGAGAATTTCGCCAGCGGTGCGAGCGAATTCTTCGGCGAAGAAGCGCGTGTCATGCGCAAGAATCAATGTGGGCTTCTTATGCTTGGCTCGAGCGTGTTCGGCGATGGCAGTTACGGCGAGACGGACGTTCGGAAAGGTGAATTCGTCGGCGATGATGGCGCGCCAACCGGAAGTTCCAAAATGAATTGGTGAATCTGGCATTCAATTCCCCCGACGCGCTATTGTAACGTGTCGTGTAAGCGCATGTGAAGTCCGAGCGAAGGCGTGACGGAAGCGACAACTTGAGCAGGAGACGCCGTGGCGAAGAAAGTTGATGTGATTGTGGTGCTCGTGACTTGCAAATCGAAGGGCGAGGCGCGAAAGATTGTTATGGCGCTGGTGGAAAAGCGATTGGCGGCGTGCGGAAACATTTTGGAGTCGCCGGTGAGTTCAATTTATCGGTGGAAAGGGAAAATTGAGCGAGAGAAGGAATATTTGGTGGTGTTGAAGTCCACGCGTGCGGCATTCGCCGCATTGGACAGGGAAGTGGGGCGATTGCACAGTTACGAGGTGCCGGAAATTATCGCGATTCCGGTGACGGTCGGGTCGCGAAAATATTTAGGATGGGTTGGGGCGAATGTCGACGAGAAATAAATTCAACGATTACGTGATTCGCGGCAGAGATTATTTTGCCGCGGCATCTCCTGCCTTGAATTGTGTCCACGGTCCGGCTTTCATATCGTGAAGAATGGGCGTCTCCCATGCGAATTCGGGATGCGCTTTCAGGAAAGGTTCTGCGAGGAAATCCTCGCCGCAGGGATGTCCGGTATGCGCGTAAAAGCTGAGCGATTCAGCCATGGTGCTGTCCATCGCCTTGCCTTGAACGGCGCCGCCGGGGAAATTTGCGCCCCAGGTCCATTGGGGAATGCCGCGCGATGAGACGTCGGTATGTCCGCAGAGAGTGCGCTCGTCGGCGGAAACTTTGTTCAAGATGACGTCGGTGTGATCGCCGAGGAATTTCTGCGCGGAGGCGACGTCAATCTTGCCTTTATTTTCCTGCATGAGTTGGTCCCAGCGGGTGTGGCGAGCGTTCGCGGAAGTTTTCTTGTCATTGGGATTGAACTTTGTTTCTTCCTTGATGAGTTTTGGATCGCTGGCAAAATTTGACCCGACGAAGTAGCCGTCTTTGGTGCGCCAGACTTGATGATCTTTCAGGCCCAGCTCGAAGCGGGCCACTTCTCCGGTTTTGCGATCGCCGAGCAGCCAGTCGTTCGCATAGCCGCCGTTATTCTGGTCGAGCATGATGCGAACGTAGTCGTCGATGGAAGTGCTGTACTGCAAAGCTTTCCGCGCGCGGACAAATTCAGGAACGCCATTGGGATCGAATCCACTGAATTGGGAAATCGTAGTTTCGGTGATCATGATTCCCTGAGAGTTCACGCCGAAATCGTCGTCGCTGACGATGACGCCGGGAAACCCGTCCATCAAAATGCGGTAGCCGTTGGCGGGAACGATGTCAAAGATGACGCGCCAGCGCTCGCCCTGCCAGTAGTCGGTCCAATTGTTGTGCGCGATTACAATTTTTCCGTCTTTGGTGTAGCGGCCGGTGGCGACGAACGCGCTGCAATTTCCGGGGCTGGTCAACTTCGGCGCTTTGAGCGTATGTTGCTGCTTATCGAGCCAGGGAACGTAGTAACCGGGAATTTCGAGTGAGGCGTTCAGCGAAACGATATCGTCGAGATCGACTTTCACGCCTTGAGCGTTCACGCCGTCAACGATGCCCTGGAGTTCTTCGCGATATTCCTGTTCGATCTTCGGCCACAAAACGTTGCGCGAAGTTTCGCGAAAGAAATTCCAGTCGCGATTCGTGTTGTGCGTAGCGTCGAGCTTGTAGGCGTTCAGCATGTCGTCGATGTCACGCGCCAGCCAGTAGCCGTGCTGGAATCCGATTTGTGATGGTGTGCCTTCGGCATGGACGTAAATCCAACCGCCTCGCTCGAACCGGTAGGATTTCGCGAGGCGCGCGTCGGTGGTCTGGAGGGAAGCTTTGACGGTCGTGCCGGATCCGGGAGAAGTCGACGTGGTGACGCTGCCGGAGCATCCGGCGGCCACGATCCAAATCGCGGCGGAAGATAACAGTAAAGCGGCCGTCGCGTTTTGCCACATGCTGAATCGCTGCATCATTCCCTCCGGTTATACTTTTGACAGGGCAAAATCCAAATCGGCGATTAAGTCTTCGACATCTTCGATTCCAACGGAAAGCCGCACGAGGCCATCGGTGATTCCAATCTGTTTGCGCATGTCGGGTGGTACGGAAGCGTGAGTCATGGTTGCCGGATGCGAGATGAGCGTTTCCACGCCGCCCAAACTTTCCGCAAGCGAGCAGAGCTTCACGTGATTCAGAAGACTGCGCGCCGCTTCGATTCCGCCCAACTCGAATGAGAGCATCGCGCCGAAACCGGTTTGCTGTTTCTTGGCGATCGCGTGCTGCGGATGGGAGGCGAGTCCGGGATGTAGGACGTGTTTCACTTTGGGATGCGATTCCAGGAATTTCGCGACAGCCAACCCGTTGGATTCGTGCTGCTTCATACGGACGGCGAGAGTTTTGATACCGCGCGAGACCAGGAAGCAGTCCATGGGCGCGAGGCCGGCCCCAGTAGAACGTTGCAGGAAATAGATGCGGTCGGCGTCTTCCTGCCGCGCGAGAATGGCGGCCCCGCCGGTGCAATCGCTGTGGCCGTTCAAATACTTCGTCATGGAGTGCACGACGATGTGAGCGCCGAGCGCGAGTGGCTTCTGGAAATAGGGGCTGAGGAAAGTGTTGTCCACTACGACGGTGATATTTTTCGGCGCGGCGATTTTCACGACGGCGGCAATGTCGGTGACGCTCATGGTGGGATTGGTGGGCGTTTCGACGTAGATTAATTTGGTGTTGGGCCGCAGCGCTTCGATGACTTTTTCAGTTATGGAGGTGTCGATGAAACTGAACTCCATGCCGAATTGAACGAGGAACTGGGTGGTGAGGCGGACAACTCCGCCGTAAACGGCCTGAGAAAGAATGGCGTGATCTCCGGGACGCATGAGACGGAAGACGGAGTCAATCGCCGCCATTCCGGATGTGAAAACGAAAGCAGCGGTACCACCTTCGAGCTTGGCGACGGTGCGTTCCAGGGCGCGGCGATTGGGATGCGCGGTGCGAGCGTAGTCGTAGCCTTTGTTCTTTCCCAATTCGGGCTGAACGTAGGTAGAGGTTTGATAGATCGGCGCTACGATTGATCCCGTGGAAGGATCGGGCTCCTGCCCAACATGAATCGCATCTGTTGCAAATCCCATCCGTTCCTCCCAAGTGCGCGGAATCTTCCCGCGAAGAGCAGCCACCAGAATTCCGGCGGCAACCGAATTCTATTTGCAGAATTGCCGAGCCTAGCGTGTGAGCTAGTGCGAGCGTATACTGTGAGCGTTCCGTGCGCCGAATGAAGTTAGCGCAGCTCACAGAGACAGTCAATCAAGTTGGGACCACCTATTGGCGAGTTAGAGCGTCAAATTGGATGGACCGAAAGAGTTCAAGCAGACAACCATGAAGACGCCTCGAAGTTGGCCGGAAAGATTTCAAAGCGTGCTTTGCTTGTTGGCGCTCGCCACGCTGGTGAGCGGCTCAACATTGATGGCCTGGGGCAGGGGCAGTGCCGAGCAGGGTAAGTCGGACGCCACCACCCGAGCTCGGGTGCGGTTGGAAGTGACGGGAGGCGATCCGGTTGCACCCGTGGAAGGGGCCAGCGTCTACGTGAGGTATCTGGTGAAGCACCGCATGGCGAAGGACGAGACTGTAGAGATGAATTTGAAAACCGGTCGTGACGGGACTGCGTTAGTGCCATTCGTGCCGCACGGAGAGATCACGGTTCAAATTGTAGCGGAGCACTGGAAGCCATACGGACAGAAGTATCAGATCACGGAAGACGACCAGACCTTGAAGATTCATCTTGAAAAACCGCCGAAGTGGTACTAGCCCGCGCTAATCGTTTAAATTTCCGTTGAGAATTCTTGCTTGCGAAAATATTTGTTGCTCGGTGCAAATAAAAATAGTGTGGCACCTGAATTGCCTCACGTTTTTTGCACCAAAGTTGTGCAAAGAGGTTCAACCGTAGGTATCGCAGTCGCTTAGCGGTGATGAAGGTGCCGTTTCCACATACTTTTCAACAAATCTGTTGAAAACTTTTCGTGGCGGTGCCGCGCGACAGAATTTCATGATATGAAACTGAAAATACTTTCGACGCCGAGAATTGATTTAGGACGTCCGCATTCATCTGGTGATCGCCGCGGAATTTTTGACCGTATCTGGCTCGGGTGATAGATTAAGCCGCAGTGTCCACAACACCAATAGGAACAACATCGCAACGATTCACTCGCTGGCACATGGTGATGCAGAACTTGCGGGCGCGTCCTCTGCGTTCCGCGTTGAGCATTGTGGCAGTCTCTCTCCAAGTGTTCCTCGTGCTGCTCATCGTGGGGCTAACTTCCGGCGTTTTGGCTGATTGGGGTGAGCGCGCAGAAGGGGTTGGAGCCGATTTGATGGTACAACCTCCGAACTCTTCCATATTTTTCGCGTTTTCCGGAGCGGTAATGCCGGAATCGGTGTGCGACAAGATCGCCGAAGTTCCGGGAGTGGATGAAGAAGCTCCGGTGTTTATTCTGGTGAACACGGGCAACTTGAATGTTATCTACGGAATAGACGAAACGCGGTTTGAAGGTTTGAGCAAAGGCTTTCAGTTTCTTTCCGGTCACGGGCTGCAGAATCCAGATGATGTCATTGCGGACGACCTGGTGGCGCAATCGATGCATCTGCGCGTGGGCAAGGCAATACGTCTTATGAATCGCGATTTCAACGTGGCCGGAATCGTGGTGCACGGCAAGGGTGCGCGTTTTTTCATTTCGCTGCGACAGGCGCAGGACATTGCTGGCGCCGAGAAACGCGTTTCAATGGTTTATGTGCGCAGCCAGGGAAACACAGACGCTACGCGCGCCGCATTGGTCAAAGCGTTGCCGGATAAATACATTGTGCGTTCGATGGCTGAATATATGACGCTGATGACGTCTTCTAACTTGCCGGAACTAAAGCCGTTTATTCGAGCGTTCGTAATTCTGGGAGCAGGCATCAGCTTTCTGGTGATTTTGCTGACGATGCATACGATGGTGCTGGAGCGCACGCGGGAAATCGGGATTTTGAAAGCGCTGGGAACGTCGCGGATGGGAATCCTGGGATTGATTGAAGTGGAAGCATCGATGATGGCGGTAGTCGGAGCGATGCTGGGTCTGGCGGTGACGTTTTCAGCGGTGGCAATTCTTCGGCATTCGTCTCCCACGCTACAGATTCGGATTAGCTCGATGTGGGTGGTGAGGGCAGTGTTGATGTCGCTGGCGGCGTCGGTGCTGGGAGCGCTCTATCCGAGCTATCGAGCGGCGCAGTCGGATCCGATTGAGGCGCTCTCGTACGAGTAGGCCATGCGGCGTGAAGGAGCACGTACGCTGAAGGATGCGCTGTGAGTTCAACGGCTTGATATTTGTTGTCGCGCCCCCGTAAAAGCATTGCGCACTGCGTTGAGAACTGATAGAAACTTCATATGCAATCCAGCCAGTGGATGGATGTGTGTCTGTTCCCAGTTTCGGTTGTGCGCTGGATCTGTTTGTTGGGTTAGAGCCGGTAAGTTGCGACAGTGAACAGTTAGTGCTAGGAGGAAAGTGATGTCGAAGAAATTGGCGGGTGTACTGATGGCGGTGTTGTTCGCGACGGCAGCTGTTTACGCGAGCGACGTGTGGAAAGACAAGGATTTCGATAAATGGGATCAGAAAGACGTGGATAAGATTCTAAAGGATTCGCCATGGTCGAAGCAGATCCAGTACGGCGGCGGTGCAACTGGAGGTATGGACGCTCCTTTTACGCAGCCGGCCAGCGAGTCGGCGCATCCAGACATCAATAACGGCAGCCGGCTATCCGCGAGCGCGGGAACTGGCGGCTCTGCAGGTATGGGGCCGGCAACGAGCTTCTTCGTGCGTTGGTATTCATCGCGAACGGTTCGTGAGGCGATGGCGCGACAGCGTGAGCTGAAAGGCTCCCCCACAGACGAAGCACGGAAGGGTCTGGCGACGGAGATGGATACGTACGAAATCGTGCTGCAGTCGACAAATCTCAACGCGTTCAGCAAAGAAGGGGAAGCGTCACTGAAAGAACATTCTTACCTCATGCTCAAGGGAAATAAGGACAAAATTGCCCCCTCCCGCGTGATTGTTCAGAAGGGACAAGAAGACCGAGCAGTTGCAGTCGTCTTCGATTTCCCGCGAAAGTCCGCGAGTGGTGAGCCGACGATCGGTGCTGGCGAAAAGGGTGTGGAGTTTTATACGAAGGCCGGCACCACGCCACTAACGGTTTCGTTCGATCTTTCGAAGATGGCGGATAAGAAGGGGCAGGATTACTAGCAACGAGTTTTTGTATCGGCTGAAACGAACTGAATCTCATCTGGGAGGATTGGATGCTGAAGCGAGCAGGAATTCTACTGTGCGTGGCAGTCATGTTGGCGGCAGCGCCCTTATTCGCCCAGAGGGGCGGAATGGGCATGGGAATGATGCCCCCGTCCATGAACGGCCTGTGGAACCCGGTTGTGGGTACAGGAGCTACTTACGACATGGTCGGGAAAGACGGCAAACATCAGATGCTCACCATGGCGGTGGTTAGCAAGGAAGACGCTGACGGCAAGACCGGATACTGGATGGAGTACCTCGTCAATGGCGAAGATGGTCAGCAGTCGGTTATGCAGATGCTTATGGTGAAGGACGGCGGGTCGATGTCCGTAGCGAAGATGATCGTGCAGGCTGGCGGTCGAGGGCCAATGCTGATTTCCGGGCAGATGATGGGGATGATGGCCGCTCGAGGTGGCGCGGCGCCGCCTGCTCCAAAGTCGGACTTTACTGAGGGAGCGGAGAAAGTCGGCAATGAATCTCTAACCACTCCCGGAGGCACGTTCGATACGATGCATTGGCGCAACAAGAACGGCGATCAGGCGTGGCTATCTCCAAAGGCCGGCCCCTGGAGCTTCGTGAAATCTGTTTCAGCGGATGGCGCGACGATGACGCTTGTGAAACTCGTTACTGACGCCAAGTCGCACGTAACGGGAACACCGATGCCCATTGAATCTATGATGGGAGGTCGTCGCGGGCAGGAGTAGCGGCGGCGCTGTAATTTTTATTGGAGATATTAAGCAAAAAAAGAGGCGTTCGCAATCGCGAACGCCTCTTTTTGCTTGTCCAAAGGCACTGTTTAGTTAGATTGACCCGTTTGCGGCGCGAGATTGCAGCACTTCCGCCGTGTCGTATATCGCGCGAAGCGGGACCCATAGCTTGACGTGCTCCTGGGGAGAATCCTCTTCGATCGACAGCCCGTCGCCAGCTTTGCTGATTAATACATGCTCATCGCCGTCGCGCACTTCGACCAGCACCGAATCTGGAAGCTTCGCGAGTTCCAGGGCCGATAACTTCAGCGCCGGAAGCAGCGCGCGGAGCTCGCGCTCGTGGCCTTCAAAATGCTTCGGAGGCGCGAAGTGAGCGGCGAGCGGGGCCAGCTGAGCAGGAACCACGAGATGCAGGTGCGTGCCATCTTTGCTGGACTCGTCCAGCGATACGTGGACGAATCCGTCCTGGATGACATACCCGGTTAACGCTGCTGTGGTTGCCAGAAAACCCATCGCGATTTTTCCGAGCATGGTACCTCCTCAAAGGTGGTGCCTGGTTCCAGTGATTGGTTCAATCACCGTCGTTTTTTGAGTCCAGCCAGACGTGCACGGTCTGGCGGCCGTCTTTAATGTTTACAAGGTCGGTATCGCCGTGAGTGGCCAGAGCGCGCAGCGCTGCTGCGACATCAAGATCGTCGCTGCCCTTGCTGGAAGCGACCAGCGCGTCAACCACGGAGAGCGGGACGCGAACTTGGACTTCCTGCGTGTCTCCGCCGCTTTCTTTGTTGCCATCTTTACGGCCCTTGTGATTGGAATCGTTTACGCGCACGAGCAAGTAGCCATTCTGTTTGGAAACATGGATGTCTTCGTCGCGATTCTTGACGGAAACAAATTCGCCGTCGGGCGCGGTTCGCACGGCGTCCAGCATGGCGCGAAGGTCTACGCCGTTCAGGTCGGCGTGGTGGCCGATATTTACGTGGCCGTGATGAAGTTGGTCGTGGTCCACACTGGAGACCAGGATTTCAGCCAACGCGATGGGGACATTTACGCGAACCATTTCACCTTTGTCGTCCGGATTATCTACGCGAACGTGTAGCCAGCGGCCTGACGATGATTGCGCCTGCGCTTTGAATGTGGATCCAGCGAGTAAAGCCACCGCTAGAATCGCCCCACCCAATAACACTCGTGTGCTTGTTGATCGAAGATTCATACATTGCCCCTCCCCGGGCGCCTTGGTATTTAATACGCAGATCGTGTGGGAAAAGTTCCGCCGAAATACACTGGGAGCGAAGGGTGGACCTGGCGGCGGCTGGGTCTATTCGGGCTTGAGGATGAGCAGCGAGAGGGGTGGTAGACGGAGATTCAGCGAATACTCGCGACCGACCCAGGGAGTCTGCTCAGCGGCAACGGTGCCGAGGTTTCCGGCGTTGGTACCGCCGTAGGCGTCGGCGTCGGAATTGAATATCTCGCGGTAGCGGCCGGCTTGCGGTACACCGACGCGGTAATTCTCGCGGAGAACTGGGGTGAAGTTCGCGATCACAA
>Ga0210410_10006365_pt1 | contig 10265 bp, 8 predicted proteins | sample IncBWC4MmetaG_FD_161058 | JGI IMG/M metagenome (GOLD analysis project Ga0210410, IMG submission 161058) | Forest soil microbial communities from Barre Woods Harvard Forest LTER site, Petersham, Massachusetts, United States - Inc-BW-C-4-M | ecosystem: Environmental > Terrestrial > Soil >... | reverse complement strand
AATCGGTCGTGTGTTGGCTTGCCTATGAAACTCTCAAAACACGAAAAAAGTTACAGCGATTTTCAGAAAAATGACTAGAATCTATGCGCGTTCCTTCGCTCCCCGGAAAGGGGTCTCTGGATGTCTCGCCAGTCGCAGCTCAGCCCTGATAACATACTGCGTTTTCTACAACTTAGAAGCGGCCCTGCCTCCCTTGAAGACCTCTCTCGCTCCCTCCAGGTCAGGAGGTCCAGCCGCCGCGCCCTCCTCCAGATGCTCGCCAAACTCAAAAAACGCGGCCTCGTCGAAGAACTTTCTCAGGGCCGCTTCCTGCTTCGCCAGACTACCCGCCCTCAACAACCCTCCTCGAACCCGCGCGCGACTCTCGAGGCACCCGCCGAAAAATTTCCCCAGCAGAAAGCGTTTTCCCGCGACGAAATCAAAGGCCGCCTCGTTCTCCATCAGGATGGCTACGGCTTTGTTGTTCCGGACGTCGCCATCCCGAATCTCGATGGCGATCTCTTCATCCCGCGCGATTTCGTCGAAGACGCCATGCACGGCGACCACGTCATCGCCAAAATTACCCGCCTCAGCGGCGCTCCCGGCGCCCGCCGCGCCGAAGGCCGCATCCTCCGCATCGTCTCGCGCGCGCATCCCTCCGTTGTCGGCCTTTTCCGTTACACCTCGCGTGGCTGTGTCGTCGTTCCTTACGATCCCCGCGTCCAGCATGAAATCGAATTGCCAGCCGGCGAAGAACTTTCTCCCGCTCTCCGCGAACAGCTTCTTCCCGGCGAAAAGGAACGCTCCGGAAAACGTCTCCGCCTCCCTCACATTCCGAAACTCGATGGCGCCGTCGTCAACGCTGAACTCATCCGCTACGCCCGTGAAGGCGCCGCGCCCGTCGGCCGCGTCATCGAAATCCTCGGCCGCCCCGGCGATCTCGGCGTGGACACCGAAATCATCATCCGCAAACACCACTTGCCGCACACGTTTCCCGGCGAAGTCTCGCACGAAGCCGAACAACTCGCGCGCCCCGTTTCCGAATCCGAGCTATCCGGCCGCGAGGATTTCCGCAACCTCCCCATCGTCACGATCGACGGCGAAACCGCGCGCGACTTCGACGACGCCGTCTACGTCGAGCGCCGCGAAGGCGGCGGCTGGCTCCTGCAAGTCCACATCGCCGACGTCGCACATTACGTGACGCCCGAATCCCCGCTCGATCGCGAAGCCCGCCTTCGCGGCAACTCCGTCTACTTCCTCGATCGCGCCGTTCCCATGCTCCCCGAAGCCCTCTCCAACGGCATGTGCTCTCTGAAGCCCCGCGAAGATCGCCTCGTCCTTAGCGCTATCATGCAGTTCGATTCCTCCGGCCGCATGCTCAACTCCAGGATGACTCCCGGCATCATTCGCTCCGCCGAACGCATGACCTACACCAACGTCAACAAGGTCCTCGAAGGCGATGCGGAAATGTCCGCGCGCTACGCCCAGCTCAGTCATCACTTCCGCGCCATGAAGGGCCTCGCTCTCCTCCTCAACGCCCGCCGCGCCGAACACGGCTCCATCGACTTCGATCTTCCCGAACCCGTCATCGAATTCGACGACCAGCAGCAGATGACCAACATCGGACGCAGCGAACGCAACATCGCTCATCGCCTGATCGAAGAGTTCATGCTCGCCGCAAATCGCGCCGTCGCGCACTATCTCATCCAGCGCGGCCTGCCTGCCCTGCATCGCGTCCACGAAAAACCCGATGCCCGCAAAGTTCTCGAGTTCGAAGAACTCGCCCGCGCCTTCGGCTACTCGATGGGCGTCGAAGATCTCCACCAGCGCGAAGTCGCCGTCCGCCACGGCAAAGTTCCTTCACCCGCGAAAGCCGGCCGCCCGGACACGCGCGGCCACGGACGCGAGCGCCAGATGCGCGCCGTCCTTCCTGCCTCCGACATCAGCATCACTCCGCAACACTACCAGCGCCTCGTCCAGAAACTCTCTGGCAAGCCCGAAGAGCGCATCCTTTCCTACCTCATGCTCCGTTCCCTCAAGCAGGCGCGCTATTCCGCCGAGCCCCTCGGCCACTTCGCTCTCGGCTTCGACGAATACACGCACTTCACTTCGCCCATTCGCCGCTATCCCGACCTGATCGTCCATCGCATCCTGAAATGGGCGCTAGCGAATCCCAACGCGCCCGCGCCGACGCACATCAAGCCCGCCGTCGGCACCGAAGTCGCCATCTATTCGTTGAAGCATCTCGAGGAAATCGCCGCCGAAACTTCCGAAACCGAGCGCCGCGCCGCCGGCGCCGAGCGCGAACTCATCAGTTGGAAAACCGCGCAGTTCATGGAGCAGCATCTCGGCGACGAGTACGAAGCGCTCATCATCTCCGTGCAAAAATACGGCTGCTTCGTCGAACTCTTCGAAGTTTTTGTGGAAGGCCTGCTCCCCATCACCGCGATCGAAGAAGCCGCGGGCGCCCGCTGCGTCTACCGCGAGCGCGACCACGCCATCGTCGCTCTCCCGGGCGGCGACTCCGGCCGGGGCCGCCGCTCCGGCCGCCGCAAATCCACTCTGCAGCTCACCTGGAAACTCGGCGACCGCATCCGCGTCCGCGCCGAACGCATCGATCCCATCCGCCGCCGCGTCGAATTCGCCCTCGCCTCCAGCTAACGCAACATCCCGCCCACTAAACCATGTCATCCCGACCGGAGAGCCGGCGCAGTTTGCTGGCCCGGAGCGGAGGGACCGTGGCAACCAATAAAAGTCCCACCTCATTCGATGAGAACAGCAAAACTCGAACCCCATCCCGCCTTCTGGTCGCTGCTCACTGGTTCACCCTGACTCGCGAAGGGTCGCTCTCTTTCTACGGCAAATCCATTGACGCACCCAAAATCGAGCTATAGACTCGCCCCAACCTTTAAGGTCGGTACCCGGGCCAAATCCATCCATCGGAAAACTGAGGAGAATCCATGAGAAAAGTTCTGTGGGCCCCGTTGTTTGTCGTGATGTCCTTTGTGGTCATCGTGCTGTCCGCCCTGCCCAGCTATGCGCAGAGTCCGAACTTTGATGTCGGACCGGTCTGGCGCGTCACCTACTACCACATCAAGCCGGGTCAGGGAGAAGCCTACTGGAAGGATGTTCGCGAGCACGTGAAGCCGGTCTTTGAATCGTTGAAGAAAGAAGGCCTGATCAGTGATTACAAATTCTGGTTGAACGACACCACCGATCACCCGGGCGACTGGGACGTTGCCATCGGGACGCTATATCCGAACTACGCCGCGATGGATGCCCTCGACGCCAAAGCCGCAACCGTTGTCGCCAAACATTACGGTTCGCGCGACGCCATGATCGAAGCGGGCAAGAAACGCAACGATCTCCGCGAAGTAGTAATGAGCAAGCTCGCCCGCGAAGTAATGCCCAAATAAAAGTTCCCTACGGTGGAAGCGACTGGCGAGGCCCCCTGTGTGCGAGTCACGCATTCGGGCCTCGCCACTCCTCAAAACTTTGTCATCCCGAGCGGAGCAGCCCGATTTTTTCTTCCGCGCTGCAGTTAGGCACCTCGGGCTGCGAAGTCGAGGGACCGCGGCAATATCTAAACCTCGATTAAGCCCCATGTGCGAGCAACCACCTCGACCGCCGGGGTGGCCTACCCTTTCTTCCGAGAAAGGGTGGGTCCGCTCTTCATCTCCGCTGTCATCCCGACCGGAATGGCCGACTTTTTCCCCCGTTCGCGCCGCGCGAATGTCGGCCATGGAGTGGAGGGACCGTGGCAACACAGCCAAACTCGGCACAGGCAGAGCACACCAATTCAATGGCTGGAACGTTTGAGCGGAATCAGTGCAATTGCCGCTGCAAGGACCGCCAAGACAGACAGCCCGAGTACGAAAGCGAAGGATGTCGCTAGCACATACATTGTTAAGACCTCACCTCATAGTGAAGCTTTTGGATATCCCTCGCTATCCTCTTCCGCACAGTTTTGTAGAAACCGGCCGTGGCCTATCTTTTGGGGGTCGGAGCTTTAGCTCCGACATTTCGTCCGACCCTCTGTCATCCCGACCGGAGCACGCTTTTTGTGTCCCGTGTGCCCTTCACCGGGGCAGCCCGACTTTTTCTTCCGCGCCGCAGTTAGGCGCGTCGGGCTGCGGAGTCGAGGGACCGTGGCAAACAGTAAAGTCCTAACTCGCTCAAAGAGACCCGCAGCAACGTGAGGCCGGGTGGTTCCGTTCTTCTCCCCTCCTCAGGAGGCCGGGGCTTCAGCCCCGGCACAAACCACCCCAAAACAATTCTTCCCCCAATCCCTTTCTCCGCCCTAACCCACCCACCGGTGATTTCAACCGGCATGAACGACTCTTCCCGCTTTTCTCTTCGCGGTTATCCCGCTGCTCGTTTTCTGAAACCTTAATTGACAACAAGGCGGCATAGGCTCAGACTTCGCCCTATGAGACTAGCTATTCTCTGCCTCTTGGCGTGCGGTCTGTCTCCTTCGATGCCACAAGCACAGGCTCCTGCTGGGGTTCCCGTCATCAAGTTCATGAAGGAAGACAGCTCGATTAAGTTCCACGTGAAGGCGTCAGTCGCGATAGACGGCACATTCGATAAGTGGGACGCCACAGCAACCATGACCTCTCCGGACGTGGAGTCAGGCGTTCTGGACATCAAGATTCAAGCAGCCAGTGTGAATACCGGAAGCGGTATGAAAGACGGAAAGTTGAAGGGCAAAGACTTTTTCGACGCCGAGCACAATCCAGTGATCACCTTCCACTCCACGAAGATTGTACAGACCGGCCCCAACACCCTTGATTACGTCGGCGACTTCACGATACGCGGAGTGACCAAACCCGAGAAGCTGACGTTTACGCTTTCCGGGGAAAGGGGGTCAGGCTCAGGCGAGATTACAGGGACGATGGCCTTCGACCGCAAGGACTATGGCATGAACAAAGGCATCCCCTTGGTAAAGATCGCCGACCGCGTCGAGGTAATAGTCGACCTCAAAGGGAAGCGAGTCAGCGGACCTAAGTTGGTATTCAAGCAGTAGCCACTTGTTGCCGGCGTCCGCTCTTCTCCGCTCCTCAGGAGGCCGGGGCTTCAGCTTGTCCTGAGCGCAGCCGAAGGGCCCCGGCGCAAACCACCCCCAAAACAATTCTTCCCCCAATCCCTTTCCCCGCCCTAACCCACGCACCGGTGATTTCAACCGGCATGAACGACTCTTCCCGTTCTTCCTCTCCGCTATCCCGCCTGCCCTGAGCGCAGCAGGTTTTCTGTGCCCCACGTGCCTCCACCGGGACCGAAGGGACCGGAACACGCCTTATGCGTCCCGCGCAATTCACCTTGACATCCTCGGCGAAACGATTCATTGTAACATTGTTACATGGTTGCAAGGTAAGGAGGGGAGGCCATGAACATGCCGACCATCAGAATTGACCAAGATGTCTGGGTTTTTCTTCAGAGTAAAGCAAAACCATTTGAGGACAGCCCAAACGATGTATTGCGCCGCGAGCTGGGCTTGAACCGCCCAATAGCACCCGAACGAACTCCACCGGACATAAGAACCAGCTCACGTCCGCATGAGGGGAGCCTCATTCCTGTCGATAGGGACTACACACATCATCGCGTCAAGGGATACAAGTTGGACGGAAAACCATATCCCGCAAATTCCTTTAAAGATGTGCTGCTTGGCGTATCCAATCGATTGCGACGTCAACACTTGGAGCGGTTCGACAAAGTCGCGAAGGGACTTTTCGGGAAAAAGCGAGTTTACTTCTCACCAAATGCGAACGACCTTAGGCACCCCCACCGATTGTCGGACAGCAATCTTTTCGTAGAAACGAACCTCAACGCAAACCTCATCGCCGGGATCTGCTTAAGCCTATTGGAGGCACTCGATCACGACATCGCCGATTTTAAGATCGAGTGAAGAAGGCAATGGGTAGGTGGCCAGGGCCACCTACCTCTGTCAAACACCAGTATAGTAGCTAATCGGCTAACATCCTCACGTGGTATGATCCGCTAACTTGACTTGCGTCCGCGTCCATCACCTAGCTGCTTAACTGATCAAGAATAAATATGCCGAATTTCTCAGGCGAATTTCATCTGGCAAAGACTCAACCCGAACTCGATTTCGTCGACGTTTCCCTTAACAAGGACAATCGGCTATTCGTCGATCCGTTTGCTCTCTCTCAGAAGGCAGACCGATGGTCGCAAGATGCCCACCATACGGTAATCGGCTTTTTCCAATCGATCATCGACAGCATTCGACAGCGGAATGAGAACCGAGCGAAAGAACTTTTGGGACATCTTCGAGAGCCAAACGAAACCAGACTGGGCTACTCAAGACGACGCTCGCAAGGGGCAGGGATAGGCGATATGCAGGCGGAAGACCTATTCAATGCCCTACGTGAATCGTCGGCGGTGAAGACGGGGTTTATCAATTCGCTCGAAGAGTCGGAGTTGATGATCGAAGGAATCAGCCATGACAAGATTTCGGACCTAACCACCAACATCATTAGAGGTGAGCTGGCAGCATACACCCTTGAGCAGTGCAAGTTACACAACGTCGCGACTCATGAAGTGGCTATGCCAGCCTGCTTCAACACCCATTTGATGGATTGGGAAGAACGGTATTTGCCATTGCCAATGTACCGAAACCGTCCAATCCTACTGGTTCCAAAATCGATTGTTCGACGAAGTTCGGCTTATAAACACCCCCAGTACTACCAGCATTTCGTTCTAAATTACTTGCAGCGCGAAGAACTTGCCAACCCTCTCTCGCGTTTGGTCCGAACACTTCGAAATGGCCGGAAAAAGGTTTATAAGAAGAACCTCGCGGAACGACATCCCAGAACCAAAGCTTTCCTCTATGAGTTCTCGCAACGACACCCAGAGGTGTTGCACGAGTATCGCGAATTTTTGGCGGAAGCAGAACGTCAAGGAACTTCATCCGATGTGGATGGCCCAAATGAAGCAGTCGTCGCACAAGCCCTGATCAATTCATTGCGGGTGATACCACCTGGAGACCGCTCAGCGAGCGACTACCACAATCTAATGATAGGAGTGAGCGAATTCATCTTTTTCCCAAACTTGCTGCACCCCAGGAAGGAACGTGAGATCCATCAGGGTCGTAAGCGGATCGACATCTATTTTGAAAATGGGGCAACCTCAGGGATTTTTGAGAGGATTCCTAGGCTAAGAGGCCTTCCATGCGCATATGTTCCGTTTGAATGCAAGAATTACACAACTGAAGTCGAGAATCCAGAGCTCGACCAATTGGCCGGGCGCTTTTCTGTCAATCGCGGGAAACTTGGATTCTTATGCTGTAGAACGTTTCAGAACAGAGTCAGATTCATCGAGAGGTGCCGCGATACTTTTAGCGATGACCGAGGGTTGATTATACCGTTGGATGATGAAACGACGATTCGGCTGTTAGCCCTCATTCATCAGCGCCAAAGGCAAGCACTCGATGCGCTACTGAGCGAGCTCGTGGCGGAAGTGTGGGTCGGATAGCCGTTCATGACGTCGGCTAACGCCCCTCGGAGGTAAAGGATGAGCGACCCCTTGACCATGGCGCCTCTGAAATGGTTAGGTGAAAAAGGGCTCGACCTGTTGGCCGATCAACTCGAGAAGAAGATTCTCAAGAGAATTGATCCTGCTATCTTACAGATTCAGGAAGAGCTAAAAGACATTCGGAACGCGCAAGACCAGACGCTCATTGCCCCATTTAGGGAGGGGTTAACACAGTTTCAGCTTGGTGAACCAGCCAAGGCGCGGGACATCCTAGTCAAAGCTGATTCTATGAACCCACATGCACCACTTCCCAAACTTTGGTTGGCACTGATCCTTCTGAAACAAAACAATAACCAACGCGAAGCATATGAATACTTGTCACGCGCACTGCGGCTTAACCCCTACTCAATCTTAGAACATGTCGGGGAGGTTTGCCTCCAAGAGGTGGGGCTAACTGCCGGAGGAAAGCAATCAGAGGCTCTAGTCGTGAAACGTCCATGGTCGCTGTCACTTGCTAATGAGAGATTTAATAGCAGTCTTGTGACCCGCTTCAAATGGCCCAAAAAGACTCTTCAAAAGTATTTCGGAGTTTACTCATCGAGGTCCACGGCAGCGATCGCAGGAGCTTCTGTTTGCGGAGACCATGTCGCAATCAAGTGGCTCCTGGGGGACAACCTTCGCCACGGAGTTGAGGAAGTTCTCGCTTTATTTAATCTCAAATCGCAAGAGCCTGTATGGGCACGTCTGAACAAGAATGAAGACCTAGTTTTCTTAACGTACCAGCACGTAGTTGTCTATCTACGCGAAAGAAATTCATATTCCTTACTCGACTATGATAAGGGCGATTCCATCAACAAAATGAGTCAAGACTATTTCGGCACCTTGTTCGGACGGAGTGGCGAAAAGTCTGCTGCGTTCATTCGTGCCAATTGGCAGGGCACCGCACGGACTGATGCATACGAGAAATCTGCTCGTTTCATAGAACCCCGTGTCTCCACGATGGACACAACCTTCGGCCACTATCCTCGTTTATTCAGTGAAGGCGCTACCCTCTATGATCCGTGCGGCATGAATCCTACACCACTCACAGTCATCAATAGGTGGAATCATGTTCACTTCCAAGGCGGCGCCACACTTCTACCTAGCTGTCGACTCGTTGGAGGGGCAACCATTGGCATAGGGGAGGGGGCAAACATATCAGTCCGAGAGTAACTGAGAACTGTTGCAAAATGAATAGTCAGATGGGAACAGACGGATGGAATTTATACTAACGTTGCCCATCGCACTCCCGTTCGAACGCTCCCCAGTTCCATTACCACTTTTTGTCCAACCAGTTACTTGTCGATACTATTTACTTTTGCGAAACTTCGTCCGTGACTCGCAAGTGCTCCAACTCGCCCGCCGCACCCCACGACACCAGACGAATCCTTGTGGCCCCTGCCCGGAACAACCGCACGCATGATGATCCCTCTCGATTCCCGGCGAACCGCTAAACCCTGCCCATTCAAGGCTTTCCGCAGTCCCCTAACTCCAGTATTTCCAACACTTGCGCGGACCTCTCTTAACTTACGTGTTTTCTATCGCTTTCCGGCCACAGGGGGGAGGGTCCCCCCGGTTTACCCTGAGCGCGAGCGAAGGGTCAACCTGCCACGCCTTTTAACTGTCGACTGTAGACCGTTGGCTGTCTGCGAGTTTTGGGCCACTTCTTCTATCTCCTTTATTTCCCCTCGATCCGAACGCCAGCCTCGTATGTCTCTTGTTTCCCCTACTTACGCAAAAACAGGGGGAGGAGGTATGTCTAGCCAAAGCTCTCTTCTGCGATCTCTTCCCTTCCGGTCATTCCCGCAAAAATGTCGGCGCGCCGACATTCTTGATTTTTCCCCTGATTTTTCGCACATTCTCGCTTCCGGCTCGCCTCCGGCCCGCCTCGGAAGGCGGCGTAAAGCCGCCCCTACGAAGGAAGCGGGACACGGGTCACGGGACACAGGCAACGATTTTCGGGCCACGCGCACGCATCACTCTTCCCCGGTCGCTGGCCACCGGCCACTGGCCACCTCTTCTGCTATCCTATGGAGCGGACACTCCGCAAATTCGCATCGAAAGGTTTCCCTACCGTGAGCACCACCACTGCACCTACCCGCGCCGCCAAGCGCGCTTTCAATTTCAATGCCGGACCCGCCGCCCTGCCACTTCCCGTTCTGGAGCGCATCCGCGAAGAGCTGCTCGATTACCGCGGCACCGGCATGTCCGTGATGGAGCTTTCCCACCGCTCGCCGGAGTTTGAGGCCATCAACAACGCCGCCGAGCAGAACCTGCGCAAGCTGCTGGCGATCCCCGACGACTACGCGGTGATTTTCGTACAAGGCGGCGGCAGCATGCAGTTCACCATGGTGCCGATGAACCTGGCGTTGGCCGGAAAGCCGGTGGACGTGCTGCACACCGGCGCGTGGACGGCCAAGGCGATCTCCGAACTGAAAAAGAGCACGCTTCATAACATTGCCGCGTCCACCGAAACCGCGAAATTCACCCGTGTGCCCCGCGCCGACGAAATCAAGCTGTCCGCCGACGGTTCCTACACTTATTTCTGCACCAACAACACCATCGAAGGCACGCAGTATCACGCGCTGCCCGCCTCCGCCGCGCCGCTGGTCGCGGATATGTCTTCGGACATCGCTTCGCGCCCGGTGGACGTTGGGAAATTCGGCCTGATTTTCGCCGGCGCGCAGAAAAATCTGGGGCCCAGCGGCGTCACGCTGGTGATCGTGCGCAAGGATCTGGCCGAGCGCGCGGACAAG
>Ga0210410_10006364_pt1 | contig 10265 bp, 9 predicted proteins | sample IncBWC4MmetaG_FD_161058 | JGI IMG/M metagenome (GOLD analysis project Ga0210410, IMG submission 161058) | Forest soil microbial communities from Barre Woods Harvard Forest LTER site, Petersham, Massachusetts, United States - Inc-BW-C-4-M | ecosystem: Environmental > Terrestrial > Soil >... | reverse complement strand
GGTGGCCGCTACGGGGTGGAGCGGATCTGTTCGAGGAGGGCGCGGAGGCGGAAGGCGTCGCAAACTGCTCCGCCGAAACGGGCTTCTGCGTAGAGGGAAGTGAATTCACCGACTGCGGACCTTAGATTTGGCTGGACTGCAAGCGTGGCGGCGAATTCTCCCGGGGTTTGCGTTTCCGCTCGCGGGTAGCCGCGTTTCTCGAGCACCCGCAGCATTTCCGCGTAGAGCCGCGAGGCCAGTTGCGGGTTATTCCGGCGCGCAGTCGGCTGCCGCATCTGCAGCGCCAGACTCAGCCAACGGAAAACGGAACGAATCCAGCCAAAACGCAGCACGACCAGCAGGAACACCAGCACAACGGGAAACAACATGCTCAAAAAGGTGTGGCCGCGCTGCCATTTGATGAGGCCGGACATCCCGCGCTCTTGCGTGCGACGGAACCAGCGACGAATAGATTCGGAATAGTCCGTCGAATTTTGCCGGACGTTCTTCGCCATTAACAACTGGTGAGCGAAGTCGTAGTTGATCACCCACTCGTTCCAGGTCAACTGCATCCAGTCCAGGTAGAGATTGAGACGCGAAAAGAGTCCAGCCCTGGAAGCGGTGGCAGCCGGCGTGGGGTCAAACGTAATCCAGCCACTGCCCGGAAAATACGCTTCCACCCAGCTGTGCGCATCGCTGGCGCGGACGATGTAATCTCCCGCGAGGTCGTTGAACTCGCCCGGCAGGAAGCCATTGACTTCGCGCGACGGAATTCCCAGCGTCCGGAGCATCACGGCCATAGCCGACGCGAAATATTCGCAATGCCCGGCCCTGGTCACAAAGAGAAATTGCGCGAGGGGATCCGCGCGCGGTTTTCCGGCCAGGTTCAGCGTGTAACCGAAATTCCGGCGGAGATAACTTTCGAGGGCCACGGATTTGTCAAAAGGGTTGTCTGCCGCGGCCGTGATTTTCCGCGCGAGTTGCGGGATGCGGGGATCGAGATTCTCCGGAAGCTGCAAATACTTGCTTTGGATGCTGTCGGGGTATTCCGTGCCCGCCGTGCGCGCTTTCAGCGGCCGGGACTCCGGCAACAAAGAAACTCCTTCATACCTGAGTTGGGAGTAATTGCGAGCCGGGTTGTAGACGTCGCCGGCCGAATCCGTCCCCAGCGTGCTGCGCCGGGCGGATCCATAGTAGGTGCCGGCATCATTCGTGAAATTTCCCCGAAGTTTTATTACCTGCGCAGGCGCAAACAGGGCGTCTGTCGCCAGCGGCTGAAGCAGGACGATAAACTGAAGTTGAGCGACGACGGGCACCTTTATATCGATTTGTGAACCGAGAGGAACCCAGCCATCGGCCCCCGCCTCGTGCAGAGCGCGCGAAGTTTCATTCGAGTACCAGCGCCTTCCATCGAAAGTCGAAAGCGCGATTCCGCGCCAGCGCAACATCGGGTAGTTCACCGGGGTTCCCGTTTTCACCCGCATTACGACGGAGGTGTCTCTCTTGATCTCGCCGATGCGGCCGAGTTCGACGCTGTCCGTGAAACCCGTCATCAAGGATGGCTGGAAGCCGGTGCGCGCGAAGTAGCCGGCGCTGAACCGCGGAAAAAAGAAAAATAGCATGGAACCAAAAAAGATAGCGCCGGCGGTGACGCTTACGGCCGCGAAGGACATGGCGCGGTAGAACTTTTGCTCGCGGAAAGGCCCGGGGTGAATTTGCGGAAAGACCGCTCCGCGCGCGCCGCGGCGTATTTCCAGGCTTAAGAACGCGGCCACGCCGAACAACAGGTAAACAACAAACAGGAAGAAGAAATTGGGGTCGACGGTGAAGATGGCGGAAGCAAGAATGGCCGCAAACGAAAGCATGGCCAGAAAGATGGCGTCGCGATCGGTGGCGGCGCTATACAGCCGAAGCACAGTGACAAATATCAGGAAATGGACCGCCGCAAGAAGCAGCGCGTAGAGAGCGCTGTTCGACGTGCCGCTGGCGAGATTGCGCGAGAGGAAAAGCGCGTCTAGCGGGAAGAGAAATACGTAGGCGAGGACGAGGCGCGTAGCCGTGGACTGCTGTAGCTCGGGGCCATGTCCACGCCACCAGCGGAAACCTTTGTAGAGAATCGCCAGCGGCGCGGCCAGTGTGGAGACGAGGTCGAGCTTTCCCGTGCTCACCAGGGTGAGCGTCGCCGTCAGCACCAGGAAAAATATCGCCGCGCGGAAGAATTGCTCCGCGGGAAGCGGCTGGGCCGGGGTGGTGACGGAGGAGGCCATCGGTTGAGTCTTCAGGATACCATCCGGGCTCGAAGGCGCGATTTCGTGGCGGCGTAAGGATAAAGAGAAGTTTTTATTTTGAGGCGAGGGCGGCGCGCGCGACTTTGCGCGTAAGGTTGGAAATGGGAACCGTGGATAAGTCCGCCAGAGGAAGCGCCTTGGCGCCGGGGATTTGAGGGACCTTTATTACCGCGGCGCGAAAGGGGAAAATCGTGATCGAGCGGTATGTCACCGCGTGGCGCACTTTTTGCAGCGGGATGAGTTCACCCGAAAGGCTTCGGCCGTTTAACAAAGATTCTTCCGCGAATTTCTTTAATTCGGCGATTGCCCGGCCCCGCGGCTGGGCGATGGTAGGAAAGTGCCACATGCGCGAAACCAGTGTGTGAACGTCGCCGGGGGTGGAAGATTTTCCGGCGGATTTGGGTGGTGCCAGCAGCAACGTGTTTCCTGATGCATCCACAAGCACCAGCGACGCCAGGGTGATTTCCACTGTGTTTCGTTTGCCGCGCTTTTCGGGGATCGCGCCGGCCAGATCCCGTTTGCGGGCTTCGCAAAATTCGCTGACAGGGCAGAGGAGGCATTGCGGCGAACGCGGCGTGCAGAGGGTGGCGCCCAATTCCATCATGGCCTGATTCCAGTCGCCGGGGGTGCGCCGCTGCAACAGGTGGTCCGCGGCTGTTTGCAATTTTTGCCAGGTTCCCTTGGCGCGGAGATCGCCGCGGTTTGCATTCAGGCGGGCTATGACGCGGGCAACGTTGCCGTCCAGCACGGCGAGTTTCTTTTGGTAGGCGATGCTGAGGATGGCCGCCGCGGTGTACGCGCCGATACCCGGAAGGGCCAGCGCTGCGGCTTGCTCCGTTGGGAAGACGCCGTTGTGTTTCGCCACGATTTCTTGAGCGGCCCTATGCAGGTTGCGCGCTCGCGAGTAGTAGCCGAGTCCCGACCACAAGCGAAGGACTTCCTGCTGCGGAGCGCGGGCGAGCGATTCGACGTTGGGAAAATGCTCCAGGAAACGCTCGTAGTAGGGAATGGCGGCAGCGACGCGCGTCTGCTGCAGCATGATTTCCGAGAGCCAGATGCGGTAGGGATCGCGCGTGCGGCGCCAGGGCAGATCGCGTTGGGAATGCGCGAACCAGCCGAGCAGATTTTTCCGGAAGCGAGAGAGCGAAGCGCCGGTCAGCATGTCCGGTCAAGTTTCGCACAAGATTCGCGGAATTATGGGGGCACGCGGCGAGATAAAGAGAATAAAGGAAAGATTGGCCCCGACCCGGTCGGGGCGCCATGTTTTGGGATTGGGCGCTCGGGGTTGGGTGTAGCGCCGGCTTCTTGTCGGCGTGGTGCGGGCTGCCAGGATGGCGGCGCTACGGGAGCGCGGAGTTGGGGTGGCGTTTGGACAGGCGGGGCCACCTGAAGGTGGCCGCTACGCGGAGAGATCGCTTGCGAAAACGATGTAGGAGGTGTTCCATAAACCGGCGGGAATCGAGCCGCGAGGCTGGGAGGTGACGATAATTTTGAAGGAGTTGGGATCGGCAGCCAGTTGATCCAGCAGTTCGGGCCGTGAATTCGGGGCAATTGGCTGCACCAGCGCCAGGTGCCGGAGGATCGCGAAAATGTTTTCGGAGGCCGGAGCGGGAGGCGCAGAGGCTTCGGTGCTGCGGAATTCCAGTTGCGCGTTGCGCTCGTGAAAATTCCAGGCGAGGGCCGCGCAGAAGGTTACCGCCCGCTCAAATATTTGTGTCTCGTTCGACTGTGGCGCCGCGGTTGCTGCGGGGCTCTGCGGATCGAAGACCAGCAGCACGCGGCAGTCATCCTCCCGCGCAAATTCCCGCACCATCAGGGCGCCGAACCGCGCGGAGGCTTTCCAATGGACGTGGCGAGCGCTGTCGTTCGGCAGATAGCCGCGCAACGCATAGAGATCTTGTCCGCGGCCCTTGGCGTTGCTTTCCATCGCACCTTGCAGACCGGGAAGAACTTCCAGAAATTCCGACGATGCGGCTACCGCGGGATATACCAGCGCCTCCGTGGCCAGATCCAAGCGCCGGGCTTTCTGCAGAAAGCCGAAAGGGAAGCGCGTGACGATTTTGAAAGCCTCCTGGCGGTACACGCCGCGCCGGAGAAAAAGAAGCGGAACGCTTTGTTTTATGGACTGATGTCGCGGCAAGTAGGGAAAGTAGACCGGTGTTTCGAGGATTGCCGCGGCGGGTTGATTTTTTGTTTTGGCGGCTTCGACCCGAAGCGAGAACGACGGCAGGGTTAATTTTTGATTGCGCAGTTCCACGGAAGCGCGCACAGACTGCCCGGCAAAAATATGTTCGGGAAGATGGAGTTTCAGTTCCACGCCGGCGAGCGTGATGGACGACAGTATGCCGGACATGAGAATGCTGGCGATCAGGCTGGCCAGAATGAGGAACAATAAATTGTTGCCGGTGTTGATCGCCGCCATGGCCACGAGTACGACGCCGAGAATGTAGATCCAGCCGTCGCGCGTGATGCGGTATTCCATGCGGTAGCCGAGCCAGCGCAGCGGAGTGCGTTTGGCGAGCGTGGGCACCAGCGTGACGCCAACCCATCCGGCAATCACCAGCGCGGTGAGAGCCGAGGCGCTGGCCAGAAACAGCTTGCCAAGTTGCGCCGCGGCGCCGGAATAGAGGGCCAGAATCAAGGCAATCGTCAAAGCGGCCATGGAAAGGAAAAAAGCGCGCACCGCCGGGCGATCGGACTTGGCGAGGAGAGCGTTCAGGGTGGAAGTGAGCGTTGCCATGATACGAAGAAGTTTTAAGTCGTTAGTTCCAAGTTTTGAGTTAAGACTGGGTTAGAAGTTCTAAGTCTTGAGTTATAAGTTGCAGCTCGGGCACAAACTAAAAACTTATAACCTAGAATTAACAACATTGTTCCTCACACCGGGACGCGCACGGACTCCACGATTTCGCGCAGCACATTTTCCGTGGTTTCCGATTTTTTCTGCAGGGAAGCGTGGCGCGCGCTGGCCACAACGCGATGCGAAAAAACGGCCACGGCCAGGTGCTTGAAATCGTCGGGCAAGCAGAAATCGCGGCCTTCGAGAAATGCGCGGGCCTGGGCCGCGCGTTGCAGCATCAGGGTGCCGCGAGGGCTGACGCCGAGCGCCAGTTGGTCGGACTTGCGCGTGCGGTTCACGATTTCCAGGGCGTAATCGTGCAGGCTCGAATCCACCTTCACCCGGGTGACCGCCTGCTGCATGGTCATCACGTCGGCGACGTCGGCGACCGGTTCCAGCGTTTCAATGGGATCGTCGGTGGCGCGGTTGCGCAGAATTTCTTTTTCCGTTTCATGCGAGGGATAGCCCATCTTGATGCGCATCAGGAAGCGGTCGAGTTGCGATTCGGGGAGCGGATAGGTGCCGTGATGTTCCACGGGATTTTGTGTGGCGATTACCAGAAATGGCTGAGGCAGGGCCAGGGTGCGGCCGTCGACGGTCACCTGGGCTTCGTTCATGGCCTCGAGGAGCGCGGATTGCGTGCGCGGCGTGGTGCGATTGATTTCGTCGGCCAGGACAACGTTTGCGAAAATCGGCCCTTGGCGAAATTCAAATTCGCGAGTTTCGGGATTGTAGACGCTGACGCCGAGCACGTCGCTGGGGAGGAGATCGGAAGTGAATTGTATGCGCTGGAATGTGCAGTGAAACGATTTGGCCAGGGCCTGCGCGAGGGTGGTTTTGCCGGTGCCGGGGACATCTTCAATCAGCAGGTGGCCGCGGGCCAGCAGCGTGATCAGGGAAAGCTGAATGACGTCTTCCTTGCCGAAAATGGCGCGGGCAATGGAGCGCTGCAGTTGAGAGACCACGTGAGAGGTGGCGGTCGGCATCGGTTGAAAACCCCAGGTGTTCCTGCTTAAATAGATGAGCGTTGTTGCTCGAGCGTTTCGTCCGAGTGCAGCAATGTTTCCCTGCAAAGGGTACCCGTTAACAGACGGGCGATTAGCTCAGCGGTTAGAGCGCTCGCCTCACACGCGAGAGGTCAAAGGTTCAAATCCTTTATCGCCCACCATTCCTTCGTATTCTCTCATTTGTTACGCAAGCGTGACTAAAAAGCGGAGGCCTGCCTGTGTTCAAAAGCACATTTATGCCTTCCGGTCCGGCCAGGGTTTGATCTGGTTTCATTCGCGTGTGCACCTGAATTCCCGTCATTGCCGTTGCTCCTTTAAATATGGAAGAATCAGTTTGATGAAGACCACCTTTGAGATTCCGGACAGCGTGTTCCGGCGGGCGAAATTGAAAGCCGCTGAGCAGGGCATACCTTTGCGGCAATTCGTCACGGAAGCGGTGGAGCAGAAGCTGCGCGAAACCATCTTGACCGACGGAAAACCTTGGATGAAATGCATCGGGAAATTGAAGGACTTGCACGAGGAGACGAAGCGCATCGACAAATTCATCGAAGATGCCTTTGAGACCATCGACGAAGATATACATAGTAATAGGAATCCTTCGTGACAACTCTACTTCGAACGATTGAGTTTTTGAGTTTGAGCCTGTGGCTGGGAGCGGATGCGTTTCTGAGTTTTGTGGTGGCGCCTGGGGCGTTCGCCATTCTGGGGAGTCGGGATGCAGCGGGGATGATGGTGGGTTTTGCGCTGGCGCGGTTGCACTTTGCGGGGATTTTTCTGGGGCTGGTCTTTTTGGTTGCCCGACTGGCCCGCACTCATGAGTTCGCCAGTTTCACGAGTGCCGCGGCTCTTTGCGTGGTGTTGATGGTGCTGCTTACGGCCGCGTCGCAGTTTACGGTGAGCGCCCGGATGGAAGCCCTTAAAAAGGAAATGGTGTCGGTGCAGGACACGCCGGAAACGGATCCGCGACGCGTGGAATTCAATCGGTTGCACCACCGGTCGGTAGCGTTTGAGGGGGCGGTGCTGTTGCTGGGCCTTGCCGGGATGTATTTGCTGGTGCGCGAAACCGTCAAGAGCTGACTGGGCAGAGCATTGGGGTGCAGGCATGTTCTAAGAGGCGCTGGCATGAAAGCCAGCGCTACAAAAGTCTACTTGCGCCGGCGCGCTTTTTTCTTCCCGTTCACCGCACGATATTTCTTTTTCCTTATGGGTTTCGGGCGAATCTTGTTCGTGACCTTGTAGCCGGCGCGTTCGAAGGCGCGCCACATGTACCAACTCGCGACAGTGCGGTAGGGCCGCCAGCGTTCTCCGAACTTCAGCAACTCTTTTGGCTTTGGCATGTGCTTTTTGCCGTAGGCGACGGACCACCCCTTTTTCACTCCCAGGTCGTGGATGGGAAGCACGTCCGGGCGGCCGAGACGGAAAATCAGGAACATTTCCACGGTCCAGGCGCCGATGCCGCGAACGGATACCAGGCGTTCAACCAATTCGTCATCGGAGAGTTTCAGGGCCTCGTCGTGGGTCGGCACGATCCCCGCGAGCGCCTTTTTCGCCAGGTCTTTCATCGCCAGAACTTTGGCTCCGGACAAACCGGCTTTCCTTAGTTTTGAGGATGGGATTCTTAGCATCTGTGGTGGTGACGGCGGGCGCCCGTCCGTGCCCAGCGCTTTGATTCGGCCGAAAATTGTAGCCGCGGCTTTGCCTGAGATGGACTGATAGACGATCGATTCGAGCAATACCTCGTAGGGCGATTGGGCGTCGACGACGTCGATCTGGAAGGGAGCGAGTTCCGCGATCAGGGCGCGAAGCGTTTCATCGCGTTCGGATAAGTGTCGAATGGCCTCGGAAAGTTCAAAAGCAAGGTTGTTTGGTGGAGTATTGATGGTCATGGTCGGCGAAAAAACATAGCACGGGGAAATCGAGTTGGTAAGCAAAACCTGGTGGACAGGGAATGAAGCGGCGGGTGTGCTAAAATTCATGGTTTATGCAAACAGGAATTATCGGACTGCCGCAGGTTGGAAAAACCACGCTGTTTCGAATACTCACAAAGGCGCAGATTGACGCCAAGGGTGGGCAGACGGCCCACGTTGGGGTGGCCAAGGTGCCGGAACCGCGACTGCTTGAACTGGCCAAGCTTTATAACCCCAAGAAAATAACTTATGCCACCGTGCAGTATGTGGATTTGCCGGGCGTGCAGAAAGAACGGATGCGCGAAAGCCTGGCGACCCTGCGCGATGTGGACGCCATTGCGCACGTCATCCGCGTTTTCGACGACCCCAGCGTGCCGCACTCCGAGGGTGGCATCGATCCGCTGCGCGACGCTACGAACCTGGACTTGGAATTAATCCTTTCCGACCACGACCAGATATCGAAGAGGCTGGAGCGGGTTGAGAAAGATTTGAAGAAGAAGAAAGATCCGCTGCTCGAGCTGGAGAAAAACGTACTGGAAAAGTGCAAAGCGCATCTGGAAGCCGAAAAACCTTTGCGCGAGTTGGAACTGACCGCCGAAGAACGCAGGCCCATCAGCGGTTTTCTGTTTCTCTCGCAGCGGCCGATGCTTTATGTGTTGAACCTTGGGGACGACGAAGCGGCCGAGCTCGACAAGGCGGTCGAGAAGCACAAGCTTGCGGCGCTGCAAGGCCGGCCAAACACGGCGGTGGTTGCGGTTTGCGGCCGACTGGAAGCCGAACTGGCTGAAATGGAAGAGAAGGAAGCCGCGGAATTGCTGGCTTCGTATGGATTGAAGGAGCCCGGGCTGAACAGGCTAATTCGCGCGACCTATGATTTGATGGGACTGATTCAATATTTCACCGCAGGAGAGCCGGAAGTTCGCGCATGGACGATTCGCAAAGGCTCGAACGCCGTGAAAGCCGCGGGCGAAATTCATAGCGACATCGAAAAAGGTTTCATTCGGGCGGAAGTCGTGAGCTGCGCCGATTTGCTGGCGGCCGGGAGCATCGCCGCCGCGAAAGAAAAAGCTCAGGTGCGCCTTGAAGGGAAAGAGTACATCGTGAAGGAAGGTGATGTTATTCTTTTCCGCCACAGCGGATGAGGCGAGGCCCAGTTCTTAGTTTTTAGTTATCAGTCGGCTCTGTTAGCATCCTCGCCGGAGCGCCGACCGCAAGCGAAAAGCAGATCCCTCACCCGCAAAAAACACGGGTTCGGGATGACATGTGCGAGACTGAAAAGTAATAACTGCCATTCTCCATGATCCACGATCTTTCCTTTCGCGTCGCGCTTGCCGCCCTGCTTGGGCTGATTGCCGCTGGCGGCAACTTGCTTGGCGGGTATTTCGTGGTTTACCGAGAATGGCCGCGGAGGTATCTGCAATATTTTCTGGCATTGGGCGCGGGGTACATGCTTTCGGTGGCGTTTCTGGAGGTGATTCCAGAATCGGTGCACCTGGGTGGGGAAAGCGCGCTGATTTACGTCCTCGCAGGGTTTTTTCTGGTTCATCTTTTCGAACACACGATTGCGCCGCACTTTCATTTTGGCGAAGAAACCCATACGGAAGAGATGCAGCATGGCCACGCGCAAAGCGCCATCTTTCTTGGGCTTGCTATACACACATTTTTTGACGGGGTCGCGATTGCATCGGGCTTCCTGGTTTCGACCTGGCTGGGCGTCCTGCTTTTCGTCGCGGTTTTTCTGCACAAACTTCCCGAGGGTTTCACCGTTGCTTCGGTGGTGATGGCGAAGAGCCAGAGCAAGCGCAACGCTGTTCGCGCGGCGGGGCTCCTTGGTGCGGCCACACTGGCCGGAGTTCTGCTAACCAGCCAACTGGAGGCGCAATTGAAATACGCGCTCCCCCTGTCGGGCGGGGTGACGCTTTATGTCGCCGCCACGGATCTGCTGCCCGAGGTGAATAAGGAGCCCAACTGGCGGATGGCGTTGCTGGTTTTTGTGGGTGTGGCTACCATGTTGATTCTAAAAGTCTTGTTTAACCTCTGATTTCACCGAGTACATGAAGCTTACCTTCCCGGTACCCTGCTTAATAACTGCAACTTTTTGAGAACACAAGTGTTTGGTAAAGTGTGGCGGCTATGGTCAGGACCGACGTCCAACTGATGTTGGATGTGAAAGCCGGCGACGGGAACTCATTTGAGCTCCTGCTGCAGCGCTATCGCACGCCACTGGTCAACTTCCTGTATCGCATGG
>Ga0210410_10006362_pt1 | contig 10265 bp, 12 predicted proteins | sample IncBWC4MmetaG_FD_161058 | JGI IMG/M metagenome (GOLD analysis project Ga0210410, IMG submission 161058) | Forest soil microbial communities from Barre Woods Harvard Forest LTER site, Petersham, Massachusetts, United States - Inc-BW-C-4-M | ecosystem: Environmental > Terrestrial > Soil >... | reverse complement strand
AAAGGTGTCCTCCCACCTGTCAACACTATGAGACCAGCATGGTAGGAAAATCATCCCACATTTCAACCACTTACATGGTGTAAAATAATATATTTATGGTATAGTTTTCATATATTGATAAACCCCAAAATGGAATAAATTTTATCCAGAATTGGCATGAAAATCTACTACTAAAAGGAGTGAAAAAGGAGGTTTTTTCCATACTTGTAAGGGATGAGTCGATGGGATGAATTCCTCACGAATTTTGTCCCAATCAATACCGCAAAAATTTCATCCCATGGATGATTTTCATCTTTATATGGGCAAAGATTACACCCCTCTACCCGGATTGAATTTCATCAACTTTCCAGGGGTTAAAGGGGAATGAAACAGGGAGGTTTTTCCCTCCATCTAAGGGATGTATCAAAGGGATGAATTTTATCCTAATTCATACCACACCAAATCTATCCCATGGGATAGTTTTCATCTTTATATGGTCAAAAATAGCAACCTCTACCGAGGTGGAGTTTCATCAACTTTCCGGGGTTCTTCAATAGCAGTTATTCATCCACTTCATGTAGTAGTTTCATCATCAGGTTTCATACTTCTAGCAGCAAATTTTCAACTATTATGGACAAGGATATATGCCGAACATGGGGTGGGTAAAGTGTAGTCCCTTGGTGGAATTGAAAATCATTTGTTATCAGCCGAAATTCAGACCATACATGTTATAAAATTTTAAAGGTCTGTATCTGAGCTCCCCCCATCCCCTTCGAGTCCCTTATCCTTGTCGCCTTCATCGTCATCTTCTTCACCATTGTCTTCTTCATTTTCCTCCCCGTCCTCCCAATCCTCATTGCCCTCCTGATCCTCCTCATTGTCCTCCCGATTCTCCTCATTGTCCTCCCGATCCTCCTCATCCTCATTGTCCTCATCCTCATCACTCGCTACGTCATCCAAGTTTGTTATTTCTGTGAGATATCCACGTTTACGGGCATAGGCACGCTTGTTCTTGAGGCTGGACTTGATAAATTCTTCAATTACCCAGCCGTGCGGGAATCGCTTGAAGTAGCCGTTGCGCTCTCGAGCCTAGGAGATCCATCTAAGCCTGAGAAAGACAAACAAATAAGAATATACCACTGCAATGATTTTAGCGATGACCGGCTTTGGTTGGCGGTGCCACGTAACAGAGCAGTCAAGCCCAGCCTTTGCAGTTAAGTCCCGGACACAACGCTACTAATCTTCAGAAAGGCAATCTGGACAAGAGATCAACTTACGCGAAGGGCAGCATACAAGCTGGTATCATCCTCAAGGCGCATCGCAATTTGTAAGTTGAATCCATTGCCGGCAACGCCGCTTCCACTTGGTGGCCGTGGTATCATCATCGCGGTCGCAGTATTTTCTTTAGCAGCCGCGGCCTTGCGCAAGGCATCGTTCTCAGCTGATGATGGTGTCAGGAATGAAGGAGGGAGAGAAATAGTGACCGCACCCTTTAGTTTCTTCAACTGAGCCTCAAAGGCTTTTGCTGGTCAAGCGCAACACGATAAGTGAAAACATCTCCATGCAAAATAGGGTAAGTACTAACCATCTGCTTTCTTTCTGAAAGAGGTCGACGCCGACTTTGCCTTACCACCTTGCTTGGATTTCTTGGACGCTGTAGTTTTAGCCATGGGGATTGATGACAGGGAAGGTAACGACGCGCTCTTAAGGACTCAGCAAAAAATAAGATCCGTGTATAATGCACGAAGTCTATGTGCAGTCGCGGAGGCGAACCACAAGGTAAGTCTTCTAGCACAAGGGTCAGACAAGCTCCGTATTGAATCTAGTTGCCATATAAGTTTAGGACCAGGGTTTGCACGGAGGACAACTTGAATGTTCCTGGCAATATGGTATAGGAAGATAGGGCGCGATTAACACGTTCAGGGGGATGAATTTCACATAGACTGGACTTGACGTACACGGCGGCTCATTGCTCGAGGCCGGAGCTTGTGTGTCCAGGGATGCCATTAACACGTTCAGGGGGATGCATTTTAGACTGGACTCAATGTACACGGCGGCTCATTGCTCGAGGCCGGACCTTGGGTAAACAATATTAGTCGCCATGGTATCAGGAGCTAAGGGATGGAAATAACACGTTCAGGGGAATGCTTTTCACGTAAAGGCACACGAAGACCTTACATTGCTCGGCAGCGTTCCGGATCTTGAACTTGGGGTAGGTATGCGGGTAGACTAACGAAACCTCCAATATATAAAGTAGGTTACAAGTCAGGAAATCCACAGCGCATTAAGATGACCGCGAACCAAAAGTCCTCCCTTGTTCACCGCCCTGCTATTCACAATCGTGCCAGGAGTGTTATTAGCATCAGCGATGGCAACTCCGACGTTGCAGAAAGCGTGACGGAACCAGATACAGAGCCTGAACATGATTTACCGGAGAATCAACTTGGCCTACCAGAGAATAGGGCATGGCTTTACCGTCATGATGTCTCCAGTGTCTCGGAGGCAAGCGGTAAGCACTGGTTTGACTGCAGGCAAATGGAAGCTGAGGATTCCACATAGATAAACAAGCCAGCCCAGTCCCTGATGGGGATGTAGATGTCAGTATTGTCCAACCATCGGAACGAAAGGTGTGCAAAGATACTTACTTGACAAGTTGCCATGACTTATCTCGGAAATTCAGGAGAACATCACAATCCAGATCAACATCAACGGTAGCCGCTTAGTGAGCCCGGTCTTCAACATAAACTTCCAACGAGTAAAGAAGCGGGGAAGAAATCAAGGGTACGAGAGAAAGAAAGAGGATGGTGGGCAGAATAAGCGGCAGAAAGTAATGGGCACAGAGGAAAAATTGTAGTTACTGTAAAAACTCAAGTTTAGTACTTATCACCCAGTCTTCCTTGCTTCCTGGCGAAGACCAGACATCAGTCCATTGTTCCGTTGTTTTTCCTCTTTTGTCTCGTGGCCAACACACAGTTCATCGGGACTGAACTCCAAGTGTTCCCCTGACAGACTTTCTTGACCATCCTCCATCCGATGGATAACAGCCACCATGACAATTGGCCGACCATCTTCGTATCGATGGTGGATTCGGCGAACATATTTGCCACAGTGATCACCCCCAATCACAACAAGTGGCCCGTTGTCGCGCGTCGGGTTAGGGTGCTTGGGAGAAACCTGTTCCGGAGGCAAGAATCCTGACGTTTTGTAGTGCGAGAACCGGATTGATAGCCGCCCATCCACTTGCGCAACTGTAATGACCATTTCCTTACCTGTATGTTCGCCACCAGTAACCGATACCTTCATTTTGGTGCCAATAAGTCGCGAGTCTAATAGAGGGTGAGCTGGACCTTGCTGCTGCGGGGCGATTGGCGGAGGATGAGAACATGAAGCCCCCTCGGTCTCTGGGAAATGAGGAACAGGAGTCCGTGATGAGGGATTCCAAGCGGGCGATGAGAAAACGTAATTTGGCATGGGGGTGCTACTACCACCAGGTGGGTTTTGCCGGGGTGCTAGAGACCTGGCGGGATGACTCAGAAGAGGCTTGAAGAGTTCACTGATTGGCCGGGCGAAATCGTATAACTGGAGACCAGAACTCGAAGGAAATTAGTCACAATACGTACCGACAGAAATAGAGTCACATACGATGCTTCCACAACGTCGTCATAGTCCAAAATCTCAGTCTTGAATGGACGGGCTGGGTCGACGTGGGTGAACTGAGCACTTATTCTGAGGCCGCTTGGAGTGTCCTGCAGAGGCAGAACGTCCTTGATGATCGCACGATAGCCCTTCATTGGATGCTTAACCTTGCAGACTATGACTTCCGTTTTGATCCATGGCACTTGCTCACGCTTTTGTAAATCTGCTGGCATACTGCTTGATGTAGACTGTTGCGTCGCGAATGAGACTGACGAGTCAATAACTTTGACCCAATTTATATGGAGCTCGTGGACCTGGTAAAGGCTTATTAGCGGTTGGTTGCAAAAGCTTGGGCATATACCTACCGTTAAGACATTGTGAAGTACACCGCCAGGTACGCCATCCCTTCCAACAGCCGCTGGGCCACCCCTTATCTCTTGCCGTTCCAACCGTTCAACGATCCGAATGCTTTCGTTGCCACTAATTTCTACCACCCATCCCTTTTCTCCACAAAGAGGTCCGCTTATCACTTCGGCAAAGTCACCAATCGCGATATACTTCCGCAAGTCGGGCCAACGGACATTCACTACGCCCTCACCAGTCTCAAGATCCACTTCCACTGAACGAGGATGTACGGCTTTGATAATACCTCGCTTTTCTGAGAGGTTAACGACTACTGCACGTTCACCTTCAGAAAATTTCCATTCTGAAGGGCAAGGGAATGTTGCGGCCATAATCTCTGGGTGAGGGGCCATTAGAAACTCATCAAATAAAGTGCTTGGCATGGAGACGGAGATAGACGACACTGAATGACGATGGAATCTTCGAATTTCGAGACCGTGCTGGAACTTGCGACCGAACATAGTCCACGAGCCATCAATCTGTTCGTAGATTCGTGTGATGCCATGGTCCTTCGCGACGCCAAGCCGCATTTCCTTGGTAAACAGGCGGGGGGAGGTGCGGGTAGACCGTTTCCTTTTCCCGGATGCGGGAGGGGCGGGGAGGCGAGGAACTAAAAGAAGGCTGACTTGCCCCCAGTTCTCGATGGCCGAAACGTAGCCTACATCCCCTTTGTACAACCCACGGCGGACTGTAACCCAATCTCCAACAGGAGGGTGCCTTTCATCATCCATATCCAATGTCATTGTCCACTCTTCCATGTCAATCGCCCCAAAACCCTCTTGTGGGCGAATAAGTTGGTGGTTAGAGTGTAATAGCTTAGACAGCGCGCGGTTCATGAAGGCCTCGATATAAAACCAGCCGCTAACTGAATCCCGTGAAAACGCAGACCTCAGCATGTGTTCCGGTTGCACGGTCTTGAACAGGTAGGTTACAGCATCTCTCTCCTTCCCTGGCTAGATATAACAATACACTACATGTCAGTAGAATATCAGCAAATCATAAGGATTGAGGCTCACGACGCAGCGGACCCTTAGTAACGGATAGTCTGCGCTAGTTGGCAGGCGTGCAGCGACGCTAGCTGGGGTGTCTTCGTCGTCGGAATCCATATCGCCATCGTATCTTGCGTCCTGTGCACCGAGATTACGCGACCGTCTCAAAATTCCCGCCAAAAGGTCGTTCAGGCCCTCCTCGTCTCGGTCAGGCAGCTGGTTCTCTAGGATTGATGGCCCTGGCGCGTCTTCCTGTTGTCCACAATCCTGATCGTCAATGAAGTCATCTAAAATGTAGACAGATATTAATGGGTGCCCATGGAGAATACTAGAGTCAACTCACCAGGACCTGGCCCGTCTCCATACCTGTCATCATCCTCCTCGCCATCCACTTGAGCCTCAATGTCAAGGAAACGGCGGACCGCATCTGAGACGTTGTTCGTCATGGCTTCGGCAACGTTCCTCAAATTTCCTATGAGTGGATATAAGCATTTGTATTTACTTTTTGAAAGACTTAGGTTTTTTTTTTGTATTCCCATTCAATTTGTATTTACTATATATCTATTTTACTGACTACATCGGCCAGACGGAAAAAACTTACTCGAGGGAGGCCAGGAGGAGGACGGCGGGAGCACCAACAGTTAATGGTGGTGGTAGGGAAGAGAGTGAGAAAGCGTGCGAAAGCCGGCAAACAGATGTTGATATTGTTCGGAATGTTCAATCCTCGGTAACCGGTTTTCAATCCTAACCGGTTACCGCGGATTGAACATAACCGGTTACCGAGGATTGAACATTCCGAACAATATCAACATCTGTTTGCCGGCTTTCGCACGCTTTCTCACTCTCGTCCCTACCACCACCATCAACTGTTGGTGCTCCCGCCGTCCTCCTCCTTGCCTCAGTTCCTTTCGTCTGGTCGTAGTCAGTAAATAGATATATAGTAAATACAAATTGAATGAGAATACAAAAAGAAACTTAAGTCTTTTATGAAGTAATTACAATATGCTTATATCTCCTCATATAGGAAACTTAGGAACGTTGCCCAAGGCACGACGAACAGCATTCCGCTGTTTCATTGATATCGAGGCCCAAGTTGACAACGAGGAGGACGATAACGGGTGTGGAGAGCGATTCTGGTGAGCCGATCCCCATGTCCCATGAGCGTGCCCGCTAACATCCATTCCTCAGTCATGGCTGCTAAACGTCTCTGTGCGTGTAACTGTGGCAAGTTAGTCACCCGAAAGACTGAAAAGCGGCATGAGGCTGGGCAAGGTCCTTCATTTTTGATGTCGAGCGTCCTTGCACAGAACCAGTCCTTCATACGGAAGACCGGACATAAGAAATCCTCTCGCCCTTCCCCGAAGCAACAGGTCATCGGACGCCCTGCTCCTGTTCGACGAGCCCTTTCATTAGCGAAGGACCCTGCGCATAACTCTACCGCGGGTGAGGAATTCGACATCTATACATGTAATGATCTCCCAGGAAATGTCCACGATCAAGGTTATCCATCGCAGGCCATTTTGGAAGGAAATCGGGACTTGGAGATGGGCGAGGCAGGACCATCTGGATTCAACAATGACCCCCCTGAACTGTCCTCGCCACCATTTGTGCCACCCCTTGGTGGTGATGCTGATGAGTACGGTTTGTCCAACTTACGCCGCTCCAGTCGCATTGCCCGTTGTGTTCAGCAAGTTGGCTTGCAACGGTGGGGGAATAACCATGTGCGGCAGTTTATCATTGAGGAGAGTGATGAGGAAGATGAGGAAGATGAAGGCGCAGAAGAGAACCAGGTCACACAAGAAGATGGGGTCATGGAGGATGAGGATTCCAACAGCGAGGAAGACTTCCAGGAAGACGAAGGTGAATATGAAACGCCAGGCGCAGAGCCGGGACAGGAAGGAGTCTCAGCACAGGACCTCCTCGGTGAAAGCTTCTTGAATGAAGCCTCACGATTAGGTGTGTCCACATTAATCTGTACCTTTACTGATGTCTGATGGACGTCCTTGGAGAGAGCAATATCCTGGATGAGAGTGACCTGACCCTCCTCCGTGCCTACGCCCTCAAAGTTGAGGACCGCCTCACGGACAAAGTGTTCAACAAACTTCGCTTTGCTTTCCCTCAGTCTCCAATAGACTCCCTGAAGAATACAGAGAAACGTGTTCAGTTTCTCTCTGGTTTCCGGCCTGTGCGCTATCACTGTTGCCCCTCCTCATGCGTCTGCTACACTGGCCCATATGAAACCCTCGAGAAATGCCCCAAATGCAACACTGACCGCTATCAAGCCAATGGGACGACACCACAGGCAATTTTTGAGTATCTTCCCATTATTCCCCGTGTCCGCATAATGCTTGCGAGTACTTCCTATGCAACAAAAATGCAGTACCGGTCCAAACACGAAGCTGACCCAACGAAAATAACCGACATTTTTGATGGCACTCATTACTGTTCACTCCGGGAGACACTCATCACGATCGGCGATGAAGAACTCCCAACGTGGTTCTTTTCCGATCCTCGCGACATTGCACTTGGGTTATCCGCAGATGGCTTTGGCCCCTTCAAGCGCCGTACCAAGACTGCATGGCCAATCATTTTATTCAATTATAACCTCCCTCCCGAAGAGCGCTTTCTCAAGCGGAACATTATTTCGATTGGAGTGATCCCTGGACCAAAGAAACCCTGCGATTTCGATTCGTTTTTATGGCCCCTAGTCCAGGAACTTCTGCAGCTCGAGATTGGTGTTTCTGCTTTCGATGCGATCACCAAGGTCGTCTTCCTCCTACATGCATATCTCATCGTCGTCTTTGGTGATATACCTGCGGTCTCGATGATTATGCGCATGAAGGGCCACAACGCAATTTCTCCATGCCGCATGTGTACAATCAAAGGAGTCCGCATTCCATCCTCACGAGTGACAACGCACTATGTTCCTTTGTGCCGCGATGGCTTCCCAGACTCACAGGAGCAATACGACCCATCTGCGCTTCCACTACGAAATCACGCATCATTCATGGAGCAGGCAAATGAAGTCCAGAACGCCTCAACCAATGCGGATTCTGAACGCCTTGGAACCAAGTACGGTGTCAAAGGTTTGCCGCTGCTCAGCACCTTAAGCTCCCTCTCTTTCCCCGTGTCCTTCCCTTACGATTTCATGCATCTCATATGGACTAATCTCATCCCTAACCTGATTCTCTTCTGGACTGGAAAGTTTAAAGATATTTCCCATCACAATGAAGGCTATGTGTTGGCGCCGACGGTATGGGAGGCTATTGGAGAGGCAACCGCGAATGCAGGAAAGACTATCCCTGCAGCATTTGGCTCTAGGGTTCCGAATATAGCATCAGAGAAGGCGCAGATGATCGCCGAAACTCATTCAATCTGGACATTATACATCGCCCCTACTCTCCTCAAAGGCCGATTTGTGCGCCCACAGTACTACAAACACTTCATGGAATTAGTTCGAATGCTAACACTCTGCCTTGAATTCGAAATCACGCAAGATCAAGTTAACGACCTTGAGAGAGGTTTCCAGAGTTGGGTACAGAAATATGAACGGTATGTGTTTCTTGTTGCCAGCAGGATGCCATCTGATAGCTTAACAGTCTATACTACCAATACGATCCGCTGCGCGTAGCTTGTTGTCCCATCACCATCCATGCACTGCTGCACATTGCGCCGACTATCAGGGCTATGGGTCCAGTCTGGGCTTATTGGGCATTTCCGATGGAGCGCCATTGTGGTGACATCCTCCGTAATGTCAGGAGCCGACGGTTTCCCTATGCGAACATCAACAAGTATGTTACCTCCTGTGCACAGTTGACACATATAACCCTCCTCTATGGCTTGCACGAAAAACTTAGTCTCTTACCTCCTGTCCGTCATGATACAGATGTCAAGTTGCCTTCATGTAAGTCTTCAGTTATGTTGATGAACCCACTTGCTTATTGTAGTGAGCTAGATCCATTATATGTTCTTACTCCGCCCAAGGGACCTGTGGAAACCCTCTCCGCTCCTCTGAGGATGAAGCTCATTGCGACCCTCGCCACTCGCTTTAATAAGTCTGTGTCAATCATTCGGGAGCTTATACCCCAGAATACTCGATTTGCACAATATGGCCGTGCGCACCAGCTGGAGGGTGGCGATACCATGCATGCTCGTGACTTTGTTCCACTCAGATCTGACAGTCGAGATATGTCATTTGTCCGAGTAAGCCCCCCCACTGAGCTATTTCATGCATATTAACTTACTCGTACTCCAGTATCAACTTGCCGTTGACAAATTTGCTCATATACCACGTAGAGCACCAGAGTTTGAGCTGCAAGATTTCTTCGGGCAAATCCTCCGCTTCATCATCGTCAATATCCCTCACTCCCCTATACATAACATTAAGGGCGATTCTCTCATCTATGCATTCATCAATCAGGTCAAAATTTCGGAGCCGGCCACTAATCAAAGCAGGATCAACTACTACGAAGACTTGGGGCCTACGGAATTTGTTGATCTCAATCAGGTAAATTGTGTAGTTGGGCGCATTAAGGACCGTAGCAAGTGGTCCATTATTGACCGAAGTAAATTACTAGCACAGGCCATATAATACAATCCACCTCTCGAGTGTAGTTAGTAGGAGACCCGATTTTAAAACCCATTAAATTTCTGCTCTGTCATGAGAGTGGTGAGAGTGCACAGAGAAGGCCATTTAAATAGTTGTGAAATTGGTGCATCCTAAAATATGAAAAGCTGACTTGGGAAACATCCTTTAAAGTTGTAAAAAAAACCACCCCACTCATCCCCTAGATGTCAGAAAATCACACGCAGAAACATCCTGTCTTTTGGATGAAATTCATACCCTTTCAGATTGAAAACATCCTGTAGATGTCAGAAAATCACATGCAGAAACATTCTGTCTTTTGGATGAAATTCATACTCTCCTTTTAGATTAAAAACATCCCCTAGATGTCAGCAAATTACATGCAAAAACATTCTGTCTTTCAGATGAAGTTCATACCTTCCTGTTGGATTAAAAACATCCCCTACATTTCATTCTTTTGTGAAATGAAATTTCATCCCATTGACATATGGAAATTTTGTAAAATAATACACATGAATTCCATCCCCTAAATGGCTTAAATATATGGGATGAAAATTCATCCCAAATTCATCCACCATTAATTCAGCCATTTAAGTTGGGGAATTCAGGTTTTGGCACTTAAATGGCTGAAATTGCTACCGTGCTGGGTCCACAGTGCTTCATAGTAATTGATC
>Ga0210410_10006360_pt1 | contig 10268 bp, 7 predicted proteins | sample IncBWC4MmetaG_FD_161058 | JGI IMG/M metagenome (GOLD analysis project Ga0210410, IMG submission 161058) | Forest soil microbial communities from Barre Woods Harvard Forest LTER site, Petersham, Massachusetts, United States - Inc-BW-C-4-M | ecosystem: Environmental > Terrestrial > Soil >... | reverse complement strand
AATCTGGCGTCAGCGGTGGTACTTGCGCCGATCGGGTTTATGTCGGATCACATGGAAGTGCTGTACGACTTGGATATCGAAGCGCGACAGCTTTGCGATTCATTGGGTTTGCCGATGACGCGGGCGAAGACAGTAGGCGTGCATCCGAAGTTTGTCAGCATGATTCGCGAGTTAATTCTTGAGCGGATGGATCCAACGAAAGAACGGCGCTCTTCAGGATCGCTTGGGGCGCGGTCCGATTCGTGCCCGGAGAATTGCTGTCCCGCGCCGCAGCGCCCGGCGCGGCCTCAGCTCGCCTAGATCCCGTTTGACACCTTGGGAAGCTCGTAATCCGTGGCAATCGGCTGGCCAGCGATCAGGTGCATGGTGTGGAGGATGATCTCAATAACCGCCTGATTCCCGACGGCGGTATTAATCATGACGTGATAAAGCGAGCGAGTCGGCCAATCGGCGTTGAAGTAATGTTTGACAAAGGCCCTGCGCTCGCGATCAATCGAGTCGACCTGTTCATCCGCTTCTGACTCCGATAGTCCATCCTGAAGCAAGCGGCGCACCTTTTCGGCGCGCGGGGCATAGAGGAAAACGTGAAAGGCCTCCGGATGCTCTCGCAGGAAGAAAGGCGCGCCTCGGCCTACGACGACTGAATTTCCTTCCTGAGCAATTCTGGTGGTGATCTGTTCCATCCAGGACATCATGCAATCGGTATCGAAGGCCTGATTTGTGAGATGAGCGCTACGCTCATGGCTGCCTCGCCAAAAAGCTTTTGCGAGACGGTAGAGGCGGCTGTCCATGCGTTCGTCGCAGCGTTTCACGGCTGACGTCTCCACGTTGGCGAGGCGGGCGATTTCTTCGGTAAGGCGTTTGTCCCACACATTCCAACCGAGACGCCCAGCCAATAGAGCGGCGATGGCGCCGCCGCCGCAACCGTATTCCCGTTCGATAGTGATGACGCGGAACATCGTGGGTCTCACTTTTACAGCGAACCATTTTACGGCGTTCTGGCTTGCAGCGCTCTAGTGTACCGCCATTGCGCCCGGTTTGCCCTTTTTCATCAGGAAGACCAGCGGAATCATCGCCAGAATTGCCCAGGCGAGCAACCGGAAGTCGTCGATGTACGCCAGCATGGTGGCTTGCCTCTGCACCGTTCCTTGAATCAAAGCGTAAGCCTGGCGCGTGGCAAACCACGCGCTTGCGCCGTGTGACTGCATGGCTTGAGTTGTGCCTTGCATCAGGGAGCGAAACGCAGGATTGGCGGAGCTGAGATTGTGCGACAGATGGTTGAGATGGACCTGCGTGCGGCGATCGAGCATGGTTGTAGCCAATGATATGCCCACACTGCCGCCGATGTTTCGCGCGAGATTCATGAGTCCAGACGCGGCATTATTTTTTTCTCTCGGGAGATAGGCGTAGGCAGCAGTGTTAATCGGGACGAACAGAAAAGCCATCCCGACGGCTTGGAAGGCGCGAGCCGTGGCGGTGGTGCGGAAATCGATTCCCAGGTTAAAGCCGGTCATATAGAACAAGGAGCCGGAGAGAACGGCCAGGCCGAAAACCAGTAGCCAGCGCGGACTGTAGCGCGAGAGCAAAAATCCCACGAGGGGCAGCAACAGCATAATAGTGAATCCCCCCGGCATCAGCGCCAGGCCGGATTTCTCCGCCGTATAACCCAGCAGTGTCTGCATGAACAAAGGCAGAAGAAGTGTGCTGCCCAGAAGAGCAAAGCCCAGCATGAACATCAACAGGTTCGAGATGCCGAAAGTTCGATCGCGAAAAAGATGAAGGTCGATGATGGGATCTTTATGTCTCCATTCCCATATCACGACGAAAATCAACGCCGCCACGGCGATGATAGAGAATGCCAAGATGAAGTGCGACTCAAACCAATCGTCTCGCTGGCCTTTGTCAAGAACAACCTGTAGGGTTCCCAGGCCGAGAGCCACGAAGCCAAGACCAATATAGTCAATCTTCGTTTCGCTCAGCTTGCGCCGCCGGAAATACGGTGGATCTTGAATCAGCCGGGAGGTGAGCAGGATGGAAATAATTCCGACCGGAATGTTGATAAAAAAAATCCAGCGCCAGCTGAAGTTGTCGGTGATCCATCCACCCAGGGTAGGTCCAATCGCGGGGGCAGTCACCACCGCGACGCCGTAGATGGCGAAGGCCATGCCACGCTTGGCCGGCGGAAACGTGTCAGCGAGGATCGCTTGCTCGCTGGGCTGTAGTCCACCACCGCCAGCACCTTGAAGTACCCGGCAGAGGATGAGAACGGCGAGGTTCGGAGCGAGACCGCACAGGAAAGAACTGATGGTGAAGAGGGCCACGCAGCCCATGTAAAAATTCTTGCGGCCCACGATGGATGAGAGCCAGCCGCTGAGCGGCAAGACGATCGCATTCGAGACGAGGTAAGAAGTCAGAACCCAGGTACTCTCATCTTGCCCGGCGGAGAGGCTCCCTGCAATGTGAGGCAGAGCAACGTTGGCGATGGATGTATCGAGAACCTCCATGAAGGTCGCCAACGTAACCGTGATCGCAATGATCCACGGATTTACGGCCGGACGCCAAATGTCGGCATTCTCCAGCGGCGGAGCAGCAGCACTCATTGCCGAATCCAAACCTTGGGTGTGACCGACATGCCGGGACGCAGAGACTGATCGTTGTTTTCGCCGGGATCCAAAACGATCTTTACTGGGATTCTTTGGACCACTTTCACATAATTGCCAGTTGCGTTCTCTGGAGGAAGCAAGCTGAAACGCGCTCCGCTGGCGCCGGCGATGCTGTTGATCTTGCCGTGATATTTCCTTCCATTGGCATCCACTTCCAAGGTGACGGGCTGGCCAACTTTCATTTCGCGAAGCTGTGTTTCCTTGAAATTCGCGGTAATCCACACGTCGTTCAAAGGAATAATCTTCATCAATTCCTGACCGATGGCTACATTCTGGCCAACTTCGACAGTGCGATCACTCACGACACCGTTCACGGGAGCGACGATCTTCGTATACTGCAAATTCAGTTGCGCCTGATCGAGATCAGCTTTCCGTTGCTGAGCTTCCGCCTCCGCAGATGCTGCCCTTGAGCGAATGACCTGCATTTGCTTGGGAGCAGTTTGGGCGTTGCGCCAGTTGGCTTCCGCGTCCGCCAATTTCCCCTGGGCCTGAGTCACTTGGGACTGAGCCGCATCTGCGGTGGCGCGAGCGGCATCAACCGCGGCCGCGCTGGCCCTCGCCGCAGCCACCGCCTGATCGTATTGCTGCTGCGAGATCTCCTCCTTATCGACCAATTGCTTGTAGCGCCCCAGATCGTTCTGCGCTTTTACATTGTTGGCTTCGGCCTGGTCCAGTTGAGCCTTCGCGGCCTGAAACTGCTGCCTGGCAGCTGAGATTCCGGCTCGAGCGCTGGCAACATCCGCTTCGGCTGAAGATACCTGGCTGGTGGTGCTGACCGAGGTGATGGGAACATTGACGCCAGCGGCAGAGGCGGCAGCCTGGGCGTCTTCGAAATTCGCCTTGGCGCGTGCGTACGCGATCCGGTAGTCGGCCGGATCGATTTCGACCAGTACGGTGCCCGCCTGCACAGCCTGGTTATCGTCGACATTAAGCTTTATGACATGGCCGGAAACACGGGCGCTCACGGAATTGATGTGGCCATCCACCTGTGCGTCGTCGGTGGATTCGTAACTGGTGACGTAGCGGTAGACAAAAAATCCAGCCACTAACAGAACTACGATTCCGATGATGAGCGCAATGCGGAAGCCAGGACTCGAGGAGCGAGAGGGACGGGTCCGGAAGTCGCGTTCGGTGGAAGGCAGCGGCTTGTTCCGGCTTGCCGATTGGTCCTGCGCCAACGGATCCGGCGCTGGTCGATCCGGCGGAGCGGGCGGGCTTTGCGTCGTCGGTTCCATAAGATGTTGTTTAGTGTTCACCTTTCAAAAATCTCTTCACTCCCTGCTCTGCATCTCCAATCGCGCGCGCCAGTTCAACTTTCGCCAGGTTGTGCGCGTAAAGGCTCTCGATATAGCTCTCGTGAGCGCTGGCGACGGATTCCTGTGCCTGAACGACTTCGAGATTGTCAGTAACCCCGGCGGAAAAGCGATCCTTGGATTGATTGAAGGCCTGCTCCGCCAGATCGACCGACGAACGGGCAACCTCGACTTGCTCCGCGGCAGCGTTCAAGTCCAGTAACGAACTGCGAACCTCGTAGTCAATGCGGCCACGCAGATCGCCAAGTTGAGACTTGGCTTGTTTGAGTTGCGCCTCAGCCTCAAGTATGTCGCTGTGAACCTTTCCCCCCTGAAAGATAGGAATATTGATGCCTCCGTTCACCTGCCAGGTCCCATTGGATTGGGCGGGTGTGACCCCGATGTCGCCGTAGTTTGCATTGAGCTCCGCGGTCGGATAGCGCCCGGCAACGGCGGCACGGTGCAAAAACTCAGCCGAACGCACCTGCGCCTGAGCTCCTTGATAGTCCGATCGCGAGGCATAGGCGCGCTCCAGGTAGACGTCGACCGGCTGAGGCTTTAATGCCTGGTAGGGGGCTTTTTCAGTGAGGACGAATTCCTGGCCCGGCGCGAGGCCGATGATTCGCGCCAGCGCCAGCTTCTGCTTCGCATAATCATTGCGGGCCACGATAAGCTGCTGCTGGCGTGTTTGTAACTCCACTTGAGCGCGCAGAGTATCGATGGCCGGGCTCAAGCCGGCCTTCTGTTGGTCGGCGGCCTTGTCGTATAAAGCTCGCGCATTGTTGACCTGTGCTTCCGTGGTTTCGATGCGGGCGGAAGTGGCGATCGCCATGAGGTAGGCATTGCCGACGGCCAAGACGACGAGTTCCTTGGCGTCCTTATAGTTGTAGTGCGCCGACTTCAGGCTCTCGGAGGCGGCGCGCTCCCGTTCAAAGTCTTTAAAGTTGAATAGAGTTTGAGTAAGTGAAGCGCGTGCGTCGAAGTAGTTGAAGGGCCCGATCACGCGCGGAACGGGAAACGGAAAGACATTGCTTTTGAGGCCGAGAGCAGTGAGACTCTGGGTTTGGACATCTTCCTGCAAGGTGGCCGAGAGGTTCGGCAGGAGGTTGCTCAATTCCTTCCATCTTTCACCCCGAGCCGTAAGAGTCTGATCTCCCGAGAGCAGAACACCCAAATTATTGCGAAGGCCGCGGTCGATTGCCTCCTGAAAATCCAATTGCAAAACTTGCGGGGTAGCTTTGCCTTCTGGCTCGCTGCCGGTAAAAGGATTCTGTGTCCCCGTTAGAGAAACAGAGGGGCTGACGCTCGATGAGTTCTGACCCACCAGACGAAAGGCAAACAGCATGACTAGCGGCAAGACCAACCATTTTCGAGCAAGCAGAGAGCGGCGCATTGTTTGTTCTTGAAAAGTCCAGTGGTAAAGGCAGTCTTCGGGACGATCCTTCTCATTCATAGCATACGTCTAGGTATTGATTCTATTGGACTACCTCGCGATGCAAAAGCGGACGGACTGGCTTTGGATGCCAACAATGACAGGAGCGGTCACTCATTTTCGCCAAAGCGCGCTCGCAGAAGGGGATTTCGAGGACACGCATTACTTTGGAAACTTTTCCTGGTTGCTAAGGAGCCGATACACTGAAGGAGAAGAAGGTTTCTCTCCCCATGCCCTCAACCGGTAATGTGATGTTGACCGTCGCGCTGTCGGCAGTTCTATCCATCAGTAGCGCCGCCCAAGTAAAGGGTGAACGTAAGGTAATCGAAAGGGTAGTTCCCGTTTATCCGCAACTGGCAAAACAGCTGAATATCACCGGAACGGTGAAGCTCGAGGTTACGGTTCGGGCTAATGGCACTGTCAAGTCAACAAGGGTAGCAGGAGGGAGTCCGGTACTCATTCCGTCAGCCACCGAGGCAGTCCGCAAGTGGAAATTTGAACCCGCATCCGAAGAAACCACAGGCACAGTGCAAGTCTCATTTGACCAGCGATAGCGACAAACGAAACAGCCCAAACTTTTTGCTCTCACAATTATGCCCGCAACTAGTCGAAAACCCGCACCAAAACGTGTCGACCGGCACCGGAGGCGGCATGCGAGGTACCGATGCGATTTTCAGGTCACGGTAACCCATCTTTCGGGGGGTCGCTACGAGAAATTTGAAGGCCATGGCCGGGACTTATCCGAAGCGGGAATTGGTATTCTGCTGGCAGCGGACTTGAGCAGTGGTGAGGTGGCTGGCCTCAGCTTTTTACTACCCGGATCACCCGGACCGTGGGAACTGCGAGCCGTGGTTCGTTACCGCTCGGGATATCAATATGGGTTCGAGTTTTTGTCCCTCCCCGCTGAGCAGCGGGAACTGCTAAAACAATTCTTACAGAGCCAAAAACCAATCGACTAGCGATTGGGAATCTGAAAATGGACGGTTGCGGGTCAATACTTCTGACGTGACTTCGGTCATCTTGCTGGCCGATTACCCTGGGTTCAAGCTGAAACTGCGGAATCAGATTCATTCGTCCGGAAAGATGTCACTTTCATCATGAGTAATTCCAAGGGAAACGCGGCTACAGGAACGGATTGGACAGGCCTGCTCGCTGACCCTGACCTGGCAAGAAACCTCGGAAAATTGTTAAAGACCTATCGCGATGCTCCGCCGGAGCAGCGCGAAGAAGCTTTGCTCGCGGCGATGCGAGAGATCAAAAGCGCGGCCTCCAGTCCCGCGGCCCCGGTGGCACAAACTGTGGCCTCGGTCCCGTGTGCGCCCAAACCGACAACCGCTATTCCCCCGTTCGAACCGGATATCTTTCACCCCAACTGGGGACAGGATCGTCGCCGGCATCCCAGAATTAAATGCTTTGTGGCGGTCGAACTTCGAGTCAACGAAGGTGACGCTCCAATCTGGGGAAACCTGTCGAATACAAGCCTGGGAGGATGCCAGATAGAGACCTCCGCGAATCTGGTTCCGGGCGGCGCCAGAGTCGAGATTGGCCTTTGGGTAGCGAGCGGCAAGATTTGGGTCAAGGGTTTCGCTCTGAATGGGGTCGTAACCCGCAGCGCGGCCGGTGGCGTGGTGCGTGTCCGTTTTGACGGAATGAATCCTTCCGAAAAGGAAAACCTCAGGCAGTTTCTCACGCACGTTCAGGAGTCTGCGAGAGCTGCGAGCAACGAAAAGAGTTATCTGCAGCTGCTGAAATAGAAACGTTTCGCTTTCCGTCTTTTTCCTCCCGTCACCTGGTTCCTCCTTTCATCTGGCATTCATCACTCGCGCTTTCCTTTTTTCACAGGAGCGGTGACATTGTTCCGCGGGAAATTGGTACACTCGGGGCATGAGGTGCCTAGACGTTTTTCGAGTGAACCTCTTTCTGTTCCTGCAACTCTAATAAAGGTCTGAAGCCGGAATATAACCCCGAAAGCGTTGTCGCTTGGGAGGAGCACCCACCGCATGGTAGCCAGTGAACAAGCGTTGATTACAGACAAGCAGCTCGACACGCTGTGCATTAACACGATTCGCACCTTGGCGATTGATGCGGTGCAACAAGCGAATAGCGGCCATCCTGGTGCGCCTATGGGTCTGGCGCCGGTGACCTATTGCTTATGGCAGCAATTTCTTCGCTACGACCCGGCGGATCCGAAGTGGTTGAATCGCGATCGGTTTGTCTTGTCGAACGGTCACGCTTCCATGTTGTTGTACGCCATGCTTCACTTGGCAGGGGTTCGGGAAGTTGCTGAGAACGGCGAAGTGCTGAAGGAGTTGGCGGTCCCGATCGAAGAGATCAAACGCTTTCGCCAACTCGGAAGCCGCACGCCGGGACATCCTGAGTCGCACATAACAACCGGCGTTGAGACTACGACAGGTCCGCTTGGCCAGGGGGTTGGAAACAGCCTGGGAATGGCGATCGGCAGCAAGTGGCTGGCGGCAAACTTCAACCGTCCAGACTTTGAAGTCTTCGACTACAACGTTTACGCCATGTGCTCGGATGGGGATCTGATGGAAGGCATCGGGGGCGAAGCCGCTTCGTTGGCCGGGCATTTGAAACTTTCGAACCTTTGCTGGATGTACGACCACAACGGCATCACGCTGGATGGGCCGGCGAATTGGTCATTCAGCGAAGACGTAGCTACGCGCTTCATCGGCTACGGGTGGAATGTAACCCGCGTTACCGACGCCAACGATCTCGAGATGCTTGCCCGGGCTTTTGAAGTTTTTCAAGAGACGAAAGATCGTCCGACCCTGATTATCGTTGACAGCCACATCGGTTACGGATCGCCGCACAAACAAGACTCCAACGCCGCCCACGGAGAGCCGCTGGGCGAAGAGGAAGTCCGGCTGGTGAAGAAATTCTATGGCTGGCCCGAGGACGCGAAGTTTCTTGTGCCGGAGGGTGTTCGCGAGCATTTTCAGGATGGAGTTGGAAAACGCGGACGCGAGGCTCGCGCCAAGTGGTCGGAAGTGTTTGCGGCGTACACCAAAAAGTATCCGGAGTTGGCCGAGCGGTTGCATCGCATGCAACGGCGCGAGCTTCCCGACGGCTGGGACAAGAATTTGCCGACGTTTCCTGCCGATGCGAAGGGTGTCGCGACACGGGAGAGTTCAGGGAAGGTCCTGAATACGCTGGCGCAGAATATTCCGTGGCTCATCGGCGGCTCGGCGGATCTGGCGACTTCAAACAAGACTACCCTGAAATTTGAAGGAGCTGGCGATTTTGAAGCCGGCGAATACGGAGGCCGCAATCTGCACTTTGGCGTGCGCGAGCATGTAATGGGAGCCAGCGTCAACGGACTCGTCCTTTCCGGGATTCGCGCCTTCGGCGCCACCTTCTTCAATTTCAGCGACTATATGCGCGCCAGCATACGGCTGGCTGCGTTGGAAGAGGCTCCTTCGATTTTCATTTTCACCCACGATTCGATCGGCCTGGGCGAAGATGGGCCTACGCATCAGCCAATCGAGCAAGTGGCGTCATTGCGCGCCATGCCAAATTTGATTGTATTGCGCCCCGGTGATGCCAATGAAGTGGTGGAGGCGTGGAAGATCATCGCGCAGTTACAACACCAGCCAGTGGCGCTGGTTCTGACGCGGCAGAATCTTCCTACCCTGGATCGAACCAAATATGCCGCCGCCTCCGGAACAGCGCACGGCGCGTATGTGCTCGCTGATGCACCGGGCGGTAAACCCGACGTAATCATCATGGGCACGGGCAGTGAACTTTCGCTGTGCGTCGAGGCCTACGAAAAACTTAAGACAGAAGGCATCAAGGCTCGCGTAGTAAGCATGCCCTCGTGGGAGATTTTCGAGCGGCAGGATGCGGCGTACAAGGAGAGTGTTCTGCCATCGTCAATCACCGCAAGGGTCTCAGTGGAGATGGCAGCGACCTTCGGCTGGGAGCGGTATGTTGGTTTGAAGGGACGAAAAATCGGCATGCACCGCTTCGGCGCGTCGGCTCCGTTGAAAGATTTGTTGAAGTTCTTCGGTTTCACCGTGGATGCGGTGGTTGCAGAAGCGCGCAAGGCCATCGAGAAGTAACGGGGAGTCCGGAGAGAAAACCAAACGTTCATCAGAAGACTTCCGCCGTCTGTTCATCAGGAGAAATCACTATGCAGCCAACTGGAGTATTGGAAACCTCAAGAGCTACAAATCGTTTGAAGGCGCTGCTCGACTTCGGGCAGTCGTTGTGGCTGGATTACATCCGGCGCGATTTAATTACCAGCGGCAGCCTTAAAAAAATGATTGAAGACGATGGGCTGCGCGGCATGACTTCGAATCCCTCGATCTTCGAGAAGGCGATCGCCGAAAGCTCGCTGTACGACGACATGCTGCATGCGCTGGCTTCCCGGCAGGATCTGGACGCGACCGGCCGTTTCGAACAGATTGCGATCCGCGACATTCAGGATGCCGCGGATATTCTGCGTCCAGTGTATGAAGAATCCAAATGCCGCGACGGTTATGTCAGTCTGGAAGTTTCTCCGCTTCTCGCGCTCGAGACGCAAAAGACGATCGACGAGGCTCGGCGCTTGTGGAAGGCCGTAAATCGCGACAACGTAATGATAAAAGTGCCCGGCACGGCGGAGGGGATTCCCGCAATACGGCAACTGGTTGGCGAGGGCATCAACATCAACGTGACGTTGCTGTTCGCGCAGGAGGTGTACGAGAAAGTCGCTGAAGCATACATCGCTGGCCTCGAGGATTTGGCGAAGCGCGGTGGAAATCTCAAAACGATGGCAAGTGTCGCCAGTTTCTTCATAAGCCGCATCGACACGCTCGTAGATTCGATGATTGACGGTCGGTTGAAAGCCTCCACAGACCCGCAGCAGCAATCTCTGCTGAA
>Ga0210410_10006359_pt1 | contig 10269 bp, 9 predicted proteins | sample IncBWC4MmetaG_FD_161058 | JGI IMG/M metagenome (GOLD analysis project Ga0210410, IMG submission 161058) | Forest soil microbial communities from Barre Woods Harvard Forest LTER site, Petersham, Massachusetts, United States - Inc-BW-C-4-M | ecosystem: Environmental > Terrestrial > Soil >... | reverse complement strand
GAGAATGCGCTTCATCGCGCCCGGTTCTCCCGCTCAATCCGCTGCCTCAGGTCCCGCCCTGGGTTTTGACATCGGCATCCCTTACCGTTATATACAGCCAACTATAAGGAAGGGAGCATTTCCAATGACTGATGAAACACACCGCAACAGCAGCTTGCGCACCGTCGCACTGTTGGCAGGCACGGGAATCGGAGTACTGCAACTCAACGCGATCCATGCGGCGGAGTCGGAGTCGGCCGCCGACGCGCCGCCCAATCGCGATGCATTGGAACAGGTGACCGTATTCGGTCAGAAGGATTCCTACAAGCTCGACAAATCCGGCCTGACAAAGCTGGGCGTACCGCTCATCGATGTGGCACAGTCGATCAACACGATTTCCGCGCAGGAGATGCAGGACCGGGCGGTTATCGATCTTAACCAGGCTTTGAAGACCGTGCCGGGCGTCACCATCGGCGCGGGCGAATTCCGGTCCCTCGGCACAACGCCCACGATCCGCGGCTTCGTCGCACGCACCGACATGTTTGTGGACGGCATCCGAGACTACGGCAACTACTACCGCGATCCCTTCAACCTCGAGGCCATCGAAGTCCTCGAAGGACCCGCGGGCGTCGTCTTTGGCCGCGGTTCGACGGGTGGCGTGATTGAACAAGACAGCAAACTGCCGAGGCTGCAACCACTCATCGCGGGAACCCTCACCGGTGGAACCGACAGCACCCGGCGCGCAACCATCGATGTCAACGAGCCGCTGACCGGCTTCGGTGAAGGTGCGGCGTTCCGGATCAATGCCATGGGTCACAAGGCGATGGTCACCGATCGGAACGACGTCGAGGACTCTCGCTACGGCTTTGCGCCGAGCTTTTCGCTCGGGCTCGGGACGCCGACGCGCCTGACGCTCGCCTACTTTCGTCAATACAACGACGACATCCCGGACTACGGATTGCCCTACCTTGGCACGCAGCCGGCGCAGGTTCCGCGCGACAATTATTACGGCTTTCGCGATGACTTCTTGCACACGCTCACCGATGTCGCGACATTCAAGGTGGAGCACGACTTCTCTGACGCCGTCACGATCCAGAATCAGGCCCGTTACGCGCGCTATTCGCGCGATTTCCGCTTCACCGAGCCCTTGATCGCCGCCACGGTTCCCGCGACCACGCCGCTTACGGCGGTAACCGTCACCCGCAACGACAACACGGGCCGAAGCGTCGATTCATTGCTCTGGGACCAGCTCAACGTGACCATTCACTGGTCGATAGGCGGCATTGACAATATTTCCGTGGTTGGCATCGAGGGCGGGCACGAAAGAGCCGCGCCGGAGTTCGACAACAGCAGCGGCGTGCCCACCTCGCCTTTGCTCAACCCGAACGAAAACCTGGATTTCACGGCAACCCGCACTTTCCCGCGCTACAAGACGCACCTGACCGCCAACAGCGTTGCACCGTACGTCATCGACACGCTGAAATTCAATGCGGCGTGGGAGGCGACGATCGGTCTCAGGTACGATCATTTCGCCGTCGACTACAACGATGCCAACTTTTCGACCACCGCGCCCGGCGTCGTCGTCAAGGCCGACCATATCGAGCACACCGACAACATGGGCAGCTACCGTGGGGCGCTGACCTACAAACCGGCTGCCAACGGCTCCATTTACCTCGCCTTCGGAACCTCGTTCAACCCTTCGGCGGAAGACCTGTCATTGATCAGCAGCTCGCGCTCCTTCTCGCTGAACAACGCCAACCTCGATCCCGAGAAGAACCGGACATACGAACTCGGCACGAAATGGGCGGTGGTCGATGGTCATCTCAATGTGAGCGCGGCGATATTCCGTCTCGAGAAGGAAAACGCCCGCGTGCCGGACCCCACCAACGTCCTGCTCAACATTCTCGGCGGCTCGCAACGCGTCGATGGCGCTGAACTGCGCGCGGAAGGCCAGCTGACCGCCAAGTGGCGCATCGATGCCGGCTATGAGTATCTCGACGGCAAGCAGACCGGATCAACCAAGGGGGCCGCACCCGTCGGAGCGCCGCTCATGAACACGCCGAAGCATGCGCTCACGTTTTGGAACGTCTATCAAATCTTGCCGCGGTTCGAGGTGGGCGGCGGCAGCCGCTTCGTCTCCTCGCAGTTCACGCAGAACGTTCCGCCCATCAAGACAGTGCCGGGGTTCTGGACGTTCGATGCCATGGCCAAGTACGCCTTCACCGCGAACATCGCCGCACAGCTGAACGTCAACAATCTGACCAACCGGTATTACTACGACCAGCTGCACTTTTTCCACGTGGTTCCCGGTGAGGGTCGTACCGCATTGCTGAGCCTTAATGTACGCTACTGATGCATGGTACTGACCATTCCCGGACTCCTGAGCGCGGCGCAAGTCGCCGAATTCCGGCAGGCGCTCGGAAGCGTCGAGTGGATCGACGGAAAAGCCACCGCCGGATACCTCTCGAGCCGTGCCAAGAATAATGAGCAGGTTCCCGAGGGACATCCGCTGGGCCGTCGTCTCGGCAATGTGATCCTCGAGGAACTCGACAAGAATGAGAGCTTCATCAGCGCGGCGCTGCCGCTGCGAGTTCTCCCGCCACTGTTCAACCGCTACACCGGTGGGCGCTCCTACGGCGACCATATCGACGGTGCTGTGCGGCCCATAGCGGGCACCCCATTCCGCGTTCGTACCGACCTCTCCGCAACCCTCTTTTTGGCTGACCCCGCAGAGTACGACGGCGGCGAACTTGTGATCGGTGAGGCCGGAGACGAAAAAAAGGTGAAATTGCCTGCCGGTGACCTGGTTCTGTACAACGGCGGCACCGTTCATCGCGTGATGCCGGTTACGCGGGGTGTGCGACTGGCTGCATTCTTCTGGGTACAGAGCATGGTGAGGGACGAGACTCAACGCACGATTCTTTTCAACTTCGACAACGCCCTGCAGCAGCTCGGCCGTACCGGTGCGGATCACGAGGCATGCGTACGCCTGGCGGGGGTCTATCACAACCTGCTTCGCCAGTGGGCTGACTCCTAGCCTGCCCCTCATGCCGCGGCTGCACTATGATTGGGGTTAGAGGTGACCCCATGTCCATGCCAACTGTGCGATTTCGCATCGACTTCAACCGGGACGAGGCCATTGGCCCCGGGAAAATTGCGTTACTGGAAGCCATTGCCAAATGCGGTTCGCTGTCGCAGGCAGCCCGGGATCTCGGCATGAGCTACAGCCGTGCCTGGCAACTGCTGGACAGCACCAACACGGCGTTTGTCGACAAGGTCGCTGTGATGAGCAAAGGCGGCCGCGGCGGCGGCGGCGCCAGCATCACGGCGTTTGGGCACGCGCTGATCGGCAGCTACCGAGCGTTCGAAAAGGATGTGCAGGCGCGCGCAGCGCGGCATTTTCGGCCGATTACGAGCCATGCGCGCCAAGCGCAAGCGCGAACCAGACGATCGCCGGTCATGCGATTGAGCGATCGCTGAACCGAAAATGCGGTTCATGGCTTTCGGCCATGAACCGCATTCAAAGGAAGGCAGGTAAAGCGCTTAGAAGGTAAAGCGAACGCCTACCATCGGCGTCCAATCATTCGTGAACAGATAGCCGTTGGAGAGGCCGTTCTGAATCAGCGAATAGTTGACGCCGGCATAGGTGTCGAATCGCTTGGTCCAATGATAGTCGGCCACCAGGGATCCATCGTGCAACTCGCCGGCGCAGGTTGCGGCGCTGTTGTTGGTGCAGCCGTTGGCATTGTTGCTCTTCTGGTTGTACTGGTAGTACGCGGCCGACAGATCCAACTGCGGAATCGGCGAATAGCGCACGCCGGCCCATGAAATCTGCAATATTCTCTGGATACTGAACGCCGTGTTGTTGACGATGGCGAGAACGTAGCCGCCGATGTCCGTCGTTCCGGCAGGAACCTGGTGTGCGGTATTGTTGAACTTGATGCGCTCCCATCCGGCATACAGCTTGATGGGCACCCACTCCTTCATGTCATATCGAGTCAGGAAGCTATAGCCGGTATTGTCGGAAATGGTGGCGGCCAGCGAGTTGCTCGGCGAGTAGCCCAGGGCCGGCAATGTAGCGACTTGGGCGGCGGTCAGCGAAGCAGCCGCAACTGCACCATGTATTTTGCCGTAGATGGCATCCACCGAGAGGCCGGCGATATCGGCGCCGACGCTCGCTTCGTTGGAGTTTTCAGGAATATATCCGTCGCTGCCGAACTCATGAATGAACGCTACATGCGCCACACCGACATTGAGCACGTACTTGATCGATGAATCGAAGATTCTGTCCTGGGTGTCGCCGAAACCGCCCGCGGTTCCCTGCAGCGAAATGGGGGAAAATGCGTTCGATTGCAGCTGCGGATCATACTTGGACAGCGCTTCGGACTGGAGGGTGTTCTGGCGGCCAAAGGTCAGCGTGCCGAAAGTCACGGAGCTCAAGCCCGCATAGGCCGCACCCTGGAACGGTTGGCCGGCGCGGCTGGAATCGCCCGCGGAAATCTTGGTGGCCGTTGTCCGGCCATTGTTGTTGACCAAAGAGCCCGGTCCGTCCGTCAGCCTTCCTGAGGTGGGATCAAACCCCGTTTCCAAGCGGAATACGCCGGTCAAGTCGCCCCACAGCGGCTCGACGCCCGAGAGTCCGACCTTCGATTGGCTCAGGCCGTTCGGACCCGCCGAGAGAATCGAATGATTGCTGAAGCTCTGAATGAAATAAGGCAACCCGGGAGACCACGTCTGGCTGAGCGGCGCGCCGTGGGTCATGTACGCAATGCCTGCGTCAATGGTGCCGTACAGCGTGACGCCGGCAAAAGTCAGCGAGGGCGCGTCTTTACTCTTTGCCGGTGCGGCGGCGCTGGGACTCGCGGAACTCGGCGATGCAACCTTAGCGGGTCCGCTCAGCTGATCGATCTTCTGCTGCATCGCCCGTACTTGATCCTTGAGCGCTTGAATATCCGAAGCATTGTCAGCAAGCACAATCGCCGGGGCAGCACCGAGGGCGATGCTGGCGCCCATGGCGGCCAGTACTGACTTGCGCAGATTGAAATTAAACATTGCGTTGACTCCCGCGGTTTTCGATTGTTGGATTTAATCGACGTATTGTTACATCAATGTGACACTTTCTTTAGTCCGTAATTTTGGCGGCTCTCGGACTTACCCTTACATATATCACATACGTCACAAACATCAACTAATCATTGTGGCGTTTTCACAACAGAAGATCATGCGCGATTCGGGCCGTCGCGGCGCCGCGGCCGAGGCCTGATCAGGTGCGTGCGCGGGATTTAAACGCCAGCGCAGTGCGGGTGTTGGCGTGCAACTTTTGCATGATGCGGCTGACGTAGTTCTTGACGGTGCCCTCGGCCAAAAACATCGCAGCGGCGATTTGCCGATTGCTCATGCCCTCCGCAATGAGCCGAAGCACTCTTTCCTCTTTATCATTCAACGATTCAGTACTTGATTGGTTTTCGTCCACGGCGGGCACGTCCCTTGCCGCATGGTTCGCGCCTCCCGCCAGGCGGCGAAACTGATCCATGACCTTGCGTGCGATCTGGGGCGTCAAGCGCGACTCCCCGCGCCGCAGCGCGCGAATGGTGTCGAGCAGTTCCTGCTCCGTGACATCTTTCAACAAATAACCCAACGCTCCGGCTCGCACCGCTTGGAAAACCGTTTCGTCATCATGCAACGTGGTGAGGACCAGCACCTGAGTGCCGGGCAATGTCCGCGTGATCTCGCGGGTCGCTGCCACGCCGCCCTGCCGCGGCATGTGCAGATCCATGAGCACCACGTCGGGACGCAGTTGTGCCGCCATGGCAACCGCTTGTAATCCATCGCAGGCTTCGCCGACGACCTCCATGTCCGGCTGCATGGATATCAGCACGGAGGTGCCGCGTCTCACCAGTGCCTGATCTTCTGCGATCAGGATGCGCACTCGCCGTGCGGAAGCCGCTTCTTCGGTGGACATGGATGTGCTCGCGAAACCGCTCGGTGCTGATTTCTTGCTATTCTGAGCCATTCCATGGTCAGTCCGCACCCGTTGGGTTTCCCGAGACAGATGCTGCGGGACTTGAATCCGCGGCACAGTCTGGTTGCCGGCATCATCTGGCTGGTCGTTGCGCTGGCGGCCAGCTTTGCGATTGCGGCATCACTTTGGGCCGGCCGCGTCGCCCGAGAAATCGTCGTGCAACAGCACGTGCGCAGACTGGTGCTCGAAACCGATCAACTCGGATCGGACCTGGGCCAGGCGGTGAGCATGCGGCTGGATGCCATACGCGCCGTCCAGGAATTCACACCGCCCGCCGATGTTTTCAAACGCCTGCTGGTTGCGTACCCGGACTTGAGCTGGACTGCGATGGCGGATCGCGATGGAACCTTGATCGGCGCCGCCGACCACGCGATCTTCAATGGCAAACCGGGTTCCGCGACCAACGTGTCCGACCAGCCGTGGTTTTCGCACGGGCTCGCGGGACCTTGGCTCGGTTCGATCGAGCAATCGCGGGAGATGCGCGAAGCACCGCGGCGCGGCCCCATGGCGCCACCCCTGCTTGGCGATCTGGCGGCACCCTTGCGCGATGAGTCGGGGCATGTGGTCGGGGTGATTGCGGCGCATTTGACCTGGCATTGGGCATCAACCGACGTTCAACGCCTGAGCAACAACCTGGACGCACGAGGATCCGCTCAAACACTGGTCTTGAATCGGGCCGGAGAGGTCGTGGTCGGGCCGCCGCAATGGCTCAACCGGCCGTGGAACGCTGCGATGCTCGATGAGTCACCCCCGCTCGACCCGCCGCTCGAGCGTTCCGGTGCGCCGCGTTTTGAGCGGCTGGAAAGCGGCGCAACGGTTCTGGTCGCGCGCGCGCCGGTCGTCATCGAGGGCGATACGCTGCGTGATGCCTGGCAGGTGCAGCTCAGCGAACCGAAGGAACTTGTCTACCAGCGCGCCAATGCCCTGGGCCTTCGCATCGTGTGGATCTCCATCTTTCTTGGGCTGACGACCGCCGCGCTGGGTGCTCTGGGGGCGCGCCATCTCACCAACCGGCTGAAGCGCTTGACCCAGTCAGCCGCCGCCGTGGGCCGCAATGAAATCGCGCGCATCGAAGTGCCGGGCGGACGCGACGAAGTTGCGCAGCTCGCCGCTGCCTTCGCGAAAATCCTCGATGATTTGACCCTCGAGCGCAGCGAACTGCTGCGCTTGAGCAGCGAACTGGAACGGCGCGTTGCGGTCAGGACGCGTGAAGTGATACGCCTCGCCGAGGAATCCCGGTATGCGGCCATCGTGCGTGAACGATTGCAGATTGCGCGCGACCTGCACGACACCCTGGCCCATTCGATGATGGCCATGCTCAGCGAGGTGCGTCTGCTGCGCAAGCTCCAGACGCATGATCCGAATTCCCTGCCGGACGAACTGGCGCGTGCGGAACAAGTGGCGCAAGCGGGCTTGAATGAAGCGCGCTCGGCCATTGCGCAAATGCGGGTCAGCTCGGTGCGCGACATCGGTCTCGGGCCGGCGTTGTCGAAAGCCGTCGAGCGCTTCAAGGACCATACGGGGCTCGACGTTGAATTCGCCGTAGATGCGGAAGCCGCGCGCTTCGGCGATGAGCGCGCGGAGGTAATTTTCCGCATGACCGAGGAGGCGCTGCACAATATCGAGCGCCACGCGGCGGCGTCGCGGGTCCGCCTCGAGTTGCGCAGCGTCGATGCCGCGCAACTCGAGCTGCAGATCGAAGATGATGGCGTGGGCTTCGACACGGCCGCTTCACGCCCCGGCCATTTTGGATTGATCGGCCTCCGCGAGCAGGCGCAGCTCATCGGCGCGGTGTTCGAAATCAACAGCGCCCCGGGCCAAGGCACCAAGCTGCGGTTCACATTGCGCATCGCGCCGGAGGCGCTGTAAGTCGCTATCGGCCCTGATTGCGGGCGTCCAGCGAGTTCACGACGTCCTTCACGTTCGGGATCTGCTGGACGAGCGCCGTCGCATTGAGGCGCACCAGATCCGTATCGACGATGCCATTCAAGTACACGACGCCGTTGATGGTTTGCACTCTGATCGCGGCGGGCGGCCCGAACTCCGGGTGCTCCACAATCATAGCGCGTACATCGGCGGTGATTTTTGCGTCGCCGCTGCAACTCTCAGAATCGCACCTGCCCAATGAGGCACAGCCGGGAAGGCCGGCCATCAGCAGAATCGCGAGTGTGATTGTGTAGAGCCGCATGGATTTGATCGTCGTTCTGGTGTGGATCAGACATCATCATGCCAGCAAGAGTTCCAGCGTGCGCCTATAAATAGAGTGCAGACGATCGATGTCCTCGACCCGCACGCATTCGTTCACCTTGTGGATGGATTCATTGATGACGCCGAGTTCAATGACCTGAGCGCCCATGGGCGCGATGAACCGCCCGTCGGACGTTCCCCCGCCGGTCGTCAACTTGGGGTTGATCTGCAATTGCTCTTGCACGGCGCGGGTCGCGGCCTGCGACAGGGTCCCCGGAACGGTGAGAAACGGGTGTCCGGAGATGAACCATTCCAGCGTGTACTTGACGTTGTGCCTCTTTAAGATTTCTTCGACGATGTGCTTCAGGCCGTCAATCGTTTGCTCGGTCGAGAAGCGCAGATTGAATCGTGCCCGCAATTCGCCGGGTATGACATTCGGCGCGCCGGTTCCCGCTGAAATATTCGATACCTGAAAAGTGGTGGGTTGAAAATGCTCATTGCCGAGATCCCAGACACGGGCCGTGAGCTCCGCGAGCGCGGGCGCCAGAGCGTGCACCGGGTTATCCGCGAGTTGCGGATAGGCGATATGCCCCTGGATACCGTGCACCGTCAGTCGGCCGCTCAAGCTGCCGCGGCGCCCGATCTTGATGGTATCGCCGAGCGTACTCTCGCTCGAGGGCTCGCCCACCAGGCACCAATCGATGCTCTCCTGACGTTCGCGCAGCACCTCAACGACGCGGCGGGTGCCGTCGACCGAGGGGCCTTCCTCATCACTGGTGATCAAAAAGGCGATGGTGCCGCGGTGTTTCGGGTACCGGCCGATGAATTCTTCGCTGGCCGTCAACATCGCCGCAAGGCCGCTTTTCATGTCTGCCGCGCCGCGCCCATACAAGAGTCCGTCTTTGATCACGGGCTCAAATGGATCGGTGCGCCATTCATCCAGGGGCCCCGAGGGCACGACGTCGGTATGGCCGGCAAAGCAAAACACCGGACCGCCGCTGCCGCGCTTGGCCCAGAAATTATCGACCGCCCCGAAGCGCAGGGATTCGACCGCGAAACCTGCCGCAGCGAGCCGCTCGATCATCAGCGCCTGACATCCGCCATCGATGGGGCTGACTGACTGGCGCGCAATCAACGCCTGCGTCAATTGCAGGGTGCTCGACATCAGAAGCGCAGGACGGGCGGCTGGTGCCGCAGGTTGGCCCACAATCCGAATCCGCCCAGGACCACGGCACTGATCAGCACCCATGCCGGCATCGCCAACCCCAGGAATTCCCAGGTCACCCGGGCGCACTCACCGGATCCGGTCAGCACCTTGACCAGCACCTCGCTCAAGGAAAAAACCTTGAGCATGAATTCCAAGGATGCCCCGCACGCCGGCACGCTGCCGGGCGGTAAGCTCTGAATATAGAGATGGCGCAATGCAATGCCGATCGTGGCCAGCGCGGCGAGCGACAAGAGCAGCGCATATACCCGCCTGCCGAAGGCCGCCGGGTCGTGAAGCGCCGCAATGAGGAACAGCACCCCCAAGGCGAACACCCCGACCCGCTGAAAGATGCACAGCGGACAGGGTTCCAAATGCATGACGAACTGCGCGTAATAAGCGTACGCCAGCAAGCATGCGCAGGCCAGAAAGCCGAGAAGATTCCCGCGTCGCGCCGTCATCAGCGGCGCATGAGGGCGTGCGCCGCGTCGATCTGCTTCGCCACGTCCTCGAGCGAGGAGTGGCGAATATCCTTCCCGTGCACCATGTAGATTACATATTCGCAGATGTTTTTCGCATGATCGCCGATTCGCTCCAGAGCACGCACGATCCACATGATTTCGAGTGCGCGGCGGATGGTGCGCGGGTCTTCCATCATGAAGGTGATGCACTGGCGCTGGATCGACTCGTATTCCTCATCCACCATTTTGTCCTCTTGGGCGGTCTTGAGCGCGGCCTGGGAGTCCATGCGCGCGAACGCATCCAGCGCATCGTGCACCATCTGCGCCACCTGCCTGCCCAGGTGTTTGACCTCCCGGTACTTGTCCGCCGGCCGCTCCATGGTGGCCAGACGCGATGCGATATAGCCGATCTTTTC
>Ga0210410_10006358_pt1 | contig 10270 bp, 13 predicted proteins | sample IncBWC4MmetaG_FD_161058 | JGI IMG/M metagenome (GOLD analysis project Ga0210410, IMG submission 161058) | Forest soil microbial communities from Barre Woods Harvard Forest LTER site, Petersham, Massachusetts, United States - Inc-BW-C-4-M | ecosystem: Environmental > Terrestrial > Soil >... | reverse complement strand
GATTGGAGAGGAACGCTGGAACGTTCTTCGGGGGGAAGGCAGATACTGGCGCGAACGGAGTATCGTGCGAGCAGCCGTTTTCTGTCAAGAGTATTTTTAGATTATTTTTAGGTGTGCTCATCGCGCAACCCCGCGTTACGCCAAAGTTTCGCCTGTCCTATCGTACAGCTCGCTCTATTCTTATCGTCCCCTCCTTCCAAGTCTTTAATCCTCTAACCCGCCTCAACCCGCACAGTTGCTGTCCCGTTTTGGCCCTCCTCTTCTTCTCTGCTTCTCCTTCTCTTGTAGTGGCGGGTCTTTAGACCCCTGCTCTGCGCTCTCTTGTAGAGGCGACTTCACGTCGCCATCCTCTCTTCGCTTTTTCCTGTGGGCCGGACTTCAGTCCGGCTCGCACAACTCCGCAAAAATCGCCCGAAAAAAAACCAGGCCGGGCAGGAGGGCAATCTCCTTTACCCGGCCCCAACCAAACCCATCATCGCTACTGCGCCCATACTGAGCGTGTGGGCATGGCCTACGCAAAAGGGAAATCGTCCCTTCGATTGATATAGACCCGCAAGAAGTTCTCCGGAACTCTTGCAGCATCGTCCGCCTGGACTGTTTCTCATGAAGGTTTCCTGTTGGGGTCGGGCTCGGGGATAGAGTGATCCCAATTGGTTGCGGTGACGGGGTCCGCGTCGAGAACGGGGGAGGGAGTGGAGTTCGTGGCGGCTGGGTCCGCGGAGACAGGGTTCGCGGGCGCAGGAGTGGCGACGTCCAAGGTTGGAGGCTTGAACTTGATGCCGGCGGCGTTGTCGGCGTCGATTTGCGGGAGGGTGCGCAGAAGCAGGCTGCTGATGTAGGAAAGGACGGCGGCACGACGTGGCGAGATGCGCTTCATGGCCAGGAGTTTGTAGAGGTTGCCGAGGGAGTGGTTGATGCCCTGGGCGGTTTGGAAGCCCTCGAACTTGATGGTGAGGTCGAGGTAGCGATCGACGGCCTGCGACTCTTCTAGTTGCGCACAATGATGCGGACACAAACCGGGATCAGTGCTGGAGGTGAGCGAACGGCATTGACGGCCGCTGGAATCGCGGTGGGCACAACGAATGGAGGATGCGGTGGAGCTAGTGGATTGTGGTTTCATGTTGTTCCTCGTATGAAAGTTGGGGTACCCCACCCCGGGTGTTTTTGTGAAAGAGTTCGGAATTGTTTGAAAACAAAGGGGTTGCGTTTTCCGTGAGTGCAAAAGAGTTTGTAAGAGTGTGAAAGGAAAGGAGTTAGTGATCCCGACCGAGTCGGGACGCGCTGGCAGGTCGTGGATTGAAACGAGACGGAGAGGTGGGCATGCAGGGTGGAGCGATCAGGTTGGCGACTGAGTATCAAAGTCAATGTTACCATAAGAGTGACGTACTTGTCAAGGTACATTTTCAAGTGATTGAAGGGAAAGGGGATAGATCGCGCAGGGAACGGAAATGGGGAGTTGGTGGCCGGAAAAGGGGGTAGGGGCTATAGGTTGGGGGATAGGGGACGGCGTCACGTGCACCACGCTCTCCGAACTGGTTAATGGAGAACGGGGGGGACTGGGCATTTCTCCGGGAATGGCGGTGCGGCTCGCGAAGGTCTTCGGAGGTAGCCCCGAATCCTGGCTTACCCAACAAACCCACTTCGATCTAGCCCACCTTCGGACCACGCACATCAAGCTCAAGCGGCTTCTATTCGCTTGACCGCCGCCGCACCGACCCCCGCCTTTCTGCTCAAACCGCAGAAAGGATGAGCCGATCCTTTCTACCTTCGTCTCGTTGCCTCTATGCTCTAGTCGACGCCAGCGGGTTAAACGACTTCGTTGCAGTTGTGCCTAAGGTGGCCATAAGCTTGCTTTCCTCCAACGAATTTAGGCTAACGCCCAAGAATCTGGTCGCGGTGGCCAACAGTTGCTTTGCATATTCCCCGGGGTTCGCTAGCCCAATTTCATTTGTTGCAACTATCATTACAATAACATACATGGCTAATTTTATTTTATCCAGCGACTCATCCAGGTCTCCAAGCAGCTCCGAGAGGAATTTGGAGTGGTTCGATGGCAGGATGAACAGCCGGCCCAAACTAGATATGGTCGTCTCTTCATCTAATCCCTGAATTTCGATGTCCTGTTGCGCTATCCAGATGTCCGGGAGTCTTTGTCCAAAATTACCGCTTATCTGTGCCCCAAGTTGATTCAGCGCCGCCTGTGTTTCGTGATTCTCCGGCAGCCCATTGCGCCACAAGGGTACAGTTGAGATGTTCGCCCATCGTAAGTCAACTCGGCGTTGTTCCCGGTGAATTACGATTCGATTCACTTCCCTGTTCTGGAATGCTAGTCTTTGCGCAACTGAACGTGGTCGTGGAAGTGAAATATAGGGTTCGGGAGGCAGGTTCAGAGACTCCGTGCCCATACTCGTGGCTAAACGGGAGATCGCTACCGGCTCAGAAATCTCTCGCAGCAGTGTCTCAGCTGCGGAAAAGAACACACTGTCTGCAGTCCAGAAAACTTCGTACTCGGATAGGCGCTGTGGAGACACCCCCTCACGCGAACCGTGCTTCTCCAAGGCAATCGAGGGCACTTCTGCGCAGGCTCGCTGCAGTTCTTGGTAATCGCTAGCAGTGTTCCGCATTAGCGCGTCCAAGAACCATGTGGCCTCTCCCAAAGCCCAAGTGAGAGAGACCCCTCTGGTCTGGTGTAGTTCATTGACTTCGGCGGTGACATGCTCGCAATACAGCTCGTATTCCGTTTTCAGCAGCGATTTGCGCTCGGGAGTCAGTTCGAGTGTTGACCTCGCGACGTTCGTTTTGGGCGCGTTCGGCCCAACCGCATTAGCGAGCGACAGAAAATTGAAGTCTTGGTAACCTGGAGAAGGGAAGTCCACACGCACCCCCTCGATGCAACTGCCGGTTACCAGAACTTGTGTTCGTTCTCTGGGGCCATAATTCCCCTGCAAGAACGTCCATTCCCGAAAGTTTGAGGACCACTGCACCGCATACGCCAGAGTAACTCCATTCTTACTAGCCTGAACAACCTTCACCGCTCGATCCTTTGGTTGTTCTGAGTTCTCGGGCTCGGGAGACATTCGGAGGCGCTTCAGCTCTTTCTCCAGTGCCTCCTTGGGATCCGAGAATCCAATTGATACTGGTGCTCCTCCGTCGATTGTCACAGTTACCTTGCATCGGGGAAAGAGTATCCAGTGACGCAGGATCGATTCAGGGTCCTTCAACTCTGCTCTGTTCCGAACCTTCAAGGTGATTCTCGTGCCGTGGGGGTGAATATTTTTTGGAAGATCTTGCGAGTCCTTGTCAGTAAGCCTGACGAGATATTTTCCGTGTAATGATCTTAGGCTTAGCGTCCTAGCTTGTGGCTCGTCGGGATGACACGTGGTAACCTCGATTTCGTCAGAAATCATGAACGTAGATAGAACACCGATTCCAAACCTACTGATGGCACTGAAATCGGGATGAGTTTTTCGGAATTCCTCGTCTTGATATAACGATGATCCGACTTTGAGGAAATGTCTGTCTATCGTGGATTGCGTCATCCCTGTTCCGTTGTCCCATACAGTTAGAAGTCTTTCATCACTGTTCCATATAACCCCTATCTCGCCGGCGCCGATGCGCTCGGTTTCCTCTTCCGCTTGCAAACGAATGGCGTCGAGCGAGTTCTGGACTAGCTCGCGGAGCACGACGGTTGTATCGTTGTAAAGGGTCCGACCCGTGAGGAGGTCGAGAATTTTGGCTTGGTCGAGTGTGAACTCGAACTGCTTGTCGACAAACCCCTCGGCCTCTAGTTTGGACTCATCAATATCGCGCCATGGAAAATCGTACGTCGAGCCACCCTTCTTCTTCGCTAGTTCTGCCCAATCGTTGCTCTTTTTTAACTCCTTCTTCGCGTAGTCTAGGTACGCCGTGAGCGCGAAAAACCCCTGCGGCTCATCAAAGAGGCCACTAATCGTAACCGTGTTCATCTGGAGGGACGGATTTACGTTACCGTCTGCGTCGACACTGGCTTTCGGTCGAACGGAAATGACTGGCATCTGTTTGTGCCATTCCTCAATGCTTTTTGGGTCAGAGGGATTTATCATTCTAAAACTGATTGATGGAGCTCTATCACCCGTGACGTGGAGTAGGTCTGCGGACCGCAGCAGAATTGAGCAGTACTGTAGGTTTACCGTTTCCTGCTTACCTGAACCATAGGATTGGCACGGGTTGTATCTGTCCAGCTTATCCAGGTCGTTCCTATGGTGGCTCTCGCAAACCAGCCCAAGGTCTTTGCGAAATTTCTTGTCCAATCCCCCGAGCAGTTTGTTCAGTTCTTCCACTACGCCTTCAGCTGCCCCAAGGCCCTTCCTGATCTTTCCCGTGACCCAATCCCGGATACGTTCGGCGTGATGTTCGCGGACAAATTCTTCGTAAAGAAACCTTTCCCTTTGATCGCCGGGCATCTTGTCGATCTTTTCCCGGTAATCCTTTCCTTTGTCTTCGTCAAATGCACTCTTCCTAAATTCCGGAAAGCTCGTCTCGTTGCGCCTCTCGAATTCATCGCGGGTCACAAGCATTCCAAGGTCATGAAAGTAGATGGCTAGAGTAGTCATGAGACAGTCTGCTACAGTCATTCTTGAGAGGGTGTCCGGCGGGATGATCCATTCCAGGGATTGGAGGAGTCTGTCGATGTGGGAAATATCGTGGCGGGTGTATTCGCGGAAAATTCCGTCTCTTCCAATTAGTTCTAGCAGTTTAGTCGCGGCGACTCTGATGCCATAGAGGCTCAGCTGGGAGAAGGCTTCCAAAGAAGGCGCTTCACTGGCTCGTTCTTCGAGAATTGTCTTAAATTCCACGTCCACCCCTCATAGTCTCTTTTTAATATGATTCACCTATTTATGTGAAGATATAACATCGCAATGATAGAGAACAATGGGTATCACGACTGGCATAAATTCAAGGGGTTGCGGTTTTGTCGTCACTTGCTGCGCCTTTCTCCTTGTAGCAGTACGGTAGTATGAAGGAAAAGACCTCTATCACACTCTCGAAAGACGTGTTGACGAAAGTCGACCGGCTGGCCGGAGCCAAGCAATCGCGGTCGGCGTTCATTGAACGGGTCCTGCGCGGGTACCTGAAGAGCCGCGCCAAGGCGGCTTTGCAGGCGCGCGATTTGGAGCTGCTCAATAAAGCCGCCGACCGGCTCAATGTGGAGGTGGCCGAAGTGCTGGAGTACCAGTCGCCGGACGAATGAAAGCCAGCTTTCGGATGGCTTGCAAGGGAGAGACGTGAAACGCGGCGAACTCTATCGCGTGCACCGGCCGGGCGGCGATCCCAAACAATACCGCACCTTTGTGATTGTAGGCCGGCAGGTGCTGATCGATTCGCGCTTCTCGACCGTAGTGTGCGCACCGGTCTTCTCGAAGGTCGAAGGACTCTCGACGCAAGTCTCCGTCGGCCCCGACGAAGGACTGAAGCATCAAAGCTGGATCATGTGCGACAACCTGGTCAGCCTGCGCAAGTCCGACCTCACTCAGTTTGTCGGCTCGCTCTCCCCCGCCAAGGTGCTCGAGCTCGACCGCGCTCTGAAACTCGCTCTGGACCTGTAATCGTCCCTTACGGCCAGCGAACTTCGGCTGGGCCGGATGGCGCTCCTCAACTGGGTCGAGAAAAGCAGGCAAACACTGGAATTCATGGAAACTGGGCATAAAGTGGTATCCTGAGGGCGATTTGGCAATGTTGCGGGAGATGGGAATGGCGCAGCTTGATAGGATCACTCAGGATCCCGGCGTGATGGGCGGCAAGGCGTGCATCCGGGGGATGCGCGTCACCGTGGGGATGATTGTGGGGCAAATCGGCGCGGGACATAGCATCGAAGACCTTCTTGCGGAGTACCCCTACCTGGAACGTGAGGATATCCTGCAGGCGCTGCGCTACGCCGCCTGGCTTGCCGAAGAGCGCGAAGTCACCCTGCCTCGTGCATGAAACTCCTGGTGGACATGAATCTATCGCCTTCCTGGATTGCATTGCTGCGCCGTTCGGGGTGGGAAGCGCTGCATTGGTGGGAGGCGGGCCGAGTTGATGCTCGCGACGCGGAAATCATGGCTTATGCCGCGACGAACGGTTACGTAGTGGTGACGCATGATCTGGACTTCGGGGCGATTCTGGCGGTGACGCATGGAAGGAAACCCAGCGTGGTGCAGATCCGGACTGAAGATGTGAGTCCCGCAGCGATTGGAAGCCATGTGGTGGCGGCAATACGCCATGTGGAGAGCGAGCTGGAAGCCGGAGCACTCTTGACCGTAGAAGCTGACCGCACCCGCTTGCGCATCTTGCCGTTGCGCGCCGCCGAGTAACCGCTGCAAGGAAGCCGGTGGTCTGAGGCCACTTTGGAATTTTTGTGGCACAGCCATTCCTGGCTGCGCTCGTTTCGGGTGCGTTACAATTCTGGATCGTTTTTGGGGAGAACTTAATGCCGACCCGCGAGGACGCCTGGAAACTGCTCTGCGAATACACCGCTTCCGAATCCCTGCGCAAGCACATGCTTGCTGTGGAAGCCTGCGTTCGCGCCTATGCCCGCAAATCCGGAGCGGATGAAGAACTCTGGAGCCTTACCGCGCTGCTCCACGACTTCGACTACGAGCGCTTCCCCAACGACGCGCATGCTCCCGACAAGGAGCATCCCTCCGAGGGCGCGAAGATTCTGCGCGAGCACGGCTACTCGGAGGAAATCGTTCACGCCATTCTCTCCCACGCGGACTATTGCAACGTCCCGCGCCAGTCGGCCCTCGAGCACACTCTTTTTGCTTGCGACGAGCTTGCCGGCTTCCTCACCGCTTGCGCGTACGTCCGCCCTTCCAAGAGCATCCTCGACCTGGAGGTTGATTCCGTGAAGCGCCGCCTCAAGGACAAAGCCTTCGCCAAGGGCGTCAGCCGCGAAGATGTCCGCCGCGGCGCGGAAGAGCTCGGCGTCCCGCTCGAAGAGCACATCGCCTTCTGCATCGCCGCCCTCCGCGAACACGCCGACGCTCTTGGGCTCCGCGGAACTCTTGGTGAATCGACCGCGCAATCCGTGGGAAGCTGAAACGAGGAATTCGCGCGAGAATGAGAGACGATCGCGCTTTGTGGAATCAAGCCTGAAAAGGAGCGACACCATGGAAGCGGCAGCCACCGCACAAAGCGACGCGGAAATCAAAGCTCTATTGGACATTCTGCAGCGTACGGAACAAAGCTTCATCTCCGCAGTCAACGGCGTTTCCGCGAATCAGGCCGCGTTCCGCACCGCACCCGGCCGCTGGACGATTGCGGAAATCGCCGAGCACATCGCCCTAGTGGAGGAAACTCTTCTCACGCTGCTCTCCGCGCCGGAGTTCTCCGCGCAGGAGCCCAATCGTTCGATCGACGACAAAATCCACCGCCACGCCACCGACCGCCGCAGGCCCATTCCCGCGCCGGAGTTCGTGATTCCCGCCGGGCGAACCGGCGTTTCCGAATCCATTGAAAAGTTCCGCAAGGGGCGCGCACAGTCTCGCGAATTGGCGCACAAAACAGCGCAAGACATGCGAAATCGGCGAGTCAATCATCCCGTCGCGGGGAACATCGACGCCTACCAATGCATGCTGATCCTGGCCTATCACCCGCAGCGCCACATCGGGCAACTCGACGAGATCAAAGCGCACGCGGATTATCCACAAGGGACGGCTAAGCAATGAATGGATTTTGAGTGGCGTCGAGAGAAACGGACACTGAAGCAATGGAATTGAACGTGAGTGGCGCTAGGATTAGGAAGTGATCGGCCGCGCCATCAAACCGCGCGATGCGCGTACAGTATGATGGCCGCGCCCAGCAGGAATCCTGCGACCACCAGAGCGATGACTCCCGCAGTGAGCCACGTCGAGGGCTTCACCACGCGCGCGAAAGACGCTTTCAATTCGCGCGCATCCGCAGTCAATTCTTCCTTGAGCGAGGAACGTCCCTCTTGCGCCGCCGGCTTGGTCAGCCGTGATGGCAACTGCTCCAGGAATTCTACTTTTGCGAAGAAGCTGTAGCCTTTGCGCGGAATCGTCTCCACGTAAAGCGGTTGCTCGGACGAATCCCCCAGCACGAGGCGGAGTTTGTTGACCGTGGTGTTCACGTTCGCATCGTAGTTGACGTGTTCGTCCAAGGGCCACAGCCGCGCGCGCAACGCTTCGCGTGTGACTACTTCGCCGTGTTTTTCGAGCAACGTCAGCAGCGCTTGAGAAACTTTGCCTTGAAGCCTAACGCGCGACCCATTCTTGAAAAGTTCCTGCTTCTGCAGATCGAGATCAAACACACCGAAACGCGCATAGCGTGCGGGGAAATTTGCAGTAAATCCAAAGTTGTCCCGGTGCTGCAGGGTACGCGCCGGTATGATTCCCGTATCCATAAGTCCCGCCTCTGCTTCGTAAAATCGGCGCTTACAAAAACGCCGCTTCCACTCGCGCACGGGTCTCCCCCAGGACCGCACCTCGACGGCTTGACCTTTCGTTGAGAATCGTTATATCTTAAGGTGCATATACAAGTCAAGAGGTGTTCCCCATGGGATCCATTCTCGCCAAACTGGATTTATCGGATACCGGCGCTTGCGGCTCCTTCAATTTCCGCAGAACCGCTCGCGCTGTAACTCGCTTCTACGACGAAGCCCTGCAGGACACTGGCATTCGCTCCACGCAGTTCGCCATTCTCGTGGGCATCGCCAAGAGCCAGCCTGTTTCCATCGGCGCGCTTTCGAATGTGCTGGTGATTGACGATACCACGCTCTCGCGCAGCCTGCGCCTCCTGAAGAAAGACGGGCTCGTGGCCATCTCCGCGCGCTCCGCCATGCGCCAGCGATTCTTGACCATCACGCCCAGGGGCGAACGCATCCTGGCTCGGGCGCTCCCGGTGTGGCGGAAAACTCACAACCGCTTCGTCGCTAGCCTGGGATCACACCATTGGCTCGATCTGCGCAGCGAACTCGAAAGACTCGCCCACATGGCGACAGACCTCGATGCTTCGAGCGCAAAAACTTTCACTCCAGCACGCGTCGCGTACTAGTTTCTTCCTTCCCGAAACTCATTTGCTCAACACAATAGTCGTGTACCATTTCGCTTCATGGTTGGCATTCTGGTGCACGGCAACAATCACTTCATTCTGAGCGGCCCGACGCCCGACGAAGCCAACGCTCTAGCCCTCGCGCGCCATTGGTCCGTCGTTCAAATCGGTGAACAAAAATCACATTCTCTTGGCCAGTGGCAGATTCGCGAAAAAGAATTTCGCGAAAATCTGGAATGGGCCATGGTCGTGCCCGGCGATCGCGAACCTTCCCCGGGAGTTTGCGAATTGCTCGCGGAACTCTCCGCTCGCGGTATCGCCGTCCACCGATGCACTCGAGGTTGCTGGTAACACCCGCAACGCTCCCGCGACTCGACGAATATTTCTTGGCAGGCCGCACGCCATCCCTGATGTTAGATACGTGCCGCGCCATGTGTTTTTTGGGGCGCGCAGCCGCAAACGCGGTAGCATCGCAATCACCTTCCCCCAGACAGGGGACCACTCATGGGAATCGAACGACGCCGCTCGCCCAGATATGCATTTGCCGCGACCGCCGAGATCTTCGACGAAAAAGAAAACGCCCGCACTTCCTCGCAAGTGAGCGATCTGAGCATGCAAGGATGCTACGTGGAAGTGCGGAATCCTTTTCCGCAGGGAACCAGCGTGTTCGTCGAGATGTACACGGAGACGGAATTTCTCGAGGTCCACGCCACGGTCGCGTTTCTGAAGGCCAAGGTGGGTATGGGCCTGACCTTCAACGATCTTCAACCGTGTTTCACCACCGTCCTGAACAAGTGGCTCGGCAAAGCCGCCACAAGAAAAACCACAAGAAACACAACCCTGAGCCGCGCGTAAGTTTATCCTTCTCGCGCTCTCCAAGCCCGGCGCGTCGGCTGCACGTCCTCTCGCCGGTCAGTGCTTGTACACCAGCCCGATCACGATCCCTACGACAAGCCATTCCACGAAGTACGCGACCGCTTGTTGGAGCGTCAGTTTCAGTCCGATGTTCAGGTTGACATAGTTGTGCACCACAAACGAGCAAACCGCGAAAACTCCGATCAGCACGCCGAACCGCATACCCTGCGCCCCGCCCGAGCCGGCCTGGCACAACATCGCGTAAAGCACCGCAAGCACAACCATGGCCACAAACATGGCGGCCATCCCGAACGGCATAACGCTCTTGATTCCCTCCTGAGACCGGTACACGGCAGGGTATTTCAGGAACTCGGTCTTGAGCGTC
>Ga0210410_10006357_pt1 | contig 10272 bp, 6 predicted proteins | sample IncBWC4MmetaG_FD_161058 | JGI IMG/M metagenome (GOLD analysis project Ga0210410, IMG submission 161058) | Forest soil microbial communities from Barre Woods Harvard Forest LTER site, Petersham, Massachusetts, United States - Inc-BW-C-4-M | ecosystem: Environmental > Terrestrial > Soil >... | reverse complement strand
CGCGAAGGCGCTACTCGCGCTTCCTGAGAAATACCACGGTCTCGCTGATGTTGAACTGCGTTACCGTCAGCGCTATGTCGATCTGTTCATGAATACCGATGTGCGCGCGGTGTTTGTGAAGCGTGCGGCCGTGCTGCGGGCGATGCGGCGCTTCTTTGACGAGCGTGGTTACATCGAGGTTGAAACGCCGATGATGCAACCCATCGCCGGCGGCGCCGCGGCGCGACCTTTTTCGACGCATCACAATGCGCTCGACCTCGCTCTCTATTTGCGCGTAGCACCCGAGCTTTATCTGAAGCGATTGGTCGTCGGTGGACTGGATCGCGTCTATGAAATCAACCGCAATTTCCGCAACGAGGGAATATCGACACAGCACAATCCTGAGTTCACAATGCTTGAGTTCTATCAGGCATATGCGAATTATCACGACCTGATGCAACTGACCGAGGAACTGATCGCGTACGTGGCGCGTGAGGTAAACGGGACTACGATCACCGAGTTCAACGGCGTCAAGATCGATCTCACGCAATGGCGAAGGCTGTCGATGCGCGAAGCGATCATCGAATTCTGGCCTGCGGGCGCCGGCGAACGACCGGAGATGTCTGACTTCGATTCGCTCGAGCAGGTGTTGCGGCTGGCAGAGCGTTACGCCGACTCGATTTCTGAAGCGATACAGGCCGAGCCTGGACCCGACGAAATGCGGTTGCTGCTCAAACGTCGGGCAAACCTCGGGCGCGCCATGACGGACTCTCGCGGGGCGAAGTCTGCGGGAAAGTTGATTGCGTTCCTCTTCGAAGAAGTCGCGGAGGACCACCTGATCCAGCCGACAATCATCTATGACTTCCCTCTCGCGGTTTCACCGTTGTCGAAGACCAAGCCCGATGAGCCGGACTGGGTCGAGCGTTTCGAGTTTTACATCGGTGGATTTGAACTGGGCAACGCGTTCAGCGAATTGAACGATCCTGAGGAGCAGCGTCGCAGGTTCCAGCAGCAGCTCGATCAACACGCGCGAGGCGACGATGAGGCGCATGCGATGGATGAGGATTACGTCCGCGCGCTCGGCTACGGGCTCCCACCAACGGGCGGAGAAGGGATTGGCGTGGACCGTCTGACGATGATTCTCACGGGTTCGCGGTCGATTCGCGATGTGATTCTGTTTCCGCTTATGCGACCGCAACGGGACGAGCGCGAATAGTCGGCTACTTTTTCCCGCTTTTCTCGCTCTTCTTTGAAGCCTTCTTGAGCAACTGGCTCAGGCTGGTTTCCTCGAGCTCCTCTTCAAAGCAAGACTGAGCTTTTTTCAAGACTCCGCCTAGAGCCGCGACCGTACCCCGCTGTTCCGCCATCGCCGCTTCGGGAAGGTGAAAGAGGGAGCTGCTCTCGGTGGCACGATAAATGTCGGCGAGTGAGATTTGTTTTGTTGAGCGCGCGAGCCGTGAGCCGCCATTCGGACCCTTGCTGCTCGCGATAATGCCCGCGGATTGCAGCGCGGCAAGCGTGCGTCGAACCACCACCGGATTAATCTTGAGCGATTTGGCGATGTCTTGAGAGGTATGCGTCTTTTCGCCCTCGGCGAGCAGACAGAGCGCTTGAACGCTCATTGCAAAGCGGGTGTTCTGAGCCATGTCGCAAACGCTAACACACGATCGTTGCAATATCCATGCGCGTACTAACCACGTGGTATCTATCGGGTTACACTCGCTTCTCCGTCTCCTGAGTGGAGTGCGTGCTAGCATCGCGATGATTTGGAGGCTTTTTGCGAATTCTGTTTGTAGGAGACGTTTTTGGCAGCGCGGGCCGCGGTATTGTCCACGCGCATCTGCCGCACGTCATTGAGTATCGCGAGATTGATCTCGTTGTGGTCAACGCCGAAAACGCAGCCGGCGGCTTCGGCCTGACTCCAAAGCTGGCCGACGAGCTGTTTGATATCGGCGCGCACGTGCTGACCACCGGCAACCATGTCTGGGACAAGCGCGAATTGATGGATATGCTCGCGTCCGCTGCTCCCGACAGTCATGCTCGAGCGCGCCGTATTCTGCGGCCCGCAAATTATGCCCCAAGCAATCCTGGCTATGGTGTGTACGAAGGAACGCTTCCCGGCGGCGAGACCTACGCGGTCATCAACCTGCAGGGCCGCGTCTTCATGAACACGTTCGACGAACCATTTCGCACAATCGACGTGCTACTCGAGCGGGTGCGCGCGAAGGTCGTTCTTGTGGACTTTCACGCGGAAGCGACCTCGGAGAAAGTCGCCATGGGATGGCATCTCGATGGCCGTGTCACTGCCGTACTGGGCACGCACACACATATCCCCACCGCGGATGCGCGCGTCTTACCCCACGGCACCGCGTACCAGACCGACGTTGGAATGAGTGGCCCCTACGACAGCGTAATAGGCGTCGAGAAGGAGCAGGTGCTACAGCGTTTCCGCACCGGCCTGCCGGCAAAGTTTGAGGCGGCCACGGGCGATCCACGCATGTGCGCAGTTGTAATTGAGTGCGATGGCGCGACTGGGCGCGCCCAGAGCATTGAACACATCATGCTTCGTGAATAGTCCAACTAAAAAAACTGAGGGCAGCCCATTCAGGCTGCCCTTAGTTGCGATGCGCGATAGAGATCTTTACTTAGCCTGCGGCTTGCGGTGCGTTGGCGCAGTTCTCTTGGGTGGAGTCTTTTGGGCCGTCGGTGATTCGCCATCCTTCATGATGATCATCGGCGGAGTCTGGGTGTAGGAATCGAACGTGCCCACGTACTCAGCCTTCGATCCGATCGCAGGAACCGTCGTCAACGGTGTCTTCATGTTGATCGTGAAGTCCGCTGTCTTCGACGCCTGATTGTCGTCGGAAACAGCCAGCTTAACCTGCGCCGGTGTCGCCTCAACTACAAGGCCCGGGACCTTCGTGGTCACACCCTTAACCGTGTCCCAAACCTTATCGGCGTCTTCCTTGCTTCCGTTGGCGAGAATGAATTCCTTATCGCCCAAGGCAAGTGTCTTCAGGTCCGGAGTGGAAACGACCGCCTGATGAGCCTGGTCCGCTGGGGATGGCGGCGGGGGTGCGGCGACGATGGTGAAGTTGTCCGGCGGGTTCAGGCTCTGCTTCGCCTGCGCCTGCACGGCCTCATATCCATCCAGTGAGCCGTGGTACTTCTTGTACCAATATTGCGCTGCCTTGTTGAGCTGGTCGGCAACCTGCGGCGGAGCGTAAGCGGCCGCCCGCGAGATATACCAGACGCCGTTCACAAGGTCCTTCGGCTCTTTCTGCGTGTAAGCCTGTCCGAGCTGGAACGTGTCGTTCAGCGCCGGCCCCTGCGCATTCTGATCCGCCGGGTATGCCTGCAGGGCGGCCTTATATTCGGAAATCGCCGTGTTGTAGTCCTTCTTCGCCATGGCAGCTGCCGCGAGCGCGTCGTGGAAGATCGGTGCTGTCGCAGCCTTCTGTTTTTGGAAGTCGGCGTCCGACATCGCGGCGGGTTTTGTTGCGTTCAAGCCCTGCTGTGCTAGTTTGGCGGCGTCATCAAGCAGCGCCACCTGCTCGGCCGGAGTCGTTTTTGCTGCGGCCTGCTGGCTTTCGACGTAGGTTGAGATCGCAAGCGCTGCAAGATTGTTCGGATCGACCTGCAGAGTCCGCTTGGCCGTGTCGAGAACCTTATTCATGTCGCCCATCTGCTGGTACGTACCCAGCAGTCGCTGAAGCACGTCCGCCTTCGCCTGGCTCTGCGGATACGTCGACAGGAACGATTCCATCGCGGATGCCTTGGCCGCTGGCGTTGACTGACTGATGGCGTTCGAATACGCGTTATATTCGGCGGGATCAGCGATCGTGATGCCTTGCTGCTGGCCCCCCGGCGGGGCACTGGTTTGACCAGAGCCGGTGGATTGCGCAAAGCAAAGGGAGCTGGCAAGTGCCAGAACGGAGCCGAGCAGAACTTTCTTCATTCAAAATCTCCTGAAATACCTAAAACGATTCCTCAAAAATCAAACGTAATGCGACACCGTAATAAACGGCTGCCTCACAAGAGAACCTGCCAAAGTCTGCGAGTGGTCAGTACAGACAGCGGCGATTATAGAAACTCCATTGCGGCGAAGACAAGCTAGCACAACTTCGAGATCCTGCGCTCTTAGTGCGATGCACATGTGATCCCTGTGGCTGTTCGCCTGAAATGAAGCAAGTTTTAACCTCGCCATGCCACTAAACGTCTAACGCATTAGACACTCTTCTAAGAGTTCTGTTGTGCTTATGGACTAGTCAATCCAGGGCTTCAGCAACTCTTCGAGCGTTGGCCACTCTGCCAGAAACGCGTCGTGTCCGTGTGCCGAGGTCTGCTCGCGATATTCGCAGTCGACGCCGACGCGTTGCATAGCGGTCGCCATCGCATGCACGTCTTTTGCGGGAAAGAGCCAATCCGAAGAAATTCCGACCAGCCCAATCTTTGCGCGGATGCGTGCATAGGCGGCTTCTTCTGAACCGCAGCTGCGCGGCGGATCGAAGTTGTCCATGGTGCGCGTAATGCTCAGGTACGAATTCGCATCAAAGCGGTCGAGGAAGCGAGAGCCCTGGTAGTCCAGATACCCCGCCACGTCGAACCGTCCGGTCGGATCGGTCAGAGGCGACGGACCGGTGCGGTTTTCGCGGCGGCCGAACCGTTCGTCAAACAACTGGGCCGACTTGTAGGAGCACGTCGCCATGGCCCGCGCCATCGCCAGCCCTCGCCTCGGCTTCTGATCGGTGTATGCGCCACCCTGCCATGCCGGATCGAGTTCAATCGCCTGGCGCTGCAAATGATTCAGCGCGAGGCCCATTGCGCTCAATGGTGCCGCACCTACTGCGATGGCGCGCTCGACGCGGTCCGGATAATCCATTGCCCACTGTAACGCCTGCATTCCGCCGATCGATCCGCCGATAGCGAGTTTGAGCCTCTGAATCCTGAGAGAGTCCAGCAGCAGTGCTTGAGAGCGCACGATGTCGCTTATAGAAACCAGGGGAAAAGCCGCGCCGTAGGGTTCTCCCGTTTCCGGGTTGACTTGGCCAGGCCCAGTCGAGCCATAACAGGAACCGAGAATGTTCACCCCAAGAACGCAGTAACGATCCAGCGGCAGCAGGTGATCGAACAGTTGTGACCACCACTCATGTACCTCGGCCGATCCTGAGAGAGCGTGGCAAACAAAGACGACGTTGTCGCGCGCCGCGTTTGGCGTGCCATACATGGCGTAGCGCAAGGTGACATCCCGCAGCTGGCCGCCGGCTTCGAGCGCGAAAGGCTGTTGACGGGCAAATACAAAATCTCCCGTGTAGGTTGGACACGGCGGTCGCTTTACCGGTGCTGAGGAGAGGGATGCCATCAGCCCTTTTTCCCTCCTGTAACGAGAGTGAGCGCGCGATCGAGATCCGCAGTGAGGTCGCGCACATCTTCAATGCCCACAGAAAGCCTGACCATGTCCGGCGTCACCCCGGTACTGGCTTGCTCCTCGGCGGAAAGCTGTTGATGCGTGGTTGATGCCGGATGAATAACCAGTGATTTCGCATCGCCGATATTTGCCAACAGGCTGAATAGCTCGAGCGAATTAATTAACTTCCGACCCGCTTCGTATCCGCCCTTGATGCCAAAGGTCACCAGCCCGCTGGCGCCGTTTGGCAGGTACTTCTTCGCTCGATCAGCATATTTGCTCGACGGCAGACCGGGATAGTTCACCCAGACCACTCCCGGGTGTTTCTCAAGAAATTGCGCGATAGCGAGAGCATTCGACGAGTGCCGTTCCATGCGAAGGTGCAGCGTTTCGATCCCCTGCAGAAACAAAAATGCGTTGAGCGGCGCCAGGCACCCGCCAGTATCGCGCAACCCCTGCACGCGCGCTTTCAGAATGAACGCAATGGGACCGAACGTCTCGCTGAACTTAATGCCGTGGTACGACGGATCAGGATCGACGAAATCCCGCTTGAACCGCGGTGACGCCGCCCAGTCGAACTTTCCGCCATCCACGATCACGCCGCCGATGCTTGTGCCATGTCCGCCGATATATTTCGTCGCGGAGTGGACGACAATGTCGGCCCCGTGTTCGATCGGCCGCAGTAACGCCGGCGTCGGCACAGTGTTGTCCACCACCAGCGGCAACTGATGCTCATGCGCGATATCCGCCAGTTGAGCGATGTCCAGAACATCAAGCATTGGATTGCCGATCGTCTCCGCATATAGGGCCTTGGTCTTGTTATTGATTGCCTTACGAATTCCGTCGAAATCGTCCGCATCAACGAAACGGACTTTTATGCCAAGCCGCGGCAACGTGTAGTGAAAAAGGTTATAGGTGCCGCCGTATAGCGCGTTCGTCGAGACAATTTCCTCGCCTGCCGCCGCGAGTGTCAAGATGGTCAACGTTTCCGCCGCCTGTCCCGACGACGTTGCCAGTCCAGCCGCTCCGCCCTCAAGCGCGGCAATGCGCTTCTCGAACACGTCGACGGTGGGGTTCATGATGCGGGAGTAGATATTCCCGAACTCCTGCAACCCAAACAGCCGTGCCGCATGCGCGTCATCGTCGAACACATAGGACGTGGTCTGGTAGATCGGCACCGCACGCGCTTTGCTGTGCGGGTCGACTTCCTGGCCGCCGTGAACGGCGAGCGTGGCGAACTGCGGTTGCGGCTTGGTCTCGTCTGGCATCGATTCGCTCCTGAAGTTTGGAATGCTTTTCATGGAAAATAGAAAACCCACCGTCTTTATCCGGTGGGTTGGTGTGAAGCCCTTTTGTCGTCGCGATTATCCGCGCAGACGGGCTGTCGCCACGCCCACCACTCGCATGGCACACATAATTCGCGAGTTGGACATGAGACAGCGCATGAATAGACAGAGTATTGCCGAAGCACCGCGCAAAAGTCAAAATCTCTCTGGGTATCTTTTTGAGCATTGCCTGTTCCTGTGCCGCGACGTATTCTTCAATTCTCTGGTATCTCCACGTCCTCTCCGGCGCGGCGGCAATTGCTAAAACGGCGACGATCCCCATTCCTGGGGTTGTGGACAGCTTATCCACAAGATGTTGTGGCGGCTTCGTTGACCCGGCAATTCCCTATCGCTACTCTTTGCATGGGGGAACGTCTGCTTCCGTACGGCCCTCGTCATTTGCCCCGGGCAAAAGGAGTGACCCTTGCTCAAACTGAAAAAGCTACAGATTCTCGGCTTCAAGTCCTTTTGCGATCGCACAGATGTAGCGCTCGGCGGCGACGGCATTGCTGCCATTGTCGGCCCAAACGGCTGTGGCAAGTCCAACATCGCAGACGCGATCAGCTGGGTGCTGGGCGAACAGTCTGCCAAGAGCCTGCGCAGTTCCAACATGCAGGACGTCATCTTCAACGGCACGCGCGACCGCAAGCCCACCGGCATGGCCGAAGTCTCCCTTACGCTGGTCGATCCCGATGTCTATGACGGCGGCCCGCTGCTGTCAGAACCCGAAGTTGTTATCGACGATCTGAAGGCCAACGGCGATTGGGATGAATCCATCCTGCGCGCCCGCAGTGCAGAAGAGACAGAAGCCGCAATTCTAGAAGCGCAGCCCGGCCAGGTCATCGAAGAAGAGGAAGGCCCGGAAGTCTCTTCCGAAGCCGAGTCGGCCGACGGCACCCCCGCGGTCATCTTGAAGATTCGCCGCCGCAAATTCAATCAAGCCCCCGTGCGCGCTGGCGAAATCACCGTGACGCGCAGGCTCTTCCGCTCGGGCGACAGCGAGTATCTGCTGAACGGCAAACTCTGCCGCCTCGGAGACATCCGCGACATCTTCATGGGCACGGGTCTCGGCCCGGAATCCTACGCAATCATCGAGCAGGACCGCATCCACCAGCTTCTCTCGAGCAAGCCGCACGACCGCCGCTCGATCATCGAAGAAGCCGCTGGCGTAACCCGCTTCAAGACGAAAAAGCGCCTCGCCGAATTGCGCCTCGAGCAAGCGAAGCAGAACCTGTCGCGTATCAACGACATCTTCGACGAAGTAACGCGGCAGATGAATTCACTCAAACGCCAGGCCGCGAAGGCCGAACGCTACGCCGCCCTCCGTGACGAACTGCGCAGACGGCTGCACGTCGTGTTCGCCAGCAAGCTGACCCAGATGGACGCTGAGTCCGCTGCCTTGTCGGTACAATCCGAATCGCTCGGCGCAGAAATCGAAGTCCACACGCAGCGCGTCACCAGTCTCGAAGCCGAACACGCCACCGGAATGACCCGCGGCTACGAACTCGACGCCCTCGGTCAGGAGGCAACCGCTCGTGCCAACGCCGCCGCCGTAGAACTCGAACGCGCCGCTGCACGCACCGCCAGCAATATTGAACGCATCGCTGAGCTGAATGCCCGCATCGCCGGCGGCCAGGCGGAACTCGAACAAGTCCGCGCGCAGCTGACCGCCGCGGAAGAAGAGCGCAACACGCAGCAGGCGTTCCTCGCAGGAGCGGCCGCAGAAACGGCAGCCGGCCGCGAACAGGCGAGCCAGCAGCGCCAGCAATCTGCTATTGCGGCAAGTGCGGCAACCGCCGCTGAGCAGGTGCTGGAACGCGCACAGCGCGAAGGCATGCAGCTTGTCACGCAGGCATCGCAGGCGCGCAATGCGATCGCCCAGGCAGAAGAATCCCTCGCGAATCTGGACGCAGACGCGGCGCGATTCGTTGCCGAAACCGATTCCCTGCGGCGGGAACTGGAGGCGCTCGGCGCAGAGCGCGGACAAACTTCGCTCGCGTTTGAATCTGTCACACAGCGGCTCACCCGTCTCGAAGCTGAGATTGGAACCCTGCGCAGTGACCTGAGCGCGCGCCGCATCGAGGAACAGGAAACGCGTCGCCGCGGCGACCAGTTGCGCGCCGAACAGGCGACTCTACTCGGACGACGGAGTTCCCTTGAAGCTTTGCTGCGCGAGCACAGCTACTCCACCGATACCGTTCGCCAGCTTTTCCGTGCGAACAGCATGGGCGGCAGTCTGACCCCCGCCGGGGTCCTTGCTGATTTTCTTGAAGTAGACCGGCAATACGAATCCGTCGTCGACGAGTTCATGCGCGATGAGCTCAATTTCATCGTCGTAAAAAGCTGGGATGCTGCGCATGAAGGCATGCGCCTGCTAAAGAGCGACGTCGACGGACGCGCCACTTTCCTCGTCCATCCGAACGATTCGCAAGCGAAATTTTCCTTCCTCGTCGACGACGCCGCTCCTCAGCCACCGCAGCGACAAGGTGTGGTGCAGTTGAAAGAGTGCATCCGTGTGCTCGATGGCTTCGGCAAGTCGCTCGAAGTCATTCTGCCCAAGCTGCGCGACGGCTTCGTCACGCCTGACAGCGAAACAGCACGCACTCTGGCGCTCGAAAATCCAGACGCCTTCTTCCTGTCGCCCAACGGCGAATGCTTCCACAACGTGACCGTCACCGGCGGCAAGCCGCGTGCCGAGGGCCCCCTCGCCCTCAAGCGTGAACTGCGCGAGGCGCAGCAGAAATTGGAAGCGGTCGAGCGTGAACTGGCAGGCGCCGAGAGCGCAGCCACTGGGCTGTCGCATGCTGTCGCAGAGCTGACGCGCACTCTGGACACCCGCACCGCGGAACTCCGCGAAGCGGAACGCGAATCAGCAAACGCCGGCGCTGCACTACAGCAGATGCACAACGAAGCCGGCCGCCTGGAGCGACGCCTCGAAGAGCGCCTGCTCGAGATCGAGCGCAACAAAAACGTTGCGTCCCAGAAGCGCGAAGGGATGCAGCAGAATCGCGATCGCGCGGCTGAGCTTGAATCGCAGCATGCGGCCGGCGAACAGCGGGTCGCCGACCTGCGGTTGCGTCTCGAAGGTCTCCGTGCAGAGCGCGACCATCTCCAGCAGCAAGCCGCCGCATCGGCTGCGGCACTGGCTGCACTCGAAGAGCGCCAGCGCGGAGCCGCCGCGAACGCTGACCGTCTGGAGCGTACCGTCGCAAGCCTCGGCCAGCGTGCGGGTCAGATGGAATCGCAACTCGCTTCGTCTGCCGGCGAGATCACGCAACGGACGCAGGAAAACGAGCAGCTTCAGTCACAGCAGCAGCAAACGCAGACGACTCGTGAATCAGCGCTCGCCGAAGCCGCTCGCGTTTCAACCGAAGCCACCGAACTTCGCGCCTCACTCACCGCGATAGAGCAGGACCTGCGCAGCCTGCGCCAGCGCACCGATGAACTGCGCGAGCAACGAAGCGCCGTCGTCGCGCATGCCGCGAAACTGTCCAGCGACATCGAGCATCTCGAAGCGTCGTGCGTGACCGAACTCAACATGCCCGCAAGTGATCTGCGAGC
>Ga0210410_10006356_pt1 | contig 10273 bp, 8 predicted proteins | sample IncBWC4MmetaG_FD_161058 | JGI IMG/M metagenome (GOLD analysis project Ga0210410, IMG submission 161058) | Forest soil microbial communities from Barre Woods Harvard Forest LTER site, Petersham, Massachusetts, United States - Inc-BW-C-4-M | ecosystem: Environmental > Terrestrial > Soil >... | reverse complement strand
AGTCGCGGTCGGCCCGCGGCATGTCCTCGGCGTCGGCAAACTCCTGCACCAGGTCCTGCCACGGGCAGTCGTTGAGCTGCCAGCGATACAGCGCCTGCAGCGCCAGCTTGCGGGCGACGCTGCGCGCGCCGCTGAAGTGCTGCGGGGCCGGGGTGCTCATCGGCACGCCGCTCACAGCTGCTTGAGGAGTGAGGCCATCTCGAGCGCGCTCTCCATCGCCTCCCCTCCCTTGTTGCCCGCGTTGGTCGCGGCACGCTCGAGCGCCTGGTCGACCGTCTCCACCGTGAGGACGCCGAAGGCAACCGGCACGCCGGTCTCGAGGCTCGCCTGCTGCAGTCCCCGCGCACACTCGCCGGCGACGTACTCGAAGTGCGGCGTGTCGCCGCGGATCACGCAGCCGAGGGCCACCACGGCGTCATAACGGCCCGAGGCGCCGAGCTTCTTCGCGGCGAGCGGCAGCTCGAAAGCGCCGGGAACGCGGATGATGGCGAGGTCGGAGGCAGCACCGCCGCGCGCCGCCCACGCTGCGGTCGCGCCCTTCAGGAGGCTCGCGACGATGAAATCGTTGAAACGCGCTGCGACGATCGCGACCCGGTGGCCGCGCGCGCCGACCTCACCCTCGAGTGTCCCGGGCTCCGTCACCCCTCTTCTCCGACATAGCCCTCGATCTCGAGATCAAAGGCGGAGATGCCGTGCATCTGCTTCGGCGCCGACAGCACCCGCATGCGTTTGACGCCGAGGTCCTTGAGGATCTGGGCGCCGACGCCAAAGGTGCGCAGCACCGCGCCTTCGCCCGCCGCTGGCGCGCCCTCGGACGGTGCCCCCCAGGCGCTGCCAACCTCGCCCTGGCCACGGCTGTCGCGCTGCGCGGTGCCGGCCGCCCGCAGCGCTGCGGCGAGCTCCGCCGGCGGCTCCTGCTGGCGCAGCACGACCACCACGCCGCAGTCAGCCTCCGCGATGCGCGCGAGCGCGGCGTGCAAGGTCCAGGCGCGCGCGCCGGTGCGCACCCCGAGCAGATCCCGCAGCGTGTCTGGCAGATGCACGCGCACCAGCGGCGCCTCAGGCCCGTCAAGCCGGCCGCGCGCGAGCGCCACGTGCATCTCGAGGCTCACGCGGTCCTGGTAGGCGTACAGACGGAACTCGCCGAGCGGCGTCTGCACGGTCTGCTCGCCGATGCGCTCGACGGAGCGCTCGGTGCGCAGGCGGTGGCGGATGAGCGCCGCGATCGTGCCGATCTTGAGCCCATGGCGGCGCGCAAACTCCTCGAGCTGCGGCCGGCGCGCCATGGTGCCGTCGTCGTTCATGACCTCGCACAGGACCCCCACCGGCGTCAGCCCCGCGAGCCGGCAAAGGTCGACCGCCGCCTCGGTGTGTCCGGCGCGCACCAGCACCCCACCCGCGCGCGGGCGCAGCGGAAAGATGTGGCCCGGACGCGCGAAGTCCGCCGCCGCCGAGCTGCTGTCGGCGAGGGCGCGGATGGTGGCGGCGCGGTCCGCGGACGACACGCCGGTCGTGGTTCCGGTGCGCAGGTCCACCGACACCGTGAACGCGGTGCGCTGCGACTCGCTGTTGGCCGGAACCATCTGCGGCAGCTCGAGTGCGGCGAGGCGCGGCTCCTCCATCGGCACGCAAATGATGCCGCTCGTGTGGCGGATCATGAAAGCGACCGCCTCGGCGCTGGCGTGCTCGGCCGCCATGATGAGGTCACCCTCGTTCTCGCGGTCCTCGTCGTCCATGACGACGACCATGCGCCCGGCACGCAGCTCCGCCAGCAGCTCCTCGATCGAGTGGAGGGAGCTCGCCGGCGGTGCGGCCGGCGGCTTTCCGGTTAGCGGCACGACTTTGGACATGACCCGCGAGTATACCCGAGGCCTTTTGGCCGGCCCTCGCCGCCCGAGCCATGCGGGAGCGGCGCGCTCAGCGGCGCGTGAGCAGCGGCGTCACGACCTCGTCCAGTCGCTGCTGCGTCCAGACAGGCTGCTTCTCCTTCCAGCCATCCTCGACCAGTGTGCCCGCGCGGTCGATCGTGAAGCTGACGGGCAGTCGCCAGATGCGACCGTAGCCCGGCGCGCTCGAGGCACTCAGGAGGCCTACGGGGAAACGCAGCGAGCGCGCGACCCCGCGCACTTCGGGCAGCTGCTCCGGCGTATCGAGGCTGAAGCCCAGTATCCGCAGTCCGGCCTGCGCATTGCGCATGAGATAGTCGGACAGCAGCGGCAGCTCCTCACGACAGGGCGCGCACCAGGTCGCCCAGAATGTCAGGATCACCAAGTCGCCGAGCAGATCCGCCGTCGAGATCCTCTCACCGTCGAGCGTCACCAGCGTGGCGGGCGGCGCGCGCTCGCCAACGCGCAGCCCTCGGCCGAGCGCCGCCGGCACCCGCAGCCCATCGCACGCGAGGAACGCGGCGAGAGCTGCGAGGAACGCGCGGCGCTCAGAAGGCATAGTTCGCCCCCACCGAGGCGGTGAACCGCGAAAACAACTGCGTGCCGTAGAGATTGCTGTATACCGGTACCTGCACGAAGGCAAAGACGTGCAGTGGCTTGAGCACCTTCGCCGTGAGCCCCGGGCTCAGGTAGATCACGGTGCCGGCGGTGTTTTGCACGTCGGCGAGTGCGCCCTGGTCGGGCGACTTGTGCAGCACGTTTACCTGCAGCTGCGGCACCCACTCGGGGCTGCCTTCGTAGCGCACCCCAAAACTCAGCGTCGTCGAGTTGCCCGGGCGGTAATCGTTGCCCGGCTGGTCCAGGTGGTGCCTCACGGCGGCCTGGAATTGTCCGTTGACGAAGGCGTCGAAGTTCTGGCTGATCGCGCGATAGTAGTAGGCCCCGACGATCACATCCGTGCTCCCGGTGCCGGGCTGCAGGCTCGCGTCGAGCGGCGTGCCGGCATTCGGGCCGCTATAGAAATCCACCGCGGTCCCGTAGTGTCCGGTGGGCAGCTTCACGCCGAGCTGGATCCCGAGATTGTGGGTCGGCAGCAGCCCCTGGTAGCTGCCGAGCAGCTTGATGTCTCCGAGGCTCGAGCTGCGCGAGTTGCTGAGGTCCGGCAGCGGCTGCGTCGAATCGAAGGCGCCGTAGGTCGAGTGAGTGCGCTCGACGTAGGGCACGAGCAGGGTCGCGTTCCAGGACGAGTTGGGGCTGTAGCTGAGGCCCGTGGTGAAGTAACGATTGAGGGTGTCGTGCTCGAGCTCCTGTCCATCGGCTACGCCGGCAGCCGTGTGCGTGCCGCTGCGCAGCTGGTCCTGGTTGATGTAGTCGTACTCGAAGCTCAGTCGCCATCCGGGCAGGGCCGAGTAGCCCATGGCGGCATCGGCGCTCAGTGTGCAGCCGCACGTGGCGCAGGCGTGAGCGCCGTGCGGCGCGGAGAGGGCGAGCATTGTCGCAGCCAGTGCGGGTGCGATCCGTCGATTCGGGTTCATTGTTATTTCCTCGATTCGGGCGCCAGCCAGGCGGCAGCGTCAACGCTGAACACCTCGGCTTGCGAGGCTCTGACCGCCTCGATTTTCGGGAGGCTGCTGTCAGGTGCCTGCAGGCGCTTGGGCGATTGCGGCCGCACGCGCACCACGGTGCACGCGCGACCGGTCCGTCAGGGCTTTAGGCGGGGAACGGAGGACCGCGCGGAGACTGTGCGCGTACGATCGCCGGGAGGAATACCGGGCGTGAGGTGGCCTCGGCGAGCGGTGTCGCCGCAGGAGGGGTGACGGCGAGCGCCACGATCGCCGGCGCGAAGGCCGGGGAGGCGCTCAGGGCAAAGAGGCACGGCGCATGGCTTACCGGGGTTGGCGAGCCGTGATCCGCGCCCCCGTGGTGATGATGACCGTGCGCCAGGTGCCCGGCCGCGAGGGCACCGGCGAGAGCGCCCGGTGGCTGCGCCTCGCCCGGGCAGAAGTCGAGGTGAATGCCGCCGCGGTCGCTCACCGGCATAAAGCCGATGGGAATCAGCGCCCGCAGCACCAACACGGGCAGCACGATTAGCGCGAGCAGCGCCGTGCGCCGCCGCGCCGTCAGACCGTAGGCAGACCCTGCCCTCATGGCTCAAGTCTAAGGGCTGAGCGGCCCGGTCGACATGGGTCGATCACCCCAAGTTGTTCCCGCAATATGTCCCCGCCTCCCGCTACGGCGCGCCGATCCAACGGAACTCGGGAGTGGGTCTCAGTCGAGTCGGGCCCCGACTGCTGTAATTCCACATATGCACGCGGAGACGAGGCGCCACTTCGATCGCCGGCCGGCGCCTGTGATCGACGTCACGCGTCTGGTGGGGCGGCTCGTGAAGGGGAGGCTACCGACCGGCATCGATCGGGTGTGTCTCACGCACATCGAGCGCTACGCGAGCAACGCGCGCGCTGCGCTCCACAAGGGCCCATTTAACATGATTCTCCCCGGGCGGGCGTCCCGGGAGCTGTTCGAGCTCCTGCTGCGGCCGCCACGCAATCTTCTGTGGCGCATGGTAGGCGTCATCGCCAGAGCCACGATGCTGAGTTGGCCCGAGCGGAGCTATGCCGGCGCACTGCTGCTCAACTTCGGCCACAGCGGGCCGGAGCAGCCTCAGTACGCGCTCTGGCTACGGCGCCGCAAGCTCCGCCCGGTCTTTATGGTTCACGACGTGATCCCGGTCACCCACCCGGAGTACTGCCGCCCAGGGCAGCAGCTGCTGCACGAGCGAAGGCTCGACACCGTGTTGCGCACGGCGACGGCGGTGATCACCAACTCGAGGGCGACGCTGCAGGCCCTGTCGAAGTACGCGGCCAGCCGCGGGCTGCCCATGCCGCTCGCGGCCGCCGCGCCGCTCGCCGGCGCCGTGCTGTCCCCGGAATCGGACCGCCGCCCCGTTAGCCAGCCCTACTTCGTGATGCTCGGGACGATCGAGCCGCGCAAGAACCATTGGATGATCCTGCAGGTGTGGCGGCGCCTGATCGAGCAGCACGGCGAGCGCGCGCCGCGGCTGGTGATCGTCGGGCAGCGCGGCTGGGAATGCGAGCAGGTCCTCGACCTGCTCGAGAGATGCGATTTGCTGCGCGGCTTCGTGCGAGAGGAGACCGTATGCTCGGACGCGGAGCTGGTGACCTATCTGCGCCACGCACAGGCGCTGCTCTTTCCCTCGTTCACTGAAGGATACGGGCTGCCGCTGGTCGAGGCGCTGAATCTCGGAGTCCCGGTGCTCGCGAGCAACCTGCCGGTATTCCGCGAGATCGCCGGCGACATCCCCGAGTACCTCGATCCGCTCGACGCCTTGGGCTGGATGAAAACCATCGAATCCTTCTCCCGGTCCGATTGTCCGCTGCGCTCCGCGCAGCTGCGCCGCATGGCGAATTTCGCCCCGCCCACCTGGGCGAAGCACTTCGCTCTGCTCGAGCAGTTGCTGAGGAAGGTCGACTAATGCTCCGGCGAGTGCGGTAGCGGTCATGGCCCTGTCCCGAGACGCAGTGATCTGGGGGTTTCGCTTCATTCTGGGCAGAGACCCGGAGTCCGAGGCCGTGATCGAGGCGCACTGCGCGGCGCGGGATCCCGAGCATCTGGCGGAGCTCCTCATGCGCTCGCCCGAATTCACCTCGGGCCGGCGCCTTACCAAGCTGCTCGCGGCTCACGCGGAGCCCGGGAACTCGTACCGGTCCCGCGGCGCTCACCTGTCTACCTCGAGCGCGAGATTCCTGCTGCTCGGCAATTGTCAGGTCCGGCCGCTGGCGCGACTGATTCAGGCGCTGACGGGCACTACGCTCGCTACCGCCATCGAGCTGCTGCCGAAGAACCTCGAGAGGCTGAGAGCCGACCCGGCAACGCTCGAGAGAATGATTGCCGAGAGCGACCTGATTCTCGCCCAGCCCTGTCCCGAGAAGATCAGGTTCATGATCGAGGCTTTCCCGGGGGCGCAAGCGAAGCTGCGCAGCATTCCGCGCATCACCTTTGCGGCATTCCAACCCGACGCGGACTACGTCGAAGGCGCAAACGGGAGGATCGCGGGTTGCATCGGAGAATACCACTCGGCACTCGCCTTTTACGGGTGGACACGCGGTCTCACTCCCGCACAAACCCGGGAGCTGTTCAGCGACGAGGTGTTCGCCTCGCTCGGCTATTACGATTACTGGGACACCGCGCGCGCACTGGTACTCGCCGAGGGCGTGCGCGCCGAGTTGCCGCTCGATGAGCTGATTGACCGCTGGACGCGCGCCGGGCTCTGGATGCATACCATGAATCATCCGAAGCCCTTCGTGCTGGCCGATCTCGCGCGGGCGATCCTCGCCCGCGAGGGAATCGCGACACTCGCGGGTGTCGAGGACTTCGTGGCGGACGAGCTCTCCAGACTCGGAGTGTGGCCTGTCTATCCCGAGATCGCGCAGCGACTGTCGCTCGAAGGGCACTATCATTTCAAGCCGTCGCACAACGGTCTCAACCCCGCTCAGCCCGTCGTTCTGCTCGGGCTGGAGGAATTCCTCCACGCATCGTTCGACATCTATGCCGGATATGGCAGCGGCGAGCTGCGCTGCGCGCGGCTCGAGTCAGAGCGCTACCGGGCGCTCGACGCGCGACTGGCGGGCGCGCGTCCCCGCGGTGAGTCCGCCGGCCCTCAGGATGGCACCGAGCGTGCGGGCGCCCACGGGCACGACCGGCACCGCCATCCGTACGAGGGCTTGCCTGACTACCATTTCTGGCGGCGGGCGGTCGAAGCGCCGGCGATGGCCGACGTCGATCCCGTGACAGCGCCGTCGTTCGCGGTGGAGAAGACCGACAGGGTTGCCACCGCCGGCAGTTGCTTCGCGCAGCATCTGTCGCGCACGCTGAGGAGTCACGGCTTCACGTACTACGTCACCGAGCAGGCCCCCGGGCTTCCCGCCGAGGAAGCTGCACGCCGCAACTACGGCGTATTCTCAGCCCGCTACGGCAATCTCTACACCGCACGCCAGCTGCTGCAATTGTTCGACCGCGCCTATGGGCAGTTCGTGCCGCGCGATGCGGTCTGGCGACGCGCCGACAACCGACTGGTCGATCCTTTCCGGCCGCAGATAGAGCCGGAGGGATTCGCTACCGTGGAAGCGCTCGAGGCCTCGAGAAGCGAGCACTTCGCGGGCGTGCGCACCATGCTCGAGACGCTCGACGTGCTGGTTTTCACGTTCGGCCTCACCGAGTCGTGGCGCTGTCGTGCCGACGGGGCGATTCTGCCGCTGGCGCCCGGCGTTGCCGGTGGCCAGATGGACCCGCGTTGCTATGAGTTTGTTAATTTCGCCGTCGCCGATGTCGTGACCGACATGCAGAGCTTCATCGCGCGACTGCGCAGCGTGAACTCCCGCGCCCGGCTGCTGCTGACGGTCTCTCCCGTGCCCCTGATGGCAACCTACGAGCGGCGTCACGTGCTGGTCTCGAATACCTCGAGCAAGGCGGTGTTGCGAGCTGCGGTCGACGAGATCTGCCGGTCGCACCCCTCCTGCGATTACTTCCCCTCGTTCGAGATCATCACGGGAAACCATGCCCGTGGCTCCTACTTCGACAGCGATCTGCGTTCCGTACGGCCGGAGGGAGTCGAGCACGTGATGCGCGTATTCATGCGCCACTATTCCCGCGGTCAGGGTGCCTCTCCGGACAGGGATCTGGTGCGTGAGCTGGCGGCGCTGAACGACGTCGTGTGCGACGAGGAAGCGCTCGATAGGCGCCCCCGCACGGCGCTTCCCGCTGCCTAGCGACGCGCGCTCTTTTCTGCGGTGTGTGACCTGCGTCACACACCTCCCGTAGTAGCTACGCGACCCAGCCGGACACCGGGACTGCACGCTCGCACACCGGGTGACCAGCCACGAATTCGCCAGAGGCGCCGCACAGCGCCGGCGTGCGGACAGGTGCTTCAGCGGTTGGAGAGCTGTGATTTGCAGCGCGGTTTCGTGTCAGAGAAGACCGTATCGTGATTTTCTGAGTTGGTTACATATCTATGTAACCCCGCGTGCCTTTGTCCCACGTTCAGCGAGGCAGCTGGACTGCGTCCGACAGGCTGGGCTGATGATGCACCGAAACATTTTATCGGCCCGACAGTCCGCTGAGGACCGGGCCACCGCAGAGCATGGGGATAGCGTCGCGCACCCGCAGGCGGCACCGCGCGCTGCAGGCGCGCTTCCCGAGTGTCTCTTCAGCCACGGCTTCTCATTCAACAAGAGGCGAAGCCTGCGCCGCTTTGCCTCCCCCTCGCGGGTGCGCCGCGCCGGCCGCCTCGCGCACCTCCCGCACGGGTCCACGCTCTGTCTGTGGGGAAGCGCGCCGCGCCCGGACGGACTGCGGCCCGATGTCGAGGTGATCCGCGTCGAGGACGGGTTCCTGCGCTCCGTCGGGCTGGGGGCGGACCTGGTCCGTCCCATCTCCTGGGTCATGGATCGCCGGGGGATCTACTACGACGCGACCCGGGAGTCGGATCTGGAGTGCCTCCTGCAGCGCACGCAGTTCGCTCCGGGACTCCTGGCGCGGGCGGCCGCGCTGCGCGCTCGCATCGTCGCCTCGGGCATCACCAAGTACAGCGTGGGCCACGGCAGCTGGGTTCGTCCGCCGCGCGCGCGTGTGATCCTCGTGCCGGGACAGGTGGAGACGGATGCCTCGGTGCGTTTTGCCGCACCCGTCGTCCGCGGCAACATCGGGCTCCTGAGAGCGGTGCGCAGCGCCAACCCGGACGGCTACATCCTCTATAAGCCCCACCCGGACGTCACCGCAGGTCTGCGGGCCCGGGGCCGTGACGAGCAGCAGGCGCGGGACTGGTGCGACGAGATCGTCACCGAGGTTCCGATGGCCGCGCTTCTCGAGCGCGTCGACGAGGCTCACGTGCTGACCTCGCTCGCCGGATTCGAGGCGCTGCTGTGGAGCAAGCGGGTCGTTTGCTACGGATTGCCCTTCTACGCCGGCTGGGGGCTCACCCGGGATCTGTTGCCGATCGAGCGGCGCCGGCGACACCTGACGCTCGATGAGCTGGTCGCGGCCGCCCTGATCATGTACCCCCGCTACGTGAGCCGCGCGAGCGGGCTCGCAATCACCCCGGAGCAGGCGCTCGACGAGTTGCTGGCGTGGCGCAATTCGACTGGGCCACCGAGCCGGTCCTGGCAGTACCTGCGCCGCGCTGCGCTGCGCCTGGCGGTGGGCTGCCCATGACGCACGATCACGCCGGCGCGCTACGAGGCAAGCGGGTGCTGCTCCTGCAGGGGCCGGTGGGCCCGTTCTTCTGGCGCCTCGCGCGGGAGCTGCGCCGCGCCGGTGCCGAGGTCCACAAGGTCAATTTCAACGGGGGAGATTGCCTCTTCTACCCGGCCCGGGCGCTGCTCTGGCGCGGTCCTGCAGAGAGCTGGCCCGAGCACTTCGCGGCGCTCCTCGAGCGCCTGAGGATCGATGTCGTGCTGCTGTTCGGGGACTGCCGTCCGATCCATCGCGCGGCACGCGACATCGCCCACGGGCGCGGCCTCAGCGTGGGCGCCTTCGAGGAGGGGTACGTCCGCCCCAACTTCGTCACCTTCGAGCGCTTCGGCGTGAACGGCTACTCGCTGGTTCCGCGCCGGCCGCGTTTCTACACTGCCCTGCCCCGCCCGCTGCGCGCGCCGGAAAGCGAAGTCGGCAACACCTTCTGGTGGGCGGCCCTGTGGGCGACCGTTTATTACCTCGCGAGTGCCATCCTGTTCCCGCTGTTTCACCGCTACCGGCACCACCGTCCCCTCACCCTGCTCGAGGCCTGGCCGTGGCTGCGCTCCGGCTGGCGCAAGCTCACCTGCGCCTGGACGGAGCGCAGCATCATGCACACGCTCACGGGCAGACTGAGCCGCAAATTCTTCCTCGTCCCCCTGCAGCTGTCCTCCGATTCCCAGGTGTCCGAGCATTCGTGCTTCCCCTCGGTCGCTCACTTCACCCGCCACGTGGTGAGCTCTTTCGCGCGGCATGCTCCGGCCGATGTCACGCTGGTGATCAAGCATCATCCTCTCGATCGTGGCTACCGCGACTATCGCCGCCTCATCCGCAGCCTGGCCCGCGAGCATGGCCTGAGCGGACGGCTGCTGTACATCCACGATCAGCACTTACCCACGCTGTTCGATCACATGCGGGGTGCCGTGGTGATCAACAGCACGGTGGGATTCTCCGCGCTGACGCACGGCGCTCCGCTCAAGACGCTCGGAGTTGCGATTTACGACCTCGAAGGCCTCACTTTCCAGGGCGGGCTCGATGAGTTCTGGACGGCTGCGGCGAGCTTCCGCCCCGACTCCGATCTCCTGCTGCGTTTCCGGTCCTACCTGATCGAGCAGACGCAGATCAACGGCACCTTCTAC
>Ga0210410_10006354_pt1 | contig 10274 bp, 9 predicted proteins | sample IncBWC4MmetaG_FD_161058 | JGI IMG/M metagenome (GOLD analysis project Ga0210410, IMG submission 161058) | Forest soil microbial communities from Barre Woods Harvard Forest LTER site, Petersham, Massachusetts, United States - Inc-BW-C-4-M | ecosystem: Environmental > Terrestrial > Soil >... | reverse complement strand
CCGGTACACCCGCAGGAACACTTCTTGCGCCAGGTCTTCCGCCTGCTCGCGGTTACGCACCATGCGAAACAGGAAGTTGACGAGTGGCGTGCGATAGCGCTGCAGCAGGAGCTCGAACGAGTTCCCGTCGCCGGCCTTCACATCCAACATCAGTTGGACGTCGGTCCTAACCATAGCCGCCACACTCTACCAAACACTTTTGTTCTCAAAAAGTTGCAGTTCTGGGGTATGAAGCCGGCAAGGTACCGGGCCGGGCCCCAGCGAAACTAGAGGTTAAATAAGAGCTTTAGAATCAGCATAGTGGCGACGCCGACGAAAACCAGCAAAGCCATGCGCCAATTTGGCTCCTTATTGACCTCGGGGAGCAGATCCGTGGCGGCAACATAAAGCGTCACCCCCCCTGAAAGCGGAAGGGCGTATTTCAGCTGCCCCTGAAATTGGCTGGTAAGCAGAACCCCGGCCAGGGTGGCCGCTCCTAACAGGCCCGCCGCGCGGACCGCGTTGCGCTTGCTTTGGCTCCGGGCCATCACGACGGAGGCAACGGTGAACCCCTCGGGAAGTTTGTGGAGAAATACGGCGACGAAAATCAGGAAGCCCAGCCAGGTGGAAACAAGGAAGCCCGAAGCGATTGCCACGCCGTCAAAAAAAGTGTGGATGGCCAGCCCGAGGAAAATGGCGCTTTGCGCGTGCCCGTGCTGCATCTGTTCGGTGTGGGTTTCTTCGCCAAAGTGAAAATGTGGTGCGATGGTGTGTTCGAAAAGGTGCACGAGAAAAAATCCCGCGAGGACATAGAGAAGTGCGCTTTCGCCGGCCAGATGCACAGACTCTGGGATCACTTCCACAAGAGCAACCGAGAGCATATAGCCTGCGCCCAGCGCGAGAAAATACTGCAGGTAACGCCGCGGCCATTCCCGATAGACCACGAAATACCCGCCAAGCAGGTTGCCGCCAGCGGCAATCAAGCCGAGCAGTGCGGCGAGCGCGATGCGAAATGAAAGTTCGTGAATCATGGAGAGCTGGAAGTTATTGGCTATTCGTTTTCAGCCCTAAGTTCAAGGAACGGACCGCCCGCAGCGAGAAGCGGTCCAGCGAAAGTCAGAAACGCCCCGCCCGAACCGGGCTCACTAGAATCTTATAACCGGAAACCAAAAACTGGGAACCAGTTCATCCGCTGTGGCGGAAGAGGATCACATCCCCCTCCTGCACAATGTAGTCTTTGCCTTCGAGCCGCACCTGGGCTTTTTCCTTGGCGGCAGCAATGCTGCCTGCAGCAAGCAGGTCGGCGCAGCTGACGACCTCTGCGCGGATAAAACCTTTCTCGATGTCGCTGTGAATTTCTCCCGCAGCCTTTACGGCGTTGGAGCCTTTGCGAATGGTCCACGCGCGGACTTCAGGTTCGCCCGCCGTGAAATACTGGATGAGCCCCATCAGATCGTAGGTCGCGCGGATCAGCCGGTTGAGCCCGGGCTCTTTCAAGCCGTAAGAGGCAAGAAGCTCGGCGGCCTCTTTTTCTTCCATCTCGGCCAGTTCGGCTTCCAGCCTGCCGCAAACGGCAACGACGGCGGTATTCGGCCTGCCTTCTAGCGCGGCGAGTTTGTGTTTCTCAACCGCCTTGTCGAGATCGCCCGCTTCCTCATCGCCAAGATTCAGCACATACAGCATCGGGCGTTGAGAGAGAAAGAGAAATCCTCCAATGGGCCTGCGCTCTTCGGCCGTTAATTCAAGCTCCCGTAGGGGTTTTTCGGCTTCAAGATGTGCTTTGCATTTTTCCAGAACGTTTTTCTCAAGCTCCAGCAGCGGGTCTTTCTTTTTCTTCAGGTCCTTTTCAACCCGCTCAAGGCGCTTCGATATCTGGTCGTGGTCGGAAAGGATCAGTTCCAGGTCCAGGTTGGTGGCGTCGCGAAGCGGATCGATGCCCCCTTCTGAATGCGGAACACTGGGGTCATCAAAGACGCGGATGACGTGAGCAATCGCATCAACGTCACGCAAGGTGGCGAGGCTTTCGCGCATGCGCTCCTTTTGAACACCCGGCAGGTCGACATACTGCACCGTGGCAGAGGTGATTTTCTTGGGGTTGTAGAGCTTGGCCAATTCAAGCAGCCGCGGCTCCGGCACCTTTGCCACCCCGACGTGGGCGGTCTGCCCACCTTTGGCGTCAATATGCGCCTTTGTGAGAATGCGGAAGAGCGTAGTTTTTCCGACCTGCGGCAGTCCGATAATTCCTGTTTGCATAAACCGTAAATTTTAGCACATCCGGCGACTTCTTCCCTTGCGCGCAGGTTTTGCTTACCAGCGTGATTTCTCTGTGCTATGTTTTTTGCCGGCCATGACCGTCAACACTCCACCAAACAATCTGGCTTTCGAGCTGTCCGACGCCGTCCGCCAGCTGTCTGAAAGGGATGAAACGCTGCGCGCTCTGATCGCGGAGACAGTGCCATTTCAGATCGATGTGGCCGACGCCCAATCGCCATACGAGGTGCTCATGGAATCGATTGCGTATCAATCGATTTCGGGCAAAGCCGCGGCGACGATTTTCGGGCGAATCAAGGCGCTTGGCTTGGACGGGCGTCCGCCGACACCAGAGCAGATGCTGAAAATTCGGGCGGCGAAGCTGCGGAAAGCCGGATTATCCGGTGCCAAGGTTCTGGCGATGAAAGACCTGGCGACAAAGACGCTTGCCGGCATTGTGCCGACGCATGATGAGGCGGTGAAGCTCTCGGATGAGGAATTGGTCGAACGGCTCGTATCCGTCCGCGGCATCGGGGCGTGGACAGTGGAAATGTTCCTTATTTTCCGGCTCGGGCGTCCGGACGTCCTGCCAATTCACGATCTAGGCGTGAAAAAAGGCTGGGTCGTCGCCTATGGCAAGAAGCACATGCCAAAACCAAAAGAGTTGCTGGAATTTGGCGAACGGTGGCGGCCCTACCGGACTGTCGCAAGCTGGTATATGTGGCGCGCGTTCGAACGCGCCGGCTACAAGGTCACGAACAAAATTCGCCCCAGACCCGTGAGAAGGAAGAAAAATCGCAAGGGGGGCGGAAAGAAAAAAGGGCGCAAGCAGCGATAGCAGCGTATTGCCTTCGTCAGGCAGAGAACACTTTCAGGTTTTTGTAGTTTCGCGGACCAGCAGATACATGCCAGCGAAGCCAAGTAGCAGCACCGCGCCTTCGAAAGCGACGGAACGGTGATGCAAGCGATTGAATTCCACGCGGCGCGGATCCGTTTCCGGCGTGTTTTCGACCGATACCATTTCCTTTTTCAGCAATTCCATGCGCTTGCTCACGGTAGATTGTGACGCGGCCGTCAGCAGCACCATCAACACGACGCAGAGTGCAGCAGCATTCGTGAAGCTGCCGAAATCGTGAGTGCGGGCCAGCCGGGCGGCCAAAAAGACAAGCCCCAGAAAAATCCCTGCAAAGTGGAGCCGCGCCAGCGCGTAACCCACCATCATCCCCGCAGCGTCTCGATTTCCCAGGGTCGTAAACGCCCCGGGCGCCACCACGAAGCTGAGGAAAGCATCCGCCCCCAGCCACAGGCTCAAGCTTAGAAACTCAATCGTTCGGAAGAGAATTGTCACGAAGGATACCCATTCCACCGGTCCTCGGCAAACGGTGCCTACTTCACAAGCATATACAAGAACCAACGGATGGACCAACAGCGGAGATCCGGACTTACCATTCGAGTCGTTCGATCCCGCTCACCGTGTCAGAGTGCCGATCCCTGCTCAACAAAGGAAGGTCGTGCTGCCTGCACAATGCGGCAATCCAAATATCATTGGTGGGGATGGGCCTTCTTGCCTGTCGGAGTTCCAAAGAGATGTCCGCATAGCAGCGGGTCGTAGATTCGTCGACATCCAAAACACGAGCGGCCAGGATGAATTCGTCCAGCCATTGTCGATATCTTAGGAAATTATGCGAACGCGCGATCCCGGAGCGGTACTCCCCAATCGCAATCACCGGAACCGCAATTCCTGCGGCTGTTCCCAGAACTGCGCGAATCCGGTCGCGTTCATCCGCGATGGCCGAAAGAGCATTCGTGTCCACGATCATCGGAGGATTCTCTACTTCCGTATATCTTCGTCGATGGTTTCAAACGCTTCTTCGATGAATTTGTCGATGCGCTTTGTTTCCTGATGGAGGTCCTTCAGTTTCCCGATGTGTTTCATCCACGGTTTTCCGTCGCTCGAATCAGGTTCGCGCAATTTCTGTTCGACGGCTTCCGCGACGAATTGGCCGAGGGGAATGCCTCGCTCGGCGAACTCCGCAGAAAATGTAGCTTTGAACACAACCGGTTCACCACCTTTATGAGGTGAACCAGAAACAAGTGAGACAATTAGGAGGAATGGTGGGCGATAAAGGATTTGAACCTTTGACCTCTCGCGTGTGAGGCGAGCGCTCTAACCGCTGAGCTAATCGCCCGTCTATTAACGGGTGCCCTTTGCAGGGAAACATTGTTGCAATCGGCCGAAACGCTTCGGCAACAACGCTCATCTATTTAAGCAGGAACACCTGGGGTTTTCAACCGATGCCGATCGCCACCTCTCACGTGGTTTCACAACTGCAGCGCTCCATTGCCCGCGCGATTTTCGGGAAGGAAGACGTCATCCAGCTTTCCCTGATCACGCTGCTGGCGCGCGGCCACCTGCTGATCGAAGACGTTCCCGGCACCGGGAAGACAACACTGGCGCAGGCGCTGGCCAAATCGTTTCACTGCTCGTTCCAGCGCATTCAATTCACCTCGGACCTGCTGCCCAGCGACGTCCTGGGCGTCAGCGTCTACAATCCCGAAACCCGCGAATTTGAATTTCGCCAGGGGCCTATTTTCGCAAACGTGGTCCTGGCCGACGAAATCAACCGCACCACACCGCGCACGCAATCCGCGCTTCTTGAAGCGATGAACGAAGCCCAGGTGACCGTGGATGGCCGCACGCTGGCGCTGCCCCAACCATTTCTTGTGATCGCCACGCAGAATCCCGTGGAACATCACGGCACTTACCCACTGCCCGAATCGCAGCTCGACCGCTTCCTGATGCGCATCAAGATGGGATATCCCTCGCACGAAACAGAGAAAGAGATCTTGCGAAACCGGGCGACAGACGATCCGATTGAGACTCTCGAGCCGGTTGCCGACGTCGCCGACGTAATGACCATGCAGCAGGCGGTGACCCGGATCAAGGTGGATTCGAGCTTGCATGATTACGCGCTGGAGATCGTGAACCGCACGCGCAAGTCCGACCAGCTCGCCCTGGGCGTCAGCCCGCGCGGCACCCTGATGCTGCAACGGGCTGCGCAAGCGCGGGCATTTCTTGAAGGTCGCGACTTCTGCTTGCCTGACGATTTCAAGCAGCTGGCCGTGGCCGTCTTCTCACACCGCGTCGTCGCCAGCGCGCGCCATGCTTCCCTGCAAAAGAAATCGGAGACTACCGAAAATGTTCTGCGGGAAATCGTGGAGTCCGTCCGCGTACCGCTCTAGCGCGACACCGGCGATCACCACCTGCTGGTCCTGGGAATTATAGAAATGCCTTCGCTTATTTCCACGGTCAACGCTCTCCTCGCCAAATCCGACCGTCCTGCCGTGCGCGCTTTTTTCCTTTCGATGGCCGCGCTTTCGATTGCGCTGATTCTGGCGCTCTATTCCGGCGCCGCAGCCCAGCTTGGCAATCTGTTTCTGGCCAGCGCTTCGGCGCTCACCGCCCTGGTGGTCGCCGGATGGGTTGCCGTCACGCTGGTGCCCACACTGGCGAAACGCACACCACTGCGCTGGATCGGGTACCGTATGGAGTACCGCATCACGCGCTATGGCTGGATCTACATTCTCGGCATCGTGCTGGTGGCGCTGGCAGCGATCAACACCGGAAACAATTTATTGTTCCTGATTCTGGCCAGCCTGATTGCCAGCATCCTGATGTCCGGGATACTGTCGTCCATCACGCTCGCCGGCGTGGAAATGAAGCTCCATCTTCCGGAGCATATTTTCGCCGGGCAGTCCGTGCGCGCTTCCGTGGAATTGCGTAACGAAAAACTGACCATGCCGTCGTTCTCTTTGCGCGTCGAGGCGGCCAAAACGAAAGATCAGCCTGCCGCGGCTATGCTCGAAACCCCGGTGTACTTCCCCTACCTGCCCCGCCGGCAGGCGGTGAAACAAAGTGTCCCGCTGCTTTTTCTCCAGCGCGGCGTATACAGGCAAGAAGCTTTCAAAATCGTCACCCGTTTCCCTTTCGGCTTCCTCCAGAAAGCCAGGCGCATGGATCTAGCCACGGAGGCGCTGGTCTATCCCGAAGTAGCCGCTTCCTCGGAATTCCTGGAAGTTTTGCCCGGTCTTCAGGGTGCAATGGAAAGCAACGCCAAGGGCCGTGGACAGGATCTTTATGCGTTGCGCGGCTATCTGCCGAACGACAGCGCGCGCCACGTGCACTGGAAGGCTTCCGCGCGGTTCGGGGCTTTGATGGTGCGCGAGTTCGCGCGCGAGGATGATTGCCGGGTGCTGCTGGTATTCGATCCACAAAGTCCCGCGGCCGCTGCCCTGCCCCCATCGAGCGAGAAAGAAAGTTTCGAGCGGGCGGTAACCTTTTGCGCAGCACTGGCCTGGAATTTTCACGAACGCAACGCCCTGCTGGAATTCCGCAGCGCGGAAGCCTCCACGCCGCTGGCGCCTGCCTCGGACAATATTTTCGCAGTTCTCCGCCACCTGGCACTGGTGCAGCCGATAGCGCCAAATTCGCGGCCGGAACTGCTGAATCAACTGGCGGCGGATCCGGAGTCGTTCAAGATTATTGTCACCTCCCAGCCGCGCGGCTCGATCCCCGCCGAATTGTGGAACACCTCCTACATTGTGTTCGCAAGCGACCTGTCGGCCTGAGTATCCACAGCCGGCAATCCCCGACAACAGAAGTCCTGTGCGACACTAAGTCCGTCATGCTTAGCGGCGCAGCGCTTTCCAGATTCCGAAAAAACTTGATGGGTTGGTTCGCGGAGTGCCAGCGCGACCTGCCGTGGCGGCGGACGCGCGATCCTTACCGAGTCTGGCTATCTGAAATCATGCTGCAACAGACACGCGTAGCGGCGGCCATTCCTTATTACGAGCGTTTCCTGGAACGGTTTCCCAGTGTCGAAGCGCTCGCCCGCGCCCCGCAGGAAGAGGTGCTCCGGCTCTGGGCGGGGCTGGGCTACTACTCGCGAGCCAGCAACCTGGCAAAAGCAGCTCAGGAAATTGTAACCAAGCACAACGGTGTCTTCCCAAGCGAACCAGCGGATGCTCTCGCGTTGCCCGGGATCGGTGCGTACACGGCCGCGGCGATCTTGAGCATTGTCTATCAAAAGAAACTTGCGGTACTGGACGGAAACGTTGCTCGCGTAATAGCGCGGCTCTATGCGGTTCGCGGCGATCTGCGGGCAAACGGCACGTGGCAAAAACTTCAGGCAACTGCCGGCCATTTGCTGGCGGGCCGATCGCCGGGCGATTGGAACCAGGCGATGATGGAATTGGGCGCGACCCTCTGCACGCCGCGCTCGCCGCAATGCCTCCTCTGCCCTGTCAGCGAATTTTGCGAAGCCCGCAAACAGGGCCTGACGGACCTGATCCCCGTGAAGCGCAGCAAACGCAGCACGGTAGAACTCACCCTGGCATCTCTGGTGCTCCTGGATCCGCGAGGACAAACGTTGCTGCTGGCCCCGCCGGCATCTGCCAGAAAATCTGCGGCGGCGGATGATGTCCACACGCTGGTTTCGCGAATGTGGCATTTCCCAACCGTTGCCGTCCTGCAGGGCCAGGCTGCCGAGGCGCTCAGGAAATTCGCGGAAGAGTCGTTATTCCGCGGCCGGGGATTTCGCCTGGAGTTTTTCGCCCTGAAAAAAGTGCGCCACGCGGTGACATTCCGGGCGATCACGATTTTTCCATTTCGTGCGCAGGTAGCTAAACTGCCCCGAGTTTCCGCGTCAAAAGCGTTTCCCCTGGCTGACCTGTCCACTGTGGCCGTTTCCAATCTCACCCGCAAGGTGGCCCGCGCCGCCCTGGCGCCGAACTAAGCGCTTCTCTTTATCCTTACGCGCCCGCGCAATGCTGCGCCACTTCCCTGGTGTTATCCTGAAGACTCAAGCGATGGACTCCTCCATCACCACCCCGGCCCAGCCTCTCCCCGCGGAACAATTCTTCCGCGCATCAATTTTTTTTCTGGTGCTGACGGCAACTCTCACGCTGGTGAGCACAGGAAAACTCGACTTCGTGACCACTGTGGCGGCTCCGCTGGCCATTCTTTTCAAGGGATTCCGCTGGTGGCGCGGTCATCCCCCCGAATTGCGCCAGGCCACGGCAACCAGGTTCGTCCTCGCCTACCTCATTTTCTTCCCCGTTGATGCGCTCTTTGTCTCCCGCAATCTGGCCAGCGGCACCTCAAACAGCGCTCTCTACGCGGTCCTGCTCGCGGCGGTGCACTTCCTGCTGTTCGTCACGGTGTTGCGCTTGTACAGTGCCGCAACGGATCGCGACGTCGTCTTCCTGGCGATGCTTTCGTTTGCGGCAATTCTCGCCTCCGCCGTTTTTACCGTGGACACCAACTTCTTTTTCCTGTTTGTCGTTTATCTTCTGTTCGGGGTGGCCACCTTCTTAAGCCTGGAAATCCGCCGCGGAGCGCTTGGGGCGGTCTTTCCGCTGCTGGACGCCGATCCGTCGCGCGAGCGCAAGTTCTACCGCGCGATGTCGCTCGCCGCCTTCAGCGTCGCCGCCGGCGCCATCTTTTTCGGTTCCATGCTTTTTTTCTTCTTCCCCCGGTTCAGTGCCGGCTATTTTGCCCGCACCGGATTCCAGCCTTCGCTGATGACGGGATTCACGGACAACGTGGAACTCGGGCGCATCGGCGAAATCAAGCAGGATAGCTCGGTCGTAATGCGGGTGCAAACCGGAGCCACGGTGAACTACCCGATGCTGCGCTGGCGCGGAATCGCGCTTTCCACGTTCGACGGAAGGCGCTGGTACTCGCTGGAAAAGCGGCGTGAACTCCATGAGGCGAGGTCGGACGGCTGGATTACGCTCGGTTCGCAATTGGATGTGAAGGTGCCCGTCGTCGCGCAATTGCGGTTCATCGTTCTGCTCCAACCCCTGGCGAGCGACGCTCTGTTTGCTCCCGCGCAAGTGATGGAATTGCGCGGAAATTTCTCGAATGACGCCGGCACCTACTATGGGACAGCCCGCCGCAGTTCGTTGGGCATGGATGGCGCGGGGGGCGTTTACAATCCCGCCCGCAATTACTCGCAGCTTCGTTATGAAGGAGTTTCGCTGCTTCCAGAGTTGAGGCCGCTAAAAGCGCGGACGGCGGGCGTGGAATATCCGGTAAACATCCAAAAGCTGTATTTGCAACTGCCGGAGAAGCTGGATCCCCGCATCCCGCAACTAGCAGAGAGAATCACCGCAACGGCCGATAATCCCTACGACAAATCAGTAGTCCTTGAAAGCTTCCTCCGGCGGAATTTCGGCTACACGCTGAACCTCGCCGGAAAGCCTGGCGCCGATCCGCTGGCGCAGTTTCTCTTTGTGACCAAGGCGGGGCATTGCGAATATTTCGCCTCCGCGATGGCGGTGATGCTCAGGACGCTGGGGATCCCCTCGCGCGAAGTGAATGGCTTCCTTCCCGGCGAATATAACGACCTGGCGGGAGACTACATCGTCCGCGCAAGCGACGCGCACAGCTGGGTGGAAGCATACTTCCCAGGAAGCGGCTGGATCACGTTCGACCCCACGCCCCCGGCCAGCGGCTCCGAGGGCGGATTGTTTTCGCGGCTCAATCTCTACCTCGACTGGATGCAGCTGAACTGGAACGAATGGGTGATCAACTACGATTTCACGCACCAACTGGCGATGGCGAAAAACGTCCGGCAAAACTCGACGGATTATTCGGAATCTTTCAGGCGGTGGTTCCGGCGCGCCGAAGAGCGCGGAATGGCGGGCCTCACGGAGTGGCAGCGCCACCACTCCTATCTGAGCCTGGTCTTTCCTGTGGCGCTGGTGTTTCTGCTGGTTGTCCTCCGCTCCGACTGGATTCGCGCCGCTCTCCGCTGGCTCGGCCTGGCCCTGCAAATGAGGCAGCCGACCACCCGAAGAAATAATCCGCAGCTTGCCTCCGGGCTGTACGCAGAGATGCTGCGAGTGCTTGAACAGCGCGGCTTCCCGCGAGCGGAAACGCAAACGCCCGGGGAATTCGCCGCTACCCTTAGGGTCCAGCCGGTTCTCGGTTTCGCCGTGGATGAATTCACCTCCCTCTACGCCGAAGCCCGCTTTCTCGG
>Ga0210410_10006353_pt1 | contig 10274 bp, 8 predicted proteins | sample IncBWC4MmetaG_FD_161058 | JGI IMG/M metagenome (GOLD analysis project Ga0210410, IMG submission 161058) | Forest soil microbial communities from Barre Woods Harvard Forest LTER site, Petersham, Massachusetts, United States - Inc-BW-C-4-M | ecosystem: Environmental > Terrestrial > Soil >... | reverse complement strand
CGAGAACAACGGCCGTCGGAAGTCCCGCTCGATTCGCGCCCGCGCATGCTCCACCAGTTTTCCGTAATTCACGGCCGAGGGGCACGCGGTCTCGCACGAGCGGCAATCGAGACATTTATCAATGTGGTCGACGAAGCCCTCGGAGACCGGAAGTTCGCCCTGGCTCACCAGCATCATCTGGCGAATCCGGCCGCGCGGCGAATCCGCCTCCAGTTGCCACAAGCGGTAGGTGGGGCAATGATTGAGGCACAGGCCGCAATGCACGCAACGCGAATAATCTTCGTAGGTGGGAATCGCGCCGGGGATTGCTTGCGGGGCTGCCATGGGTCAAATGCCTCCCACGAAACGCCCGGGGGCGAAAATGTTGTGCGGGTCGAACGCTTGCTTGACGTGCTGCATCATCGGGAAATCCGCACGCTTCGCGCCCCAGACGCTGACGCGCTCCTTGAGCTTCTGAGGGCCGTGCAGCAGCGTGGCGCTGCCTTTCTTCTCTTCCACGCGAGAGAAGGTCCTGGTGACTTCGCGCTCGAGAGTTGCATTTGCGGGAGCATCTTCCCCATCGGCGAGCAAGGCCAGGTAGGCCACTCCGCAGGCGCGAAGGACAAACGCAGAACGCAGAGGCGATTGGTGCGATCCGTTCAGCAACTCCGCGAGGTCGTCGCCTGCAGGCCGCGGCAGAACGATTCGAAACAAGGCGACGCTGGTTGCCGCCCCCCGCAGCCAATCGAACGCCTCCCGAAACGCCGCCTCCAGTTGTTGAGCGGGTTGCCCGTCGATCGTTCCGCTGCGCGCCGCTTGCATCTGCTCGGAACGCTCTTGCAATTCGAGCTGGATTCGACCCATCACTGCCGCGTGTCCCTCGAAGCACGCCAGCACGTGCCATCCACTTGCCGGAAGCGATTTCCGCGTGCCGCCAGTTCTGTTCAACCAAGCTGCCAGCAGGGCGGAAAACTCCGAATCGAAGAGTTCCAGATTAGAAAACGGCAGGCCACACTTGAGCAGAGAGGCGTGGAATTGCAGCGCCGCCTCGAGCGTCGGAAAAGTCGAAAGGTGCACGCCTCGCAAATCCGGCAGCGGGAAAGTCCGGAAGTTCAGCCTTGTGACGACCCCCAGCGTGCCGAGCGAGCCGATCAGCAATTTGTGCAAATCGTAGCCGGTTACATTCTTCACCACCCGGCCGCCGCTCTTGCACTGCTTGCCCGCGCCATCCACAAATTCCGCGCCGATCAGGAAGTCTCGCGCCGTGCCGTATTGTTGGCGAAGAGCGGAGTCGATTCCCGAAGCGATCGCGCCCGCGACGGTGGACGTGCCACCGCACGGCACTGCCAGCGGCAGAAATTGATTTTTTGCTCCGAGCACCTTCGCCAGTTCGTGCAGCGGCATGCCCGCGTCCACGCTGACCGTCAGGTCGCCCGGATCGTAGTGAGCAATCTGGCGCAGATCGGTCATGTCGATTGCCAGGTCGTACCGCCGCGGCGGCATTCCCAGTTCCAGTTTGCTGCGCGAGCCGCACGCAACTACCGCCAGATTCTCCGCCGCTGCGAAGCCCACAATTTCCGCCACTTCTCGCGCGGAACGCGGCTTCAAGACGGCCATCGGCGCGCGTCCCGCGATAGCAAACGCCTGCAGCGCGGATTCGGAGGCGCGCACGCGGTCGCTTCCGACCAACTTCTCCAGACGCGTAGGTAGACTGACTGCGATGCTCATGGCTGGACTCCAGCTACGAGGCCGGAATTGCGAACGCGAATTTCCCCGCAACCTTTGCTCAAGGGGAAAATCTTTCCGGGATTCAGTGACGAATCCGGATTGAACGCATCGTGAATCCGCCGCATCAATTCGAAATCGGCGTCGTTGAAGAGGAGCGTCATCAACTCGTTCTTCTCCATGCCCACGCCATGTTCGCCCGTCAGCGTTCCGCCCAGTGACACGCACATGCGGATAATTTCCTCAGCGGCGGCGATAGCCCGCGCGAACTGCTCCTTGTCCCGCGGATCGTAGAGAACAATCGGGTGCAGGTTCCCATCGCCCGCGTGAAAAATATTGCCGATCTGAAAGCCGAATTTCTTTCCGGTCTCGTGAATTTGTTCGAGCGCGTCCGAGAGCTTCGACCGCGGAATCACGCCATCGAGGACGTAATTCGATGGCGCCAGGCGGCCCAGCGCGCCGAAGGCGTTCCTCCTGCCTTTCCATAAAAGATCGCGCTCGCGTTCGTCGCGCGCCGTGCGCACTTCCCGGGCGTGGTTGGAATCGCAAATTTGCGCGATCGCGGCGGCTTGCGACTCGGCCGCCTCGCGCAGGCCTTCCACCTCGATCAGCAAGACCGCGGCGCTGTCTCGGGGAAATCCAGCGCGGATGTAATCTTCGACCGCGCGCAACGTCCAGCCATCGAGCATCTCGCACGCCGCGGGCGTGATGCCCCGCGCCGTCATCTCTACCACCGTGCGCGAAGCGTCGCCCACGGCGTCGAAAATGGCCAGCAAAGTTTTAACGGCCTCCGCTTTGCGCGAAAGCTTCACCGTGATTTCCGTGACCAGCGCCAGCGTGCCTTCGCTTCCTACGTACAACCCGCAGAGATCGTAGCCCGGAGTGTCCCCATGGCGGCTGCCAACGCGCACAATTTCGCCATCGGGCAGCACCATCTCCAGGGCGGCTACGTGATTGGTCGTCAATCCATACGCCAGCGTGTGCGGCCCGCCGGAATTTTCCGCCACATTTCCGCCGATGGTGCACGACTTCTGGCTGGAGGGGTCGGGAGCGAAGTACAAACCTGCGTGTTCCACCGCGCGGGTGATATCCAGATTCACCACGCCGGGCTGCACCACCGCGCGCCGGTTTTCCACATCAATTTCCAGGATGCGATTCATCCGGGCAAACACGATCATCACGCCGCCGCCGCGCGCCAACGCTCCTCCGGAGAGTCCCGTGCCAGCGCCGCGGCCAACCACCGGCACCTGGTATTTCGCGGCGAGCTTCACGATGCGCGAAACATCCTCCGTGGTGTGCGGAAAAACGACCACCTCGGGGCGCGCTTTTTCCACCGAACCGTCGAATTCGTAGAGCAGCAAATCCTCTGTTTGGGACAAGACGTTCGTGGGGCCGAGAAGAGACTTCAGTTCACGAATCAGAGCAGGGTTCATGGAGGGCCGTCAGCGATGTCGCGGCGTTCCCACTATAGTAATTCACGCCGTGGGCTGGCAATGGCGCTCTCCGGCGGCCCGTGCTGTGCTAGTGTAAGAGGACTAAAATTTCTCGAGGACGCGCATGCCCAAACCGAGAGTGTTCGCAACCCACCAACTATTTGATGAAGCTCGGCAAATTCTGGACGCGGCGTGTGACGTGGAGTATTGGGCCAACGAAGAACGTCCGCCGCGCGAGGAAGTGCTGCGCCGGGTGAAGGACAAGGAAGGGCTTGTCTGCCTGCTCACCGAAAAAGTAAACGACGAACTTCTTCGTATCACGCCAAAGCTGCGCATCGCCGCGAACGTGGCCGTCGGTTACGACAACATCGACGTCGACACCTGCACGAAACGCGGCGTGGTGGCGACAAATACGCCGGGCGTGCTTGACGAGACCACCGCCGATTTTGCCTGGACATTGATGATGGCCGTCGCGCGGCGGCTAGCGGAAGGCGAGCAACTCGCGCGCTCCGGCAACTGGAAGGGCTGGAATCTGGATCAATTGGTCGGCGCCGACATCTGGGGCAAGACGCTGGGCCTGGTGGGATTCGGCCGGATCGGACGCGCCGTCGCGCGCCGCGCCCTCGGCTTCCAAATGAAAGTGATTTATACCGACGCGGTGAAAGCGCCCGCCGAAGTGGAGAAGTCGCTCAACGTGCAATTTCGTGACATGAACGCGCTGTTGGCCGAATCGGATTTCATCAGCCTGCATGTTCCATTGATGCCCGAAACGCGCGGGCTGTTCAACTCGCCGAAATTTTACCGGATGAAGCCGACCGCATTTCTAATCAATACTTCGCGCGGCCCGGTGGTGGAAGAAGCTGCACTGGTGGCGGCGCTTGAGGCCAAGAAAATCGCGGGAGCCGCGCTGGACGTCTATGAAAATGAGCCGTTCATCCACCCGGGGCTGAAGCGCGCCAACGTCGTGCTGGCGCCGCACCTGGCCTCGGCATCGCTGGAAACGCGCACGAAGATGGCCGTGATGGCGGCGAACAACGTGGTCGCCCTGTTCAAGGGGCAGATGCCGCCGAACATGCTGAATCCCGCGGTCCTGAAGAAATCCTGAGTTCTCCAATGCCGCCGCTGCCATGAAACCCGGTAAGCAAATTGCGCGGGAGATTTTCCGCGACACGCTGGCCGCGCTGGATATTCCGCGCGTCATGTCATTGAAACTCTCGCTGGCGGGCTCCGCGCTGATTCTGGAAAGCGCCGCGATCGATCTCTCGGCCTCCTCCACGGTGTTTGTGGTCGCCATTGGCAAGGCGGCGCACGCGATGGCCGCAGGCTTGCGTTCTTTTCTGCCGGACTCCTATCCGTTCAGGGGAGTCGTCGCGGCTCCCACAAAACCGGAAGCCCCCGTTCCGGGCCTGCAATATTTTGTCGCGGGGCATCCCGACCCGAACGAAGACAGTTGGCGCTCGGCGGAAGCAATTCTCGCACTCTTGCGCGGCGCCGATGAGCGAAGCGTGGTTTTCTTCCTCCTGTCGGGCGGAGGCTCCGCACTCACCGAGTTGCCGATTGTTCCTGGAATGCGTCTCGAAGACCTGCAAGCGGCGAATCATGCGCTGGTCACCTGCGGCGCGCCGATCGAAATGATGAATACCGTGCGCCGCCATCTTTCCGCAGTGAAGGGTGGACGCCTGGCGCTTGCCGCCGCGCGCGCAACAAAAGTTACGCTGGCGGTTACCGATGTGCCCGTCGGCAAAGAGCATGCGCTTGCTTCCGGACCGACGGTTCCGGATCCCTCCACCATAGCGGATACGAATCGCGTCCTCGATCAATACGGCTTGCGCAAGAAATTTCCCGACGCGCTGGTTCGCTGGCTGGGGGCGGGGATAATGCCGGAAACACCGAAGCCGGGCGATCCGGCGTTTCGCAACGCGCATTTTCAGATTCTGCTCGGCATGCACGACCTTTTCCACGCCGCCCACCATGCTTCCGAAGCGCACGGCTACGTTACCTGCTGCGACAATTCCACCGACGACTGGCCGGTCGGCGACGCCGCCGATGCTTTGCTGAAAAAGCTGGAAGAATGGATGGGTGAGAATCCGGGCCAGCGCGTGGCTCTGATTGCCGACGGAGAGCTGAGTTCGCCGGTTACGGGAAACGGCATCGGAGGCAGAAACTCGGCATTCGTGCTTTCGTGCGTCGAAAAAATTGCCGGGCGCAGAATAACCGTGCTCAGCGCCGGCACCGATGGGATGGATGGCAACAGCCCCGCCGCCGGAGCCGTGGCCGATGGCGAAAGCCTCGCTCGCGCAAAGTCGCTCGGCCTAGATCCAGCCGCGGCATTCCGGCAGAGCGATTCCTGCACTTTTTTCGAAAAACTCGGCGATGCAATCCTCACGGGCCCAACCGGCAACAATCTGCGCGATCTGCGCATTCTCCTCGCCGAGCCGCAGTCTTAATTTTTGCCGAACAGTTTTTATTCCCCTGCTCAATCAAACCTGTAACTTGTCATCCTGAGGGACGCGCCTTTTGCGTCCCGAAGGATCTCACCTTCTAGCGTGGAGGAGACACTACAATTAAGATCCTTCGGGAGATAACCGCCAACGCGCTACTGCTTCGGCGGAGGCGGCAGCCGCTTTTCGATTTCCTTCAGGCGTTCATTCATTTCCTGCACCAGTTGTTCAACGTGGGTCAACCGTTCGTCCCCGCCCGCCTTGTCATCGGCGTTCCCCTCCGGCTGCATTCCGCCGTGCGTACCGCCCTTCGCCAGCGGATTCTTCAGCCGCTCGATCTGTTCCTTAATGGTTGGCTGCATCTCGATGCTCAGGTTTTTGCTCTGCAGCATGGCTTCGAGCGCGGGAATCGCCGAAGCGTCGCCACGTCCGCCGAGCGCATAAATCGCCGTGCGGCGAATAGGGAAATGCGAATCCTGCAAATAACCGGCAATCACTTGCGTGAGTTCCTTGTTGTCCTTCTGCAGACGCGCCAGGCTGCCAATGGCCGCTTGCCGCGAATCCATGTCCTTGCCGGACGCCGCCCAGTCGCGGAGCAGCGGCACAGCCTTGTCGTCGCCCAGTGAGCCGAGGCCATTCAGCGCGGCGTCGCGCAAGAAGCCGTCCGGCGAATCGGCGTTCACCGCCGCCACCAGCGTCTCGTATGCTTCCGCGCCTTTGATACGGCCAATGGCGCGCAACGCCGCGCCCCGCGCGCGATACGAGGCATCCTCGCGCGCCACGGTCTGCAGCCGCGCGACGACGCCCGCATCATCCTTGAAATTTTCCAGCGCCACCACGATGCTGCCGCGCACCCACGGCTCCTTCGCGGAGTTCAGCGCTTCCAGCAATTGCCTGGACGCGGCCGCGCCGCCGAGTTCCCCCAGCGAACTGGCTGCGGTCCGGCGCACGCCGCTGCTCTTGTCGTTCCGCAGGGCGTCGCCCAGCGTCGCAACCACTTCGTCGTCGCCCTTGAGTTTTGCCAGCGCTTCGGCGGCATCGGCGCGGTCCGCCACTTCGCCGGCATTCTTCAACTGGTAGAGCAGTTCCTTCTTTTCCTTCTTGAACTGCGCGGATTTCAGGATTTGCGTTCCCTTGTCGAAGAGCACCATCAGCGGCGCGGAATCCGACGGGAAAGTGAACACCTCGGACTCCTGCGTCACGTGAATGGGATAAAGCTTCGGCCCGGTCGCCGTGGTGATTTCCACGTCGACGGGCACCTGGAACAACCCGACGCGCCCTTCGCGTTTTTGCGTCTGCTTTACCGTCAGCGCGACTTGTTTCTTCGCTTCATCGTAGGTGTAGCTCACTTCGAATTTCGGCGCGCCCGCTCCGTAAATCCATTGCCGAAAGAACGCATCCACATTCGTGTGCGTCGCTTCCTCAATCGCTTTCGTGAGGTCCGAAGTCATCACGTTCTTCCCGCGATTCGCTTCCAGGTAGTGCTTCAGACCGGCGTAGAACGCATCTTCGCCAAGCTGGCGGCGCAGCATGTACAGCACCCAGCCGCCCTTTCCATACGCGTTCCCGTCAAACTCCTCGGACTCTTCAAAGTTGTATCGCACGATCGGCTTGTCGAAGAGCGAGCGCATCGCAAACCATTGGTGCGCGCCTTCCCAGCGGTCATAGTCCGCCACGTCTTTGCCGAAGTGCGATTCCGCCCACACCGTTTCCATGAACGTGGCGAATCCCTCGTTCAGCCAGATGTTGCCCCAATCCTTGGTGGTCACCAGGTCGCCGAACCATTGATGCCCCAGCTCATGCGAAATCAGGTCGTCTTCATTCTTTTCGTACTCCGGAACCAGTTTCGGATTGCGCAGCGACTCGGCGGTGTTGGTGGTGGCGCTGGAGTTCTCCATGCCGCCGGCCACGAACTCGTCCACCATTGCTTGCGAATATTTCTCCCAGGGATAGTCCACGCCGAGTTTCTTGCTGAACAGCTCGATCATCGCCGGTGTGCGGCTGTAACTCGGGCTCAGCCGGTCGCCGCGGTCCTTGGGCGCGTAGTAAGTGACCGGGATATTCCGCCAGGTGTCCTTCACCTCGACAAATTCGCCCGCCACCACGGTAAAGAGATACGTCGAGCTAGGCTGCGATTCGCGCCAGGTCCAGGTTTTCATGCCATTGCTTGCATCGGTCACCCCGACCAGCTTGCCATTCGAAATTGTCAGCCAGCTTGCGGGAACGGTCAGAATCGTCTCCGTCGTCAGGCGATCGTTTGGATAGTCGTACGTCGGCAGGTAATAGCGCGTGTCCTCGGATTCGCCTTGCGTCCAGACCTCCAGCGGCCGGTTGGGATAATCCTTGTCGGGCAGGATGAAATAGAGGCCTTTGCTCGGCGTGCCCTGATACTTGATCTCCACGTCAAATTTCGCGCCGGCCTTCGCGCCGTTCGGCAGCGTCACCACCAGCTTGCTGTCGGTGGTCGCAAATTTCGCCGCGCCTTTATTGATGCGCACGCTTTCGATCTGCAGCCCGACCGAATCGAACGAAATGGTTTCCAGACCATCGCGCAACAGGGCCACCGAGTGGGTCACTTCGCCGAGCACTTGCTTTTGTTCGGGCTGGAAGCGCAGCGCAATTTTCGAGTGCTGCAAATCATAGTCCTTGCTGCGAGCAAACGGCTCGTCCGCGCGAAGCAGTCCCGCCCCACTCAGTTGCCACACGGCGCAGAGAATCACGCTCGCCAGGGAGATTCGTTGCCAATTCCGGATGTTCCGCCTGATCATTCTGTTCGCTCCTCGAGATCTTTATGAATTCAGCAATTCCAGACAAAGGATTCGATGGCCGGCATGCTCTAGAGTTTCCACCGCAGCGGGAATTTCCTCGTGTTGCACCAGCAGATAGTCCGTATCAAACGTCGAGATCACAAAAATTCCCACGCCCACGCGCGCCAGCGGACTTGCCAAAGCGGAGACCACGCCGGTTTCGTTAAAGGCGAACGGCCCGCGCACCTTCAGCATCCGCCACCCGCGAGAGGCATCCAGTCCGGCCGGGACGCTCGCTTCCCCGGTCACTATGGAAAGTTCCTCGGGTGTTCGCGTCACGGAGAAAAATGGCGACCTCGCTGCCCAGGCTGGAATTTCCGCATCGCACGCAAATTTCGCGATCGCGTAACGTCCTTCCATTACAGAAAGTGTCAGTGTGCGATTTGCGGGCGGCATGTGTCGCTAGAGCAGGCTCCTCGTCGTGCCGCCATCAATGGCCAGCGATACTCCGTTCACGTAGCCCGCTTTTTCGGACGCCAGAAACGCCACCACCGCCGCGAACTCTTCCGGCGTGCCCAGGCGTCCCGCGGGAATGAGCTTTTTCCAGCCGGCGAAGACCTCTTCGGTCGTCGCGCCGGTGCGCCCGGCCGTCATTCCCGCCAGGTCATCCAGGCGATCGGTGCGCGTGTAGCCCGGGCAGATGTTGTTCACGGTGATTCCATAGGCGCCGTATTCGTTTGCCAGCGTTCGCACAAGGCCGGTCACGCCCGCGCGCAGCGAGTTCGAAAGCAGCAGTCCTTCGACCGGTTGCTTCACCGAATAGGATGTAATCGTCAGGAATCGGCCCCACTTGTTCTTCTGCATTCGCGGCAGCGTCTCCTGTGCAAAATACACTGCGCTCATCAGCAGTTGGTCGGTCCAAATGCGCCAGTCTTCAACGGTTGTGGCGCTGAACAATTTAGACGGCGGCCCGCCGGTGTTTGTGACGCAAATATCAACGCGCCCAAAGCGTTTTTCGACATCGCCCACAAACCGCGCGACTTCCGCCGCATTTCCGACGTCCACAGCCTGCCAGAAAACGTCGCGCCCTGACGCGGCCTGAATCTCCAGCGCCGTGGCTTTCAAGTCGGCGGCGGTGCGCGCGCAAATGGCAATTTCCGCGCCTTCGCGGGCCAATTCCTCCGCGACCGCCCGCCCCAGTCCCTTGCTCGCCGCAGCCACAATCGCCACGCGCCCGCGCAACCCCAGTTCCATCCCGGCCTCCAAGCCCAAACTTCAATATTCTCGTGAACAGCGGAGACCCGTCAAATCGCCTTCATTCGCTTAGACGCGGTTCAAAATGTCGAGGCTTGTGAAATAATTCCTCACAACGGCCCAACAGCCTTTTACTATTTGCTGACAAAATTCGAATCAAAATGAGGTTTTCATGAATGTAGCCGACTTTCGAAGGATTGCCCTCGGGCTTCCGGGTGCCGAGGAGAGTTGTCACATGGGCCAGCCGGACTTTCGCGTGGATGGCAGAATCTTCGCCACGCTGGCCTCGGCCAAGCAGGGCTACGGCAACCTGATGCTGACGCTGGAGCAGCAAACTGCCTTTGTCGAAGAAATGCCAGAGGTGTTTCTTCCCATCCCCGGCGGCTGGGGACGCATGGGCATGACCCACATTCGCTTGGCCGAAGCGAGCGAGGATGTTCTCTACGGCGCCCTGCACACGGCATGGAAGCTGCGCGTCGAAAAAAACGCCAAGTCCGGCAAAAAGAAACGTGCCCCGAAGAAGAAGTCTCAATTGGCAAAGGGACCCAAGAAAAGACGCTGAGGCGCAATCCGTCCGACCGGAATGCGTTCGTCTCGAATATTTGCACTCGAAGCCAGCGCGCACTAAGATGCGGGGTAAAGTAAGGCTCGCTCCTCAATCGCTCCCACGGGAGGTACATATGCTTCGCCTTCGA
>Ga0210410_10006352_pt1 | contig 10275 bp, 6 predicted proteins | sample IncBWC4MmetaG_FD_161058 | JGI IMG/M metagenome (GOLD analysis project Ga0210410, IMG submission 161058) | Forest soil microbial communities from Barre Woods Harvard Forest LTER site, Petersham, Massachusetts, United States - Inc-BW-C-4-M | ecosystem: Environmental > Terrestrial > Soil >... | reverse complement strand
GTCGGGGAGAATGAGAGCACCGAGACGCTGGCGCGGTTTGTCGATGGGGAGGAGTGAGGGCCAGGGTTCGCTCACCACAGTGCCAACCAGGAAAGCATCACCGGCTCCCCCGCGGCAGGCCTGCCGGCCCACGACCAAATATTCCTGCGGCCGGCCATCGTCGAAGGCGTGTTGCTGCAATTCGGCGACCTGATCACCTTGCGGGGCGGAAAAATCCAGGACCACGGGCCGGTGTATCCGCAATCCGATTGAAGCATGAGCATGGCGAGACGCGGCGCCTCTTTACGTCTCACGCCCCCGATCGAAATCATCCTCGAAACGCAAATGCTTGACGCTGCGGCCACGGCGCCGCACGACCTTCAAGGCCTCCATCCCGATTTTAATGTGCATTTCGATATAGTTCTCGGTCACGGTCCGATCCGACGCTTCCGTCTTCACACCCTCCGGGATCATCGGCTGATCGGACACCAGAAGCAGCGCGCCGGTCGAAATGTGGTTGGCGAATCCAACGGCAAAGATTGTCGCCGTCTCCATGTCGATCGCCATGCTTCGCGTACGACGCAGCATATCCTTGAAGTGATCATCGTGTTCCCAGACGCGACGATTGGTCGTGTACACGGTACCTGTCCAATAATCCTGGCCGAGATCGCGGATCATCGTCGACACCGCGCGTTGCAGCTCGAACGCGGGCAGCGCGGGGACCTCCGGCGGCAGGTAATCATTCGAAGTACCTTCACCCCGAATGGCCGCAATCGGCAGGATCAAATCGCCGATCTGGTTTTTGCGTTTCAACCCGCCACATTTGCCGAGAAACAACACGGCCTTCGGCGCGATGGCGCTTAACAGATCCATCACGGTCGCGGCATTCGGGCTTCCCATGCCGAAGTTGATCAGGGTGATCCCCTCGGCAGTCGCATTGGGCATCGGCCGATCGATGCCCTTGACCGAAACGCCGTGCTGCGCGGCGAACCATTCGACATAATTGTCGAAGTTGGTCAGCAGAACATACTCTCCGAATTCAGCAAGCGGCGTGCCGGTGTAACGCGGCAGCCAGTTTTCCACGATGTCCTTCTTCTCTTTCATTACGTTTGGTCTCGTCCGGCGCGCGCAACGACGCTGGCAGTCAAGCTAGTGGACTGAAGTGTTCCCTGTCCAATGCGAGACGCGCGGATTTGCCGGATTCCACACATCAAATGTTCCGGAGGATGGCAGCGACGGTAACGGCGATGGTCGGGTTCAATCGCGCAGGAATGATGCTGTGCGACGCCGGGCGCTGGTCCCGCCTTACCCGATTGGTTGTATAGTCGAGAACAGCGGGGGGACGTGCTGCGTTGCAACAAGTGTGTCCGAAACCCAACCAGGGAGATCCGCCATGAAAGTCAAGGAAGTGATGCACAAGGGCGTCGACTGGGTTAGCCCCAATACGCCCATTACCGAAATCGCGAAATTGATGCGGGAGCACGACATCGGCTGCATCCCGATTGGAGAGGATGACCAACTCGTCGGAATGGTGACCGACCGCGACATCGTCTGCAAGGGGCTTGCAAAAAGCAAGTTCGATGCCGGCCGCGCGATGGCGCGCGATGTGATGACCGAAGGTATCCATTGCTGCCGCGAGGATGACGACCTCGCCAAGGCGGTGCACCATATGGAGACGCTCAAGGTCCGCAGGCTGCCGGTGATCAACAAGAGCAAGCGGATGGTCGGCATGATCAGCCTCGGTGACCTCAGCCATTCCGCGTCCGGCGATTTGCTGACCGAGTGCGTCAAGAGCGTTTCGGCCCATCACTGACGTACGGCAGGCACTCCTGCCGCCCGAAATGTGCTAATCAACGACATGGCGTGAAATGTCGTTGGGTCACCTTCGCAGATCGGATGACGGCTCAGATCGGCTGGACGACGTGAGTTCATCACGCTTCCTGGTTTAAGCGGCGGCCGACCGACCGCGCGCGAGAGGATTGCTTCGTCTATCGGGAGAGCAACATGTCGGATCCGCAACGCCGGGAGTTTCTGGTCGCGGCAGCCGGGATCGCCTCGCTGGCAACGTTGAGCGGGGCGCAACCGGCACTCGCCGGCGATCCCAGCTTCATGAACAACGTTCCGGATCCGGTTTTGTCCGGCAAGGATCTGCCGACCTTCAAGTTCGCGCTGGAGAAGTCGGAGGGCAAGGTCATCGGCAACAGCTACGGCAAGGAAGCAACCGTCGAGCAACTGCCGATCTCCAAGGGAATCGCTGGGGTTTCGATGCGGCTCGAGCCCGGCGCGATGCGCGAGTTGCACTGGCACGCCACCGCGGCCGAGTGGGCGTTCGTCATCGAGGGGCGCGTTCGCACCACCGTGATCGATCCCGCCGGCCGCGCCGAGACCAACGACTTCGAGCCCGGCGACATCTGGTATTTTCCGCGCGGCCACGGCCACATGCTGCAATGTCTCGGCGACAAGCCCTGTCATTTCATCCTGATCTTCGACAATGGCTACTTTTCAGAGTTCGGCACCTTCAGCATCACCGACTGGATCGGACACGCACCAAAACCGCTGCTGGCGAAGAATTTCGGTGTGCCCGAGTCCGCGTTCGACAGCTTCCCCAGGGAAGAGGTGTATTTTGCCCGCGGCAAGCTGCCGCCCGCCGAGCAGACGGTGCCGCTGCAGGGATGGGTGCTGCCGCCGGAGACGCACAAGTATCGCCTGCTGGCACAGCCGCCGCTCGCGGTCTATCCGGGCGGCCGCGAGTGGCGGGTCGATTCCCGCCGCTTCCCGATCGCGAAGACCATCACCGGCGTCGTGCTCGAGCTCGATCCCGGCGGGCTGCGCACGCTGCACTGGCATCCGACCGCCGACGAGTGGCAATACGTCATCGACGGCACCGTCAGCGTCACCTTGTTCGGCTCCCATGGCCGCTTCCGCACCGAACAGTTGGACCAGGGCGACGTCGGCTACATCCCGCAGGGCTACGGGCACTCGATCGAGAATGTCGGCGACAAGCCCGCGCGCATCCTGATCGGGTTCAACACCGGGATCTATGAGGGCATCGACCTGTCACAATGGATCGCGGGAAACCCCGCCGACGTGCTCGCCAACAATTTCAGCCAGCCGCCGGAATTGTTCGAAAAATTCCCGCATCATGACGTCTTCATCACCGACAGGAATGGACCGGCCAAATAGGTGGGCGAGCGGCGAAGCTCACGCCGGCTGGGGTTTCGCGGCCGGCGCGTTGGCGAGCAGTTTGCCGATCTCCGGCTTGCAGGCGCCGCAATTGGTGCCGGCTTTCAGCCGCCGGCCGATGGCTTCGATATTTTTGGCGCCTTTGAGGATCTCGGCCGAGATCTGGCGCTGACCGACGCCGAAGCACGAGCAGACGATCGGCCCGATATCTTCGCCGGCTTCCAGCGGCTGCCCTGTCAGTAGCGACATCCGCGCCTTCGGCGAGAGCGTCTCTTCCGCGAACAGACTGGTCAGCCAGGAACGCGAGACGAGTCTGTGGTCGCGTGCGACGAAGATGCACCCCTCCAGTCGCCCGTCGCGAATGCTCGCATAGCGATAGCGGCCGATGCTGGGATCGCGATAGGCGATCCAATCGATATCGGCATCCTCGGCGCGGAGCTGCGCGCGCGCCCAGTCGCGCCAGCTCGCCGGCCGTTCCTCCATCGCCAGCTCCATGCGCCAGCAATTGCCCGCGCGTCCGGAAACCCAGTAGCCCGTCTGCGGACGTTCGATCTCGTGACGGCTGAGGATAAAGGCATGCCATTTCGGCAGATGAGGTTCCGCCTTCACCGGCGTGTGCTTGGATTCCGGCTGTCCGGATATCGGATCGGTGGCGGGATTGACCAGCGCGTTGATGAGGCCGTCGCCGGCATATTCGCCGTTCCAGTGCATCGGCACGAACACGCAGCCGCGCCGCTGTTCGGCGGTGACGGTCACGCGCGCCACCATCTGGCCCCAGGGGCTGGACAGACGGGCGAGCGCGCCGTCGTCGAGGCCGGCCTTGCGCGCATCGTCCGGATGGAATTCCGCACACGGCTCGAACATATGCATCATCAGCCGCGGCGACTTGCCGGTCCGCGTCATCGTATGCCACTGGTCGCGAATGCGGCCGGTGTTGAGGACCAGGGGATATTCGCGGCTGGTTGCGTTTTTGGGCGGGCGCGGCATAACCGGGATGAAGCGCGCCTTGCGATCCGGCGTGAAGAATCCTCCGGTTTCGAACAGCCGCGGCGTGCCGGTCGGATAATCCGGCGTTACCGGCCATTGCACCGGCGCCAGCGCATCGTAGGCGCGGTCATCGAGCGCGCCGAGCGCAGAGAGATCGAAATCCCGCGCGCCGTGATTCTCAAAGCCGGAGAGCGACGCATGCTCGCGAAAGATCTCGGCCACGTTCGTGTAGTTGAAACCGGAAAATCCCATGCGGCGGGCGACGTCGCAGATGATCCGCCAGTCCGGGCGCGCCGCGTCGGGCGCCGGCAGGAACCGCCGTTGCCGGGAGATGCGGCGCTCGGAATTGGTGACGGTGCCGTCCTTTTCGCCCCAGGCCGTGGCGGGCAGCAGCACATGGGCATGGCGCGTGGTGTCGGTATGCTGCATGCAATCCGACGCCACGACGAGGTCGCAGCTATCGAGCGCGGCTCGCGCCCGATTGGCGTCCGGCAGGCTGACCAGCGGATTCGTCGACATGATCCAGACCGCCTTGATGCGGCGATCGGCCATCGCCTCGAACATATCGACCGCCTTGAGCCCGGCCTTGTCCGCGATCACAGGCGAACGCCAGAACCGCTGCACCAGTTCGCGGTGCCGCGCGTTCTCGATCTCCATATGGGCGGCGAGTTGATTGGCGAGCCCGCCGACTTCGCGGCCGCCCATCGCGTTGGGCTGGCCGGTCAGCGAAAACGGCCCCATGCCGGGCCGTCCGATCCGGCCGGTCAGCAGATGGCAGTTGATGATCGCATTGACCTTGTCGACGCCGCTGCTCGACTGATTGATGCCCTGGGAATAGAGCGTGACGACGCGTTCGGTCTTGGCGAACCAGTCGAAAAACAATTCGAGCGCGCCGCCCGACAGCCCGCAGACATCAGCGGTATGCGCCACGGTCTGGCCGGCGACTTGCGCAAGTGCTGCCTCCGCGCCGGTGGTGAAAGCGCCCACGAATGCGCCGTCGGCCGCCTTCGTCTTCGCGAGATAGGCCAGCAATCCGTTGAACAGAACGGAGTCGCTGCCCGAACGAACAGCCAGATGCAGATCGGCGCCCTCGCATGTCGCGGTCCGGCGCGGGTCGATGACGACAATGCGGCAAGCGGGATTTTTCGCCTTCGCCGCCATCATGCGCTGGTGAAGGACAGGATGGCACCAGGCCGCATTGGATCCGACAAGCACCATGAGGTCGGCTAGTTCCAGATCTTCATAGCAGCCGGGAACCGTGTCGCTGCCGAACGCGCGCTTGTGGCCGGCCACGCTGGAGGCCATGCACAGCCGCGAATTGGTGTCGATATTGGCGGTGCCGACAAAGCCCTTCGCGAGCTTGTTGACGACGTAGTAATCCTCGGTGAGAAGCTGACCCGAAACGTAGAAGGCCACCGAATCCGGCCCGTACTCCCGGATAGCCTTGCTGAATCCGTCCGCGACATGCTCAAGTGCGGCATCCCAGGTCGCCGCCCGGCCGTCGACCATGGGCTCGAGCAGGCGTCCTTCGAGGCCGATGGTTTCGGCCAGCGCCGAACCCTTCGCGCACAGCCGCCCGAAATTCGCCGGATGCAGCGGATCACCGCGGACGGTGACCGTGCCCGTGGCATCCCCGTTCGCCACGACGCCGCAGCCGACGCCGCAATAAGGGCAGGTTGTCTTCACTGACACGCGTCACCCTCGCTCGGCGGCAGCGGGCACCGCCTGACGAAGCGACAGCCACACGACGCCGTTCTCCACCTTGGTCGGATGCGCGCGCGTGCAACCCTGGTCCGGGGCGACCGCCTCGCCGCTTTTGAGCTCGATGACGAAATTGTGCAGCGGACAGGTGACGCGCTTGTTGTGGACGATGCCCTGCGACAGCGGGCCACCTTTGTGCGGGCAGCGATCGTCGAGCGCGAACACCTCGTCGTCATTGGCGCGGAACACCGCGATGTCGCCCGCCGCGGTACGCACCACGCGGGAGCCGAGGCGCGGAATGTCGTCGAGGGTTCCGATTTCGATCCACTGGGTCATGCGAGTTCCAATTCCGCCAGCGGCACGAACTCGTTGCGATCGACGCCGCGCTGGGCGCGCTCGGCCCATGGATCGCTTTGCGAGAATTGCTGCGAGTAGGAGAAGCGGCCGAACAGCGCCTTGCGGTTGGCCATGTCGTCGACCACCTGCTTGCGGATGGCATCGAGACCGACGCGGTCGCACCATTTATACATGCGTTCCAGATACCTGCCCTGCTCGCGATAGAGCTGCGTCAGCGCGCAGATCACTTCCAGCGTCTCGTCCTCGGTCGCCACCTTGGCGAGGAACTCGGTGCCCTTGATGTGAAGGCCGGCGGCGCCGGCGAAATGGATCTCGTATCCGGAATCGACGCAGATCACGCCGACATCCTTGCAGGTCGCCTCGGCACAGTTGCGCGGGCAACCCGACACCGCGAGCTTCACCTTGGCCGGCGTCCATGAGCCCCACATGAACTTCTCGATCTTGATGCCGAGACCGGTCGAATCCTGGGTGCCGAAACGGCACCATTCCGAACCGACGCAGGTCTTCACCGTGCGCAGTCCCTTGGCATAGGCATGGCCCGACACCATGCCGGCGTCGTTGAGATCGGCCCAGACCGCGGGCAGATCCTCCTTCTTCACACCGAGAAGATCGATGCGCTGGCCGCCGGTGACCTTGACGGTCGGAATCTTGAACTTGTCCGCGACGTCGGCAATCGCCCGCAACTCGCCGGGCGTGGTCACGCCGCCCCACATCCGCGGCACCACCGAATAGGTGCCGTCCTTCTGGATGTTGGCGTGGACGCGCTCGTTGATGTAGCGCGACTGCTGATCGTCGCGATATTCGCCGGGCCAGGTGGCGAGCAGATAATAGTTCAGCGCCGGCCGGCAGGAGTGGCAGCCATTGTCGGTCTTCCAATCCATGAATTTCATGACATCGGGAATGGTCTTCAACTGCTGCTCGATGATGACGCGGCGCGCGTCGTCATGGCTGTGGTCGGTGCACTTGCACATCGGCTTGATCTTCGGCGCGGTCGAATAGTCGCCGCCGAGCGTGAACGCGAGCACCTGCTCGACGAGGCCGGTACAGGACCCGCATGACGACGATGCCTTGGTGTGGGCCCGCACGTCGTCGATCGTGAACAGCTTCTTTTCCATGATCGCCTTGACGATGGTGCCCTTGCAGACGCCGTTGCAGCCGCAAATCTCGGCCTCGTCGCTCATGGTGGCGGCCGAGTTCTGGCCGGCGTGACCGCCGTCGCCGAGATTGGCGGCGCCGAACACCAGCCGCTCGCGCATCTGCGAGATGTCAGTGCCGTCGCGCAGGTGCTGGAAATACCAGGGGCCGTCGACGGTATCGCCGTAGAGCACGGCGCCGACGATCTTCTTGTCGCGCAGCACGATGCGCTTGTAGACGCCGCGTGCGGCGTCCTGCATCACGACTTCTTCCATGTCCGCGCCGGGAGCGAAATCGCCGGCGGAAAACAGATCGATGCCGGTCACCTTCAGCTTGGTCGAGAGCACCGACCCCGGGTAGCTGGCAAAGCCCTTCATCGCGAGCTGATTGGCGCAGACCTTCGCCTGATCGAACAGAGGCGCCACCAGACCGTAGGTCTGGCGGCGGTGCTGCACGCATTCGCCGACCGCATAGATGCGGCCATCATAGGTCTGCATGGTGTCGGAGACGACGATGCCGCGCTCGCAATGGATGCCGGCCTTCCGCGCCAGCTCGATGTTCGGGCGGATGCCGACGGCCATTACGACCAGATCGGCCGGGAGTTCCGAGCCGTCGGCTAAGCGCACCGCCGTGACATGGTCGTCGCCGAGGATCGCCTGTGTCTGCGCCGGCATTTTGAACACCATGCGGCGCTCTTCCAGCGATTTGCGCAGCATGCCGCTGGCGACCGGATCGAGCTGGCGCTCCATCAGGCAGTCGAGCAGATGCACGACGGTGACGTTCATGCCGCGCTTCATCAGGCCGTTGGCGGCTTCCAGCCCGAGCAGACCGCCGCCGATGACGACGGCGTGCTTCCGGATGTTGGAGGCTTCGACCATGCTGTTGACGTCATGGATATCGCGGAAGCCGATCACGCCGGGCAGATCCTTGCCCGGAATCGGCAGGATGATCGGATTGGAGCCGGTCGCAATCAGCAGGCGGTCATAGGGAACACGCGCGCCCTCGGCGGTGACGACCTCGCAGGTGCGGCGGTCGATCATGACGACCGTCTCGCCCTTGCGCAGCGTAATGTTGTTGTCGTCGTACCATTGCTCGGTGTTGAGCATGATGTCGTCGACCGACTTTTCGCCGGAGAGAACCGGCGACAGCAGGATGCGATTGTAATTGCCGTAAGGCTCGGAACCGAACACCGTGATGTCGTAGAGATCAGGCGCGCGCTCCAGCAGCGTTTCCACCGTGCGGATGCCGGCCATGCCGTTGCCGATCACCACCAGCTTTTGCTTGTTAATCTTCTCGAGCATGATCTGCCTTCCAAATTGCGATGGCACGCTCCACGACGCGTCGGCGCGTCGTTGATCGGCGATAAGCTCCTGAAGGTCTCACGAACCTCGGGATATGATGTCGGGGAGCGCCCATCCGCGGGCAGATAACCGTCGCCAGTGACGATCAATGGTGATCTGCTCAATTCAAGAGGCGTGCCAAGTCCGGGTTTGGCGATTCTGCCGACGATAGCGGCGACTTTGTCTCGCGTTACGCGCCGCGATTTGTCGGACGCACGGTTCCCAGCCGAAATATTAGCCAGACAGGTCATCCCTTGTGCAGAACGCCGGCATGTTACGGGCCGTTAACCCGAGCGCGATCGATCGTCCGACATTTTCGCTTCGCTCAAAAAAACACCATGATGCATGTTCGATCGGCTGCTTTTGCCGACAAAAAAAGCATCGATGATCTGCGTCATCGGCGATCCGGCACCCCGCAAAGCACTGCGATTACTCGTGAACCGGCGCCGTCAATCCCTTGGCACACTAATTGCTGTCATCACTGACTGTAGCGCAGGGTACTGAACCCGAGAGCTCTCAACGACGAGATGATCTTTCTTTTGCGCTCATTCGCACCCGACAAACAATCCATTTGCGCTGAGATCGTCCGCGCGTCTGCGCGTCGCCAGCCAATGCCGAGGCTATCGCAATGAAGTTTGCTGAGTTCAAGAAGGCAGGCCATTGGCCAACGCTGCTGGCCGCGTTCCTGTATTTCGACATCAGTTTCATGGCCTGGGTCGCGCTCGGCCCGTTGATCGTCTACATCGCGCACGACATGAATCTTGCGGTCAGCGAGAAGTTCACGCTGGTTGCGATACCGGTGCTCGCCGGCGCGCTGCTGCGGGTTCCGATGGGCATCCTCGCCGATATCATCGGCGCCAAGCGGACCGGAATTATCGCGCAGCTCGTCGTCACCGCGGCGACGGCCTGGGTCTGGCGGTTCGGGCTCGACAGCAAGCTTGCGATCGAAATCTTCGGCCTCGCGCTCGGCGTCGGCGGTGCGTCCTTTGCCGTCGCGCTGCCGCAGGCAAGCCGCTGGTACCCGCCGCAATATCAGGGCGTGGTGATGGGCATCGCGGGCGCTGGAAACATGGGCGTCGTGCTCGACACGATGCTGGCACCATCGATCGCCGAACACGCCGGCTGGCAGTCGGTTTTCGGATTGCTGCTGATTCCGATGCTGCTGGTTCTCGGCTATTACGCCTTCGCCGCCAAGGACGCGCCAGGCGAGCGCAAGCCGATCTCGCTGAAGGCCTATGGCACGCTGCTGCGCGATCCCGATAGCCGCTGGTTCATGTTCTTCTATTTCATCACGTTCGGCGGCTTCGTCGGACTTGCCAACGCGCTGCCGCTGTATTTCACGGTGCAGTACCACGTATCCGGCGTGGCGGCGGGCCTGCTGGTCTCGCTGATCGTCGCGTTCGGCTCCGGCTTCCGTCCGGTCGGCGGGCTGATCGCCGACCGCATCGGCGGCATCAAGTCGCTGTCGGTGCTATTTGCGATCGTGGTCACCGCTTATCTCGTCATCGCCTTCATGCCGGAAGGACCGGCGGCGCCGACCGCGGCGGGCTGGCCGCTGCTGCAGATGCCGCGCATCGCATGGATCTCGGTGATG
>Ga0210410_10006351_pt1 | contig 10276 bp, 8 predicted proteins | sample IncBWC4MmetaG_FD_161058 | JGI IMG/M metagenome (GOLD analysis project Ga0210410, IMG submission 161058) | Forest soil microbial communities from Barre Woods Harvard Forest LTER site, Petersham, Massachusetts, United States - Inc-BW-C-4-M | ecosystem: Environmental > Terrestrial > Soil >... | reverse complement strand
CGGACTATCAGGCAAGTCTCGGCCACGCCCTGAATTTCTAAGTTCATCTTTTGTTCTCGCCATGTCCATGTAGTCCTGAACGTTGGCCTTTCTCCTGCTATGATTTTGGAATGGCACTGGAACTCTCAGAAGTAGAACTGCGCGTCTTGGGCGCCTTGGTCGAAAAAGAAGCAACCACCCCGGAATACTATCCGCTATCGCTGAATGCGCTGGTCAATGCTTGCAACCAGAAATCTAATCGCGACCCGGTCATGTCGCTCGACGAGGAATCGGTTCGCCATGCTCTCCGGTCACTCTCCGATCAAGCGCTGGTGCGTTCCGCCGGCGGTGATTCACGAGTCGCCAAGTTCGAACATCGCTTGAATGAACTCTTCAATTTTCACCGCCACGAAATCGCCTTGATCTGCGTCTTGCTTCTGCGCGGTCCGCAAACGCCGGGTGAACTTCGCACCCGCGCGGAACGCATGTATGCCTTTGAAGACCTGGACGGCGTGCATTCAGCGCTAAATCTTCTGATGCGTCGCGAGCCCCCGCTCGTGAAAGTGTTGCCGCGTCAGGCTGGAACCAAAGAAGCTCGCTACATGCATCTGCTGGGTGGTGATGCTGCCCCGGCTCTTTCAGCCAATGACGACAGGGTTTTTGGCGCGCCGGCAGGAACCTCGGCATCCGCGAATGCGGAACGAATCGCTCAACTAGAAGAGGAAGTCACCGTTCTGCGAAGGGAATTAGAAACGCTTCGTGAGCAGTTTGCATCTTTCCAGAAGCAATTTCAGTAACCTAAAACGGCCCCTGGCCCACATCGCGATACTCATTTTCTCCGGAAGACTCCCTGCACCACCGCGCCTTTTCCCCGGTGCATTCTTCCCTCGTCCAATTCCGCGACGACTTCCGCAAGCTCCAGAATCTTCGCCCCCGCAAAATCCTGTCGCAACGACTCAGCGGTATAAAGAAGTTCGGTCTGCTTCGGCCCACCTGACGTGAACTGCAGTTGCCCTGGATTGAATGCCTGTAGAATCACGATTCCTCCCGGTTTTGCCGCGCGCAGCATGTTGCCGTGAATCGCCTGGCGGTCAGCCGGGAAAAGATGCACAAAGATGGAAGCCACCGCGTCATACTGCGCTTCCGGCCAATTCCAAGTCGCAAGATCGGCTTGCTCGATCTTCATTTCGATCCCACCCGCCTCCGCCGTTTGCTGCGCTCGTTCGACTCCCACCGAAGATACATCCACGGTGTGCACGCGGAATCCCTGCCGCGCCAGCCAAATTCCGTTGCGCCCGTACCCGTCGCCAGGGACCAGAATGCTGGCTCCCGCCTCCAGTCGCTTCGACTGCGTTTTGAGATAGGCGTTTGGCGCTTCGCCATACACCGGCTCATTTCGCGCGAACCGCTCGTCCCACATTGCCGCGCGGTCGTTTTTGCTTTCCACAAAAAGATCCTCCACGGTCGAGTATAAAAAGAAAGGCCGCCCGAAAAAAGAGCGGCCCGTTGTGAAATGACCAGCTACTTTTTCGTCGCGTCTTTCGGTTTCTCGTCTCCCGATTTTGCAAGGTGGTATCCGGCTTTCTGCGCATCCGCCTCGGTCATATACTGGCCGTGCTTGGTCTTGCCGTACCACTCGTCGCCTTCCTTGTGGTAGACCTTCGTCGACGTGTTCACCCACACTTTGCCGTTTCCGCCTCCCGGTGCTTGGGGGATCTTGGATGGATCGGGCGGAGCCTGCTAGGTCGTCTTTGCCTTGGACTTGCTCGCATCCGCAGGTGCCGTTTGCGTGGAAGATGGAGTCTGCGTAGTTTGTGCCACTATGCCAACGCTGACAACCGAAATGCTAGTCAACCAGGCCAACGAAATAAGAACCGCTTTCTTGATCATGCAGCTATCCTCCTCGGAATGTTTTTGCTGGTGGGCGGCCAACTTGGCCAGAATCATACACCGTTCTCGCCGCGACAAAGCAGATCCGAACCTCACACACGATCTCTGCGCCGTCTTTGCAATTCCGCAGGCAGGCGGTAATATACCGAATCAGGTTCAGGGTAACCGCCCAGGGGCGGTAGCGCATCTCCATGGTCACAAACGACGACGGCGCCAACGCGAATTCCACCGCCCACGCCGGGTTTGTCTCTCTCTACCTCTTTAATACCCATCACAAAACCATCGGCCTTCAGTACTTGTGGCTGGCCCTGCTCAGCGTGTTCGTCGGCATGATCCTTTCCGCCTTGCTGCGAATCCACAGTTCGTGGCCAGACACCGCAATTCCATTTCTGGCTAGTTTCGAAAGCACTCCCGAGCGCTATGCCGCTGTGCGCCTCTTACACGGCTCGCTGATGGTATTTTTTGTGCTGACGGCGGCTCCGCAGCTTGGATTTGGCAACTTTCTTCTACCGCTTCAGATCGGCGCGGATGAAATGGCGTTTCCCGTGCTGAACCTCTTTTCGTTGTGGATGACGGTCGCTTCGCTGATCGGCATGACCTCCTCCTTCTTCCTCCCACTGCAATCAGGGATCAACATTTGGCTGGTCAGCGCAGCAATTTTTTCAGTAGCCGCCCTATTTAGCGCCGTGAACTTTACCGTCACGACCATCGAACTTCGCGCCTCGGGTATGACCCTGCCACGAATGCCGGTGACCGTCTGGGCCTGGTTCCTGAACGCCATTCTCAGCATGCTGATTTTCAGCGTGCTGCTTGCCGGCTGCAGTGCGGTGCTCAGCGACCGACTGCTTGGCTCCAACTTCTTTTCTGCAGCCAGTTTCCTTGTGCAGCAACCACAAAACCTGGTACGGCAAGGTAGCCTGCCGGTACTGTGGCAACGGCTCTTCTGGTATTTCGCGCAAGCCGAAGTGTACGTGGCCATGTTGCCGTGCTTTGGTATCGTCACTCATCTTATTGCCACGTTCTCCCGCAAGCCGGTCTGGAAAGAGCGACTCGTCGTCTTGGCGCTCTGCGGTGTCGGCCTGGTTGGCTTTTGTGTTTGGGGCTACCACATGTTCGCCACCGGCATGAATCCTTATGCACCACTCGTTTTTGCAGTGCTCGCGTCTTCCCTGGGCGTTCCGGCGATGTTCTTGATGGCCAGCTGGTTCGTAATCTTATGGAACGCGCGCATTGAGCTGAGTGCCTCGATGCTTTTCGCCATCGGCTTCGTATCCTTGTTTATCGCCGGCGGCCTATCCGGCCTGTTCCTAGCACGCCACGACTTGGCGCGAGCTGCCGTCAGCGAAGATTTTGTCGTCGGACATTTCCATCTCGTGATGGGCGTGGCCGCCACCTTCGCGATTCTCGCGGCCCTGTTTTTCTGGTTTCCAAAGTTGTTTGGATGCCGCCTCAGCGAGCCACTTGGCAAAGCTCATTTTTGGATGACCTTTGCGGGCGTTTACTGCATCTTTATGCCTATGCACTGGATGGGCCTGCTGGCGCAATCGCAAATGCTGTCGCCATCGCAGCGCGCCGTCTTGGCGGCGGGTGGTGGGTCTTTCCGGACCATTGTGACTCTGGCAACTCTCTGGACAGTTGCAGCCCAATTGCTCTTCGTTTTCAATTTTGCCCGCACCTTGCTCCGCCGAAGGCAGTTGGAAGAAGACAACCCGTGGCATGCCTCCACACTCGAATGGAGTGTCGCCTCTCCAGCGCCCGAAGTGAATTTTGGCGACGCGCTGCCCACCGTTTACCGGGGCGCTTACGAACTCCCAGCCGGTTTTTCAAATGATTTTGCACCGCAGCACCTCGCGCCCGAGCTGCTGGGCCAGAAAGCACGTTGAACTAGGAAGGAACGAGCATGCCGGGCACAACATCCACTCCAGATATTGAGTTAATCATTGAAAAAAAAGGCGGCGGTGGCGGAGATACGACTCCGCCCGCAGGCGGAGACGGCGGTGGCGACGATGGCAAGCGCGGGCGAAAGGGCAGGCCCTCGCCAAAGCGCTATTACACTGGTATCGCACTGGGCATTGTCTCCATACTGATGTTTTTCATGGCGCTGGCCAGTGCGTTTCTGGTCCGCAAAGGCGCAAGCACAGACTGGGTGCCCGTACGTATCCCCACGCTTCTGTGGATCAACACCGTCGTTCTCCTGGCAAGTAGCGGGACCGTGGAACTGGCGCGCAAATGTCTGGCAAAAGCGGATCTTTCCGGCTTTAAGAAATATTGGTCGATGAGCACCGGTCTCGGCGTGCTCTTTCTAATTGGACAGCTTGTTGCCTGGAAGCAATTGGCAGGGCAGGGAATTTATCTCGCCTCTAATCCAGCCAGCAGCTTTTTCTATATTTTTACCGGCGCGCATGCCTTGCATTTGATCGGAGGAGTCGGCGCCTTGCTATATGTATCCCTGCGGAACTTCGATCGCGCTAATGTGACGCGTGCCGTCGCCGCCGAAGTGACTTCCTACTATTGGCACTTCATGGATGCGCTCTGGCTGTTTTTGCTTGCTCTGCTTTATCTGGGCAAATAACGCGATTTCAGCGTAAGCGGGCTGGCGGGTCTGCGGATCGCGGTAGCGGAGTGACCACCTGGGCAGGGCTCTGATTGGCTTCAACTTTAGTCGGAGCAGGTTGCGGAATCCCGACGCCTGCATTCCAGTCGATGTGGTCTTTGCCGCACGCCGGGCAATAGCCTTTACCCGTATCTTCATCACGCAAGCTCGCCAGTTCGTAGCAGCCGCAAACACAATCGCAGTAGCCCGTTTCCGATGCGGTTTTCAGTGGGATTAGCGCCATCGCAACCTCTTGCTGCACGATAGCACGACCGCGCAGACACGGGCCAGTCGCGCGCCGGCCGATCTTGTTAGCAGCTACAAGTTCTTCAGGTGTGCCAGCCGGAGCGGCGAGCCAAGATTCTCGCGCAGTTCCAGCCAGTGATCTTCGGGAATCTGCAGAAACACTTCCACGATCTTCGGGTCAAACTGTGTTCCAGAGCACCGCCGAATCTCTTCGCGCGCGTGCGACATGGGTAGCGCTTTGCGGTACGGACGGTCGCTGATCATCGCGTCCAACGCATCAGCAATCGAAAATATGCGAGCCCCCAAGGGGATTTGCTCACCACGTAATGAGCGCGGATACCCTGTGCCATCGAAAAACTCCTGGTGTGCCAACACAATTTCCGCCGCATCCCTCAGGAATGGAATCCGCGTCAGCATGTTGTAGCCAATATCGCAGTGCGTGCGCATGATCGTCTTTTCGTCATTATTCAGCGGCCCGGGTTTGCGCAAAATCGAATCAGGAATAGCCATTTTGCCGATGTCATGCAGGAATGCCGCTCGCGCCAGCACCGGCAGATAGGCCAGCGGCACCGGAACGCACTTGGCAATCGATACAGTGAACGCCGTCACTCGCTGACAATGGCCTTCCGTCTCAGCGTCCTTTAAGTCCAGTGCGCTTCCTAGTGCTTCCAGCGTGTCGTCGTAAGACTGCTCAAGCTGAGCTAACGCGCCAGTCAATTGCGCCGTACGCTCTTCGACTTGCTGCTCCAAATTGCGTTGGTAATTGCGGTTTTCCAGCACCAGGCTGCGATGTTGCAACGCCCGCCGCACACCGAGGAACAACTGGTCCTTTTCAAAGGGTTTGAGGATGTAGTCGTAAGCACCGCGCCGTATTGCTTCCAGCGCCGTAGAAATGTCGTGAATCGCCGTCACCATGATTACCGGAACTTCGGGATCGTGATTCCTCAGCCACTCCAGCAACTTGATCCCGTCCATTTCCGGCATGATCATGTCGCTCAACACCAGGTCCGGCGTGTTCTTGCGCACCTGCTCCTGCGCAGCCCGCCCATTGCTTACCGCGGTACATCGATACCCGCGAGACTCCAGCATCGTCGAGACTACCTCTCGAATCGCCTCTTCATCGTCTACGACGAGAATGTTTTCGGTATCCAAGGTGGTGGTTCTCCCAAGCAGCATTATATGTGACGGCACAGCCTGGGTGGGGCGGGCTTGCTCATGTAGAAAATAGCGTGTTAGCGTCAATTTACACGTACTCTCGTTGCTTCCCGCTTCGGAAGCCCCACGGTAGTACTTTCTGTTCGCACCCTGTTACGCATCTCCGGGAGGAGCCGCTGTGGTTCCGAATCAAGGACTCCAGGGCATCGCATTTTTTGAAGCCACGGTGTGCTTGACGCTGCTCGTCTTGTTTCTCCACCTGCGCCGCGATAATAAAGAAACTTTCTATCAGGTTTGGCTCCTCGGCTGGATCTTCCTCACCGTTTCTTCTTTCAGCGAACTAGCTATGTACGGAGGCGCAGGCTCAGCGTTGCGTATTCTGGTAACTGGTGCAAATGTCGCCGCCCTGGTGCTATTCCTTGCGTCTATTGCGCAACTCACCGTCGGCCAAAAGCGCTTCTATTGGCCGATGCTGTGGATGGCCACCCTTTTGGTGCTTACAGTTTGTTACGCGGAAAGCAAAGCTCCTTACTCCGTTGGGAACCGGTGGGAAACGTCTCTACTCGAGAGCGTTATCTGCCTGGCTACCGGCTGGATGTTGTGGCGGGCTTCAGGTACGGCGCAAGGCCATGGCGCCAAATTGCTCGCCGGGTCTTTTTTTCTGCTGGGACTAAATACCATTAACCGCCCACAGTGGAGCCACCAGGATTATTACCTGATCCGTTTTGCTTTCGATCATTTCCTGAACGCCAGTCTAGGTATTGGCATGATTGTTCTCATGTTGGAAACGGCACGCAGCCGCAGCGAAGAGATCAGCGAAAAAATGCGGCAGTTCACCATGCTCACTGCTTCCAGCAGCCAGACTGTCTCTCTCCAAGAATTACTGCAGAAAGTCCTCACCCAAATCACCGAAAGTCTGAATGCAACTCACGGAATGATCCGCCTGTTGGAAGGGGAAGGCGACGCCGCCGAATTTGTCATCTGCGCCACACAGGGTTTCAGCGATACTTACCTCAAAAACAACGAACGGTTGGCCCTCCGCAATTCATGGTTGGGTGAAGTCCTGCCCGACAAATACCGCCTCGCTCGCTTCGAAGAAGAAAAAGATCCACGAGTCCGGCGCAACATGGCAGAAGCGGGGATCACGCAACTAATCGCTGTGCCTATGCGTGGCAAAAAAGGTCCAGTTGGCACGCTGAACATCGGCGCTCGCCCGGGCAAGCGATTCCACGAAGATGAATTCACATTTTTGGTGAACGTCGCAAATTTCCTTGGCACTACGGTCGAGAACGTCCATCTATTCGAACAAATTAAGACCGTGCAACAGCAGTGGGTTTATACGTTCGACTCCATCGGCGATCCCATTCTGGTGCATGACGGCGAAGGTCGCATCGTGCGCACCAACATGCGCCTCGCCAACCTGCTCGGGCGTGATTGCCAGACTGTGGTCGGCCGTTCGGTTGCTGACCTTTTCAGCCCCCGCGAGCACGCTTTCAAGATTTGCCCCTATTGCGAGGGTGTCGCCGGAGATGCTGATCTCACCGACCCATGGCTACAAGGCTATTTTCTGGCGTCGAACTCTAATTTCACCGATCGTGCCGGACAGAAGTTGGGCTCCATCCACGTACTGAAAGACATCACCGAACGTAAGAGAGCAGAAGAGAAATATCGTGCCCTGGTCGCTAGCGTTCAGGAAGGCGTTTTTATCGCCACCGCACCAGGCCGCTTCCTCGATTTCAACGACGCCTTCCTACGGATTGTCGGCTACGACGATCGCGACGAACTGATGCAGGTCGATATCCCAACGACTCTCTACGTAAATCCCGCGGAGCGCGAGCGCCTCAGAAAAATTCTGAATGAGCATGGCTCCGTCAACGAATTTGAGTTTGATATTCGCCGCAAAGACGGCGAGATTCGCACCGTAAGCGAGTCTTCTACCGCGGTGCGTGATGCGTCGGGCGCCGTCACCGCTTATCAGGGTTTTCTACTGGACGTAACCGAGCGCCGCCGCGCTGAGCACGAAATTCGCCGCCGTAATCGCGAATTATTGGTACTCAATTCCATCGCTGAGACTTTGGCCTCATCCTTGGACCTCAACGACTCGATTCAACGAACTCTCCGCCAGATTATCGAACTCTTTGGCTTAGACGCCGCGTCACTCTACGTTTTCGAACGCGATGGCATAACGCTGCGCCGTGTCGCTTCGGTCGGCCAACGTTCTGAATTTGCCAAAAATTTCCCGCTACTCACAATGCCCTCCGAACTGATTCAGCAGATTCGATCCGTTCGAGCTACTTTTCTTTCCGCGCAGGGATTGCCCCTACCTCCAATCGCCAGGGAGGTGCAGAGGAAAGAAGGAATCGAGTCAGCGTACATTGTCACCTTGTGGTCCAAGGAAAAAATCGTCGGTGGATTGGGAGTCGGATGCCGAACCGCTCGCGAATTCTCCGCCGCAGACATCAGCCTTCTGATTGCCGTTGGCAGTCAGTTAGCAAGCGCTGTAGAACGCAATCAGTTATACGAAGAGACTCGCCAAGCTTACGAAAACTTGCGTCGTGCACAAGAACAATTGCTTCACAGCGAAAAATTGGCTGCAGTAGGCCAACTTATTTCCGGCGTGGCTCACGAGTTAAACAATCCCCTCACTGCGATTCTCGGATACAGCCAACTCTTAGGTTCCAGCGGACAAGTCGGCCCGCAGGCGATTTCGTACTCGGAAAAATTGTATAAGCAGGCGCAGCGCACCCATCGTATCGTTCAAAACTTGCTCAGTTTTGCGCGTCAGCACAAGCCCGAACGGGTTCCCGTCCGCCTCAATGCAATCGTGGAAGACACCCTGGCCTTGCGCGATTACGACCTGCGCATGAGCCAGATTCGCGTTCATCTGGAACTCGCCACCGATCTTCCGCAAACCGCCGCGGACCCTCATCAACTACAGCAGGTTTTCCTGAACTTGATCAACAACGCGGTCGACGCAATCCTGGAAACCCGCGACGATGGTGACTTGCGCGTGCGCAGCGGAGTGGATGGCAAGAATTTGTTTGTCGAGTTTACCGACAGTGGCACGGGCGTGAAGGATGCCTCTCGCGTTTTCGATCCCTTCTACACCACCAAGCCGGTTGGAAAGGGAACTGGGCTAGGCCTGAGCATTTGTTACGGCATCATCACCGAGCACGGTGGCACCATCCAGGTCAGGAATGAAACTCCATCCGGCGCCACCTTCCGTGTTGAGCTTCCTCTGCTTGGGAATGGGAATGGCAATGGCAATGACGCTGCCGTCCAGGTACCAGTCAAAGCGACCGTGGTGCGTGGTGCCCGGATTCTTGTAGTCGACACCGATGATTCCATCCTCGAAACCGTAGCAGCTCTGTTGGGCAGCAATGATTACATCGTGAAGACCACGAAATCGTTTGCCGACGCACGCAAGTTCTTTGCCGCTGAGGAATTTGATCTGGTGCTGGCTGACTGGCAACTGGCAGCAGGTGAGGCGTCCGCCACGCCGAAGGATGCTAAATCAGGACCGCTAGGCCTTGGGTTTCGTATTCTCTGGATGAGTGCCGTGGCGCCCGAAGCTGCAACGCACCAGTGGTTGGTCGCTGCGGATTCGGATGTCTTGCAAAAGCCATTTCAGGCGGCAGACTTGCTGGCCGCTGTGGACGCCAGGCTACAACGGGTCGCCGCGCCCTTGCTCTAGCATCGAAGGAATTTCCGCCGCCAGCGAAGCTCGTTCGCCAATCCGCGAAGTCGCAGCTTCCACTCGTACCGCCATTCCGCTGGCAATTTCCGCCAAGGTGCCGAATCCGCCCCACGGAGTCAGCCCCAGCCTCAGCCTCCATCTCAACAATGTGCAGCAAAACGCAAAACGCGCACTCAGTTTGAGACGCTCCCATTCTTGTATCGGCGTCACGCCGGGCGCCATCGTTGCCAGTAATCCTGCTGCCTCCAGTAGAGTTTCGAAATCTTCCTGTAGCACGTCTAAATATTGGCTCGCAATCCGCCGGCGTTCCCGCTGAACTCGCTGCACCAGCGCTGTATCGCCGCTCCTTTTAAGGAAAGCCACATCATCCGGCCGCAACGCCTGTAAAATCTGCGGAAGCCGGCAGTAGTGCCGCTCTTCGGTCAGCGATTTGAGTATTTCGTCCGGTGAATGCTGCTTATGGTTATGGGGACGAACCGACCAGAAAAGCAGGCCAAACAGCACCAGCGCCGCGAAAAGGAAAAGTAGCAGCGTCACGCTCACGGCCGGTGATCCTCCGACCGAAGCAGGTGCGCTAACTGATCGTTTAATGTGCGCAGTTGCATATTCAGTTCGCTCGACAGCTTTATATAGTATTCCGGAGATACGAACACCGAGTTCCCGGCACGTTTTTCCACCGGATACTTGCGCACCGCATGAATCCAGATCAGTAAGCT
>Ga0210410_10006350_pt1 | contig 10276 bp, 5 predicted proteins | sample IncBWC4MmetaG_FD_161058 | JGI IMG/M metagenome (GOLD analysis project Ga0210410, IMG submission 161058) | Forest soil microbial communities from Barre Woods Harvard Forest LTER site, Petersham, Massachusetts, United States - Inc-BW-C-4-M | ecosystem: Environmental > Terrestrial > Soil >... | reverse complement strand
CCGTTCCGCAACGCACGGAAGGAGCGCATCGTCCGGGAGATTGAAGACTCTCTTCGCCGCTTGCAGACCGACGTCATCGACCTCTATCAGGTTCACTGGCCCGATCCCAACACGCCGATCGAGGAGATCGCCGAAGCGATGGGCACCCTCTATCGCGCCGGCAAGATCCGCGCGATCGGTGTCAGCAACTTCAGCCCCGAACAGATGGACGAATTCCGGAAAGTAGCGCCGCTGCACACGGCGCAGCCGCCCTACAACCTGTTCGAGCGCGCGATCGAGCAGGACGTGCTGCCCTATTGCCAGGCAAACAATATCGCCGTCCTCGCCTATGGCTCGCTTTGCCGCGGATTGTTGTCGGGGCGCATGTCGGCCTCGAGCACGTTCACCGGCGACGATCTGCGCAAGAGCGATCCAAAATTTCAGCCGCCGCGGTTTGAGCAATATCTCGCAGCGATCGAAGAGCTCGACCGCATCGCCAAGCAGCGTTTCGGCAAGCGTGTCATTCATCTGGCCGCGCGCTGGGTGCTCGATCGCAACGGGATGAATATCGCGCTGTGGGGCGCACGGCGCGCCGACCAGCTTTCACCGATTGCTGACGTGATCGGCTGGCGCATCGACAGTGCCACGATGGCCGACATCGATCGCATTCTGGGCGAGACGATCAAGAATCCGGTTGGTCCCGAATTCATGGCGCCTCCGGAGCGCGTGGCGGCATGATCCGCCGCACGCGTTCTCTCAAGGCGGCGTGAAGTCCCTAAACGCCAATTTAAGTCCCTAAACGCCAATTTAATGGTCCCAGGCCCGGCGCCGACCTAGGTTTTGCAGTGCAAAGGCAACGAGGTCGTCGCCATGGGCGAGATCAGCACCATCCACGTCGTGAGGCCGGATCAATTCGAGCTCGGCACCGCGCAGACACCGGGCTCGGAGCGCCGCGCAGCGATCGCACCGGAGCTTGGTGTCGATACAGTGCTCTGGGGCGGCACCTTCGAGGTCGAGCCCGGATCGCGGACGGGCGTGCATCACCACGGTAACCAGGAGACCATCGCCTTCGTGCTCTCCGGCACGTGCGAGATCCGCTGGGGCAGCAAGGGTGAATTTGCGGCGCAAGCCGGCCCCGGAGATTTCATTCACGTGCCTGCCTACTTGCCTCACATGGAGATCAATTCGTCGAAGGTGCTGCCGTTTCGCTGGGTCGTCGTGCGCAGCACGCCAACCCCCATCGTGGTCAATCTGCCGGATACAGCCTGGCGATGATCCGACGGCTCGCTCTGGACAGCTGATAATTCCAACTGCGCCCAATCGATTGAATGGAGAATGCCGGTGAGACGGTCATTAATCGCTGAGATATCACCGAAAACGGTTGCGCGGCCGGATCGTCTCGTCCCCAACACCTTATCTCGGGGAAGCCTCATGGGACTGTTCATGATTGCCGTGATTTCTGCGTCGTGTTCGTACAGCCCTGCATTCGCTCAGGTCGAGGAGGACATCCCCACGCCCGTTAGCCCGACCTCTCCGCTGGGAATCGATGCAAGCACTGCGGTGGGCGGCACCGGAATCCGACTGGGCGCCACGGAAATCCCGTCAGCCGGTCTCAGTCCGCTATCGACCTATTCGACCGGCACAATCGCATTGCCCGGCAGCGGCACGACATGCTCGACCCTGGTGACTTCGCCATCGGGACTAATTGGATCGACCGATACGTACGACGGCGGCGGAATGACGATGGGATCTGCAACGATTGCGACTGCGGCAACAGTGGGCACCACGGCAGAATCGGGCGGCACGACAACAGGGGGAATGTCCACGGGAATGTCGGCACCATCGACAACCGCAACAGACCCCGGAATGCTGCCGATCTCGGGGATGTCGACAACCTCTGCAACGGGAACTGTGGGCTTGTCTGGCATGTGTGGCGCCGGCTCAAGCGGCATGGCCTCAACACCTTCGACTCCCACCACGTCGACGACTCCGACAACGCCTGGCGGCGTGTCCAGAACCGGGGTTCCCCTGGATTCCTGGGAGATCGCCAATCTCGGCGTCAGTTCCGCAGCCGCGATACCGACACCAGGTGTGTTGCCCATTGTCGGTTCAGTGGGATCAACGAATATGACGGCTCCTCCCATGATCCCTACCATCACGTCGCCCAGCGTTTTGCCGACAACGACAACCATCACCCTGCCGGTAGGGAACACCGCCTCCTCTGTGATCCCCGCCCTCGTGCCGGGCATAGCGCCCCCAGTTCGCTAGGGAAACGCATCTACCGCGAGGGCGAGCCAGCCATGAACAAGAAAGCCGTCACTTCCGCGAGCCAGTCGGCCGCCTTGATTGCCGAGTGCACCAATCGTGGAGCATCCTCATGAGACAGTTTTTCATCATCACGATGATTTCCGCCTCTTTTTGCTGCAGCCCCGTATTCGCGCAAGGCGGTATGGGCACGACCATGCCTGCTCTCAGCGCGACCACGCCACTGGGAACCGACCCCGGTACGCCGGTCGCCGGGACCGGAATCCCGATGGGGGCTGCTGTACCCTCGTCAGCCATCGCCAGTGCACTGCCTCGTTATCCGACAGGTGCAAGCAGCACGGCGTGCTCGACATTGGGGACTGCGTCAACGGAGATGTTCGGATCACCCTCCAGCTATGACGGAGGTGGCGTAACGCTAAGCGGAGCTGCAACCCCCGCGACCGCGTCCACGGTGGCGACGGCAACAACCGACACCGCGGCAGCATCGGGAATGTCGTCGGGAATCTCCGCGACCTCGGGATTGTCGATGACCTCCGGCCTGACGACGACGGCAGGATTGTCCGGGATGTGCGGCTCGGGCTCAACCGGTGTTGCGACGTCGGCTCCAACATCAACGTCGTCCACGACAATGAGCGTTCGAGCCGGAATACCCCTTGATTCCACGGAGATCGGCAATCTTGGCGTCAGTTCTGCAGCAGCGATACCGACGGCAAGCGCACTGCCCATTACGGGTAGCGTGGGGTCGACAGCAATGGCACCAACGATCCCCACTGTTTCTCCGTCCACTGCTTCTCCCATGACGGCCGCGGTGCCATGAACAATTCTCAAACTGCAAGCGAGGGCGTGACCATGAAAAAGAAGGCCATGACTACTACTGCCTTGCTGACTGCCATCGTCGCAGGCGGCGGCATTTTCTATTTCGCGCATGTACGACCACTGGAGGAGGCCGAGGCCAAGCCCATGCCGACGGCGCCGGTGCCGGTCGTCGCGGCGACCGTCACCCAGCATGACGTGCCGATCTATCTTGTCGGCGTCGGCACTGTGATCGCCTACAACACCGACGTCGTGCGCGCCCAGATTCAGGGCGAGCTTGTCAGCGTCAATTTCACCGAAGGCCAGAAGGTCCATGCCGGCGACCTGCTTGCGCAGATCGATCCACGCCCTTACCAGGCCTTGGTCGACCAGTACACTGGACAACTGCAACGCGACCAGTCGCAGCTGGCGAATGCCATGACCAATCAGAAGCGCTACACGCAGCTGGGTGACAAGGGTTGGGCCACTCCCCAATTGATCGAGACCCAGAACGCGCAAGTGGGTGAGTTGCAGGGCGCCATCAAGACCGACCAGGCTCTGATCGACGCCTCGAAGGTGCAGCTCAGCTACACGCACCTGATAGCGCCGATCGACGGCGTGGTCGGTATTCGTCAGATCGATGTCGGTAACATCATCAGCCCGTCGACGGCGAGCGGTCTCTGCGTCGTCACGCAAATTGATCCGATTTCGCTGATCTTCACTCTTCCCGAGACGGTACTGCCGCAGATCCAGCAGCAACAGCAGAAAACCAACGCACCGCTCAAGGTGATGGCTTACAACCAGGACAATACAATCAAGTTGGATGAAGGTCTGCTCGGCCTCGTCAACAACGAAATTCTGCAGACGACCGGTTCGATCCAGCTCAAGGCGAATTTTTCCAACAAGGAGAACAAGCTCTGGCCGGGAGAGCTTGTCAACGCGCGGCTGTTGCTCGATACGCGACATAACGGCCTGACGGTTCCAGCAGCGGTCGTGCAACAGGGTCCAAAAGGACCCTACACCTGGGTCATCAAGCCTGACGACACTGTGGCAATCCGCCAGATCAAGGTCGCGCAAATCAGCGACGGCCAGGCGCTCATCGATTCCGGCCTGGACGCCAACGAGCAGGTCGTGGTCGACGGGCAATATAAACTGCAGCCGGGCACCCATGTCACGCTGCTCCATGGCAAGGCAGCTCAGGAAGAAGCTGCACAAGACGCGATGCAGGCGCCAATCCCATGAACATTTCCGCACCCTTCATCGAACGGCCGATCGCCACCGCTCTGGTCATGATCGGATTGCTGGTGGCCGGTCTGGTCGCTTATCCGCTGCTGCCCGTGGCGTCGCTGCCGAACATCAACTATCCGACGGTCACGGTAACGGCCCAATTGCCGGGTGCCGACCCGCAGACCATGGGCGCGACCGTGGCATCGCCGCTGGAGCTGCAGTTCGGCGAGATCCCCGGCCTCACCCAGATGACGTCGTCGAGTGCGCTCGGCTACACCCAGATCACCCTGCAGTTCGAATTGAGCCGCAATATCGATGGCGCAGTCAGCGATACGCTTTCAGCGATCCAGACTGCGAACGCTTACCTGCCCAAGGACCTGCCGTATCCGCCCATGATCCGGAAGGTCAACCCGGCTGACACGCCGATCCTGGTGCTCGGGATCCACTCGGACAGCCTACCGATCACCACGGTCGACGCCTTTGCTCAGAATATCCTGATGCAGAAGATCTCGCAGATTTCGGGGGTCGGCCTTGTGGGTGTCGGAGGTCAGCAGCAGCCGGCCGTTCGCGTGCAGGTCGATCCGGCGGCGCTGGCGGCTCGCGGAATCAACCTCGAGGATGTGCGCACGGTGCTCGGCCAGGCGAATGTCGACCTTCCGAAAGGTCAGCTCAACAGCCCGCGCCAGACCTTCACGTTCAATACCAACGACCAACTCTTCGACCCCGAGAAATACGCGGACCTGATTATCGCCTATCGCAACGGATCGCCGGTCCGTATCCGCGATGTCGGTCGCGCCATCAATGCGGGGCAGAATGAACTGATCGCCGGCTGGGAGAACAACAAACCAGCCGTCATTCTGGCAATCCAGCGCCAGCCCGGCGCCAATGTCATCGAAACCGTGCAACGAATTAAGGATATGATGCCTGTGCTCCAGGCGTCGATCCCGGCCGCGGTCAAGATCGATGTCATTTCCGATCGTACCCAGACCATCCGCGCAGCGGTCGCCGACGTCCAGTTTACCTTGCTGCTGACAGTCGCGCTCGTCGTCATGGTGATCTTCATTTTCCTCCGAAGCTTCTGGGCGACCGTCATTCCCGCCATCACCGTGCCGTTGTCGCTCATCGGCACCTTCGCGATCCTTTACGAGATGGGCTACAGTCTCGACAACCTCTCCCTGATGGCGTTGTCGATCGCTGTTGGCTTCGTGGTCGATGACGCCGTTGTCGAGATCGAGAACATCCAAAGACACATAGAAGAAGGCCTCTCGCCGTATGACGCCGCGATGAAGGGATCCGGTGAGATCGGCTTCACTGTCGTGGCGATCACGTTCTCGCTGATTGCGGTGTTCATTCCGCTGTTTCTGATGAGCGGCTATGTCGGATTGCTGTTCCGAGAATTCGCAATCACGGTGAGCGTGGCCCTGCTTCTCTCGCTGGTGATCTCGCGGACGTTGACGCCGATGATGTGCGCCTACCTGCTCAAGCCGGAAAGCCATGAACATGGCTGGCTGTACCGCATGTCGGAGCGCGGCTTCGACGGCATCCTCAATGTCTATGAGGCCGGCCTCAAGATCGTGATGCGGCACCGCTTCATCACACTCATGGTGATGCTCGGCACGGTCGCTGTAACCGGGTATCTCTATGTCATCATTCCCAAGGGCTTCTTTCCCCAGCAAGATACCGGATTGATCATCGGCCAGTCCGAGGCGGCGCAGGACATCTCCTATCAGGCCATGACCGAGCGCCAGCAAGCCATGCTCGATGTGATCGTGAAAGATCCAGCCGTACAGTCGGTGGCCGCGGCGACGGGTGCCGGCGGCGGCCTCTACACGCTCAACGATGGCCGTGTCTTCATTCAGCTCAAGCCTAAGGCCCAGCGCGGTCCGATCGACCAGGTGATCAAGCGGCTGCAGACCAGACTCGCAAAAATCCAGGGCATCACGCTTTATATGCAAGCCGCGCAGGACATTACGATCGGCGCCCGGCTGAACAAGACCCAGTTTCAGTACACGCTGAACGATGCCGATCCCGGCGAGCTCAGCCACTGGACGGACCTGTTCTATGAAAAGATCAAGGCACTTCACAGCGTCACTGATGTCGCCACGGACCAACTCAATTCCGGGCCGTTGCTCGACATCGCGATCAAGCGCGACGTCGCCTCGAGCTACGGCATCCTGCCGTACACGATTGACAACACGCTCGACGACGCATTCGGCCAGCGTATCGTTTCGACGATCTACACCACCCTGCAGCAATACCACGTCGTCCTGGAGGTCACCCCGAAGTTCCAGTACTCGCCGGATGCGCTGCAGAATATCTATGTCAAATCATCAAGCGGCCAGCAGGTGCCGATATCCACGCTGGTCGATTCGGTGATCAAGGTCGCGCCGCTTGTGGTCAACCACACGGGTCAATTCCCGTCGGTGACAATCTCGTTCAATCTTGCGCCGGGCGCCGCGATCGGCCAGGCCGTCAGCGATATTCAGGCGGTGGCAAAGCAGCTGCACCCGCCGTTGTCGCTGCAGACGAGTTTCCAGGGCAACGCACAAGCCTTCGGTGCGTCGTTGAAGAGCACGCCGATCCTGATCCTCGCGGCGCTGTTCGTGATCTACCTGATCCTTGGCGTGCTGTATGAGAGCATCATCCATCCGATCACGATCATCTCGACGCTGCCGTCAGCCGGCGTCGGCGCGCTCCTGCTCTTGATGGCGGCTCATTTCGATCTCAGCGTGATTGCCATCGTCGGCATCATCCTCTTGATCGGCATCGTCAAGAAGAACGGCATCATGCTGGTCGACTTTGCGCTGCAAGCAGAGCAGGTCGACGGCCTAAGCACAGAGGAAGCGATCTATCAGGCTTGCATCAAGCGCTTCCGGCCGATCCTGATGACCACGATGGCCGCGCTGCTTGGCGCTGTCCCGATGATGATCGGCACCGGCGTCGGCTCCGAGATCCGCCAGCCGCTCGGCTATGCCATCGTCGGAGGCCTGGCGCTATCGCAGGTGCTCACGCTCTATACGACGCCGATCGTCTATATCTACCTCGACCGGCTGCAGAGCAGGCTGTTCGGAGAAAGGCACAAAGCCGCCTCCGGCCACCTCCAGGTCACTCCGGCCGAGTGACACAGATATGGCCGCGCGGCTTCCGGGCCGCGCGGCCAGCAAATCCGCCGGCGGGCGTGGGTGATAAATCAAAATTGAGTTGGGCCCGGCGCCTTGCTGCTTACGTCTAATGGCGACAGCCGAACGGCGCAGCAGCGCTCCGCCGCGTTCGAACATTCAGGCCGCATCACCAGGGGACGGATCGGGATTCCGGCGGAGCTCACTGCTTCCAGATCCCGGTTCGCATCAGCGTCGCAGGAGTACACATGGGCATCGTTCGATTCGCTTTGAAATTCCCCTACACATTCTACGTGGTAGCGGCGCTCATCCTCTTCCTCGGCGTCACAACGATCTCTGCGATGCCGACCGATATTTTCCCCGAAATCCAGATTCCGGTGGTGACGGTCATCTGGCAGTACACCGGATTGAGCACGCCCGAGATGGAGCAGCGCGTTACCACGTACAGCCAGTACTCGATCAGTGCCAACGTCAACGGCATCAAGGATATGGAGGCGCAGACGCTGAACGGGCTGTCGATCCAGAAGATCTATTTCCAGCCCAACGTCAATCTCGACCTCGCGATCGCGCAGATCGTCTCGGCCACCAACTCGATTCGCGCGTTGATGCCGCCCGGCATCCAGCCGCCGATCGTCGTGCAATTCAACGCGTCAAGCGTACCCGTGCTGCAACTCAGCCTGAGCTCCGACAAGCTGAACGAGCAGCAGCTCTACGATTTCGGCATCTATCGCGTACGCCAGCAGTTGGCTCCCGTGCCCGGCGTCACGCTGCCCACGCCCGCGGGCGGAAAGTACCGCCAGATCATGGTCGACATCGATCCGGACAAGCTGCTCTCCCGAGGGCTCACTCCGCTCGACATTGTGAACGCGGTCAACACGCAGAACCTGACGCTTCCGTCCGGAACGGCGAAGATCGACGACAAGCAATATACGGTTCGCACCAACGCCACGCCGGCGACGATCGACGATCTCAATATGATTCCGGTCAAGTTCATCAACGGATCGACCGTGTTCCTGAAGGATGTCGCCCAGGTCCGCGACGGCTCGATGGTGCAGCAGAACATCGTGCGCGAGGATGGCCACCGCTCGGTCCTGCTCAGCATCATCAAGAACGGCAATGCGTCCACGCTGGCGGTCGTCAACGGCGTCAAACAGGCTTTGAACACCATACAGGCCGCCGCTCCGTCCGGGCTCAAGATCACCCGGCTTTTCGATCAATCGGTGTTCGTCACCTCGTCCGTGGAGGGCGTGCTGCGGGAGGGCGCAATTGCCGCCGGCCTGACCGCGCTGATGATCCTGATCTTTCTGGGATCATGGCGCTCGACGCTGGTGGTGATGATCTCGATTCCGCTGGCGATCCTGTCCTCGCTGATCGTGCTGTATTTCCTCGGCGAAACCCTGAACACGATGACGTTGGGAGGTCTCGCGCTCGCGGTCGGCATTCTCGTCGACGACTCGACCGTGACCATCGAGAACACGCACCGCCTGCTCACCGAGGAGCACATGCCGCTGCCGGAGGCCACGCTGCACGGCGCGGCTGGTATTGCCGTGCCTACGCTGGTCTCCACGCTTGCGATCAGTTGCGTCTTTACGTCGGTGGTCTTCCTCGACGGCCCGGCCAAGTATTTGTTCACGCCGCTCGGGCTTGCGGTCGTGTTCGCGATGCTTGCTTCCTATGGCCTGTCCCGCACGTTGACGCCGATCACGATCGGCCTGTTGCTCAGGAGCGAGCGACATCCCGCGCCTGGCGAAGTGGCTGCCGGCTTGTTCGCACGGATATCGCTTGCCTTCGAAAACGGCTTCGAACGGTTGCGGTCGGCTCACTCGCGGCTTTTGTCGGTGCTCTTGCGTCGACGAGCTATCGTGCCCGTCGTCGGCATCCTGATTGTTGGCCTCGGCGGCACGCTATCCGCTTTCGTCGGGCGCGATTTTTTCCCGTTGATCGACGGCGGCCAGATCCAGCTTCACGTCCGCGCGCCGGCGGGAACGCGGATCGAGACCACCGAGCGGATATTCGAGGCCGTCGAAAACAAAATCCGTGACGTCATCCCTGACCGGGATCGAGACCTGATCGTCGACAATATCGGCCTGCCCGCTCGCGCCTATAACCTCGCTTTCGCCGACGGCTCGACGATTGGCATCAATGATGGCGTGATCCTGGTCGCGCTTAAAAAGGGCCATCGGCCGACCGCCGATTATCTTCGCAAGCTGCGCCAGGTCTTGCCGGCGGCCTTCCCCGAGGACACCTTCTACTTTCAGGCCGCGGACATTGTGACTCAGATCCTCAACTTCGGCCTGCCTGCGCAGATCGATGTTCGCACGATGGGCTATGGGAAGAACAATTTACAGATCGCGAGGGAGCTGCAGCGGCGGATCGCAGCGATTCCCGGCATTGTGGATGCACATCTACAGCAGGAAACGGACGGGCCTGCCTTTTTCGCTGCGATCGATCGCACGCGGGCCGCACAGCTTGGGATCAATGCGAGCACCGTTGCCACCAACCTCAACGTCAGCCTCTCATCCGACGTACAGGTATCGCCGAACTTCTGGACTGATCCAGCCTCCGGCATTCCCTATTATCTCGCCGTGCAGACCCCGGAATACCGGGTCAATTCGCTGAACGCGCTCGACAATACGCCGGTCTCCAGCATGTTGACCGTCACCGGACAGCCTGTTCCCGGCATGCTCAGCAACGTTGCGAAGCTCACGCGCGACCGCGTCCCGACCAATTCCAATCAGAGCAACATCCAGCCGGTGTACGACATCTATGCCAGCGTGCAGGGACGCGATCTCGGCGGCGTGGCGTCCGACATCAACAAGGTCAGGTCGGCGCTTCAGCCGCAACTGCAGGCAGGAAACAGCATTCAGGTCCTTGGGCAGATCCAGAGCATGAAC
>Ga0210410_10006348_pt1 | contig 10278 bp, 9 predicted proteins | sample IncBWC4MmetaG_FD_161058 | JGI IMG/M metagenome (GOLD analysis project Ga0210410, IMG submission 161058) | Forest soil microbial communities from Barre Woods Harvard Forest LTER site, Petersham, Massachusetts, United States - Inc-BW-C-4-M | ecosystem: Environmental > Terrestrial > Soil >... | reverse complement strand
GTCGTGGCGAAGAAATTGCAGCGTCCAGGTGAGCGAGCTCGACGGCGCGGGGGTGGTCATGAGCTGCAGGACCACCGACGGAATGCCGTCGATCAGCGCCACCACATGGGACTCGGTGAGGGGAGCCGGATCCTTATGCCGAATGTACGTCTTCGAGGTGCGCAGTGTCGTACCACCGAAGGGGCGCGCGCCTTCAGCCCACCGGTAACCGAAGTGCTGCGTAAACGACGGCCCACCCATATCGGCGGGCGAACGTTCCGGCAAGTCCGCGGCGCCGCGCACGCCGATTGCGACGCTCGGCGTGATGGAAAGCGCCGTGGCGCGCGCCGATCCATAGACGCCGGTCAGGGTGGCGGAGATTTTCCCGTCGCTCCACAGGCGCGCGCTAGCGATGGTCACGGCCTTGCCGACGCGCAAAATCTCGGCTTCGATTCGCACCTCGCCGGCCAGCGCAGGGCCGACAAAAGTGGTCTCCAAGGCGCGCAGTTCGCGATCCGCCGGCACCAAACGCCGCATCGCCTCATTGCCCAGCGCCGCCACCATGCCGCCGAACGTCGCGCGGCCCTGCGACCAATCCTCGCCTATATGAGCGCGCCAGCCTCGATCCTGCGGCTGCATCGACGCCAGGGTTTCGGAAAACAGCATGCGCTCGATGTTACCGGGAATGAAAGCCCGGCGCTTGCGTCGCAGCTTACGTTCCGAGGAGCTCGAGATTAATCCGGTTGGGGAGCAGGGCCGATGTAGTTTGCGGACGGCCGGACGATCCGGTTGTCCTTGCGCTGTTCCACGATGTGGGCCGACCAGCCGAATATGCGCGCGGCCGCAAAAGTCGCCGTAAAGAATTCCTTGGGCAATCCCAGCGCGAGATACACGACGCCCTTGTAGAATTCCAGATTCGCACGCAGCGACCGTTTCTTCTGCGCGGTCTGCGCGACAAAGGCTTCATCAACGGCCTTCAAGGTTTCGATGAGTCGCTTCTCCTCGAGCGTCGAGGCGATCTCTTCGGCAAGCACTTTGACGATCTTCGAGCGCGGATCGACGACGCGATATTCCCGATGACCCATGCCCATCACGAGCCGGCCTTTGGCGAGGCACTCGGCCACAAAAACCGCGGCTCGCTCAGGGTCGCCCACCTCTTGCGCCATTTCGAGCGCGCCCTGATCGGCGGCGCCATGCAGCGGACCATAGAGCGAGCCCATGGCCGCCGCCAAGGCGGAAGCGGGGGGCGCCAAAGTCGATGTCACCACGCGTGCGGTGAAGGTACTGGCATTGAAGCTGTGATCGATCTGCAGAATCTGGGTTTGTTCCAGGATGCGGACCGCTTTTTCCGAAGGCTTGCGGTCGTGTACCAGCTGCAGGAAGCGCTCGCCGTAACGACGCGTATCGGGATACGCCGTCGGAGTCCGTCCCGCTCGCAGCGCGACCAGCATGGCGTGCGCCGTGGGCAACCGAGCGGCAACCACCAGTGCTTCCTGTTCATCGTCGGTTCGGCCGAACTTCTGGGTAGGCGGTGCGTAAGCCATCAAGGGCATCGCGGCCTGCAGGGTGGCCATGGGGTGCCCGCCCAATTGCGCCAGCTTTTCGAGCGTGCTGCCAAGTTCCGCCGGCAATCGCCCGGCGCTCCACAAGAAATCTTCGAATTCCTGAAGCAGCCCAGGGTTCGGCAGATCGCCGAACACGACCAGGTGCGCGACGGCGGCGAACGGCTTTTCGATCAGTCTTTCGATCGGCAGCCCGCGGTAGTACAGCCGCCCTGCCTCGCCGTCGACCAAGGAAATCGAGGTGCTGTCCACCACCACGCCTTCCAGACCCTTCTTGATATCGACCACTGCGTTCATAGCAACCTCCGATGATTCAAGTAAAAGCCCTTGGCGCCTCCAAGGCCAGATAGCGGAAGTGATAGGGCTATCAGTGGCGCGGATAGCCAAGGTGGGAGGGGATAGCTGAGGTTGGAGGGGATCGCTGAGGTGGGAGATAGCTGAGGCGGAGCGGTTAACCGAGGCGCGGTCGGTTATTCTTCGTTCATGCAGATTGAACGTAACGAGCTGCGTTGCTTTCACGCGGTGATCGAAGCCGGCGGCTTCAGCCGTGCTGCGGAGCGGCTGGATCTCTCGCAATCAGCCGTCAGCCAGGCCATCGCCAATCTGGAACATCGATTGGGCACCAGTTTGCTGCGCCGAGGCAATCCGCCCCAGCCGACCGAGGCCGGCATTCGGCTGCTGCGCTTTGCGCAGACGACGCTGAACGAGGAACGCGAAGCCTTGGCGGACATCAGCCAAATCAAGTCCGGCGCACTATCCACCTTGTCGCTGGCGCTCTCGCCGGCCGCCAACTCGCGCATCGGCGTAACGCTCCTCAAGGAATTCTGCGAGCGCAACCCCCTCACGCGCCTCAAAGTGGTGGTCGCGCCCAGCCGCGAAATTGTGCACGGCGTCGCCGAGGGCCGATGGGAACTGGGATTCGGACCCTTTCATCACAACATGCCGGCGCACTTCGCCCTGCATCCCTGTTTCTCGGAAACCCGCCGCTTGATGATCGCGCGCGATCATCCGGCCCGCGCCGCCTTGGCGCGCGACGCTGTCGGCACCATGCGTGAAATGCCGCTGGTGACCTCGTTTCTCGACGAGACTGCGCGTCGCTCCACCGGTGAGCGATTGCGCGATGCGTTCGGCTCGGTGTGGGAGGTGAGCCACATGGAATTGCGGCTGGCGCTGGTCGCCGACGGCAAAGGCGTCACCTATGTCTCGGATTTGCTCACGGCGGTGCCGCCGCAATTGATTCCTGTCGAAGGCCTGCCCTACTCGAGTATCGATCGCCAGGTCGGGGCGTACCACTTGCGACACCAGCCGATATCGCAGGCGGGAGCGCGATTTCTGGCGTTGTGCCACGAGAGATGGCCGAGGAGCCTGTCCGAGAATTCCACGTGAGCCGCGTTGGCCGCGATCGCGACCGCTAGGAAGTCTCGGAGAGACTTCCGGGTTTTCTTAGTGCCGGCGCCGCTTGCGCTAGAATGCGGCGTCAAATAATCACAAGCATCGAGGCATCGCATGAACACCCAGGACCTGTTCTCGCTCAAGGGGCGTGTTGCGCTGATAACCGGGGGATCGCGCGGCATCGGCAAAATGATTGCCGAAGGGTTCATCGCGCAGGGCGCCAAGGTTTACATCTCCGCGCGCAAGGCCGACGCCTGTCATCAAACTGCAAAGGAATTGTCCAAGGACGGCGGGACCTGCATTTCCATTCCCATGAACGTGTCGACCGTGGCGGGAGCCAAAGGGCTGGCGGCAGCCGTGATGGCCCAAGAGCCCAAGGTCGATATCCTCGTGAACAATGCCGGCGCGGCGTGGGGCGCGGGCTTTGACGAATTTCCCGAGGAGGGCTGGGACAAGGTACTCGACCTCAACGCCAAGGCGCCGTTCTTTTTGACACAGGCCATGGCCCCGGCATTGCGCAAGGCCGCGACGGCCGCGCGTCCGGCCAAGGTGATCAACATTGCCTCCATCGACGGTATTTACCTGACGCATCGCGAAACCTATTCCTACGTGACCAGCAAGGCCGGTCTCATTCAGCTCACGCGGCTGATGGCGGCGCGCCTGGTCAAGGACCACATCCACGTCACGGCCATTGCGCCGGGGGCGTTCAAGTCCGACATGAACAGGGACGCGCGCGATCACGGGGATGAGGTCGCCAAACGGATTCCCGCGCGGCGCGTCGGCACGGATGAGGACATGGCGGGCGCGGCCATTTTCCTGGCATCGCGTGCCGGCGACTACGTGATCGGTTCGACGCTCACCGTCGATGGCGGCGTCGCCTTCGCGAGTCCTGCGATGCGCGATCTGCAGCTGGAATAAATTCTTTTGGCCATGGCGACCTCGGAGTCTCACTACAAGACGCATCTGGGGCCGGTCTATTCTTGGATGCTGGGCGACTTGGACGGCGCTTTTGCGCGCGCCGCCACGGAGATTGAGCATCTGCCGCTGCCCAGTGCCCGCGGCGTCGCGGTCGATCTCGGCGCGGGATTGGGATTGCACTCCTTGGCGCTGGCGAAGCTTGGCTTTGATGTCGTTGCCATCGACAACTGCCAGGTGCTGCTCGATGAGTTGCACTCGCGCGGCGGATCTTTGCCGATCACCATTCACCATGCCGATCTTCTGGAATTCCGCCGCTTCGTAACAGGGCAAGCGCAGGTCATCGTGTGCATGGGCGACACGCTCACGCACCTGCCTACCCTGTCGGCCGTGGATTCGCTGCTGGCGGCGGTGGCGGCTGCGCTGCCGCGTGCCGGGGTGTTCGCGACGACGTTCCGAGATTACGCGACTTCGACATTGGAAGGGGACCCGCGTTTCATCTTGGTGCGCGCCGCGGAGACGCGAATCTTGACCTGCTTTCTCGAATATCAAGAGCATCAGGTCATGGTTCACGATCTGCTGTACGAAAAAGAGCATGGCCGCTGGCGTCAGGCGGTCAGCAGCTACCCCAAGCTGCGGCTCGCCCCGGCGTGGTTGATGGTCAAACTCTCGGCACTGGGATTCACAGTAAAGCGCGATAGCACACCCGGCGGCATGGTGCGCATCGTGGCGACCAAGAACTGAATCGGTACTGAAACGTCGCACTATTCCGGCGATCGACGCGCCCGCTGCTCGATGCGTTTTGCCAATTCATCGAGATCCACTTCTTCGTCGATCGGGATTTCCAGCGAATCGTCCTTTGGCGCGGCCGGCGCAATGGCCTGGCGTTGCAGCTTGGGCGCGGGGGCCAGGCGTTCTTCGGGCAGCGGCGTCGCCAAGGTCGGCTGTACCCAATCCGTCTTTTGCGCGATCCAGCGCTGGTAGCGATCGAAATTCCACATGCCTTGTTCGCCGCCGGTCTGCAGCACATTGGCGATCTGGCTGAATTGACCGCCGCGAATCGTGCCCTTGGAAGCGGCGCTCGGCAGCAGAATTTCGCACACCGGGACACGCAGGCGATATTCGCTCAAGAATTCGAGGCGCTGGCAGACAAAGCCGACGAAGCAATCGGCGAGCTGCGCCCGGATGCCGCCCTGGATCTCCGCCGGAAAGGACATGCAGAGTCGCGTGATCGCCTCGGCACAGGTCGCCGAGTGCATGGTTGCGATCACCAAGTGCCCGGTTTCCGCCGCGCTCAAGGTCAGGCGCATGACTTCGGGGGTCCGCATTTCGCCGATGACCAGTACGTCAGGGTTCTCGCGCAGGGCGTCGATGAGCGCCTGCTCGTAGCTCGGCGAGTGCGTCGGCACTTCCCGCTGCCTGATGAAGGAGCGGCGGTTGGTGAACACGTATTCGAGCGGGCTTTCGATCGCGATGATGTTGCGGGCGGAGGAGGAATTGATTTCCTCCACGAGCGCCGCCAGCGTCGTGGATTTTCCGCTTCCGGTGGGCCCCGATACGACGATCAATCCGGTCGTCATTTCCGTCAGCCGCTTCAGGTCCGGATGCAGGTTGCAGGCGCGCAAGTTGTTTTGGAACGAACTCAAGAGCCGCACGGCCATCGCCACGCCGCGCAGCGTCTGAAAGATATTGATGCGGCAGCGCACGCCCGCGATGGTGCGCGACACATCCGCGGATCCGCGGCTCAAGAATTGCGGCCAGCCATCGTTGCCGAGCAACTCCTTTGCGGCGTGGACGAGCGCCGCGCCGGCGATGGGTTGCCCGATCGGGGAGAGTTGGCCGCGGACGCGCGCGACGGGGACGGTATCCGCTTCGATGTGCAGATCGCTCGCGCCGAGCTCGCGGCCCTTTCGAATCCACTCTTGCACAACCATATTTGATCCTCGGTGCAAAGCCTGCATTTTGAGGCGGGTCTTGTTCTAGACTCGCGAGCGCCCGGTCAGTTTCACGAGGAGCCTTGCATGCCGAAATTTTTGCTCGCCTTGGCGATGCTGATGCCGAGCGTGCTCTGCGCGCAGGTGGCGCACCGTGCCGGATCGGTTCATACACCGGAGGTCGACTTGGGCTACGAGACTTTCGGCGCGGCCGGCGCGGCGATTCCCATCGTTGCCGTCAACGGCGGCCCGGGGCTTTCACACGCTTACATGATGCAAAATGACTTGTGGCAGCGCGTCGCGGCACACCGCTTGGTCATCCTATACGATCAGCGCGGCACCGGAGCCTCCAAGCACGTGCAAGCCAATGCGCCCCAGAGCATGGCGGCGCAGGTAGCGGATCTTGAAGCCATCCGTGGCGCACTGCGCCTGGATCGCGTTGCGGTCCTGGGAGATTCCTACGGGGGCATGATCGCCATGGCCTACGCGGCCGCTCATCCGGAACATGTCGCGCGGCTCATCCTCTCCGATTCCGCCGCACCCTCGTGGAAGGGCTTGGTGCATCTCCTTCCCCAGGTCTTTCCGGACCGCGAGGAACAAGACGACGCAGAAGGCAAGCGACTGGCCGGCGATCCGGAGGCCGCCGCCCAAGCCGGCTTGGTCAATCACATGCGCATGATGTTTTATTCCACCGACATGCGAGATGCCTATCTTGCGCACATGGGGGATCTCGGGTTCGTGCCTGCGGTCGGGGCCGCCGTGCAGAAAGCCACGGAGGATCTCGATCTCACGCCAAAATTGCCGGGCTTCAAGTTTCCCGTGCTGGTCATCACCGGCCGCTACGACATGAACGTCGCGCCGTTGACCGCATGGCGCATGGCCCACGCCATCCCGGGGGCGCAAATCGTCTTTTTCGAGAAGAGCGGTCATCTTCCCGCGTACGAGGAGCCCGAGAAGTATCTCGACGTCCTCGAGTCCTTTCTCAAGCGCTGAATCAAACTGCAAGCGGGCGACAAGCGACTTGGCGTGCCCGCTGTCAACCCGCGTACTGCACGACCGACAAGAGATTGCCGTCCGGATCTCGAAACCAAGCAACCTTCGCGCCGTCGGGAGTCGTCAGAACGCCCGCCGGGTCTTGGGCAAAGCCCGCGAATCGTTCGAAGCTTACGCCGAGCTCGGTGAGCGAATGAACGGTTGCTCGGACGTCCGGGACGGCAAAGCCCAACACCGTGTGCGCCGAAGGCTGCGTGGAAGGCACGGGCGACACGCGCAGGTCGCTGCCGCCCACATCGTAAACCAGCGCGCCGTGAGATCTCGCTTTAAAGCGCAATCCCAAGACCTCGCCATAGAATTTCTCAGCCTCTTCGATGCGAGCGGTCCAAACGATGGTCTGCAAGGTAGCTGACGCGAGCATGAGGCCTCCTCTCCGGCGGTCCAAAAAATAGCCGCGATCTGACTGTCGCGTCAGCGCGGCGTGCGGAAACAGAAAAGCCGCGACGAGCGCGGCTTCGATCGTTAACTTACGCCGCGCGGCCGGGGAGGGTCAAGCCCGGTTCAAGACCGGGAGAGCTTCCGTTCCGTTGTCGAGGGGTCGAGAATGGGATTAACCAAAACCGCACGCCATTGGCCCACTTAAGGAGTAGATCATGCAGAAGCGCAAACTTGGGAGCAGCAATCTAGAGGTGTCGGCGCTCGGGCTCGGCTGCATGAGCATGAGCTCCGGCTATGGTCCGGCTGGGGATAGGCAGGAGATGATCGCTCTGATCCGAGGGGCGGTTGAGCGCGGTATCACCTTCTTCGACACCGCTGAGGTGTATGGACCCTATGTAAACGAGGAGCTGGTCGGCGAGGCGCTGGCGCCGTTCCGCGGACGAGTGACGATCGCCACCAAGTTCGGCTTCAAGATCGAAGCAGGGAAACCGGTCGGCCTGGACAGCCGTCCTGAGCATATCCGCGAGGTCGCTGATGCGTCGCTCAAGCGCCTGGGAGTCGATACGATTGATCTGTTCTACCAACACCGGGTTGACCCGGCCGTGCCGATCGAAGAGGTCGCGGGCACGGTGAAGAAATTGATCCAGGAGGGCAAGGTCAAGCGCTTCGGTCTCTCGGAAGCGGGCGCGCAGACCATCCGCCGCGCGCACGCCGTGCAAGCGGTGACGGCGCTGCAGAGCGAGTACTCGCTGTGGTGGCGGGAGCCGGAAGCGACGGTGTTGCCGACGCTGGAAGAACTGGGCATTGGCTTCGTCGCCTACAGCCCGCTCGGCAGGGGTTTTCTGACCGGGAAAATCGACGAGAGCACCACGTTCGACAGCACCGACTTCCGCCATAACGTGCCCCGCTTTACACCGGAAGCACGGAAGGCCAACAAGGCCCTGGTCGATGTGCTCAGCTCCATCGCAGCGCGTAACCACGTGACGCCGGCCCAGCTCGCGCTGGCATGGCTGCTGGCTCAGAGGCCCTGGATCGTTCCGATTCCGGGCACGACCAAGCTCCATCGGCTCGAGGAAAACATCGGCGCAGCATCGGTCAACTTCACGGCGGATGAACTGCGAGATGTCGGCAGCGCCATCTCCGAGGTCGGTGTGGAAGGGGCAAGGTACATCGACCGCCTGGCGCGGATGGTCGGGCGCTGAGCGGGTGTCACGCCGCCAATTTGTCGGGTAGGAGCCGGTCGTACTCTTTTTTGACCACCGCATAGCATTCGCAGCAGCGTTTCTCCAACCCAGGGCGGTCGAGTACCGCGATGTGGCCGCGTGCGTAACTGATCAGCCCCGCATGCTGTAATTTAAGTGCGCCTTCGGTGACACCCTCGCGGCGCACCCCCAACATATTGGCGATCAATTCCTGGGTCATCACCAGTTCGTTCCCCGGCAGCCGGTCCAGGCTCAACAACAGCCAGCGGCACAATTGCTGATCCAGAGTGTGATGGCGGTTGCACACCGCCGTTTGCGCCATTTGCGTGATCAGTGCCTGGGTGTAGCGCAGCATGAGACGAAGCACAGGGCCCGCGCGATTGAACTCTTCTTTCATGAGGGACGCGCTCAGTCGAAGTCCCTTGCCGGCGCTCTGGACGACGGCGCGGCTGGGCGTGGATTCGCCTCCCATGAACAAGGATATGCCGACGATTCCGTCGTTACCGACCACGGCGATTTCCGCGGACGCGCCATCCTGCATGACGTAGAGGAGCGAAACGATCGCGGTTGTCGGAAAGTAGACATGGCTCAACGTCCCGCCCGCCTCGTACAGCACCGCGCCCAACGGCAATTCGACTTCTTCCAACAGGGAAAACCAATGCCCCGCTTCAGCGGAGCGCAGTGCTTTCAGTAGGCAATTTTGGCTCGGTTGGGAATGCGAAATCACGTGCCCACTATCCTTTGTGTCCGGCGAGCGATTCATCGCCCGACCCCAAAGCATGACCCATCGTTTGAGGCCGGTCCGTGCGGTATCGAACATAGCACAGTGCTGTCGGTCGAGCCACGATTATGTTAGGCAGCGAACTGACACCGAGTGTCCAGCTTCGTAAGCTTGCCATCTCAAATTACGCGCCCGCTTTGCCGGGCAGAGGGGTGATCGTGGATGTGAGAGCGATGGACGCGGCGGTGGCAAGCGTTGCCCACAGCGATTCAATCGCAACGCTGCTGCTCCTGGCCAGCGAGATCGCCGGATCGAAAGCAGCACTGTTGGCGCGCGTCGCCGACGATGTATGGACGGTCTGTGCCGTACGCGAGGTCAGCGCGGCGGGCGCCGGCGTCGACTACCGCCTCCCTCTCGGGCGACCGGTGCGCGTCGGTCTCAGCACGATGGGGGTACCGATTTACATTACGCATTCGGCTCAACAGTCTTTTGTTGCACCGCCGGCTTCACCCATTGCGTGCGGCTTTGCCGCGCCTATTGTTCTCGCAAACGGACGTTACTTTGGGGTCCTGTGCGCGCTCGATCGTAATTCTCCGGATTACTTCGACGACCGCATCGAGTCGAAATTCAAGCGCCTGTCCGCGGCCGTGGCCTCGCAGATCGACCAGCTGGAGCTGCGCGATCGGGAGAAGACCGCCTTGCTCGTGGAACGCTCGGCAGGTCAACTTCGCGAGCAGTTTACGGCCATCCTCGCCCGCGATTTGCGCAAGCCCTTGCAGGCGATCTTTGCCAGTTCCGATCTCCTGGCGCGCCAACTCGTTTACCCGGCACATGCGCAGCTCGCGGCACGAATAAAGACCAATGCGCGCCGCATGGCTGCGTTGATCGATGATGTGCTCGATTTCGCTCGCGGCCGATTGGGAGGGGAGGTCGGCGTCGAGTTGAGTGAAGTGGAACACATCAATACGGGATTGATGACCGTGGTCCAAGGACGCCCGGAGGCCCAAGCGGACTGGGAGATGGTGCCTGATTCGGGTCAGAGCGCGCTGCACGACCTGTTGAGTGCGAACCGTGCCCTCTTGATCGATCGTTGCCGGGGTCTGGTGGCGAGCAGGTCGCAACCCAAGCTTCCGCTTCCGGAG
>Ga0210410_10006347_pt1 | contig 10279 bp, 9 predicted proteins | sample IncBWC4MmetaG_FD_161058 | JGI IMG/M metagenome (GOLD analysis project Ga0210410, IMG submission 161058) | Forest soil microbial communities from Barre Woods Harvard Forest LTER site, Petersham, Massachusetts, United States - Inc-BW-C-4-M | ecosystem: Environmental > Terrestrial > Soil >... | reverse complement strand
GGATGGGAATCGGAGCAGATTTTGCTTTGGTGGGAGTAGACCTTTTTCGCTTTCTTCTGGGGCCTGGCTGGGAGGAGGCGGGACGAATCTTTGCATTATTCGGTCCGGGAATCGGAGTCATGTTGCTCTATAACACGCACGGGTGGATTCATCTTTCGATCGGGCGCCCCGAGAGATGGTTTCGCTGGGGTTTGATGGAGTTTGCATGTACCGCAAGCCTATTCTTGCTGACTTTACGCTGGGGCCCTTCCGGAATTGCTTTCGCTTGGACCGCTTCTTATTTCCTCCTGATGTTTCCCGGTTTCTGGTACGCCGGAAAGCCGATCGGACTAGGTATTGGGCCCATCTTCGCTGTCATTTGGAATTTTTTTGCGGCGTCGGTTGGGGCTGCCTTTGGGACGGCTCTGATCGTCAGAGCTGTGCCCTATTTTGCGACCATGTTCGGAGCCACGGGTGCCTTCCTGAGGATGGTTGCGGTCTCCCTCATATTTTTTGTGCTGTACGTCGGCGGAGTGATTACGCTCCACCAGGGTCTTAAACCGATCAGAGACACCGTTGGCTTGCTTCGCGATCTGCTGCCCGAACGCAAGGCGAGGAGTGTCAAAGAGGTTGAAGTCTCCGCTTAGGGTTAGCTCTGTGCGGCATCAGTTGGAGCTATCGCTCATTCTCTGCCGGATGGTCACTTCAAACTCCACGCCCGACCATTTGCGCGACTTGGGTACTGACAGCAGCGCCGAGGTTTTCTGGAGAAGCAACTGCAACTCTTTTCACAAGGGGACTATAACTTGAGTCGGTTGAGGATATTGCTGTTAGCACCCGATGCCAACCCGGAGTCTATCAGTGTTGCTTTAGTCTGTTATCGCCACGCTGAAGCCCTCGCCCGACTCCATTCTGTGACACTGGTCGGTCGTTCGGGCAACGAGGTGGCCCTGCGGGGCGCGCATGCCCCTTTTCAGGCTATTGAGGCGATCAGGATGCCTTGGCTTGATCGAATCTTGGACTGGAGCATACGTTGGATCTTCAAGAACAATTTCCACAGTCGCGTCCTGACAGCGTTTTTCTACCCGTTTTCAATCGCGTTCGAATGGACTGTGTGGCGGCAAATGCGAACGCGAATTGTGGCCGGGGAGTTTGATATTGTCTTGCGCCTCTCGCCGGTAATCTCGGTTATTCCCAGTGCCTTCCCATTTTTTCTGCGAAACTGTTCCGTACCTTTCATAATCGGACCGATCAATGGCGGCCTGCCCTGGCCGAAGGGGTTCAGCCAGGCTGATAACCAAAAGGGCTGGATCGACAATCTCAGGAACCTATACCGGTTTATGCCCTTTTCACGATCTACCTATCGCAGAGCGGCCGCGATCATTGCAGGTTCGTCGCAGACGTATGCAGAATTCGCAGGCTACCGCGAGAAGCTTTTCTTTGTCCCGGAGAATGGCCTGAGCTCTTCCATTTTCTCTAGCACCGCGCGCACCTACCAGCGCGGTGGCAAACTTGAGTTGATTTTCCTCGGTGCGCTGGTGCCCTTTAAGGCCTGTGATATCGCGTTGCGCGCCGCGGCTCCGTTTTTGCGAAGCGGCTCGGCTTACTTCACCGTCGTCGGGGATGGCCCGGAGCGTAGCCGCCTTGAGCAATTGACGAAGTCTCTTGGGATCGAGGGGGCTGTTTCATTCTGCGGAATGCTCGCTCATGCCGAAGCCATGCAGCGCTTACGGACGGCTGACGTGATGGTGTATCCATCCGTTCGTGAATTTGGTGGAGGCGTGGTCTTCGAGGCTCTTGCATGTGGCGCCGTACCCGTGGTTGCGGATTTCGGGGGCCCCGGCGATATCGTTCATTCAGATGTGGGGTATAAGGTGCCTCTAACTAACGAGAACGACTTCGTCGCGCAGATGGAAAAGATCCTGGCGGAACTCGTACACAACCGGAGTCTTCTTGAACAATTGCGGCAGCAAGGTATGTCCTACGCACAAGAACGCCTAACTTGGGATGCCAAAGCGCAGGATACCACGAAAGTCCTGGAGTGGGTCTTGCAGCGCGGACCAAAGCCGAATCTTGTACCGCCGAAAGCGTTAGCTGCCGGACTTGGCCCTAGGCGTAAGAGTGCCGCTCCGTACGCTGGGAGCCCAGCGTAATAGCTCGTTTGGGGAACTTTTTAGGAAGCGAATGATGATGCCATCGAGTAGCGTTGCCGAAGAGTCGCCAGTCAAGGAGGTCGGGGTTCAGGAGCAGGTCACTTCAAATTTACGGTCAGGAGTCGAAATCGGTTTGCTGACTGGGTGCTTGGACCGGCCTTACGCATTCGGGTTGGCGATGGGGCTCGTTTCACGAGGCGTAACTATCGATATCATCGGCAGCGATGAAATCGACAGCCCTGAATTGCACACAACTCCGAATTTGCAGTTTCTCAACTTTCGTGGCAGCCAGACGAATGCTAACTTCGCGGAAAAACTGTGGAAGCTGCTGGTCTACTACGCCAGGCTGATGCGATACGCCGCGCGTTCCAAGCCCAAAGCGTTGCACATCTTATGGAACAGCAAGTTCGAGTATTTCGATCGCACGATCCTGATGCTCTACTACAAGGCGATGGGGAAAAAAATGGCCCTCACCGCCCACAATGTGAATCAAGCCAGACGAGACGCGAAGGACTCGTGGCTGAATCGCATTACGCTCAGAATTCAGTACTGGCTTTGCGACCACATTTTTGTCCATACGAACAAGATGAAAGACGAGCTTTGCCAGGATTTTGGCGTGGCGGAAAAGGCGGTCACCGTGATCCGGCATCCCGTCAATAATGCCTTCCCCGACACGAAACTCACGCCGGCCGAGGCAAAGCGGAGCCTGAGGCTCAGGGATGACGAAAAGGCGATTCTGTTCTTCGGGAGAATCCGGCCCTACAAGGGTATCGAATACCTGCTGGACGCGTTTCGTTTGCTCCTCGACGATGAGCAGGCGAATTACCGGCTCATCGTGGCCGGGGAACCGAAGAAAGGATCCGAGGACTATCTGCACGAAATCGAGCAAACGGTTGAGAGAGACTTTGAACCGGGCGAGGTCATCCTTAAGATCCAATTCATTCCCGACGAAGAAATGGAACTGTACCTCAAAGGGGGAGATGTTCTGGTTCTTCCTTACAAAGAGATATTCCAGAGCGGTGTGCTTTTTTTGGCCTACAGCTTCGGCTTGCCCGTAGTTGCCACAGATGTGGGATCTTTCCGGGAAGAAATCGTCGAGGGTCGTACGGGATTCTTATGCCAGCCGGGCGATCCCAAAGAACTGGCCAAAGCGCTCGAGACGTACTTCACCAGCGATCTCTATAAGAATCTAAAAGTCCGCCGGCAGGAGATAAAAGACTACGCGAATGCCAACCACTCCTGGATGGCAGTCGCCGAGCTGACCCAGAACGCGTATGCGAAAATGCTGGAAAGGAATCCGTCATGAAACCCTTGGTATCAATCCTCATTCCTGCCTACAACGCAGAGGCATGGATATCGGACACACTTCGCTCCGCGATCGCGCAAACCTGGGAGCCCAAGGAAATCATCGTCGTGGACGATGCTTCCACCGATCAGACCTTGGCGGTGGCGCAGCAATTTGAATCGGAACAACTCCGCGTCGTGACGCACAAGAATCAAGGTGCCTCTGCAACCCGGAACAAGGCCTACTCGTTGTGCAAAGGAGATTACATCAATTTCCTGGACGCCGACGATCTCATGGGACCCGACAAGATTGCGAAACAAATGGCATTGGGGCCATCTCCAAACAAACGGACGCTCCTGTCTGGCAGTTGGGGAACGTTCATGTATCGCTATTATAGGACGAAATTCATACCAAGTGCGTTGTGGTGCGATCTGTCTCCCGTCGAATGGTTGATACGCAAGATGCAACTGAACCTTTATATGCAGACGGCCTCGTGGCTGGTCAGTCGCGAGTTAGCAGATGCGGCCGGCCCCTGGGATACCAGATTGCTGGGAGATGACGATGGCGAGTATTTCTGTCGCGTTCTGCTGGCCAGCGACGGAGTTCGATTTGTGCCGGAGGCAAGAGTCTGCTATCGCGCTTCGGGTTCTGGCAGCTTGAGCTACATTGGTCATTCCGATAAAAAGATGGTCGCGCAGTGGCGCTCCATGGAGCTGCACATCCGTTACATCCGTTCACTCGAAGAAAGCCAAAGAGTGCGTGACGCTTGCTTGACATATCTTCAAAACTGGCTGGTTTTCTTTTATCCCCATAGACCGGACCTGGTTAAGCAAGCCGAGGACATGGCGGAGAGTCTGGGTGGAAAGTTGCAACCTCCTCCCCTGTCTTGGAAGTATTCGTGGATCGCAGCCCTTTTCGGAAGGGAAAAGGCAAGGCGCGCCCAAGTAGCTCTGCCGCGTCTCAAGTGGTCATTGATCCAGCGCTGGGACAAGGCCCTGTTCCAAATCGAGGGCCGCAAATTCGAGGAAAGTCTCCTAAGAATCTGATTCAGCGGCAAATACGGCTCGGCGAAAACGAGAGCCACGATGGCCGAAGGGTCAGAGGCCACTGCTCTTTGGAGGCTTAGCCGTTGTACTTTCGTGTCTAGCGCTCACTGCATTGCATCGCTAAACTCTGCTTACGACGCAAAACGTCGTCGGAGGCCAGAGGTAAAATGAGACGTCTATTCCCCCTTATCTCGATATTGCTATTGTTTTCCACACTTTCGTATGGGCAGTCATGGTCCAACGTCCTCGCCTCCAGTCGTGCGATCAACTGGGCAAATGCCGGACTTCCCGCAACCCTTCCAGACGAAGAAACTACTCCGAATCCCTGGACACCACCAACCAGAACGCAGTGTGGCTCAACGATTTCTGCGGGTGCTTCTGTCGCGACAATTAACGCCGCTCTTGCTAACTGTGGGGAGGGTCATTACGTTCTTCTCGGGCCGGGCACGTTTAACATTAGCAATGCCAACATCACCCTCTACGCCCAGAACGGCGTCACTCTGCGTGGTAGCGGTCCGCAGTCTACCACGTTGGAATTGACCGGGAGCTCGCAGGTGCAATTCGGGAGTTCGAACTATGGCAGTGGGGGCTGTTCATGGACAGCCGGATACTCCGCTGGAGCTACGTCTATTACCGTGAATTCATGCACTGGTCCAACCCCAACTGCAGGAATGCTGTTTACTTTGCAGCAATGCGACACGGGGTTCAGCGGTTCAGGTTGCACCACTGGATCGGCCACGGACAACGGCGGTGTATTTGTTTGCGGCTTCAATGCTGCCTGCCAGAGGGGAGGGGAAGAGACGGCAAATCTCCCAGAGCAACAACAAATCGTCTATGTAACTTCTGTCACTGGCGGTCCGACCTACACCATCAACTTTACTCCAGGCCTATACATGCAGAATTGGAGCAGCGGAAACAGCCCGACGATTACCTTGGTGCAAGGAGCGCACACCGTTTCACCCTACGGGAATGGTCTTGAAGATCTGACCGTTTACTCTACGTCGCTGACATCGAATTTCAGCGTCGCGCTGAACCAAAGCTACGCCTCTTGGGTCAAAGGCGTCCGGTTCATAGGTTCCGGCACGGTCACTCCACTGTACATGTATAGCGATAAGAACTGTCTTGTGGCCAATAACTACGTATTCAGCGACGTTGTTCTTGACGGGAATTACCCGCCGGGTATGCAAGAGGGTGGGGACTCGGATGATCTCGTAATCAATAACTTCATCACCTCTGGGGTACCGTGGGAAGGGATCGGATCTATGGAAGGAGATGTTTTCGCTTTTAATTACACTCGCGACAATTTCACGGCGTACGTTCTCGATATTTTCGAGCACAATGCTGGAAATGCATTTCTGCTGTATGAAGGGAATCAGACTCCCTCCATTCAAGAAGACGACACCCATGGCACGCACGATCTAAGCACTTTATTCCGTAATTATGTATCGGGCTGGGAAACTCCTTATGTGTCAACGAATTTTGCAGGCATAAATTTTGACTCTTTTGATCGCTTCACGAACTCGGTCGGAAATGCTGTCGGCAGTGCACAACTAGCTAATTACCAATCCACTTGGAGTGCTCATCTCCCGAATTTTGTCTATTCACTCGACTCAACCTCTTCAGCGCACGCCGATCCACTGGTTCAGGCTAGCGCGCTGCGCTGGGGTAACTGCGACACTACGACAGCAACCTGCCGATTCCAGAGTTCGGAAGTTCCGACCTCACTCACTGGAAATGCTGCCCCATTCAATAACACGGTTCCTTCGACTCACAATCTGCCTTGCTCTTTCTTTCTCGCGGGATATACGTCCACGAACTGTACACCGCTCACAAGGGGCGGGACAGGTCTGAGTTGGTGGCAGGTCTGCACCAACTGGGTCACATTCCCCACCAGTTGTGCCTCTAGTCAGGCACAACCTTTTCCTATCGCTGGACCGGATATTACTGGGGGACCGTATGTGAACGGCACGGCCTACGACATCCCGGCAGCAGTCGCGTGGAAGAATCTTCCCATCGACAGCTCTTGGCAGAACTCCTACAACATCACAGGCTCCAGTTGGTCCGGTGGTACTGAGACGCTGACTGTAAGTGGACTTCCGAACACTACTCACCTTCTGGGCGGATTTCAGATTACCGGAGTCTCAGCGTGCAACAGTCCGGCAGGCGATGAGTTCCTGATGACCGGCTCCAGCTCAACCACGATCAGCTATGCCTTGGCCTCGAATCCAGGCAGTTGCGCGGGCGGTACCATGAAGTTTCCTGATGTGCGCCAATTTGATGAGCGCGTATACGAAAACGATCCTGGTGGGGGGAATCCTCCTAACCCCCCAACGGGCCTCACCGCGGTTGTTCAGTGATGGAACCTCGCTCCGAACGGACTTGAGGCCAGCGAGGCATGGAAGGTTGATAGCTTAGGCGAAACCCTGCAGTTTTTTCGCAGCCCGAGCCCAAGGTATCCTAAAAGGCTTAAAGATGCTAGACCACCTATACTGCCGCGCCGGGTATAACTCAACGCCAGCGCATATTGCACAACTGCCAGTACTTTTAGGGGTAACGGTGAACAAGACTGCGCTGGTGACTGGCGCAACCGGATTCATCGGCTCTTACTTGGTCAGATTTCTCAGGTCCAAGGGTTGGAAGGTAATCGGATCGTATCGCTCGCGCGACTCTGACTCCCTCCCGAAGGGTACCGAACTTACACTTTGTCCAATGTGATCTGCGCAGCCGCCCCCAGATTGAGCAGTTGTTGAAAAAGCACGCCCCGACGCATGTCTTTCACTTGGCCGCGCAGAGCTTGCCCACGCTATCCTTGGCTGATCCGGTTACCACTTTCGAATCGAACGTCGTGGGCTCTCTTCACCTTTTTGAGGCAGTTCGTCAGTTGGAGCGCCCTCCTTTGTGGTGTCGGCATGCTCAAGTGCCGAATACGGGCATGTGGAAGCGACAGCAATACCTGTTGTCGAAGAGCATCCTCTTAGGCCCCTGCATCCTTATGCCTGAGCAAGATGTGTGTTGATCTACTGGCACGAGAGTATTTTCTGGATTACAAGATTCCGACGGTTAGCCTGCGGCTCTTCAACACCACCGGACCGGGCAAGACAAACGACGCACCCTCAGACTTTGTCCGACAGTTGATCCGGGTTAAGAAGGGCTTGCAGCCACCTGTCATCGAAGTTGGAAATCTGAAGCCTCGACGGGCATTCTTGGATGTGAGCGACACAGTGAGGGGTTTTTACCTGGCTGCGATGAAGGGAAGACGAGGTGAGGCTTACAATTTATGCGCTAGCGAAGCGCATGAGATGAGCGAAGTTCTGCAAACGGCTATCCAGCTGTCCGGCGTCAAAGTAAAGATTCGGTCAGCTACTCACTTGATGCGGCCCTCAGACGAAAAGATCATCTTTGGCAGCACTGTAAAGTTTTGCCAACATACTGGTTGGAAACCTACCTTGTCACTTGGGCACACCCTGACTTCGATGTTGGAATACTGGGAGCGCGTAATATAGTTTTCGCCACTTGTGGGCTATACAGTTGGCCTTGCAGTTAGAAAAAGCATGATGCGGGACGTCAAAGCCGTTCTCCTCGTTGGCGGATTGGGAATGCGCTTGCGCTCCGCAGTACCGTCCGCGCCCAAAGTGCTTGCATCGGTCGGGAAGAGATCCTTCCTTCATTTACTGGTGAGCCAGCTGCGTTCGCAAGGAATCCATCGTCTAGTAATGTGTACGGGCTACCTGGGGGACCAGATTGAAAATGAATTCGGTAACGGCCAATCCTGGGACGTGGCGATTGAATACTCCAGGGAAGAGCAGCCCCTCGGCACCGCAGGCGCTATAAAGCTGGCCGCACCCTATCTTATAGATGATTCCGAATTCTTAGTGATGAATGGCGACTCGTTTCTTGAAATTGATTTCCATCACTTCATGGCGTTTCATCGAAGCCTCGATGCAATGGCGACGATCGCTGTCTTCAAGGTGGAGAATACAAATCGTTACGGAACTGTGAACGTTGACGCGAACGGTCGAGTCCTGGGGTTTACGGAGAAGACTGGCAGGGAGGTTCCCGGATTGGTGAACGGTGGGGTTTACGTCTTTAGGCAGGCTGTTCTTGAGTGCATCCCGGAACACCAGTCGAGCCTAGAAAAAGACATATTTCCTCGATTACTCGATCAGGGAGTGTACGCGCAGGAGCAGCACGGGATGTTTATCGATATAGGTACACCGGCAGACTACGCGCGAGCGCAGGGGCTTTGTGATTCTCTCAATAACGCGGCTTCTAGAGGTCGAATTTCCGGCTTTCCCGGATAACATGGTTAATAATTTGGCAGTGTGGGTTTAAGTAGGGATCAAAATGAGAGATATGGGTGATTTCAAACAGCGCGTGAGCGCCTCAATTCGGGCATCAATTGCGGTGAAGGAACTTCTCGTCAGAAACGCTGAAGTGGTGTCTGTCATTGCTAAGGTTAGCGAACTCTTGGTCGACAGCGTCGACAAGGGGCACAAGGTGCTTTTATTTGGTAACGGTGGAAGCGCGGCAGATGCTCAACACATCGCTGCGGAATTTGTCGGACGCTTTGCGTTCGATCGGCCCGCTTTACCTGCATTGGCTTTATCCGTGAATACCTCATGTGTCACGGCGATCGGCAATGACTATGGGTTCGACCTCGTATTTTCGCGACAGATCGAAGCGTTAGCACGCCCGGGGGACATGGCGATCGGCATTTCGACCAGCGGCAATTCGTCGAACGTACTTCACGGCCTTTCGGTCGCGCGGAAAATTGGTTTGTGCACCGTGGCATTGACCGGCTGTGCCGGCGGTAAACTCAAGAGCGCCGCAGACTACTGCATTTGTGCACCGTCAAACGAGACGCCGCGTATCCAGGAATGCCACATTTTGATAGGCCACATCATTTCAGAACTAGTGGAAGAGACAATATTTCATGAACAAAGCCGCGTTTCTCGATCGTGACGGCGTTATCAACCGAAAAGCCCCGACCGAAGACGAGTACATAACCCGCTGGGAGGAAATGCACATTATCCCTGGGGTCGTTGAGGCTATCGCTCTGCTTAACCAGGCTGGTTACCGAGTGATTGTCATCAGCAACCAGCGCTGTGTCGCAAAAGGGTTGGTGACGACAGGTGAGTTGGATGCGATGCATCAGCGGATGTGCCGCGAGCTAGGGGCAGTGGGCGCGAAGATTGATGGAGTCTATTACTGTCCGCACGAGGAACAGCCGCCATGCCGTTGCCGCAAGCCCGAGCCCGGCATGCTGTTCGACGCGGCTGATGAAAATCAAGTTGATTTGCCATCTTCTTGGATGATCGGCGATTCGGAGAAGGATGTGGAGGCGGGCAGAAGTGCCGGATGCAGAACTGCCAGAATTCTGAAACCTGGTGCTACCGGAAATGGTAACGCTAATGTGCTCGCACGATCATTGCTTGAGGCAGTCCATCAGATCCTGCGGCTGGAAGAGCCCAGTTCCCATCGTTGGCGAACCGACGTCGTGCAGAATAACTGATGGGAGCGAAATGCACAGTCAGTTGTTCTCCGAGTATCCTTACTCCAGATTGCATTGTTATTCTTTCGAAAATTTGATGTGGCCACCGGCTGAAGCGACGTCAGTTTTTGCCTCGACATATGGAAAAATACACACATGATCATTACTAGCACTCCGCTTCGCATCTCCTTCTTCGGGGGTGGTACCGATTATCCTGTTTGGTACCGCCAGTACGGCGGGTCTGTATTGTCAACCACGATCGACAAGAGCTGCTTCATCACTTGTCGGTGGTTGCCACCCTTTTTCGAATATCACAGCCGTATCT
>Ga0210410_10006346_pt1 | contig 10280 bp, 10 predicted proteins | sample IncBWC4MmetaG_FD_161058 | JGI IMG/M metagenome (GOLD analysis project Ga0210410, IMG submission 161058) | Forest soil microbial communities from Barre Woods Harvard Forest LTER site, Petersham, Massachusetts, United States - Inc-BW-C-4-M | ecosystem: Environmental > Terrestrial > Soil >... | reverse complement strand
GTCGTTCACCGTGGTGAGCGGCCTTGTGGCGCGCCACGGGCCGACAAACCCAAGCTCCGCGAACAGCCGCAGGAGGTCGCTACTCCGGAACGGCTGCCGGCGGTCGCTGCTCCGGAACGGTTGCCGGAGGTGGCCGCTACGGAACGGCCGCGCCTTGTCGATGTTCTGGCCGGGTGAGAACGCGCGCGATTTAGCGGGACGTTAAGGCCCGTACCAAGCCCGATTGCAGCGTCTCGGCCCTTCGTGGCATGTGTCCCGTGATGGCGGCGCGGCAAACGATCCTCATCTTCGATTCCGGCCTGGGCGGGCTCACGGTCTATCGCGAGGTCGTCGCCGCACGGCCGGATACCGATTTCGTCTATGTCGCGGATGACGCTGGTTTTCCCTACGGGGCAAAGCGGGAAGACGAGCTGATCGAGCGTGTCGTGAGACTGATGGGGGAATTGATTGCCACCCACCGCCCCGACCTCGTGGTCGTCGCGTGCAACACTGCCTCGACCATCGTGCTGCCCGCCTTGCGCAAGACATTCCCGCTACCCTTCGTCGGCACGGTGCCGGCCATCAAGCCGGCTTGCGCCGGTTCGGTCACACGGCGCGTCTCGGTGCTTGGCACGGAAGCAACGGTCGCGCGTGAATATACGCACGCGCTCATCCGCGAGTATGCCGGCGATTGTCAGGTCACGCTGGTCGGGGCAAAGAACCTCGCGGGCTATGCTGAGGCGGAGCTCGCTAGAGCGCCTGCGAGCGATGCCGAAATCGCGGTCGAAATCGCCCCCTGCTTTCGCGACGACGGCCCCCGCACCGACACCGTCGTACTAGCCTGCACCCATTATCCCCTCATCATCGAGCGCCTGCGGCGGCTCGCCCCCTGGCCGGTCAATTTCATCGACCCGGCTCCGGCGATTGCCCGGCGGGTCGTCTCGCTGCTTGGGCCGGCGCGCAGCGATGAAACCAGAACCACGATGACATCTGCCGTCTTTACGTCAGGGCGGCAGCCCGCCTCCACCCTCAACATGATTTCGCAGCGTTTCTACCCGCGGTTTGACAGAGCCCCACTTTCCCCCTAGATACGCGGCGCGGCGCGGGCCCTCAAACGGCCCGCGCAGTGTTTCGCGACCCGCGGTTTGCGCCGGCGCTTCGGCGGCAGACCTGTCAGTTCCGGGAAATCCGGGACAGAGGAGGGCGCGATCCTCAACCAGGCATGATGCCCCGAAGAGCCCTGCCCCGCTCAATGGCGACCCGGCTTTTTCGGGGAGGCTCATGCCCGAACGTAGTCAACGAGGACGCGAATGACCAAGCGCCACGAGGCGAAGTACAAGATCGACCGCCGGCTCGGCCAGAATATCTGGGGCCGGCCGAAATCTCCGATCAACAAGCGTGAATACGGCCCCGGCCAGCATGGCCAGCGCCGCAAAGGCAAGCTCTCGGACTATGGCGTGCAATTGCGCGCCAAGCAGAAGCTCAAGGGCTATTACGCCAACATGTCGGAGCGGCACTTCCGCGGCATCTACGAGGAAGCCCGCCGGCTCAAGGGCGACACCGGCGCCCACATGATCGGCCTGCTCGAGCGCCGGCTCGATGCCGTCGTCTACCGGGCGAAGTTCGTGCCCACCATCTTCGCCGCGCGGCAATTCGTGAACCACGGCCATGTCAAGGTGAACGGCCGCCGGGTGACGATCCCGAGCCTCCGCATCAAGGTCGGCGACCTCATCGAGGTGAAGGAAAAGTCGAAGCAGATGGCACTCGTCGTCGAGGCAACCGCGCTCGGCGAGCGCGACGTGCCCGACTATATCGAGGTCGATCACTCCAAAATGACGGCGAAGATGTCGCGCATTCCGGGGATCGGCGAGGTGCCCTACCCGGTGATGATGGAGCCGCATCTGGTGGTGGAATATTATTCGCGCTGACGTTCCGGCACGAACGTCGCTGCACATTCTCTCAGATCAGGTTTTCACAGGTCAGAAGAGCGCGATCGTTTTAGAACGATTGCGCTCTTACTTTTTTGGCTGAGCGCGATCTCCCGAAGCAACTTTCCGCCGCGCACGCGTTAGCGCGGCCTCGCGCTGCGGGGCTGGGCCGACGATGATGCTCGACTATTTGCACAAAGCCAAACAGTAACTTTGGGCTTCGTTGAACTCGGCGGTCCTGTCCGTCATCCTGATTTATTTGATCCTCGGCGCCAATTCCGGCCTGTTCGTCTCAGGAGTAGCGGAAAACGTGGTGAAATTCGCGCGCGCCGTTCCCGAACAATCGCTGATCGGCATCGCGATCGTGCTGGCGCTGGTTTTTTTGATCGCCAATCGGATGCGCTGAAACGCGATCCGCTTTCAGATTGCATGGACAATGCGCACAAAATGCATTCAGGCCCGAACGGATCGGGCCTGCGCGTGGACGTCATGTTCGTAAGAACGCAAGTGCTAGGAACGCAACCGGCTTTGCAACGCGGCGAAGCTCAGAAGCGCTTCACGGTCGCGCCGAGGCTGCACACTTAGACTTGGGCGCTTTCCTTCACCGGAATGCCGTTGTCCTTGAACAGCGAGTGCAGCTCGCCGGCCTGGAACATCTCGCGGATGATGTCGCAACCCCCGACGAACTCGCCCTTGACATAGAGCTGCGGAATGGTCGGCCAATTCGAGTAGGTCTTGATGCCGCCGCGCAGGTCGTCGTTCTCGAGCACGTTGAGGCCCTTATAGGGCACGCCCAGATAATCGAGGATCTGCACCACCTGCCCCGAAAAGCCGCACATCGGAAACTGCGGCGTTCCCTTCATGAACAGGACGACGTCGTTGGACTTCACCTCATTTTCGATGAATTGCTCGATAGCCATCGCGGTTTTCCCTGTTGGCGGTGCGGACCGCGCCGCAGCCGACTCATCGTTAAAGCCTTTGACGCCCAATATAGGCAGCAAAAGCCGGCAAAGCCATGCATTGATTGCGGCCGAGCGTCAAAATTTCGTTGGCAAATCAATTGCCAGCCGCCGGCACCCGCACGAGCAAAACGTTCCACCGTTGGCGCGAAAAATAGTCCAAATCGCCCGGAGCGGGCGTGGGCTTAGGGTTCCGGCGTGCCGGTCTGCAGGGCCAGAGCGTGCAGCTTGCCGCCCATTTCGCCTTTGAGCGCATCGTAGACGATCTTGTGCTGCTGCACGCGCGATTTGCCGCGGAAGGACTCGGCGATGACCGTTGCGGCATAGTGGTCGCCGTCGCCGGCCAGGTCGCGGATCGTGACGCTCGCATCCGGAATGCTCGCCCGGATCAAGCGCTCGATATCGCTCGCGGCCATGGGCATGGCTGCGCCTCCATTATGTGCCGACTCCCCCAGCACAATTGAATTAACAGACTAGTCCGCAGTCGCAAAGCCGACGCGCTACGGCAATACACCGCATGCTGGACGGCATTAGCGCGATTGTGCAACGTGCCGGCCGGCAAAAAGGGAGGCTTGCGTGAAGTTCGGCTGTTGGCGCGCTGTGCGCCTGTTGATTGCAACCGGGCTCGTGGTTGGGACTTCGCTTGCGGCCTCTGCCCAGCAGCCGACGTCCGAGCAGATTTCGGCGATCCGCGCCTCCTGCCGCTCCGACTTCATGGCGCAATGCACCGGCGTGAAGCCGGGCACCAAGGACGCGCTCGAATGTCTCAAGCGCAATGCCGCCAAAGTATCGCCATCGTGCAAGGCGGCGCTCGACGCCGTTGGACCGCCGCCGACAGAGAGCGCGGCGCCAGCGCCTGCACCCGCGAAGCCCGCACCAGCGCCCGCAGCTGCAGCACCACCTCCGCCAGCCGCCGCAGCGCCACCTCCGCCTCCCGCAACCGCTGAGCCGTCCGCCGCGACAGCGGAGCCGGCTGCTCCTCCTCCGCCGGGACCGCCGGCCGCCGAAGGCAAGAAGCCGCCATCGCCACAAGTCGCCGCCGTCCGCGCCGCGTGCCGGTCCGATTTCGGCGTGCATTGCCCGGGCGTAAAACCGGGCGGCTCAGCCGCTTTGCGCTGCCTGCAAGCCAAGGCCGCCGCACTGTCGCCGCCCTGCCGCAAGGCGGTGATGGCCATGGGTGAAGACGGCGCGCCGCCTCCGGCGGCAGGCGCGGCGCCGCCGCCGACAATCGCGCCGCTCGGGCCTATTCCGCCGATGCGGCCGCGCAAGGCGCTTGAGGTTCTCTCCTTCTGCGGCGCCGAGCAGCGGACGCTGTGCGGAAATGTGCCGCCCGGCGGCGGCCGCATTATCGAATGCTTGGCGGCGAACTACGCGCGTCTGTCGCCGGAATGTTACGGCGCGCTCGCGCGTGCGGCGCGTTAGGCGCGTGCGTCGCAGGCGGCGCTAGCGCCAAAGCTCTGCGGTCGCGAGCCTGGCGCCCGCCGCCAACACCTCGAGCTTCGCCCACGCGATCTGCGGATGGATGCGGCCGCCGAAGCCGCAATCGGTGCCGGCGATGACGTTCTCGCGGCCGACCACTTTGGCGTAACGCACGATCCGGTCCGCCACCACCTGCGGATGCTCGACGATGTTGGTCGCGTGGCTGACGACGCCGGGAATGAGCAGCTTACCGTCGGGAAGTGCAACGTCCTGCCAGACGCGCCATTCATGCTCGTGCCGCGGATTGCCCGCCTCGACCGAATAGGCGCCGGCATTGACGGTCAGCACGAGATCGACGATGTCGGCGAGCGGAATGTCGGTCGTGTGCGGGCCGTGCCAGCTCCCCCAGCAGATGTGAAAGCGGATGCGGTCGGCCGGCAAGCCGCGCAGCGCATGATTGAGCGCCTCCATGCGCACGCGCTCGAACTTCTTGAATTCCGCGAGCGGCGGCTCCGGATTGATCATGTCCCAATTGTCCGGAAGGCTCGGGTCGTCGATCTGCAGCACGAGGCCGGCATCGACGATCGCTTTGTATTCCTCGCGCATGGCGTCGGCGGCGGCGAAGACGAACTCCTCCGGATTGTTGTAGTGCATGTCCTCGCTGCGCGCGAAGCTGCCGGGCCCGATCGAGCACATGAAGCCTTCGGCGGCGCCGGCAGCGGCCATCGCCTTTTTCAGATTGTCGACGTCGGCGGCGATCGCCGCCTGGCCGGTATATTTGATCGGGCCGGTGCAGACCGGACGGCGCGGACGCCGGCGGGCAGCGCTGCCGACCAACGTGCCGGTCGATTCCGGGTCTTGATAAAACTCCGAGAATTTTTGCCAATCGCGGCGATTGGCGAAGGTCGTCAGCGCCAAGTCGGCGACGCTCGATTTTCTCTGCTTGGATTCGGGCACGGAATCCGGCGAGACGAATCCGGCCATGCGCGCAAAGGCGTAATTCCACCAAACGCCGTAGTCGTAGTGCGACGCCATCGGCTTGCCGAACTCGCCGTCGTCGACAATGTCGATGCCGGCGTCGCGCTGCTTGCGCACAACGTCAGCGACGGCACCGGCGAGGCATCGTGCGTAGGCCGCATCGTCCTTGCTTTCGCCGCCGGCCCTCGCCCGGTTCATGTCGATGAGGTTTGCCGGCCGCGACAGACTGCCGGCGTGGGTGGTGAGAATCCGGTTGGTGCTGCGTTTCATGATCTTGCCTCCCTCCGCTGCCGCGCCCTTTTGTTTGGTGGATGATAGCTGCGTGGCGTGCATGGCAAAACGGCGGAAGCCGCGCGTTTAGGCGGGAGCAGCCATGTAGTCCGGCAGCCAGTTCTCGAAGCGCGACCGCAGTTCGCTCACAACGAGGGGCTGTTCATCCGCGACGGCCAAAACCCGGCCGCCGGTCGCGCCGATCTGAGTCAGCGGCACCGCTGCCGCCTTGGCCCGCTCGGCCACAGCGCGAGCATCTTTCGCCGTCAGTACGTAACGGGCTTGATCCTCGCCGAACCAAAAAGCGTACGGCGCAACGCCACGCGGCGCTTCGAGCACCGCACCGATGTGCGAGACCATCGCCATTTCGGCGAGCGCGACGAGAAGACCGCCGTCGGAGATGTCGTGCACCGCCGTGACGAGGCCGTCGCGGATCAGCGCGCGCACGAATTCGCCATGGCGGCGCTCCGCCGCAAGATCGATCGGCGGCGGAGCGCCCTCCTCGCGGCCGCAAATCTCGCGCAGATAGAGCGACTGGCCGAGCCAGCCGCGCGTGTCGCCGACCAGGAGGATCGACTCGCCCTCCGCCTTGAAGGCAATTGTCATGGCGCTCGTGAAGTTTTCGAGCAGGCCGACACCGCCGATGGTCGGAGTCGGCAGAATGGCGCGGCCGTTGGTCTCGTTGTAGAGCGAGACGTTGCCGGACACGATCGGGAAATCGAGCGCACGCGCCGCTTCGCCGATGCCGCGAACGCAGCCGACGAATTGCCCCATGATCTCGGGCCGCTCGGGATTGCCGAAATTCAGATTGTCGGTCAGCGCCAGCGGACGGCCGCCGACCGCGCAGATATTGCGCCAGGCTTCCGCCACCGCCTGCTTGCCGCCTTCATACGGTTCGGCCTCGCAATAGCGCGGCGTGACGTCGGCGGTGAGCGCCAGCGCCTTCGGCCCCTCGTTGATGCGCACGACGGCGGCATCGCCACCCGGCCGCTGCACGGTGTTGCCGCCGATGATGTGATCGTATTGCTCGAACACCCAGCGCTTGGAGCAGAGGTCGGGCGACGCAATCAGCTTTTCGAGCGCGTCGGCCGTGCTCATCGGCGGCTTGACCGACGCCGGATCGATGACGGGAAGCTTCGGGCTCTCGGCGAAAGGCCGATTGTAAACGGGCGCTTCGTCGCCGAGCTCCTTGATCGGCAGATCGGCCATCACGTCGCCGCCGTGACGGATCAGAAAGCGCTTCGACGGCGTGGTCTCGCCGACGACGGCAAAATCGAGCCCCCATTTGCGGAAGATCGCTTCGGCTTCTTGCTCCTTCTCGGGCTTGAGCACCATCAACATGCGCTCCTGGCTTTCCGAGAGCATCATCTCATAGGCGCTCATGCCGGTTTCGCGGCACGGCACACGGTCGAGATCCAGCGTCACGCCGAGATCGCCCTTGGCGCCCATCTCCACGGCAGAGCAGGTCAGGCCGGCAGCACCCATGTCCTGAATGGCGATGACGCAGCCCTTGGCCATGATCTCGAGACAGGCTTCGAGCAGGAGTTTTTCGGAGAACGGATCGCCGACCTGCACAGTCGGGCGCTTTTCCTCGGCATCGGCGCCGAACTCGGCGGAGGCCATGCTGGCGCCGTGGATGCCGTCGCGCCCGGTCTTCGAGCCGAGATAGACGATCGGCATGCCCACGCCGGAGGCGGCCGAATAGAAAATCTTGTCGGCGTCGGCGATCCCGACCGCCATCGCATTGACCAGGCAATTGCCGTCATAGCGGCGGTGAAAGCGCACTTCGCCGCCGACCGTCGGCACGCCGAAGGAATTGCCGTAGCCGCCGATACCGGCGACCACGCCTGAGACGAGGTGGCGGGTCTTCGGATGGCCCGGATCGCCGAAGGAGAGCGCGTTGAGGCAAGCGATCGGCCGCGCGCCCATGGTGAAGACATCGCGCAGAATGCCGCCGACACCGGTCGCCGCGCCCTGATAAGGCTCGATATAGCTCGGGTGGTTGTGGCTCTCCATCTTGAACACCACCGCGAGCCCGTCGCCGATGTCGATGACACCAGCATTCTCGCCCGGCCCCTGGATCACCCAGGGCGCCTGGGTCGGGAGCGTGCGCAGATGGACTTTCGAGGATTTATACGAGCAGTGCTCGTTCCACATGGCCGAGAAGATGCCGAGTTCGGTGAATGTCGGCACGCGGCCGATGAGCTTGAGGATGCGCTCGTATTCATCGGGCTTGAGCCCGTGCTCGGCGACCAGTTCAGGCGTGATGGCGGGTTCGTTGCGGATCATGGTCCTGCTTGGGCTCGCTACCCGCCGAGGTAACGTAAGCGGCGGCTGCGTTCCAGCCTCAATTTCGATCCGGTATGCCTTAACCGCGCAGCGCCTTCTCGGCGAGCGCGATCCACGCCGCCTGCACGCGGCGGACATATTTCGGAGCGCGCTTGAGCTGGAGTCAGAACCTCGGTGAAGACCGCCTTCGCCTCGCTCTGCCGGCCGGCCTTGTCGAGCAACAGCCCGTAACGCACACGCGCTTCCGCGCCCGGGTAATAGTTCGCCACCGCTTGATACTCGTAGAGAGCGTCGTCGGTGCGGCCGCTTTCTTCGAGCGCGCGGGCGTAGAGCAGATGCGCTTCCGCCGATTGGTAATCCGGCCAGCGTTTGCGCAAATCATCGAGCGTCGCGACCGCTTCCTCCGGGTGGCTGCGGCCGAATTGGGCGCGCGCCCTGCCGAGCGCATAGATCGGGTCGTCGCCCATCGGCAGCGCGAGAATGTGCTCGTAGTGATATTCCGCTTCGGTGAACTTTCCCAGCTCGAGACACTCTTCGGCAAGCGCCGCGCGATTGGCGATAGTGTCGGCGACTTCGAGTTGCTCGGTGAGCGCGCGGTAGCGCTTCGAAGGATCGAGCGTATTGACCACGTGCCGGCGCGCCTTTTGACCCTGGACGCTGCCGAACCATTCGGGCGCCAACTCCACCAGTACATAAGCAAGTGCGCCGAAGCCCGGGATGAACAGGATGATGTAGCCCCACGGCCAGAAGCGCGCGGCCGGTTTTCGCCGCATGCACGATCAGGCCGACGTTGATGAGAAGGAGGACGATGCCGAACGGCATGGAAACCTCAGGAAATGCAACGCCGCGCGGCGCTTAAGCCGCCTCGCTCAAATGATCCACAAGTCCCGCGAACAAGCCGCGCCCGTCGGTTCGCCCCATCGAAGCTTCCACATGATTTTCCGGATGCGGCATCATGCCGAGCACATTGCCGCGCCCGTTGACGATGCCGGCGATGGCGTTCATGGCGCCGTTGTGATTCCAGTCGGGATCGACCATGCCGTCGGGTGAAGCATAGCGGAACAGCACCCTGCCCTCGCCTTCGAGCCGCGCGATGGTTTCGCCATCGGCGATGTAATTGCCCTCGCCGTGCGCGACCGGCACGCGGATCACCTGACCGGCATTGTAGCCGCGGGTGAACGGCGTATCGGAGCGCTCGACACGCAGATAAACGTCGTGGCAGATGAAGCGCAGTTGCGCGTTGCGCATCAGCACGCCCGGCAACAGTCCTGCTTCGCAAGCGATCTGGAAACCGTTGCAGACCGCGAGCACGAGCCCGCCCTTGGCGGCGAAGGTGCGCACCGCCTCCATGATCGGCGCGCGCGCCGCGATCGCGCCGCAGCGCAGATAGTCGCCGTAGGAAAAGCCGCCCGGAATGACAACAAGATCGGTGCGTGGCGGCAGCGCCGCCTCCGCATGCCACACCATCGCGGGCGCGCGGCCGGAGACGAGCCGCAGCGCGCGCGCCATGTCGCGCTCACGATTGATGCCGGGAAAAACGAGCACTGCCGATTTCATCGCGCACTTTCCCCAGAGCGGAACGAGTTATCGTTGGATCGGCATCCCGCTCTAGCTTTTTGTTTGAGCATGATCTTTTCGGAAAACCGGTTTCCACTTTTGCTCTAGATCGAATTGTTTTGCGGCCCGCCCGGTTTGGCGCCCGGCGGCGTCTCCGTTCCCGGCTGCAACGGCGGACCTTCCTCGATATTCATGACCTCGACGAACTGATCGAGCGTCTTCTTCGCCCAATCCCGGTTCTGCGAGGTCGAAAAAACGCGGATCATCACCGGGCCGGCAAACACGATCGCGGAATCAAGATAGGTCGCGGTCTTGCCCTTGGAGAATTTGGTTTCGCTCACGACCGCCGGATAGCCTTTGAGCGTGGCGGTCTTGGAACTCACTGTTTCAATCTTCTCGGCGCCATCGCTGAGGATTTCGCGCGCCGCGTCGAGCGCCCGCATGCTCTTAGGCAGTTCGACCTTCGCGAACTTTTCCAGCGCCTGCGGATCGGGATGCCGGGTCGGACTTTTCAAGAATGGAATGGTTACGGTCGCGGCATCGGGACAGGCCAGCGGCTTGCACTTGAACACGCGCACCATGCCGTTGGCGGAGCGCTGTCCGTCCCACTTGTCGGGCTCCGGCGCCTTGGTGGTGATGCGCACGCCGCCGGGCTTGATCGGCTTTGAGGCTTCGTCGCCGCCCGTCTGGGCAGATGCCGGAACGGCAAAGACAACGGCGCAAAAAACCGCAACAATGCAAGTCTTCATCTTCGCGCTCGCCGAGCCCGGTGTTGGCGGAGGCCTTCTATCACAGATCGAGCTAGGGCAGAACCTCAACCCGGTAGTTCTCGATCACGGTGTTGGCGAGGAGCTTCTCTGCCGCGTTCTTGAGCGCCGCTTCGGCGCCCGCGCGATCGGCA
>Ga0210410_10006345_pt1 | contig 10281 bp, 8 predicted proteins | sample IncBWC4MmetaG_FD_161058 | JGI IMG/M metagenome (GOLD analysis project Ga0210410, IMG submission 161058) | Forest soil microbial communities from Barre Woods Harvard Forest LTER site, Petersham, Massachusetts, United States - Inc-BW-C-4-M | ecosystem: Environmental > Terrestrial > Soil >... | reverse complement strand
CAGCAGGCCGCCCAGATCCGGGCTTACCGCGCCGCCTGGAAGGAGGCAGGCCATGGTCGCGAGCCGCGGGTCTCGGTCAGCCGCAGCATCTTCGCGCTCATGGACGATCGCGATCGCGCCTATTTCGGAAGCGGACGCGAAGGCGAGGACCAGATCGGATTCATCGACCCGCGGACCCGGGCGATCTTCGGCCGCAGCTATGCCGCCGAACCGAACGTCCTCATCGAACAGCTAAGGAATGACGAAGCCGTCGCCGAGGCCGACACCTTACTTCTGACTGTCCCCAACCAGTTAGGCGTAGCCTACAACGCGCATGCAATCGAAGCGATTCTGACCCACGTCGCTCCGGCCCTCGGGTGGCGCTAACGCACTACTTGCGGCGAGAGTTCGAACGGAACAAGTCATCACCACTCCTACGTCAACTCACACTGTTGCCTTTGGGAGCACGGCGACCTTCAGGCGCGACGACGGGAGGTGTGCAGAATATCGCATAAGAATATGCGGATGCGATCCCAATTCATCGACTTCAATTTCCGCACAACAATTCCGCGATAGTTCTCGTTGATGTGCAGACTTCAACACTTCATATCGGACGTGTGGAAAACAAGGAGGTCGTCGTGGTCACACAAGTCAAGCATTACATCAATGGCAAGCAAGTCTCTGGTCGCAATGGGCGGACGTCGTCTGTCTTCAATCCCGCGACAGGTGAGCAGACGGGGTTAGTGCCGATCGCGAACGCCGCGGATGTCGCGGACGCTGTCGCGGCGGCAACCAAGGCTGCGCCGGGATGGGCGGCGACGACCCCCTTGCGGCGAGCCAGGATACTCAACCGATTCCTCAGGATTCTCGAGGAACGTATCGACGAACTCGCGGATGTCATCGTCGCCGAGCATGGAAAGGTCCACTCGGACGCCGTCGGTGAAATTCAGCGTGGTATGGAAGTTGTAGAATTCGCGACCGCCGCCCCGCAGCTGTTGAAGGGCGAGTTTACCGAGAACGTCGGAACTCGCGTCGATAGCTACTCTACGCGACAGCCTCTCGGCGTGGTCGCCGGCATTACCCCCTTCAATTTCCCTGCGATGGTGCCGATGTGGATGTTTCCTGTCGCGCTTGCTTGTGGAAACGCCTTTATCCTGAAGCCCTCCGAACGAGATCCATCGGCGTCAGTGATCGTCGCGGAGTGGCTAAAGGAAGCAGGCCTTCCTGACGGCGTATTCGGGGTGGTCCATGGCGACAAGGAAACCGTCGACGCGCTGCTACATCATCCCGACATCTCGGCGATCAGTTTCGTGGGATCCACACCTATCGCACGGTACATCTATGAAACTTCTGCGACGACAGGAAAGCGCTGTCAGGCGCTGGGCGGTGCCAAGAACCACATGATCATCATGCCCGATGCCGACATGGACCAGGCAGTCGACGCTCTAATGGGCGCCGGTTTTGGTTCCGCCGGCGAGCGTTGCATGGCGATTTCCGTCGCGGTCCCGGTGGGCGAAACGACCGCGAATAGGTTGATCTCCGCGTTGGCGCCGAAGATTCGCAGCCTCAAAATCGGACCTGGCACGGATCCGGAAGCGGAAATGGGCCCGCTCGTCACGAAGCAGCATTTGGACAAGGTCCGCGGCTACATCGACGCAGGTGTCGCGGAGGGTGCAAAATTGCTCGTCGACGGTCGTGGCTTCAAAATGCAGGGCTACCAGGACGGCTACTTCATCGGCGGGTCGCTGTTTGACCACGTCACTCCGAACATGAAGATCTACAAGGAAGAGATTTTTGGGCCCGTCCTGTCTGTCGTCCGTGCTCCCGACTACGACACCGCCGCACGGATCATCAACGAGCACGAATTCGGCAACGGCACATCGATCTTCACGCGCGATGGCGATGCGGCTCGGGAATTTGCGCACCAAATCAAGATTGGTATGGTCGGAATCAACATTCCGATCCCCGTGCCGATGGCATTCCATTCTTTTGGCGGATGGAAAGCGTCGATCTTTGGCGACCACTACATGCACGGCCCGGAAGGCGTTCGCTTCTATACCCGGTTGAAAACGATCACGAGCCGCTGGCCAGCCGGCATTCGAACCGGTGCCGAATTCGTAATGCCTACCATGTCTTGATCGTAACGACTGGCCCGCTGCGCATCCAAGCAGCGGGCACGGTTCGGAAGGCAGCGATAAATCCGCCGATTCTGAACAAATCGACTTGCGGCCTCGGTCTCGCGTTGGCCTGGCCGACACAACAGGCGACATCCTTTAGATCACACGGAGAATGACGATGCCACTTTTGTGCTTCGATCTAATTCAGGGTCGTTCGGAAAACCAGATCAAGAAAATATTGGACGTCACCCATGAGATCCTGGTCAAATCATTCAACGTGCCCGAGCGCGACCGCTATCAAATCGTCAGAGAGCATGCGCCATCCAGAATGATCGTCGAGGATTCGGGTCTCGGTATCGTGCGAACTCCGAACGTGTTGGTCCTTCAAGTCACGACCCGCCCTCGCAGTCGGGTTATGAAGCAAGCGTTCTATAGATCGCTGGTGGAGAAGTTGAAGGCTGTATGCGGCATTGCACCAAGCGACGTCCTCGTCACTTTCGTAACGAACACGGACGAGGATTGGTCGTTTGGGTTCGGACGTGCTCAATTCCTCACCGGAGAGCTATAGCCTGTCGAAACCCAACGCTTAGCCTGGGCCAAGAGAAGCCCTCCTGCGGAGTAGATTCCGAATCGGATTGTCCATTCCGGGCGCCTCCCGGGCAGCCCAGCCGTTTGTCAGTCCGTCAACATCTCGTCTCTTGAAAGCGCGACAGTACCTGATCGGGCGCTGGTTGCGCCGCAGTCATCGAGCGGAGCCTTCGTTCCCGTGAGTAGGTTGGAAGTGCTCCCTTTTTCAAAAAGCCCTACCATCACTTTTGGTGATCGCCGTACGTGTCGGCTACAGTTACGTCTGAAAGGAACCCATGCTCGTTGTCACTGCGTGTTTGCGGCGAGCCGGCTAAAATGCGAGAGGGCGTCTGCCGCAAGCCTCTCGGTAAGTTGGCCCGACGGCAAGCGGGGCGACAGTCGGGCCGACTGCCCTGACCAGAGGTTCGTAAAATCGCCCGAGCCCACGGTCTCCGCCTTCGCGCGCAAAGGTGCGAGAGCTCCTCCCACGAACGGAAAGGCAGGCACCGAAGGCGACAGCGGACCAACCTCGCGGATGAGTCGGTTCAGGACACCGCGCGCAGGCCGGCCCGTGAAGACGTTAGTCACGGCGGTCCCGTCGTCGGAGGTATTTTCCAGCGCTTCTCGGTGGATCTTCGAGACCTTCGCTTCCGGCGAGAAAAGGTAAGCCGTCCCGATTTGGACGGCAGCGGCACCAAGGGAGAATGCCGCGACTATCCCGCGGCCATCCGCGATTCCTCCGGCCGCAATGACAGGCACTTCGACGGCATCAACCGCCTGGGGCAGCAGCGACATCGTTCCGACCTGGGTGGACATATCGTCGGTAAGGAAGTTGCCGCGATGACCACCTGCTTCAACTCCCATCGCGATGACGGCATCGCATCCATGCGCCTCCAGCCAGACGGCCTCTCTCACCGTGGTCGCGGATGAGATGATCTTCGCGCCGGCCCTCCTCACCCGATCGAGTAGCAGATAGCTGGGTAGCCCGAAATGGAAGCTCACCACCTCCGGCCTGAGCGCCTCGACTACCGAGCAATATGCGTCATCGAATGGGGCCCGATTTGCGGAAGCCACCTGCACCTCGGGATCGATACCGAACTCGATATAGTAGGTTTCCAGTCGCTTGCGCCATTGGCGATCGACAAGCGGGTCATTTCCTGCCGGAGCATGGCAGAAGAAATTCACGTTGACGGGAGCGGAAGTAGCCGTCCTGAATTTGATCAACGCTTCCGTAAGCTGAGTCGGAGTCATCTGCGCGGACGGTAGGGATCCGAGTCCACCTGCAACAGCAACTGCGATAGCCATCTCCGTCGTGCTGGATCCGGCCATCGGCGCCTGAATGATAGGGAGCTTGATGTTGAAAAGCTTTTGGATCCGGTCATCAGGCCAATGTACCATGGGTTACCTTTCAGGAACTGCCGAACATACGCCGGCGGAAGCGACAACCGCCATGGGAAGCGGTATAAGCCGCGCACTCATTCCTTCGCGATGCTCACGAGCTTAGTATCGGGAAGATGAGCCGAGGCAGCCATTAGCTTTCGGTATTCCTCGACCGGAAGGCCTCCCCATCCCCAATTCTCGAGGTCGACCTCGTCGATGACCACGAACGTCGAGTTCATCGGCTTGTTTAGAACGTCAAGAAGAAGCTTGCTCACCCCCTCGATGAGCTGTGCCTTCTGTTCGCGCGTCACGAGCGTGTATTCCGGGAGCGTCCCTTCCCGCGTGATCTGAATGTTGACGATCGGCATCGTATGTCTCCTGCTGGCTTTGTCGTTGATCGGTGACTGGGGGAGTTGCGGCGCAGGCTGTCGCCCCATTCTGGCAATAACCGGCTGGCCATCGTCGACGTGCAGGATCTCGCCCAGTGATAAAACGGGCGTTCTCCAGAAACAGGATCGCGTCGACGATATCTTGAATCTCTACCATGCGTCCGACTGGATCCAGCTCCGCAAGGGACTCATTTGGCGAGCTCAGATCGTCTCAAGCCGCTTTAGCTTGGCTTCGTCCCATGAAATCCCGCTGCCGACCTTCTCTGAAGTGAGAACCATTCCGGCGCGAATTTTCAGCGGCTCCTCGATAATCGCATCTGCCCAATCAACATACTCAAGCCAATGGGCGGTCTGCGTTGCGCTAAGGAGGTGGCTGCTGATTTCAGGCATCAGATGCGAGGACATTTCGATGCCGTGGGCTGTGGCTACGCCGGCCGCATGTAGCCAACCGGTTACGCCACCTATCCTCGCTACGTCGATCATAATGTAATCGCTCGCCCGAGCATTAACGGCGCGTAGCAAGCCTTCCGGACCGTTGAAGTTCTCGCCGATCTGGATCGGGACCCTCAGTTCACGCGCTATTGCCGCGCTTGCCACATAATCATCGTGAGCAATCGGCTCCTCGAGCCAATAGATCCCCTCCTTTTCCAGCTCCCTTCCGCGGCGAATGGCTTCCGTGCTTGTCAGCGCCTGATTGTAGTCCACCATGATCGCAACATCACCGCCGGAAATACTCTTACGGACTGCTCCTAAAGCCGCCAAGTCCTCGGAAAGAGAGGGATATCCGAGCCGGAGCTTAACGGCCCTTAGACCGCTCTCCAGAAGAGTTCGAACTTCTTCCGCGAGGCGATCCGGCTCCATCAGTCCGAGTCCGCGACTGTCATATGCGAGGAGCGGCTTCGGGCCGGATCCGAGTAACGAGGACAGCGGAACACGCTGCATCTGCGCCGTCGCGTCCCACATGGCCATGTCTAACAGCGAAAGTGCCATTCGCACGGCGCCGGTCACCCCAAGCAGGGCAAACTGCCGCGAAAGGATCTGTGTCACATCAAAGGGCGTGATATCCTTACCCTTCAAGAGATCGACTGCCTCGACGAGATGCGACGATATCGCAACCGCTCCCGAAGGCCGGTAGCAAAATGCATATGCCCTGCCCGTTACGCCGTCTTCGTTGAGCAAATCAACAAGCAGCAGCGGCACTGCCTTAACGATCGCCGCGCTCGTTCCCAGTGTAAATTTCAGTGGGACCATCATGCCGCGGGTCGTTAACGAGCGAATTCGCTGCCCTCCCGCACTCCGACCATCGGTCATTTTGAACCTTTCGATACTCTCCAGGAAACCCGGCGGATGGCGGGGTTTATTTCAGACACACGCCACTACCACATTTAGCCAGAGTCAAATACGCAAACAGGCAGAGTTTCTAACTCAGCACGGCGTCAGTGGTTGGGCTGGCCCGCCCAGGGAAACACCGTTACCGATATAAGGCCTTCTTTCTGCCTTCCCGAACCCTTTTCTCACAGAGCCCGCGTCGCCAAGCGTCCGAAGGTGCAGGATGCCATGACGAAGGAAAGCCTGCTGAACGCGGCGTGAGCGGCTATTGGTCAAGCAAAGGGTAACGATCCGGCCTTCGCTGTTGCTGAACGTGCTGTGGTTTCTTGGTTACGCCTTGATGAAGGCCAATACCTCGGCATTGAACTTGTCGGCCTCTGTCTGGGCCAGGCCGTGCGAGGCGCCTGGAAAGACCTTCAGCTGCGCGCCCTTGACTAATTTCGCGGTCTTCTCGGCTGAGGCCTTGATCGGAACCATCTGGTCGTCGCCGCCGTGAATGATTAGCGTGGGCTTGTCGATCTTCTTGAGGTCGTCGGTGTAGTCCACTTCCGAGAATTCGCGGATACAGTCATATTGCCCCTTGATGCCACCCTGCATGCCTTGCAGCCAGAACGCGTTGCGCAGCCCGTCATTGACCTTCGCGCCTTCGCGGTTGAATCCGTAGAACGGCATTGTCAGGTCCTTGTAGAACTGCGAGCGGTCGCCAGCCGTGCCTTTGCGGATGCCGTCGAACACTTCGAGCGGCGTGCCTTCAGGGTTGGCCTGTGTCTTCAGCATCAGCGGCGGCACGGCGCCAACCAGCACCACCTTCGCCACCCGGCTCGTGCCATGACGACCGATATAGTGTGCGACTTCGCCGCCGCCCGTCGAATGCCCGATCATAATCATGTTCTTGAGGTCCAGTTGGACGATCAATTCAGCGAGATCGTCGGCGTACTGGTCCATATTGTTGCCCTCCCACGTCTGGTCGGAGCGGCCATGACTGCGGCGGTCATGGGCAAAAACCCGGTATCCATGCTGACCAAAGAACAGCATCTGATTGTCCCAGGCGTCCGACGAGAGCGGCCAACCGTGCGAGAAGACGATCGGCTGGCCCTTTCCCCAGTCCTTGTAGAAAATCCTCGCACCATCCTTGGCCGTGATCGTCGTCGCGCCAGCGCCTTTTGCGGTTGATGGGTTGGAAGGTGTTGCCGCGCCGGATGCCGACGGCATGGCCAGCGGGACCGACAGAGCTGCGCCGGCGAGGATAGCGTCCCGCCGACTCAACGCGGAGCGATTGCGGGTTGGTTGCGGCATCGAGGGAACCTTTCGAACGGTAGGGATTTTATATGTAACACGATATAATCGTGCACAATCTCATATTGGCAGACGCCTATGACTGCCCAAGCTCAAGCTCGTGCTTTCACCGTGACCTGCTTCGAAGGCTCTTCGCCGTGAATTCGTCCGGAAATGCTCATGTTGTCGGCCGGATGCTCAAACAGAAGAACATTGATGATCTTCGGATCGGATCCGATGGACTCGTGAGTGACCTGGACGATGTCACGGATCAACTGCGTTTTGCGCGCCTTCGTAAGGCCGGTGGCGATATGACACTCGATATAGGGCATGGTTACCTCCGATTTCTTATTTCAACCGAGCGATCAGCTCTTTGTCGTTGGCGTTGCCTTCGACGAACTCAGGCAAATGTTGCCCGTGCTCCACGAAGTTGATGCCTCGTCCCTCCCTGATGACAAAAAAGATATTGTCGGCGGGTTCGCCGGTTGCTTCGCTGATGACGCGCAGCAGGCCGGCTGAAAGAGCGCGTTTCTGCTCGTCCGAGCGGCCGTACCGCATGTCGCAAGAAATCATTGACATCGGGATCCTCCTGAATTGGCGTGAATGACTATTGAATTCCCGGATGGAATGCCGGATAGACAGCCTTGGGATTAACTTTCCCGAGGAGGCCCATCAAATCAGCGATGGGCCGCTCGTCGATTTTCACAACCGCTTCGACGATGTTGTGGCGTAGCTCCGCATCCGCAAAGGACTCGCTGAGCCAGTTGAACTTCTCGACCGCGCGTTCCCACGATAATGGATTACCGAGACCGCCTTCGTATCCGACCTGCTCGCGATCGAAAGTGCGGCCATCTTTGGTCTTGATGGCGATACGCGTGTTCAGTTCTTGCGGGTATTTTGCGGTGAAGGCATCGTCCGGACGAATCTCTACCCTGCTCAGGAGGGCCTGAGCATCGGCGGCCTGGACACGCGACTGCTCGAGCTGAGCCGGTCCGACCTCGTCGTCCAGAAGTGCTGCGGCAATGAGGTATTTCAGATTGTAATCCGCTTGTTCCTTTGTCTGCGGTCTATCCTTTGGGCCGAAAGCACCACCGCCCGCGATGTCAAATCCCGATTGGAAGATGTCGCAACGGACCGCTTCGATGTCCTCGGCTGCCAAGTCATTGTCGCGCTTCAGCTTGAGCACAGCCTCCAGAACCGGCTGACCGTGAATTAGCGAGCAGAACTTCTTCATGATCGTACTCTCGATGATCTCAAGAGAGTCGTTTGACCAGTTAACGTCGATTTTTTGGTCGAACATCCGCAGCAAACCGTTTGGCCCCTCAAAAAGTCCGGACGGACCGGTGAAACCCCGCTTGGCGAGCGACGCGGAATAGACCGCCCGCATGCCCGTCATCCCGGGAGAAAAACCTTTCCACTGCGATACCGGTTCGACGTGAACACAGGTGAGGGAAATGTTGTCGACGGTTGCGATCGAGATCGCATGCGCGATCTGCTCGTCGTTCAGCCCGAACAGCTTTCCTGCTCCTGCGGCCGCAGAAATTGCAAGCTGAATGGCATGGTTGAATCCCTTTGCCATCACGGGCACCACGGCGGTGAACCGGCACTGGATTTCATAAGCCACCGCAAGGGCAAGCATGAAATCCTCGCCAGACGCCTTTGCGTGCTCCGCAGCAGCCAGGATGGCGCCGAAATTATCACTGGGATGACACAGTCCGCCTGGCGACATGTAGCTGTCGAGCAGGTCGACATATCTGACCAACCCAGAGTTGAACAACGCGGCCTGATCCGGCGCCGTCTTGCCGCCGCCAATCAACGTGCACGATCCGCCGGACCGATACTCCGCAAACTGTTCGCGCAACGCTGCGAACGGCGCTCCCGGAAGCGCGGAGATCGCGCATCCCACGCTATCCAGAATGTTTCGTTTGTAGAGCTTGCGCGCGTCGGGCTTCAGCGATGCTGAAGCAGCTCGGTCGGCAAAGCCAGCGATCGCATTTACCGTCGAAGGGGATGTCGAACTTTTCATCAGCATGTGAGCGTCCTTGGCCGAGGCCAATGCGATTGATCTGGTTTTTTGTCGCGTGAGGGACCGTGCCCCCATCAATTGCGATCATCAAACGAATAGATTCGAGAGGGCAATCTGTGCTGCAGATTGCTCGACTTAGCGTGGAAATCGCATGATTATGGAGCCGACACACGTGACAAAATCGAGCGACGAGTCGTCATCCAAGATGCTGACGCCATCAATTCTGGCGATTGGGCAGTCAATTATCGTTGCCACTCGTAGAGCTGGCAGCGACTTCTTCTCCAGATCCGAACCTAGCGCGCGGCCTAACCCGCTCTGTATCAGACCCCTACTTTTCTAATTCGCCAGGTCGCGCCCTGGTGAGCGAGCGCCGTGGAGAAATCGCTCGGAGACCCGACCCCGTTGCAGATGTACCGTCTCCGACGGACAAGGCTATTCGGCCGCTACACGCAATTCGGTGTCCGGTCGTACAAACTGAAGGAAGGCCGAGAGCGCACTGGACACGTAGGCGTCCGTGCGCCGAATGAACACAGTCTCCACTTCGGCAAATTCGGGGTCCAGTTCATGCACCGCGACCTGGCCGTCCCGCCAAGCCGCGGCGACTATACCCTTGGGCAACAAGGTGATCCCGACGCCCGCGGCCACACAGCCCAGAATCGCCTCGATCGAACCGAATTCCAGAGGCTGTGCAACGAGTATTCCAGCCTTGTTCAACAGATCGTCCAACCTTTGTCGATATGAGCAACCAATGCGAAAGACGATGGTTTTCAGTTCGCTGATCGACGAAAGATCTTCAATGCCCCGAATTGAGCGAGGAGTCACCAAGACAAGCTCTTCGTGAAAGACGCTCTCCTGTTGCAGATCCGGATGGTCGACCGGCCCCACAACAAACGCCCCCTCTAGTCTGCATTCAACAACGTCCTCAATGAGACCACAGGTCGATCCCGGCCTGACTACGGGACGCACCTTTGGGTAGGCTTTCGCAAAGCTTGCGAGTATTGACGGAAGCCGAAGCGCCGCCGTCGTTTCCAGGGTGCCGATTTCCAGCACGCCGCTCGGAACACCGTCATCCTTTGCAGCGGCCTTCGCGTCACTAAGCAGCTTGGATATGCGTGCCGAAAAGGGGAGCATTCGGCGCCCAGCAGGAGTGACCTTCACGCCGCGTGCATGCCGCTGGAATAGAAGGACACCAAGCTCGAGCTCCAACGCCCTCACTCGC
>Ga0210410_10006344_pt1 | contig 10282 bp, 7 predicted proteins | sample IncBWC4MmetaG_FD_161058 | JGI IMG/M metagenome (GOLD analysis project Ga0210410, IMG submission 161058) | Forest soil microbial communities from Barre Woods Harvard Forest LTER site, Petersham, Massachusetts, United States - Inc-BW-C-4-M | ecosystem: Environmental > Terrestrial > Soil >... | reverse complement strand
CCTGCGCGTCGCCAGCGCGCCCGGTGGCGTGCGGCAGGAACGAATCGTCCCGATAGGTCCACAAATGCCCGTCGAGCGCGTCGATGCGCTCCTGCGAAGTCGACTGCACGACCACCCGCCAGCCGCGCTCCAGCGATTTCTCGAGCAGCGGCGGCAAGACGCTTTCCAGCGTCATGTTTTGCAGGTGGTAGAACAGGACTTCCGTCATCGGTGCTACTTTTTGGCTTCGTAAAACTCCGCCACCAGCCGCTCGAGCAGGCGAACGCCAAAGCCCGAACCCCAGCTTTGATTGATGTCGGATTTCGGCGCACCCATCGCGGTCCCCGCGATATCCAGATGCGCCCACGGCGTATCGTCGACGAAACGCTGCAGGAACTGCGCGGCGGTGATCGAACCGCCATAGCGACCGCCGGTGTTCTTGACGTCCGCGAATTGCGAGTCGATCAGCTTGTCGTATTCGGGGCCGAGCGGCATCCGCCAGACCCGTTCCCCCGTCGCCAGCCCGACCTTGCTCAGCCGCTCGGCCAACTCGTCATGGTTGGAGAACAATCCGGCATATTCGGTGCCGAGCGCCACCATGATCGCGCCGGTCAGCGTTGCCAGATCGACCATGAATTTCGGCTTGAACTTCTTCGCCACATACCAGAGCACGTCGGCCAGCACCAAACGGCCCTCGGCGTCGGTGTTGATGATCTCGATGGTCTGGCCGGACATCGAGGTGACGATATCGCCGGGGCGTTGCGCGTTGCCGTCGGGCATGTTCTCGACCAGGCCGATGGCGCCGACCACGTTGGCCCTGGCCTTGCGCGCCGCCAGCGCATGCATCAATCCGACCACGCAGGCGGCACCTCCCATGTCGCCCTTCATCTCCTCCATGTTGGCCGCCGGCTTGATCGAAATGCCGCCGGTATCGAAAACCACGCCCTTGCCGATGAAGGCGACCGGCTGATCGCCGCGTTTGCCGCCGTTCCAACGCATGATCACGGTGCGCCCGGGCTGGGTCGAGCCCTGGGCGACGCCGAGCAGCGCGCCCATTCCGAGTTTCGTCATCGCCTTGACGTCGAGAATCTCGACATTGACGCCGAGCTTGCGCAGCTGGCTCGCGCGGCGGGCGAATTCCACCGGAAACAGCACATTGGGCGGCTCGTTGACCAGGTCGCGCGCGGCGATGACGCCATCGACGATGTGGGCGTTCGGCGCGAACGCCTTTCGCGCGGCGGCGACGTCGCCGACCGCGAGCGAAATGTCGGCCCGCAGGGCGGCGTCCTCGCCATCCTTCTTCCTGGTCTTGTAGCGGTCGAATTTATAGGCGCGCAGCCGCACGCCGGCGGCGACCGCCGCCGCCGAATCGGGCTTCATGGCCCCGTCCGGCAATTCGGCAATGATCGTGACGGCATCGCTGCCGGCGCGCAATGTGCCGGCGGCCACCCCGCCAAGCTTGAGAAAATCGTTGTCCTTGAGGCCGGAGAGCTTGCCGGCGCCGACCACGACGAGGCGCGAGACCTTGAGGCCCTCCGGCGCCAGAATATCGAGCGTGGATCCGCTCTTTCCCTTGAACTGGTTGGTCGCCGCAGCCCGGCTGACCAGATTGGCCGCGGATCCCAGCGCCTTGCGGGTCGCGGCGCCGAACTTCAACGTATCGTCGCAGAATATCACCAGAATGCCGCGCGGGGCGCTGGAAAGCGGGACGAAACCGACCTTGACGGCGTCGGGCATTGGTAAATCCTCCAAAATCGGGGCTGTCGCTGGTCGGGAACCGGCCGGGGTGTGCTCGGAATGTTCTCTTCGGCAGTGATTCACGTCCGTCAAGAGCTTGTCGGTGCCACTATGACCCGTTCGCGGCCGCGCTGCCAAGGCTTCCGCAGTGGCGAGAACGCCACATGACACGTTTTATTAACCTTATCCGGAAGGTGCCATGGCGCAGCCATTTTGTTGACGGATCAAAGGGATGGTAGTGAGAGAGTAACTGGCTGGAAAAATGGCAGCGCGACCAATGGGGATCCCGATTTTTCGGGATTGGTCGCGGCTGCCGTTGGGGTGCGCAGGGCGGAATCGTGCGGGTGGCGATGGGGTCGATCGACAAGTATATCTTTCGCACGACGCTGGCGTCGTTCGCGCTTGTGCTGGTCAGCCTGACAGGGGTGATCTGGATTACACAGGCGTTGCGCGGCATCGACCTGATGACCAGCCAGGGTCAGACCATCCTCACCTTTCTCGGCATCACCAGCCTCGTCATCCCGGCGCTGGTCCTGATCATCTCGCCGATCGCGCTGATGATCGCGATCTCGCACACCCTCAACAAGCTGGCGACCGACTCCGAAATCATCGTGATGAACGCGGCCGGCTTCTCGCCGTTCCGGCTGTTCTACCCGTTCTTCTACGCCACCTGCGTGGTGGCGATCCTGGTCGCCTTCATCGCCGCCTACCTTGCCCCCGACGGGATGCGGCGAATCAAGCAATGGGACGCCGAAATCACCGCGGACGTGCTCACCAACATCCTGCAGCCCGGCCGCTTCGCCCAGCTCGATCAGAATCTGACCATCCGCATCCGGGAACGGCAGCCGGGCGGCCTTTTGGTCGGCATCTTCATCGATGACCGCCGCGATCCGAAGGAACGCGTCAGCATCGTCGCCGACCACGGCACGATCGTGAAAAGCGGCGGCGGCTCGTTCCTGATTCTCGAGGACGGAAATCTCGAACGGTTCGAAGCCGGCAAGCGCGATCCGGCGCTGGTGGCGTTCGGCCGCTACGGCTTCGACATGTCGAAATTCTCCAATCAGGGCCGCGACGTCTCCCTGGGTATCCGCGAACGCTACCTCTGGGAGTTGCTCTCGCCGGCCGACGACGATCCGGTCTACAAACAACTGCCCGGTCAGTTCCGCGCCGAGCTGCACGACCGCTTCATGTCGCCGATCTACCCGTTCGCGTTCGCGGCGCTCACCTTCGCCTTTCTCGGCGCGCCGCGCACGACGCGTCAGAGCCGCAATTTCTCGATCGGCGGCTCTATCTTCGCGGTGTTCGGATTGCGGATGGCGGGATTCGCCTGCTCGGTGATGGCGGTGAAATCGCCGCTTGCCGCGGTCGTGCAATATTTGATGCTGGCGGCGGCCATCGGCGCAGGTCTGTGGATCATCATCTGGGGCGTGGTGATAGAACCGCCGGCTGCGCTGATCGAAGCCATCAATCGATCGAGCGCGCGGCTGCTGCGAATGTTCGGGCGGCCCGTCACAGCATGAGCATGATGACCAACACGCTGGGGCGATATTTTGCCGGTCGCTTTGTGATCGCGGCAATCGGCGTGTTCGCGTCGATCTTCGTGCTTCTGGTGCTGGTCGACTACATCGAGATGGTGCGAAAGACCTCGGGGCTGGTTTCGGTATCGGCCATCGCAGTCGCGGAGACGTCGCTGTTCCGCGTGCCGCAATTGCTCGAAAAGATGATGCCGTTCTGCATCCTGATCGGGGCGATGACCTGCTATCTCGCGCTTTCGCGGCGGCTGGAACTGGTGGTGGCGCGGGCCGCCGGCGTCTCCGCCTGGCAGTTCATCGCGCCGGCGCTGGCAAGCGCGGTGCTGCTCGGAATTCTGGCGACGACGGCCTACAATCCGATGTCCGCCAATCTGCGCGAGCTCTCCAAGCGGATGGAGGCGGAACTGTTCGGCTCGGCGCCCGGCGGCGGCATCCAGGACGCCTCCGGCTTCTGGATCAATCAGGTGAACAGCGATGGCCAGGTCATCATCAACGCCGCGCGCAGCGAGCAACAGGGCGTGCGGCTGACCGGACTGACGTTGTTCAGGTTCGATACCAACTTCCAGTTCAAGGAGCGAATCGAGGCGCGCGAAGCAACGCTCGAGGAAGGTCGCTGGCTGTTCAAATCCGCGCGCCGATTCTCCCTCGATGGACCTCCGGTCGACCAGGATCGCTTCTACCTCGCCACCAGCCTGACGCCTGCCCAGGTCCGCAACAGTTTCTCCACTCCGGAGACTGTGTCTTTTTGGCAACTCCCGGGCTATATCCGATCCTCGGAGAGCTCCGGATTTGCGACCGCCGGCTACCGGCTGCAGTACCACAAGCTGATCGCGCAGCCGTTTTTGCTGGCCGCGATGGTCATGCTGGCGGCATCCGTATCGCTTCGGTTCTTCCGGTTCGGCGGCGTGCAGAAGATGGTTTTGAGTGGCGTGGGCGCGGGCTTTCTGCTCTACGTTTTGTCGAAAGTAACTGAGGATCTGAGCAAGGCTGAGTTGATGCATCCGATCGCTGCGGCGTGGCTGCCCGTGTTCGTGGGCGGCCTCACCGGCTTTTTGGCCTTGCTGTACCAGGAGGACGGGTAGTGGCAGTTGTCGCCGCCCGGCAAGTAGGCTCGCCTGCGCTCAGGCGGCGCACCCCCGTGCGCCGTCATCGAGAGCGCTTGAGCAGTCTCGGTTGGGCCCTCCTCGCGCTGGTGTCCGGACTGGCTCTCGCCGGCGTGTTCGGTTTTGCGGCGACGACGTCGGCCCAGGCGCAAGGCTTTACCTACAATCCGCGGCCCCCGCATCCGGTGCCGCCCCGCACCGCCAACGACGGCCAGATGCTGGTCCAGGCCGTCGAGGTCGATTACGACTACAACAATTCGCGGGTGTCGGCGGTCGGCAACGTGCAGATGTTCTACAACGGCACCAGCATCGAGGCCGACAAGGTCATCTACGACCAGAAGACCAAGCGGCTGCATGCCGAAGGCAACATCCGCATGACCGATGCGGAGGGCAAGATCACCTACGCCGAGATCATGGATCTGAGCGACGACTACCGCGACGGGTTCGTCGATTCGCTGCGCGTCGACACCGCCGACGCGACCCGCATGGCGGCGACGCGCTCCGACCGCTCGGGCGGCAACTACACCGTGTTCGAAAACGGCGTCTATACCGCCTGCGCCCCTTGCAAGGACGATCCGAAGAAGCCGCCGCTGTGGCAGGTCAAGGGCGCGCGCATCATCCACGACCAGACCGACAAGATGCTGTATTTCGAGAACGCGCAGCTCGAATTCTTCGGCGTTCCGATGGCGTATATGCCGTATTTTTCAACGCCCGATCCGACCGTGAAGCGCAAGACCGGGTTCCTGATGCCGGGCCTCAGCACGGTTTCGACCTACGGCTTTGGCGTCGAAATCCCGTTCTACTGGGCGATCGCGCCGGACTACGACGCGACCTTCAGCCCGCGCTTCACCAGCAGGCAGGGCGTTTTGATGCAGGCTGAATTCCGCCAGCGGCTGCTGAACGGATCGTATCAGATCCGCGCCTACGGCATCGACCAACTGGATCCCGGCGCCTTCGTCGGCCAGCCCGGAGACCGCCAGTTCCGCGGCGGTGTCGAGACCAAGGGCCAGTTCGCGCTGAACGACAAATGGGTGTGGGGCTGGGACGGCGTGGTGCTGTCGGACTATTATTTCATGTCCGACTACCGGCTGTCGCAATACAAGGATCTGTACGGATCATTCCTCAGCCTGCCGACCGAAGCGATTTCCCAGCTTTACCTGACCGGCGTCGGCAATCGCAGCTACTTCGACGCGCGTGCCATCTACTATCTCAGCTTTTCCGGCTTCCAGCAGAAGGTTCCCGTCATCCATCCGGTGGTGGATTATTCGAACGTGCTCAACACTCCGATCTTTGGCGGGGAAGTCAGCTACAAGACCAACTTCACCAGCCTGACGCGGAACGACGCCGCCTTCGACCCGATTACGACGCTGGCAAACACCAACAGCCTGTGCACCACGGCGTCCGCCGATCCGATGGCGCGGATCCCGACACAATGCCTGCTGCGCGGCATTCCGGGCACCTACACGCGGGCGACGGCGGAGGCGCAGTGGCGGCGATCGTTCACCGATTCCGCCGGCGAAATCTGGACGCCGTTTGCAAGCGTTCGCGCCGACGCGATCGATGCGTCGATCTCGAACCAGCCGGGCGTTTCGAACTTCCTGCCGGTCGGCAATACGCAGGCGCTGCGGGTGATGCCGACCGTCGGCCTCGAATATCGCTACCCCTTCATCAACGTTCAGCCCTGGGGCAGCACGACGGTCGAGCCGATCGCGCAGGTCATCATTCGGCCCAATGAACCCTATGCCGGCAAGCTGCCCAACGAAGACGCCCAGAGTCTGGTGTTCGACACCAGCAATCTGTTCAGCGTCGACAAATTTTCAGGCTACGACCGCGTCGAAGGCGGCGGCCGTGCCAATGTCGGTATGCAGGCGACGACGCAATTCGACCGCGGCGGCGCTGTCAAGGTACTGTTCGGACAGTCCTATCAACTGTTCGGCCTGAACTCGTTCGCGGTCGCGGACGTGACCAATACCGGCCTCGATTCCGGCCTGGCGACGCCAAAGTCGGACTATGTCGCCAGCGCCGAATATTCGCCGAACCGAACCTATACCTTCAGCGTGCGCTCAAGGTTCGATCAGGCGACGTATAGCGTGCAGCGTTTCGAGGCGGAAGGCCGTGCGAACTTCGACCGCTGGTCGTTCAGCCTGATGTACGGCGATTATGCCCCGCAGCCGCAACTGGGATACCTGATCCGCCGCGAAGGGCTTTTGGGCACCGGCTCGATCAAGGTGGCGGCGAACTGGGTGGTCACGGGAGCCGCCCGATGGGACCTTGAGGCCAACAAGATCAACCAGTACGTCGTGGGCGCCGGCTATGTCGATGACTGCTTCGTGCTGGCGGCCAACTACGTCACGGCCTACAGTTACTCCGCCGGCACCACCCCGCCCGTGCTGAGTCACGCCTTTATGTTGCAGATCGGCTTGCGTACCCTTGCCTCTACGTCCACGACTGCCAGCGGAGCTTCGGGTCTCCAATAGAACCGGCGTCGGGCGCCGCCCGGAGGACGAATCCCGGCGCGAGTTCGAACCGGCTGACCAGCGAAAATGACCATGACGACCACATTCTCTCATCGCCTCTCGCCTCTCATCCTGGGTTGCGTCGCCGTGCTCGTGCTGATGGGTTGCGCATCGCCGTCGCATGCGCAGGCCGTCGCCGTCATGGTCAACGGCGAACCCATCACCAACTACGATATCGAACAGCGCAGCAAGCTGAACTTCCTGACGACGCACAAGCCCGCCGACCGCCAGCAGGTGATCGACGAACTGATCGATGAAAAGCTGAAGATCCGGGAAGCCAAGAAATTCGGCGTCGACCCCACCTCCACCGATATCGATCAGGCCTATGCAGGGATGAGCGGACGGATGCGGATCACGCCGGATCAGCTGACGAAATCCCTCGAGGGCCAGGGCATTCGGCCCGACACGCTGAAGTCCCGCATCAAGGCCGACATGGTTTGGACCAGTCTGGTGCGCGGGCGCTACAAGGAGAGCCTGCAGGTCGGCGAGAAGGATGTCGCCGCCGCCATCCAGGTCAGCGGCGGCGACGAGAAGCAGGACACGGAGAGTTTCGAATACAAGATGCAGCCGATCGTCCTGCTCGTTCCGCACGGATCCGCCCCCACCGTCATCGAAGCCAAGCAGAAGGAAGCCGAAGCCCTGCGCGGCCAGGTCCAGAGCTGCGCCCAGGCCAATGCCTTCTTCAAATCGATGGCGAATGCCGCGATACGCGAGATCGTGGTCAAGACCTCGGCCGATATTCCGCCCGTTCTTCGTGAGCTGCTCGACAAGACCCCGATCGGCCATCTGACCCCGCCTGAAGTAACCAAACAGGGGGTCGAGATGGTCGCGCTGTGCGGGCGGGCTCCGACCACGGTCGACACGCCGAAAAAGAAGGAAATCCGGGATAAGATGTACGCCGATAAATTCACGGCGAAGTCGAAGGCCTACCTGCAGGAAATCCGCAAAGCCGCGATGATCGAATATCGTTGACGCATGGCAAAGCCCCTCGCGCTGACTTCAGGCGAACCCGCAGGCATCGGACCCGATATCACGATCAAGGCGTGGCTGCTCCGCAATGAGCTGAAGCTTCCGGCATTCTACCTGCTCGGCGACCGCGATCACCTCGCCCGGCGGGCGAAGGCACTCGGGATCAAGGTCGAACTGGCCTGTGTCAGCGCCGAGGAGGCGTCCACTACGTTCGCCGATGCATTGCCGGTCGTAGCCACCGGTCACGCCGCCTCCGCGCTGCCCGGCCGGCCGGACCAAAGCAGCGCCGCCGCCGCGCTCGGCTCGATTCGGCAGGCCGTGAATGACGTCGTCGCCGGCCGGGCGAGCGCGGTCGTCACCAATCCGATCGCCAAGAGCGTCCTCTATCGCGCCGGCTTCCGCCATCCCGGCCACACCGAATTTCTCGCTGAACTCGCGGCCAACGGAGGCCGTCCGCCGCATCCGGTGATGATGCTGTGGTCCCCGGCTCTGGCGGTCGTGCCCGTGACCATCCATCTTTCGCTGCGTGAGGCGATCGGGCAATTGTCGAGTGAGTTGATCGTTACCACCGCCCGCATCGTGGTCGCCGGCCTGCAAGCCCGCTTCGGCATCGCCCGTCCGCGGCTTGCGGCATCCGGGCTCAATCCGCATGCCGGCGAAGACGGCTCGCTCGGCACCGAGGACCAGACCATCGTGGCGCCCGCGGTCGAAATCCTGCGCGGCGAGGGCATCGACATCCGTGGACCGCTGCCGGCCGATACCATGTTTCACGACGCGGCGCGCAAAACCTATGACTGCGCGATCTGCATGTATCACGATCAGGCGCTGATCCCGATCAAGACGCTGGCCTTCGACGATGCCGTCAACGTCACGCTGGGTTTGCCGTTCATTCGCACATCGCCCGATCATGGCACGGCGTTCGACATCGCCGGCACCGGCAAGGCCAATCCGTCCAGCCTGATCGCCGCATTGCGGCTGGCCGCCCGCATGGCGGCGACGCTGCCGGCATGAGCGCGATCGACGACCTCCCGCCGCTCCGCGAGGTCATTCGCCAGCACGCTTTGTCGGCCCGCAAATCGCTTGGACAGAATTTTCTGCTGGACCTCAATCTCACGGCGCGGATCGCGCGCGCCGCAGGTCCCCTGGAAGACGCCACCATCGTCGAGATCGGTCCCGGTCCCGGCGGACTGACCCGTGCATTGCTCGCATTGGGTGCCCGCCACGTCATCGTCGTGGAGCGCGACGAGCGCGCATTGCCGGCGCTGGAGGAAATTTCGCGGCGATATCCGGGACGGCTGGAAATCGTCTGCGCCGACGCACAGCGTTTCGAGCCGCGGCCGCTGCTCGGCGGTACCAAGGCAAAAATCGTCGCCAACCTGCCCTACAACATCGCCACCGCGCTTTTGATCGACTGGCTGTCGATCGAGCCGTGGCCGCCCTGGTACGAAATGATGGTGCTGATGTTTCAGCGAGAGGTGGCCGAGCGCATCGTCGCGGGCGACAATGACGAAGCCTATGGGCGGCTGGCGGTGCTCGCCAACTGGCGCGCCGAGACCAAGATCCTGTTCGACATCTCGCCGGCGGCGTTCGTGCCGCAACCCAAGGTCACCTCGTCGGTGGTGCGATTGGTGCCCCGTGCCACGCCGGAGCCGTGCGATCGCCGGGCGCTGGAGCAGGTTGCGGCGGCGGCGTTCGGCCAGCGGCGGAAAATGCTGCGGCAAAGCCTCAAATCGCTCAACGTCGACCCAACCCGGCTGGCCGCGGCCGCGCATGTCGACCCGACGCAGCGCGCCGAGACCATTCCGGTTTCCGGCTTTGTTGCCATGGCCCGTGAATTGACGGATATACGAGGCGCAAAACCGAACGTGCCCTGAGGAGAAAAATGCCATGGCGCTGATGCGACGCCAATCACTGGTCAAATTCGATGCGCCGTTGTGCGAAACCATCGTCGACACGCCGAAGCCGGTGGCCAGCGAAGTGCTGGTGCGCATCGAGCGCTGCGGATTGTGCCATTCCGACCTGCACATCCAGGACGGCTACGCCGATCTCGGCGGCGGCAAGCGGCTCGATACCACGCGCGGCATGACGTTGCCCTTCACGCTGGGACACGAGATCGCGGGCGTCGTCGAGGAGGTCGGCCCCGATGTATCGAAGGACCTGATCGGCGCCAAAAAAGCGGTATTCCCCTGGATCGGCTGCGGCCAGTGCCGCGACTGCGCCAATGGCGACGAGAATCTCTGCGTCAAGCAACGCTTTCTCGGCGTCGCCATCGACGGCGGCTTCGCCAGCCATGTGCTGGTGCCGGACGCAAAATACCTGCTGGACTACGATCCCTTGCCGGTCAATCAGGCCGCGACCCTGATGTGCTCCGGCGTAACCGCCTATGGCGCGCTGAAGCGCCTGGTCGACCGGCCGCGGCAGCGCAATCTCCTGCTGATCGGGCTCG
>Ga0210410_10006343_pt1 | contig 10283 bp, 8 predicted proteins | sample IncBWC4MmetaG_FD_161058 | JGI IMG/M metagenome (GOLD analysis project Ga0210410, IMG submission 161058) | Forest soil microbial communities from Barre Woods Harvard Forest LTER site, Petersham, Massachusetts, United States - Inc-BW-C-4-M | ecosystem: Environmental > Terrestrial > Soil >... | reverse complement strand
GCCGGTCTTTTGCTTGCCGGGGATTGATGGACAGACGCACTGCCTGAAAGAGTACGCAGCGAGCAAAGTGCTCGTCGTGGTGTTCACCTGCAACCACTGCCCGACAGCGCAACTCTACGAAGGGCGGCTTAAGCAATTAGCCGAGGACTATCGCGATAAGGGCGTGGCGCTTGTGGCCATCGAGCCGAACAATCCCAACGCGGTAAGGCTGGACGAATTGGGTTACACGGACGTCGGTGATTCGTTCGAGGAGATGAAAACGCGCGCGGCGTACCGGCACTTCCATTTTCCTTATTTGTATGATGGCGAAACGCAGAACGCTTCCCGGGCGTACGGGCCGGCGGCGACACCGCATCTCTTCATCTTTGACGCGCAACGCAAGCTGCGGTACGAGGGGCGGTTGGACAACAATCCGCGGGAACCCTTGGTGACCAGCCGCGACGCGCGGAGCGCCATCGACGCGCTCCTGGCGGACAAGCCCGTGGCGCTGGCCAAGACGCCATCGGTGGGGTGCTCCACGAAATGGATGTACAAAGAAGAAGAACGCAAAGCGGAGCTAGCGGCTATCGAGCGCAAGCCGGTGAGCGTAATGCCGGCCGGTGCCGACGAGTTGAAGGCGCTGCGGAAAAATGCTGGCGGGAATCTGGTCCTGGTGAACTTCTGGGCAACTTGGTGCGCCCCGTGCGTGGCGGAGATGCCGGAGATCCAGACGATGTACCGCATGTATGGCCATCGTGCGTTCGAGGTGGTGACCGTGAGCATCAACTACCCGGATGAAAAGGTGGGTGTGTTGGCGGCACTAACGAAACTGCATGCCACTACACGCAACTTGATTCTCGGAGGGACCGACATTTACCCGCAGCTGGCTGCGTTTAATGCCGATTGGAACGCCGCGGTGCCGTACTCGATGCTGATTCGGCCGGGCGGGGAAGTCGTTTACGAGTATCAAGGGAACATCGATCCACTGGCGATGCGGCGGATGATTATCGCGAACCTGGCAGACGACAACTACATCGGGCATCAGGCATACTGGCGAGCAAAGACGGAGAATTGAAGAGGCACCTGCCGCGTGCCCGCCGGTGAGGTGTGTGGCTTGACGGAGCTTCTATTTGATCGGACACCACACGGCAGTTGGCTTGGCCGCGGTGCAAAGAACCACGATCACGGAAAGCTACACGTTCGACCCTGCGGGGAATCTCCTCACTTCGCTAGGAGTTTTTTCGTGCACTACCAACTCCTCCAACGAACTCACGGCCAAAACTGGGACGACGTATACGTACGACAACAACGGCAACACCCTGACCAAGACCAACTCCACGGGCACCACCAGCTACGCCTGGGACTTCGAGAACCGGCTGACCACCGTCACGTTGCCGGGCACCCAGGGGCACCGTTACCTTCAAATACGACCCCTTCGGCGGGAGCATCCCATCAGTCTACGCGTACGACGGAGACAACCTCGTCGAAGAAACAAACGCCACCGGGGGTGTTGTTGGCCGCTATGAGCGGACACAGAACATCGAGGAGCCGCTGGCCATGCTTCGCGAGCGGTCATGGTTTAGGGTGTTCAGCGGTGTAGGGATTGCAGCATGGCTCTTTAACCGGCTTGAACTCCATAAATTCGACGCGAGTGAAATCGGGATCGTAGATGTCGAAGGACCATTTGCCGTCGCGGCCGATTTCGGGGGCTTCGGTGGTTTGGAGACCGTCGGCTTTGAGCTTGGCCACTGCGGCTTTAATTTCCGGGACGACGAGAGAAAAATGATTTTGTATGCCGCGCTCTTTGGCGTCCGCATTAGCGGGGATGTTGAGCATATATTCGATCCAGTCGGTGCCGTCGGGAACTTGAATTTCCCACCAGTCGTTATCCGCGTCTTTGAAGCCGCCGTGCCAGTACATCCGGAAGCCGAGCAGGTCCCTGTAAAAGCGATCTTCAACCGCGCGGTCTTTGACGATGAAGCCAGCATGGATCATGCGGGAGCCGGCTTGCTCCGGCCGCGGGGTGAGGAGTTGCAACCCGGGATACTGCACGAAGGCGATGGGATTGCCTTCCGGGTCGCGAAGTGCGAAATGCTGGAGGCTGTTAAAATCCCTGGTAATGGTACCGGTTGGGACGTTGTGTGCGAGGAGATAGCGGCGCATCGCAGCAACGTCGGTCGTGGCAAAGGCGACCTCGGCAAGGAGACTCGCAGGAGCGGCAGAAGGCGCCTGTGACAACCCGATTTGCTGGTGGTCGTTGATGATGAAACACGGACGGCTCACGCCGGTACAGCCACCGCTGCGCGGCGGGAGGCCCAGGACTTTGCTGTAGAAATCGAGCGATTTGTGAAGGTCTGTGCAATGGATCCGGACGTAGGCGATGCCGGTGATGGGCGGGCGCGGGAGTCGGTCTTGCGCTTCAAGTGGGCTTGCCAGCAGAGCGAGAGTTATCATCGAAAGGGCGCAACGCATCAGATCACCTCAGGATTCAGACACCGATTTGGATTTTAGCTTACGGATTTCGTTGAGGCGAGCGCGGAGGCGCTGTTCGAAGCCCTGGTCGGTGGGCTGGCAGTAGGTGCGGGCGACGAGTTTGTCGGGGAGGCAGGTCATGTCCGGTGACTTTGTCGTCGAAATTGTGGAGTGGGCTCAAAAGCCGGCGCTGAGCTGAGTTTGAAGGTGCCGTTTCCTAATTGGCAGGTCGTGGGTTCGACTCCCACGCTCGGATCCAGAAGAGGTATAGTCACGTTCGCCGTGAAAAGCGACATCCGATACGGTTCCTGGTTGCGCTGGATTTTGGCGAGCGTGCTCCTGGGCGCGCTACTGCCTCTGGCCTCGACTGTCCCGCAGACGCCGACTCCTGTTGCATCGCTCAAACAAGCCACGGATGTTGCGACGGCGCCACCGCAGGCCGCTCCAGCGCGAATCAGTGCTTACACGCTGTCTTCGGAGTTGTATCGCAAGGCGCACAGACTTTACCAAACGCGCTTTGCGATTCGCGTGATTTCAACGTTCTACGGAGTTTTTGTTTTTTGGTTGATTCTTCAGGCGAAGTGGGCCGCGAAATTTCGCGATTGGGCGGAACGTGTCACCTCGAGGCGATTTGTTCAGGTACTGATTTTCACACCGCTGCTGGTTCTTGCGATCTCGCTGCTCCAATTACCGCTGGACCTGTTCGGGCAGTGGCTTCTGCTGCGCTACGGCATTTCTGTCCAATGGTGGGGCTCGTGGTTCGGAGATTGGGGAAAGTCATTGTTGCTGACCTTCTTCTTCGGAAGTCTGCTGGTGTGGCTGCTGTACGCGATCATTCGTCGGAGCGCACAGCGCTGGTGGTTGTATTTCTGGATCAGCTCGCTACCGCTTCTGATATTGATGATGTTCGCGTCGCCGTATGTCATCGACCCACTGTTCAACAAGTACGAACCACTCGCCTCGAAAGCCCCGCAGCTGATCCCGAAGTTGCAGGAAGTCAGCCGCCGAGCGGGACAAGAGATTCCTGTCGAGCGTATGTTTTGGATGAAAGCGAGCGACAAGACCATCGCCACAAACGCTTCGGTCAACGGATTCGGCGCGTCCAAGCGTATCATCATTTGGGACACGACGCTGGCCCGGGAAACCGATGACGAAGTGCTGGCCGATTTCGGCCACGAGTTGGGGCACTACGTGCTAGGGCACCTGGTGAAGGGCTTTTTCTTTCTCGCCGCCGCGTTGTTTGTGCTGTTCTATCTGGGGAAACAGACCATCGGCTGGTTGCTGGCGAGGCGTGGTGCCCGCTGGGACATTCGTGGCGTGGAAGACTGGGCGTCTTTGCCCGCTCTACTGTTGATCGTAAGCATTTTTGGCATACTCGCTACGGCAACGGGGAACTGCTTCAGCCGGTACATGGAGAATCAGGCTGACGTATATGGGCTGGAGGTCACGCACGGAATTCTTCCCGACGCAGGGCAGGCGTGCGCGCGATCCTTTCAGAAGTTTGGCGAAATGGTTTTTGTCGAGCCGAATCCAAATCCGGTGGACGTGTTTGTGTTCTTCGATCACCCAACGGTCCGGGATCGCATTCACCTCTGCGTCACCTATGATCCATGGTCAAAAGGAGAGACGCCCCTGTTTCTAAAATGAGCGGATAGAGGCGGATTGTCAGTTTTGGGACACGGGGCTTGCGATCAACGGAAGCCTCGGAAGCGAATCTGACACATCGCGCCTGTATTTGGCGAATTGATACCTGGAGCGATTTTGGCGGTAATCGCGCCGCGAAAGTTAGATGCGTCTCACTCCGCGAACCGCCATTCATGTGCAGATGGCTGATCGCGCAGCGACGGCACGGTCAGCTTTAAGTACGAACCCTTCGGCGGAAGAATCTATAAATGCTCCGCTTCGGGCACTTCGATCTATATCTACGACGGCGACAGTCTGATCGAAGAAGCAAACTCCAGCGGAAGCGCAATAGCTCGCTACTCGCAAGGGCGCAAAGTTGATGAGCCACTTTCCGTGCTCCGCGTCGGAGCAACCAGTTTTTACAATGCGGTCGGACTTGGGTCCATTACGTCCCCCGGGACAATGCAGCGGGCACGCTGGCGCAAACTTACACCTTTGATTCCTTTGGCAAAGTGAAGAACTCGTCTGCCTCGTTGACCAACCCCTGCCAATACACTGCACGTCTATAGCGTTCGCGCTGCCCCTTGCGATAACTGTACTACCTGCTATAGTACAGCAGATGATTCCGTTTTACGTGGAATTCAAGCCCGGCGCTCTCATCTACGAGCAGGTTGTCTACGCCGCCACCAAGTCCATCATCTCCGGCCAACTCCGTCCGGGCGACGAATTTCCTTCCGTGCGGGCCCTGAGCAAACAACTTAAAATCAATCCCAACACCGCCCACAAAGTAGTCGCCCGTCTCGCCGAAGCTGGACTCCTCGAAATCCGCCCCGGCTCTGTCGCCGTTGTCGCCAAGCGCTCTTCTGCCACCAAAGCCGAAAGAACAAATCTCCTCGGACAGCAATTCGAGGAACTCGTCGTGGAAGGCAAGCGCCTCGGCATCGATCTTCAGGACATGCAGGAAGCCATCGCAAAACACTGGGCCCGCCTCAGTTCGAAGAGGGCAGGGAATCAGGACCCAAGCCAGAGAGGGCGCCAGCAATGACTGCGGTAATCCAAACGGACGCGCTCACCAAAAAATACCGCCGCATCGCTGCTCTAGACCACGTCAATCTCGAAGTACAGGAAGGTGCCGTCTATGCTCTCGTTGGCCAGAACGGCGCAGGAAAAACCACTGCCATCAAAATCCTAATGAATCTCATCCCCGCCAGCCAAGGCACTGCCCGAGTCCTCGGCACCGATTCCCGCAAAATCCGAGGTAAGTCCTACGCCCAGATCGGCTACGTCTCCGAAAATCAGGAAATCCCTGAATGGATGAAAGTCGGCGCTCTGCTCGACTATCTCCGCGATTTCTATTCCACCTGGGACCTCGCCCTCGAGCAATCCCTCGTCAAGCAATTTGATTTGCCTCTCGACCGCAAAATCAAAGCGCTCTCCCGCGGCATGAAAATGAAACTCGCTCTCGCCGGCGCCCTCGCCTTCCACCCCCGCCTCATCGTTCTCGATGAACCTTTCGGTGGCCTTGATCCTCTCGTTCGCGATCAACTCATCGAAGGCCTTCTCGAACGCGCCGCCGAATCCACCGTCTTCCTCTCCTCCCACGATCTAGCCGAAATCGAGAGCTTTGCCAGCCATGTTGGCTATTTGGAATCCGGCAAACTGCTCTTCTCCGAAGACATGGCCTCATTATCCACGCGCTTCCGCGAAGTAGAACTTACTCGCGATTCCGATGGCCCTCTACCGTCACCGTTGCCCGGTAATTGGCTCCGCCCAAAAACGTCTGGCGCCATAGTACGCTTCGTCGACTCACGCTTCGACGAACAAAAAACACCCACCGAAATCCAACGCCTCTTCGGCACCGTAAAAGATGTCCAGTACCGTGCCCTCTCCCTTCGTGCCATCTTCCTCGCCATGGCCAGAAAATCAGAAGAGGCCTAACCTCCATGCCTCCAAAGTACAACGTCGTCATTCTGAATGGACTCCGCGCTGTGAGGAATCCCTCTTCTCTTTGTTTCGCGACGGCATCTCTATCTCCCTGTCAGGAGGCGGTATGAACCAAATCCTCCACATCTTCAAAAAAGACGTCCGCCGCCACTGGCCCGAAATCCTAATTTCTCTAGCCCTCCTGGGCCTCTTCACACGCCACGAACTCCACCCTTGGCAGAATGCAAACTCCTTCTCCTCCTTTAGTCCATATTTCTTCATTCTCGCAGGTCGCTATGTCACTCCGGCCATGATCCTTTTCTGGGTTTTCCTCATTGTCCGAGTCGTTCAAGGCGAGTCCTTGGTCGGTGACCGCCAGTGGTGGGTCACCAAGCCTTACGAGTGGTGGAATCTGCTGGCCGCCAAACTCCTTTTTATCCTCATCTTCATCTCTGTCCCGCTTTTTCACGTGCACCTGCTTCTCCTCCACCAGTTCGGATTCCCCATGCTTTCCAACCTTTCGACCCTCCTCCTAGCGCAACTCAGCCTCTACTTTGTACTCCTTCTGCCTGCGTTGTTGCTGGCGAGCCTCACAAGAAACTTTGGCCAGCTCTTACTAACGGCCGCCTGTATTCTCGTAGTAGTGATCGGAATCACCTGGTTAGACAGCATGATTCCTTCCGAAGACCTGGAAAGTCCACCGGCAATCGTCGAGCATTTCCAGACCATCCTTCTTTGGGGATCAGTCATTGCTGTACCTATCTGGCAGTTTGCAAGGCGAAGAAGATGGGTTTCTGCTGCGGCCCTCCTTGGGGTGCTGGCAGTCAATTCTTTGACCAGCGTCTTAGTCCCGAACGCAAAAACAGTGGAGAAGAACTACCACCCGATCGAGGCACAAACATCCCCAGCAAGAATTGCCGTCAGGCAGCCCGCGGAAATGAGCGGTTCGCGACAAGCAAACCCGTGGTTCGATGCCGCAACTGAGGTCTCTTTCAAAGTTCCAATCTCTGTTTCCGGCCTTGCTTCGGGGACCATGGTGATGGTGGACTTAATGAAGATCACAACGGATTCTCCGCAAGACTCACGATGGAGTCGTGGCTGGAAATACCAACACGTCGAGCTTTGGCCCGAGGATCAGTTGAAGTCGTTATCGTATAGAGTGCGCCGTGAAGAATACGAAAAAGTAAAAGGCAAGGCCCTGAATTTGCACATCGAATTGGCCCTATCCGAGTATCAGGAGGCCAATGCGCGTATCCTGTCCGTTCCTACAGGCAACTTTGTCGACGAAACGCTCGGGATTTGCCGGGTCGATCCATGGCAATCCTCTTCGATACAGTGCCTCAAACCGTTTCATGCGCCAGGGTTGATGGCCACCTTCGATCCCCAAGGATTCCCGTGCACTGGAGATGAACACTCCGACACCATTCAGGAGGAAGCCGTTTCCCATGCCTGGGAATCTACAAATCACTACAGCTTTCCGGACGCCAACTACACTCCTATTGCCGACTATTCAATCTGGTTCAGGCCAGTTACTGGTCTCGATGCCAAACCGCAGCAGAGAACTAAATCTTTAGTTGTTTGCCCAGGTTCCGAAATCAGACTCGCCCGCCCCGAACTCAAGCGCCAAGTCCGCATGCAACTCGACCTGCCCCAGGTTCGCCTCCAGGACCTCGTCGGATTCGACTGGCAATTATCTCCTGATACCTCATTTTCCAACTGAGGGACCCGTTAAACCTGTGACTGTGGATCACAACCTTCCGAAGTCGGCGACACAGCTATGCAGGTGTGCATAAAGGCACACGCAACCGCCGTCGCGGCCTCTAAGATGCTACCTTGGTGGAGCTGGTGGATTCTCGTCGAAGCCAGTCCCCCTAGCCGGCGCACGACTACCTGGAAACGCGGAGCACGCGATGACATCCGGACAAGAAAAAGTACAACTGCAGTGCACGATCGGCTTCGTGATATGCGTGTTCCTCGCCGGAACCTCGGCGAAAGTTTCTTTCGCACAAGAGACATCCGTGGCCCCGCTGACGTCAGATCAGGTCGTGCAAAGAATGGTGGAGAGGAACGAGCAACGCGCTCAAGCTCTGGAGAGTTACCGTGGGACCCGTATTTATAATCTCGAGTACCACGGATTGGCGAGCAAGAACGCCACACTGGTCGTGACGATGACCTACCGTCGGCCTGACGAAAAGAAATTCTGCATCGTATCGGAGAGCGGCTCAGAACTCTTGCAAGGACGAGTCTTGAAGCGGCTTCTCGAAGCAGAGGTAGAGGCCATGCAGGAGGAACAACGCCGGCAAACGGCGATGGGTCCAAAAAACTACGAATTCCGCCTGGTAACCTATGAGCGGACAGGTGCTCAGGGCTTTTATATCCTCGAAGTTACGCCACGAATCAAGAATAAATTCCTGTTCCGCGGCCAGATTTGGGTGGACGGACAGGACTTCGCGGTGGCGCGCATGGAAGGCGAACCAGCCAAAAACCCCTCGTGGTGGACGAAGCGAAATGCCATCCATGTCACCTATGAGAAGATAGGGGAATTCTGGCTACCGGCGCGAAATGAAACCAGTACGCAAGTGCGCATTGCGGGGAGTTCTTTGCTGACAATCGTCTATCGGGACTACGAGATTCTGAACGCGGACGCCATGCAGGTGACCGCAACTTCGGGAAGCCGGCTCGGCTGCCCTGGAGTCTCGGCGACGTTGTCCCAAGCTCAACGCTAACGCTGTTCTGCTTTTAAGAGCACTCCTGTGGTCCGCAAGAACTCCATTCGGCGATCTTCGTAATGACATGGTTACATGCTCATCGCCGGGTTGGCCCGACCAGATTGCGTCAAGCAGGACGAGGAATCCTGAGGAATCATGGGCGAAATAACAATTCGCCAGAGACACCTGCGCCGAATCAGGCAAGGCAGATTTTGTGATCGCGCTCAACGTCAAGGGTTTTCCGCAGGAGCATCTCAAGTCGAGAGTCGTCCGCCCACGCGACCCCCAATGGCGAATCAGACAAATCCCGCCGGCATCATTTGGCCTTGGTGTGAACCGAGGATTCTGACGCGGGGGAGTGCGCTGTTTCCAAAAGCACGTGTTTTCCTGCGAGGAGTGAATCCTGCCACGGTTTGACACTGGCGCGTTTCGGAACTCAACAAGCTAGTCTGGAGATATTGCTTCACTGGTGTCCGGGGAAAAGTTGGTTCCCGCCGGCAAGCTGTTGTCCATGAAGAGCTTGCAGCAATTGGAGTCGGGAACGATTTGAATTTGATTGGATGGAAAATGACCATTTTTGAGGCCTTTCGTCGGGGAGCGAGAATGAGCCGTGAACCTAGCATTGCGGAGATAGTTTCGATTGCGCGCCTGTCGGTTCGCGTGCGGCTTGGGACGATCCAGACCGGCACCGCCAACGGTCTGCCGTCGGCGCGCCGCACGACATAGGTTGTTTTATCCGAGTTTTAACCGGACCGCAGTGTGAGATTGTCATTCCCTCCTCTCTGTATTAGGAAGCGTTAAATGGCGGACCGCCCGCGGTTCGTCTGATTCGAGATGTCCAAAAGTGGATAGCTACTAGTTTGAACTGGCTGTTAGTCTGCGAGCGATTAGCGGTCTCCAGGTCGACTCGACCATGTTTATCCCGCATTGTCAGCGACGATGAGGAGAAATCCAGCCAAGGAGATTAGAAATGAAAAAGGTTTTGTTCGTTATTTGCATGTTAAGCGTGGGCAGTCTGTGCTGGGCGCAGGCGACGACGCCATCGCTGGGCACGGCGGCAAGCTTCGCAGTCCTAGGTAGCACGAATGTAACCTGTACTGCCCCCGGCGTGATCACCGGAGACGTAGGCGTCTCCCCCGGCGCGTTCACAAATACCACGGGGTGCACGATTGCGGGGACAGTTCACGTGAACGATCTGACTGCCATGACCGCGCAAACTGGCTTCCTCAACGCGTATGCGACGCTCAAGGATAACCTGCTTACGCCGTGTACCCAGACTATCTCGACTGCTGCTTTCACGGGCAATGTGCCGGCGCTTGGACCGCTGCCCCCAGGTGTCTACTGTTTCCCCACGGCGGCCACGTTCACGGACACCACACTGACGCTCGACGGGTCTACGAATCCGAACGGGATATGGATTCTCAAAGTCGCGGCAGCCCTCACGGGCAGCGGGTTCCAGGTGGTCATGGCTAACGGCGGGCAGGCGTGTAACGTGTTTTGGGTGGTCGACGCCGCTGTGACATTGTCGACTTCGACGCTGCCGCCGCTGTTCCAAGGGAACATTCTCGCGGGCGACCC
>Ga0210410_10006342_pt1 | contig 10284 bp, 12 predicted proteins | sample IncBWC4MmetaG_FD_161058 | JGI IMG/M metagenome (GOLD analysis project Ga0210410, IMG submission 161058) | Forest soil microbial communities from Barre Woods Harvard Forest LTER site, Petersham, Massachusetts, United States - Inc-BW-C-4-M | ecosystem: Environmental > Terrestrial > Soil >... | reverse complement strand
CCAACGCGCTGCGGCTTCGTCATGCGAAGCTGTAGATCGATTTTCTTATGAGCCGCAACGTCCTCCTCCAACTCCTCGGCGGCACGAAAAATTCCCACGCTCTTCGCCGCTGGATCAATCTCTGGCCGCCTTTCCTCGGCGCCGGCATTCGCGTGAAACGCATTGCGCCTGACATGAAAGCCGTTGACGTCGAGATGAAGCTGCGCTGGTGGAACGCCAACTACGTCGGCACCCATTTCGGCGGCTCACTCTTTGCCATCACCGACGCGTTCTATATGCTGATGCTGATGGCGAACCTGGGCAGCGACTATCTCGTTTGGGACAAAGCCGCAAGCATTCGCTACCGCAAGCCCGGACGCGGTACCGTCCACGTCGAATTTCGCCTGACCGATGCGCAACTTGACGACATCCGTGAGAAGCTAAAGACGCTGCCGAAATATGAACCCGTGTTTCGCATCGACGTGAAGGACGAGGCAGGAGTCGTGATCGCGGAGGTAGAAAAACTCTTATACGTGCGAAAGCAGGATGCACGACCGAGTTAGCAGAGGAGAGCGCCGAAAGACAGTCCCCATGTACATTCCCGAACATTTCCGCGTGCGCGATCATGCTGACGCCATCGCCTTCATGCAGGCTAATCCGTTCGCCATCCTGGTGTCGACTGCCGAGGGCGCACCTTTTGCGAGCCACGTTCCAGTAAAGATCCGCGAGGCCGGAGAGCAACTGATTATCCGCGGCCACTTCGCCAAGGCCAACCCACATTGGCGCTATCTCGAACAACAATCCCAATGCCTGGCCATCTTTCACGGTCCGCACTCCTATATCTCGCCCAGCCTTTACACCAACCGCGAGAGCGTTCCAACCTGGAATTATGGAGCGGTGCACATCTACGGAAATACGCGGCTCTTCACATCGCCGGATGAGTTGCAAGGCATGCTGCACGAGTTGATGGGCCTCTTCGAGCCCACTTACGCCGAGCAATGGGCCAGCCTCGACGAGGCCTACCGCCAGAAAATGCTCAGCCACATCGTCGGCTTCGAAATCACTGCCACAACGATCGAAGCGAAATTCAAACTGAGCCAGAATCGCACTCGCGAGGAGCAGACCAACGTGATCGCGTCCCTCGCCCAAGCTGGCGACACAACAATCTCGGGCGTGTCGCGCATGATGCGGGACCAGGGACTCGGCGTGAAGAAAGAGTCCGAGTAGGTCTCAGCGCCACTTCTAACCATGACCCAGCCCCGAAAGACATCGGCGAAGTCACTCAGTGGAATGCGGATATTGGTCGGCCGCGCGCGACATCAAGCGGGAGTGCTCTCCGCCGAATTGCGTTCGCTGGGCGCCACCGTGATCGAGATCCCGTTTATCGAGATCCGCAAGCCCAAATCATTCCGCCCGCTAGACTCGGCGCTGCAAAAGATCGGCGACTTCGACTGGCTGATCCTCACCAGCGTCAACGGCGTCGATGCCCTCATGCAGAGAATGACCAAGCTCCATCTCGACCAACGATCTCTGAAGGGCGTGCGCGTGGCCGCCATCGGTCCGGCGACCCAGAAAGCGATTGAACTGGGCGGCATCAAGGTCGACGTTGTGCCCAGGGAATACATCGCCGAGTCAGTGGTCCGCAGCCTGCGCCGCCGCATCCAGGGCAAGCGAGTGTTGCTGGTTCGGGCGCAGGTGGCCCGCGACGTGATTCCCCGCGAACTGCGATTGGCCGGCGCGGAAGTGGATGTGGTCGAAGCTTACGAGACCGTGGTTCCGGCATCTTCGCGTGCTCGCTTGCGCAGTCTCTTGAAGAACGCCCGTCGCCGGCCGCATGTGGTCACCTTCACCAGTTCCTCCACAGTAAGAAATTTTGTCAACTTGCTCGGGCCGCGCAGAACCAAGTTCGAGGACATCCGTTTTGCGTCCATCGGACCCGTCACTTCTTCGACGCTTCGCGAACTCAGGCTGGGCGTGGATATCGAAGCACTGGAGTTCACCGTTCCCGGTCTGGTGAAGGCAATTGTCACTGCCGCGACAACTTTGCCCCGGGATTAGCCGCCTGCACAAAGTTCCTGCACAAAAATTCCTCTCCAAGTCGCAAGATCTTGCAACCGTTGGTTGAAGCGGTGCAATTCCGGCTAATTTGCCTTGACTCCCCCGCCGGCGATAGTAGACTTCGTGATGCTTTTCCCAAAATGGGAATTGTATTTGAGGAAAAAAAGGGGCGTTTTGTTATGAAGAATTGGTTGTCAGTTAGCTGTAAGCTTGTCGCGTACTGTGCGGCAATCGGTTTATTGGCTTGTGCCGCTGCGGCGCAAGATTCGCAGCTCACCGTACGTGACAGTCAGGGGCACGGCGCTCACATGTTCCCCTCGGTGAACGTGGCAGCAGCCGCTCTCCCTCCTGCCACTCCGTTGGTCTACCATGGCGGCCCAGTCATCCAGGCCTCGCTCACCACCTATGCAATCTTCTGGGTTCCGGCCACACTGCAGACAGGCGGAGCCACCAGCATGACCGCGCACTATCAGACTGTGCAAACCAACCTGCTCAAGGATTATCCCGCGCACGGAATTGATAACAACAATACTCAGTACTACCAGCAGACTGCGACCGGCGCGAAACAGTTCATCCAGAACAAGGGTGGCCTTGGCGGCGTATACGTCGACACCAACCCGTATCCCGCTTCCGGATGCTCGGACGCTGCAACCCCGGGTGCCTGCATCACGGACACGCAACTTCAGACAGAACTTGTGAGGGTGATGGGCGTGAACGGCTGGATCGGCGGATTGAACAAGATGTTCCTGGTCTTCACCTCAAGCAGCGAGGGTTCCTGCCTCGATAGTTCGCACTGCTCCTATACTTACTATTGCGCCTACCACAGCTACATCGCTGGAGCGGCTCCGATCATTTACGGCAATGAGCCCTTCGGAGACCCGGGCTCTTGCCAGACCGGCGGCACTCCTTCGCCCAATGCCGACCCCGCGGCCGATACCGCATCGACCGCAGCCAGTCATGAAATCACCGAGGCAGTCACCGACCCGGAACTGAACGCCTGGTATACGGCGGGCGGCAGCGAGATCGGCGATCTGTGCGCGTACAACTACGGCGCCAACACTTTTGACGGGGCGTTGGCCAACCAGTGGTGGAACGGACACTTTTACGAACTGCAAACCGAATACTCGAACCACGTTCTCGGTTGCGTCAGAGTCGGGCCCTGAGCGAAGCGGAGTTCTAGAAATGCGGATGGCGGCCTGAACATCGGCCGCCATTTATGTTTTCCGGCAAGCGGGCTACAGACTACTCCGTTACCGTGCAACTGCAATCCGCGGGCACCACGTGCGCCAGCAGAAAGTCGGCGACGCGCTTGTAGGCATCAATCTGATTCTCGACACGCGCGAAGCCGTGGCCTTCATTCTCGTAAATCTTGGAGTCAACAGTCCCGCCGCGTTTCTTGATAGCGTCAACAACTTGCTGCGTTTCTGATTTCGGGCAGCGCGGATCGTGTCCTCCGGCCAGCAGCAGCAGAGGCGCCTTGATCTGATCGATGAAGTTAATGGGCGAACGATCTTCGTATAGCGCTTTATTCTTCACCACATCGCCCATCGTCGCTAGATCCGACTGCTGCAGCACCGGATCTTCATTTTCAATTTCGGTGAACCAGTTCACGAACGGCACGATGGGAACGCCCGCGGCCCACACGTCCGGAGCCTTCGTCACCGCCATCATGCTGAGATAGCCTCCGTAACTTCCGCCCATGACCGCGATCTTCTTGGGATCGAGATGTCCGGTCTGCTTGATCCAGTCGACGCCCGCGAGCACGTCCTGCAAATCGCCGCCGCCCATGTCGAACAGATTGGCCTGCTGAAATTCTTTGCCGTATCCAGTTGAGCCACGATAGTTCGGTGCCAGCACCATGTAGCCTTGATTGGCTGCGTACTGCACGAAGCGGTTGAACGAATTCATGGTCTGCGACGTGGGGCCGCCGTGGATATAGACGATAGCGGCATTCTGCCCGTTGCGTGCCATGTTGAAGGGGACGTAAAGGAACGCAGAAATAGTCCATTTGCCGTCGCGGCTTGGATAGTGCACCAGATAGGGCTCGACCATATCTTCCGAGCGCACGCCCGCAATCAGCGAGTGTGTGATCTGCTGCGACCTGCCGGTTGCCAGATGATAGACCCAGAGGTCGGCGGGAGCGGTCGGGCCGTTGTGCATATAGAGCAGACGCGATCCGTCGGAAGAGAAAGCTGAGTGGCCGCCGACCGGTTCGTTCACGCCCTTGGGAATGGCCAGTGCCGTTGACTTACCGGTGGCGACGTCCTGAAGAAAGATATCTTCGTTGCCGTCGACGTTGGCGCTGAAGGTGACGTGCTTGCCGTCGGGAGAAAATTCGTGGCCGCGAATTTCCCATTTGTCGTGGGTAAGCCACTTGATCGCTCCGGGCTTGAATCCACCTGCCTTCGTATTTACTTCGAGAAGTCCAATGTTCTCGTAGCCGTTGGCGGCATTCGACGTGATCAGGATCTGCTGGCCATCGGGAACTGAACGAGCGGAAATGTCATTGGCCGAGTAGCGTTGCTCGCCGTCATGTGGCGTCAGTAGCGTGCTTCTTCCCGTCGCGATCTCTGCAATGAAGATATTCGAATCCGTGCCCTTGGCTTGCTCCTGCGTGTAGACGATATACTTCCCATCCTTCGACCAGATCGGCCCGGAGTTTCCTTGATCCTGAGGCGTATTCGAAGTGATGTGCTTCACCTCGCGCATCACCATGTCGTAGACATCAATCTCGTAAGCCGCAGAAGTCTTCGGCTTCACTTCATACGCCAGATAGCGACCGTCCGGCGACCACGTTGGATTCAGTTCCGCGATCTCGCGCGTCTGCGTGAGGTTCACCACTTTCCCCGTCTTAGGCGAGACCAGAAAAATATCCCACTGCTCGTCGCCGTCGTAGTCGGACTGATACGCGATCCACTTGCCATCCGGCGACCAGGCTGGCGCAGTCTGCCGCTGGTCGCTCACAGTTAATTGGACGGGCCATCCGCCTTCCGCCGGAACAAGCCACAGATTGTTCCGCCCGCTCATGTTCGAGATGAACGCAATGCTCTTGCCGTCCGGCGACCACGTCGGTCGCCCCACTTGCCGGGTCATGTAAAGCTTCTCAATGGTCAGGCTGCGCGGTTCGATCTGCGCGTTGGGCTTGGACGCAATCTTCTTCGGATCAGTCACAGCCTGCGGCGCAGGCAAAGTCTGGGCAGCGGCTTCGGTAACCAGGGTACTCATGAGTAAGACGATAGCAAAGAGTGGCAGGATGCGCATGAACGGCGACCACCTACATGGAAATGGGTAATACGGTAACCGTGAGGATGAGAGCCGTAGGTCAGGCTCGCCAGCCTTCGAATTTTTGTCTAATTCACGCGACCGGGCGGAATCGATGGAGCCTGGCCGAGAACCGAACCAATAAGCAGAGGCGCAGAAGCGCCGACGTTAACAGCCAGAATCGGTTGGACTGAAATCCCGGATCGCAAATAGATCACTACCAGGCCTCCGCCGGCTGCCATCATGAGCATCGTTGTTGCCCAGTAAAACCAACTCTTGAGCCAGCGCGGCAAATCTTCTGGCGCTTGCTGCCGAAGACGAAATAGGCCCAGTACTTCGGACAGGAGTCCACCTAACAAGCCGTAGAGAAAACCTTCAATTAGCCCCATCGGAGTGGTCCTCTAGGGTTAACGCGCAGATTTTGTGATGAACGATCGGAATTGAGAAACGATCTCTTGTGGGCCCGGAGTCCGCGAAGCAAGGGTGAAAAGTTCGCTGCCGTCCTCGTCCCTGACCAAAGAACGCCGGACAAGGTCAGGATATTTATGGAGAATCTCATTTACGTCAGCTTCTGACAAGTCAGTCGCCTTAGATATTCCATGAACAGTCCTGAAGTCCCACTGGGGATCACTGAGTGCATCAAACACTTTGCGTTCCGCGGGATCACTAATCAATGTTTGCCACAATGCTGCCATAGCTAGCTCCCTAAATTCAATTCTACCACTACACCTTCGCGTCCTTGTGCATGTCCACCGTGCTCCAGGTCTTGTCGCCCGCATGGCACAGATTTTCCAGCGGGCAATCGACGCACTTGGGTTTACGCGCAGGGCAAAGGCTGCGGCCATGCCAGATGATCTGGTGGGAAAACAGAATCCATTTTTCGCGGGGAATCACTTTCATCAGATCCTGTTCGATCTTCTGCGGATCGTTCTGAGTCGTTAGCTCTAGCCGTCGCGAAATGCGGTGCACGTGCGTATCAACGACCACACCTTCCGCCTTCTTGAACCACGAGCCGAGTACAACATTGGCGGTCTTGCGGGCGACGCCGGGCAGAGTCAACAGCTTTTCCATATCGTCTGGAACTTGGCCGCCGAATTCGGCCACAACTTTCTTTGCAGCACCGACGACCGATTTCGATTTGTTGCGGAAGAAGCCGGTCGACCGCACATCGGGTTCCAGTTGTTCCGGCGTAAGCGCGGCAAAAGCTTCCACCGTTGGATATTTTCGAAAAAGTTCCGGCGTCACGCGATTCACGTTCACATCGGTGGATTGAGCCGAGAGAATAGTCGCAACCAATAATTCCCATGCGCTCGAATGGGTTAGGGCGCAGGTGACCGAGGGATAGAGCTGATCAAGGCGGCGCAAAATTTCTGTGACGCGGTCGGGGGCGAGAGGGTCGTAGCCTTTGAGTCTCCCGGCAGCTGATCTGGTTTTCTGGCGCCCCTCCGGTGCTGGACGGGCGGGGGCGCCCGTCCCCACACGAGCATTCTTGCCGCCGGAAGCTTGCCCGAGGCGGACTTTATCTTGCTTGCCGGTACGGGCCGGCTGGCGCGGCACTATACCACGAGGCATCTGCGTCTCCTTGGGGCCACATCTTAGCAGAGGCATTTAGCGCGACGAAGGGCAACGCTCGTCCTGTCCATCGGTAACCTCGCCGGCAATTGACGCGTCCCTTGGGCCCCGGTAGTCTGGAATCAACTCCAGCTAGAGTCAGGAAAACTCCATGGCAGTCAGTTCCATTCAACTCGGGCAGGTGTGGCGCAGCGATGCCGACGGCCAGGACTACCTGGTCACCAAGGTGTACAGCGAAGTTTTTACGCAGTTCGCCATGCTGCGCCCGGCCGGGATTACAGCTCCCGACGCTCCTACCGTCCGGATCAAAGTCGTCAAGACTCCTCAGGGCGCGACGCTCCCCGGCTACGCATTTACGCAGGAAAGCTCGTTCTAGTCCGCCGCTCCGGCCGTCGGTTTCGGATACACTGACAACTAGCCCACTGTCCCCTGGCAACTGCTTTTCCCCACGACCCAACAATGACCGAAAAAATACTCGCAATCTTATTCGTCTTCATCAGCAAGATCATCGCTGTCACAGGCTATGCCGGCATCACCTTGCTCATGGCGATTGAATCCGCGTGCATCCCCCTGCCTTCGGAATTGATTATGCCGTTTGCCGGATATCTCGTATTCCAGGGCACGTTCAAACTACTGCTGGTGGCGACGGCGGGCGCGATCGGCTGCAACCTGGGTTCGCTGGTTGCCTATGAGGTCGGGCACTACGGCGGCCGTCCGCTGGTCGAGCGCTACGGCCGCTGGATTCTCATGGGGCGTCGAGAACTCGACTGGGCCGACCGCTTCTTCGCCCGCTGGGGATATCTGGCCGTCTTCGTAGGTCGCCTGCTGCCCGTGATCCGTACCTTCATCGCGTTGCCCGCCGGAGTCGCGCGCATGCCCCGCGGACGTTTCCACATTTACACCTTCCTGGGATCGTGGCCGTGGTGCGTGGGCCTGGCATATCTGGGGATGAAGCTGGGCGAGAACTGGCGCGACCTGGGAAAATATTTTCACAAGTTCGACGCCGTGATCGGCGTGATCCTGGTGGTTGGCGCAGCGTGGTTCGTGTGGAGTCACTGGCACAACCGGATCAGTACTCAGAGCTCACTGGCCGCTAGGCGGTAACGTTCCACCGTCGGACGATTTGGCCAGCTGCGAGGCTACGATCTGCCACCTTCCATCCCTCTTCACCACGACATCCATGTAAACGTAGCGGACAGGGGAACGCTGTCCACCCAGTTCGACGGTATCCACTTCAGAGCCGTGAACGATCGCCACATCGTCGCGGAGCATCCGGATTCGGCGGCCGGTCGAGACCATGGCGACGTAGCGAATTGCGCCCGAGATAAGCTTGCTGATCAGATCCTGCTTGTTTGAGGTCTGGCCCGATTCGTCGTACTGCACATAGTCGTCGGCGTAGATGCGGGAGAGTTCAACGGCATCGGCTGCGACCAGGGCGCGGTCGCCATCTTCGAAGAGCTTCAGGATTTGCTGTTCGTCGCTCAAGGCTCACCCACAACGACTGGATGCGACAGGGATTCCTCCACTGCGCCCAGCGTCACAGGCTTGATGCTAACCTGCGCTTCGTGTACAAGCAAAGCACTGGTCCGAGGAGGATGATCCACATGAGCCTGCTGCGCATTCTTTCCACCCTGTTGCTCGCTGTCCTGTTCACGGTCCCGGTTACGCCCGTGGTTTCACACGCCCAGTCGGCAGCTGCCGCCGACAAGCCGTTCGTCGTCGAGTACTACTACAAGACCAAGTGGGGACACGCCGAGGAATTCCTCAAGCTTTTCAAGAAGAACCACTATCCCGTATTGAAAAAAGAATCTGAGATGGGCCGCATCACCAAAGTCTGGATGGACCAGCCGCGTTATCACACCACCGAAGACGGTCGCTGGGATTTCCGTGTGACCATCGTATTCAAGAACGCGACAGTCGCCAACGAGCCCTTCGACGAGGCCGCGCTGCAGAAGCAGATGTATCCTGACCAGGACACATTCCAGCGCGAAGAGCAGCGCCGGTTCGAGATTCTGGACGCCCACTGGGATTTGCCGCTGAAGGCGGTGGACCTCGATTTGAGGCCTTAAGAAACCCATAACCACAGGGACACAAGGCAAAGCCATCGGGTTCCCTGTGTTCCCCAGTGTCCCCTGTGGTTTAGCTTTCTTCCATCCGCAACTCGATGCGCAAATCGTGCAAACGATGTTAAACGTTGGTAACAATGGCGACGGAAATTCTCTATCGCCGTCATCAAAATTTGGAATTAGACATAATCTCTACAAGATCGATAATGTACTGCATGGACCCCTTTATTTCTGTTGAGGACTCACATGTAGATGTACTCCACGAAATCAGCGCACGCCTGGGTACGGCGAACGGATTTCATGATGTGCTCAACCGCGTCGTCGAATTTTCTACCGCGCTGGTGAAGTGCGATTCCTGTCTGATCTATGTGCTCGAAAACGATGAACTTGTTCTGCGGGCTTCGAAAAATCCCCACCCTGAAATTGTCGACGGCTTAAGACTACGGGTAGGGCAGGGCATTACCGGATGGGTCGCCGAACACCGCGAACCCGTATCCATTCCAGAGAAAGCCGCACAGGATCCGCGCTTCCAGTTCTTCCATGAACTCCCCGAGGACAGCTACGAAGCTTTCCTGTCCGTTCCCGTGATGTGCCGCGGACGAGTGGTCGGCGTCATCAACCTGCAGCACCGCCAGCACCACGTTTACCGGAGGCGTGAAATTCGCATGATATCCACCGTCGGATTTCTGGTAGGGGCGGAAATTGAACTGGCAAGGCTGGAAGAAGCCAACTTGACGCTCGCCGAACAATTGCAGACGCGAAAAATCGTGGAGCGCGCCAAGGGCATCCTCCAGCGCGATCTGGGACTGAACGAAGAGCAAGCCTACCTGGCCCTGCAACGCCAGAGCCGCCAGAAGCGAAAGCCCATGAAAGAAATTGCCGAAGCCATCGTCCTGAGCGACGAAGTCCGCGGCAATTCGCAGATTCAGCCCACCTGACCGTGGAATGAACAGTGTCGGGCGGACAGTCCTGTCCTCCGTCTTTGATTTTTCTCTCTACCCGGTCAAATCACGGCGCAAAAAGAGGGCGGATATCTGTTTTGATATCCGCCCCCCAGTTTTTCTGCAACTTACTGCGCCGATGCCATCGTCGTGGTTCCGACCTTGGCCATCTGTTTCTCCGCCACCTTTGACGGTACGGCGAACTTCAGCGCCACGCCGAACTCCGGCAACTGCATCGCGCGAACGTAGCTGCCCTCTGCTGTGCTTTCCAGAACGAGCCGGTTGAGATTGGATGAAGCCTTGATCTCATCCGTATCGTGCACCAGGAGAAAAAAACCGGTGCGCGCGCCGCTGAGTTTGGTCAGCACGAGCATGCTCGAAGGCCCGTCGGAGTTGAGCGAAAAACG
>Ga0210410_10006341_pt1 | contig 10284 bp, 4 predicted proteins | sample IncBWC4MmetaG_FD_161058 | JGI IMG/M metagenome (GOLD analysis project Ga0210410, IMG submission 161058) | Forest soil microbial communities from Barre Woods Harvard Forest LTER site, Petersham, Massachusetts, United States - Inc-BW-C-4-M | ecosystem: Environmental > Terrestrial > Soil >... | reverse complement strand
AGGAAGTTAACCTCAGAAGTCCGTGGGGAGATTGAGGACTACGTTGCGGGTAAGGTTGTGGAAGGTGGGCTATCGAAGGCTGCTAGTGCGGCAATGAAGGAAGCTGCTGGCGTTGCGGTATCCATTCCTAATTTCGCTGCTATGGGGGCTGGCGCGACATATGGCGAGCTTTCAGGGCGTGAGGGGGTATCGGACAAGGCTGCGCTCGAAGCGGCAGCGATAGCGGGCGCTGGGAGTTCAATTGGGGCTATCATACCGGCTCGCATCCTCCATACGCTTTTCGGTGAGGAAGTGGGGGCAGAAGTCGGAAGGAGCTACATTGACCGGTTCGCCAAGCAAGTGCCAAAGGAAGTCTTGGCGACGGGCGGCGGCATGGGGGCGATGGAGTTCTTCAACATCCTCGCGGAGAAGCACGCTGACCCGAAGAAGAAGGATGAGCCGTTCACGAAGGAAGATCTCAGCCGGATCCTGAACGCTTCGGTGGTCGGTGGTGGTCTTGGTGCTGGTCTTGGAGCAGCGGGCGCTCTGAGGGGGCCTGCTGAGCCTACGCCTAAACCGGATGAAACGACTCAGCCACCACCACCACCGTGGCAACCGGTTCAGCCAGGGTCAGTCGGCCCGGAAACGCCTCCCCCGGCCGGGTCCGAGGTTGCCGCGAACTATCCGGTTCCGCCCGAAGCTATGGACGGTCTTCGTCAAATGGCTCAGCGCGAAATATCAGGCCAGACAAAGCCCGAGGACGTCGAAGCCTTTCTGTCATCAAACCCAGGGTACAGGCTGACCTACAACCAAATCAAAGCGGAGGTTCAAAATGCCAAAGGAAAAGAGCAAGCGCCAGGTGGGATACCTCCTGTCGTCGGGGAGCCCACTGTCGGACCAACAGAAGGCCAAGCTGAAGCGGGAGCTGCACAGCGGGGCGGTGCGGGTGAAGAAGGGCAAGTCAGCCAAGCAGCGAGCCCGCCAGAAAGCAGCGTAAGCGTTCCGCTCCTGATGACCAGGGAGATGGAGCAAGCCTTGGCCGATCTTGGTTACTCCAAGGAGCAGCGAGACGCTCTCAGACCCGAAGATGCTCAAGCGTTAATTTCAGCGCAGACACGCGCTCCAACAAAGGAGGTGACACCACCACATGCCGAAGAAACCAAAGCCCAAGAAAAAGGGGATGAAGGGCGGGTACTAACACCCAAGCCTGAGACGCCGGCCGATGAAACAAGCAAGCTTGCAAACAAACAAGCAAGCAAACCGGCCGGTGATCTCTCCGATACTTCCTGGGTTGAGACTGTGCCTGAGTCTTACCTTTCTTGGGTTGAACCTGTTGCCGGGAAGGAGGAAGCTAAGTTCTTCGAGAAGGGCGGGTTGAAGAAGCGGGGTAACAATGAGACAACGAACACCAAAGGTGTCTTCCAAAAGCCTGATGGCACGTTTGTCGTTGCGACCATCAAGAAGACCAAAGGCATCAACCGCGTCGAACAAGGCCCCGAAGGTTCAGGAATCGAAGCCAAACGTTACTCCGAGTTGATCGACGAAGGCTGGAAACCAATCGGTTACAGCAGGGGCGAGTTCTCCAAGAGGTTCTATCGGGAGTATACACCCGAACAATGGGTGGAAGTTCGCAAAGGGCTGGAAGCTAAACGGGATGCGGCACGGTCTGCGGTCGGGCCGGAGCCACCGACGATGACCAAAGGTGAGGCAGATTTAGAGGGAGTTAGGCCAGAGACTAAATTTACATCAGAACCTAAATCTGTCAGTGAGGCTGCTGACCTTATCCATGACTTGGTTGTTGAGAAGTCAGGAGGTCTTCCCAAGGCAGGGAAAGCCAGAGACATGCTCGAAGAGGCTCTAGTTTCTGACAGAGCTTTGAGTGAGAAAGGGAAGCTCGCTGCTGTTTTGAGTCGAGACCCAGACACCTTTTTTGAGACCCTGGATCGAATTGCTAATGTCTATGAAAACGCAGTTGCAACGGGAGAAACAGACTCAGGAAGACTTCGAGAGCGAATTGCCGGAGCGTTGGAAGGAGGAGATCAAAAAACGCCCGCACCGCAAGGAAGTGCTCCTCCAGCTGTATCACCGGACATTCGGCAAAGCAGGCCAGAAACACCGTCGCGCCAGCCTGGGAACGCAGAGCTGAGCAAGGTCGGGACGCACGTCTTACAGCGCCTCTCACGGGCGGGCATCCCTATCCAGGTGATGCAGGCCAGGTTCGGTGAGGTGCTGCGCGGGTTCACGCAGGCTATGGGGTCCTACGACCGCGGCACCCGGGCGATAAACTGGGCGCTCTCAGACCTATCGGCACCCACTACCCAAGACATCCGAATCCTCTTCGAGGAAGTTGGGCACGCGCTGTTCGATCGGGAATCTCCCGAGGCCCGAGACGCAATCCTAAAGGCCATCTCCAAACTCAACGAGCGTTCACCGGGAGAGTTTGAGCAGGTGCAACGGGATATTGCGCATGCGTATTCCGAAGGTATCCGTCCGGAAGTGAAGCAGGAAGAGCTGCTGATGGGGTGGCTCACTCGGAAGTTGCAAGCGGAAGGGTTTGATCCTACGGCTTCCCGAGGAATAGCCCAAGCTGTGTTCCGGATGCTCAAGGATCTGTACTTGCGGGCGACCATGTGGCTGCAACAGACCATGCTGGGGCCGGAGTACAACAACCCGGACCTCGCCTTGAGGTACTTCCAGAACCGGTTGGAGGGGTTCCTTGCGGGTAACCAGGAGATGACGTCGTGGATCGATCGATTAGGAGGCGGCACCCCGTCTTATGACCGGCAGGTGGCGATGCACCAACCGATTGCTGGACCAGCGGAAGATGCGCAGATTTACAACACCGTCACGGAGCGGATAGATACTGAGCTGTTGGTGCAGACCGGGACTGCCTCCGCGCTGCTGAACGTGTCGGAGGACATGCGATACTCCATCCCGGCGCCGGATGCACCGGCTGAGCCGTTCGAACCCAAGGAACGGAAGTTCAATCTCGAGGTCTCTGTTACTAACAAACTGGCTGAGATCCATCAGAAGTGGATTGAAGATGCCAGAGCGAAGCATCCTGAGCTGACCGAAAAGGATCTCAAGAAGTGGTTCGGGCTGCAGGACACGGATGCAACACGGGTAGCTCTGGCTGAGAAGGCTAGTTTGGCTGGTGCCGACAAGTTTAACGGCGCTCAGAAGATTGAGGATTGGTCAAACCCGATCAACAAGAACGAGGCAGATGTCCGGGCGCAAGCCGCGCTCGAGCATGAGGCATCGAAGATCGGGGATGCGGTAGCCAAGGACAAAGACGCACTGCCGCGGCTCACGGTCAAGGTGGACCAAATGGCCGACGAAGGTGGAGCGTTGATCAAGAACTTCCTGGATTCGGATATCAACAAGGAGATGCTCAACCGAGATCTCCGGACATTCTCCGCTGAACAGATACGCCGGTTGAATCGGGCGTCCTATGACCTGGGCGGGATCGAGCAGCAGATGGCCGATATCGAAGGGCTCAGTCAACACGGGCTCCTGGATGAGAAGTCGGTCAATGCGATCGGGAAGTTTCTGCTGAGTGATCAGCTCAACGGGAACAAGCTGTATGACGTCCTGGACTTCATGGCCAACGACCATGGCATCAACTTCCAGGATCGGGCTTCTATCATTCGTTCCTACATCCGGGATCGTGTGCAAGGGGTGCCAGGAGTCTCAGAAGGAGATCCAACGCTGCACCTTTACAACGAGCTAGCCCAGGACACGCCCGAGGCGAAGGCGCTCCTGTCAACGGTGATCTACTACGGCAAGCGCAACCAGAAGTTCATGGCTGCTCTTGAGATGCGCCGGATGTCCAAGGGTGAAGAGCGGATGCAGCTGACTGATGAGATCAAGAATCTGTGGAAGGAAACGACGCAGGCAATCCGTTCTGGGATCACGCAGGTAGGCCAGGCAGCGACAATGCAAGATCGGGCCAAGGTAGCCTTCCGCCAGCACTTGAGAGATTACGTTCGGATGAAGGATGCCAAGGAGCACGGGGAGCGGCGCATTGCTTTGGGTGAAGGCGCAGTGCCTTGGTATCGGAAGGCGATGGACGAGATTGCTGCTCGCATCGGTGACCGTGTCCCGTTCGAGTTCAAGGACGGCGCCACTGTGGATGTCCCAAAGTCGATGGACCGGGCCTCAGGGTTCGATCAGCACACGATTAACCTGAGCACAACGCAAGGCGGCATTACTCCGGCCGATCAGTTGAAGCAGTGGGCCGAGAAACAAAGCCAGTGGTTAGCGCTTCGTGAGTTGGACGCCGCGAACGGTGATCAAACTGCCCGCGGGATGGAGTATCAAAGGATAAAGAAGCAGCGGGATCAGATCATCCGGAACACGTTCTACAATCACGTCGAACGGAACACGGACCACTTCAACACGGAGCTGGTCGTTTCACCTGTTGCCAAGCAGATCGATGCGCTTGGGTTGCCGTTCGCTTCGCGGGTTGCAACCAAGATCCGGCAGTATGTCGGGTTCAATGTCGCGATGGTGAAGCAGGCAACGAACGCCTTTGGATGGAAGAATTCGCGGCTGATGAACCAGACGATGGCCGTAATGACCCGCGGCGGAAGGAAGATCAGGCAGCAATGGTTTGAGGATAACGTGCTGGATAAAGCGCAGCACTTCATGGATGAACTTAAGCCTGAGGAATGGCTGACCGCTGAGCAGAACTCAGACCTTGGCTATCAGAAGCTGCAGCGATTCCTGATGCAGGACCCGGTGATCAAGCCGCTCATTCAAGACCGGATCGGGGACTTCATGGGGGCGTTGCGCAATCAGATCTATGCTGCGCACGAGTCAGCGCAGTTCTTTATCGCGAAGCTTGAGAGGGCTGGCATGGGTGTCACAGACCCGTTGCTTAAGGAACGCGAGCGCAAGCACATCGAGACTGGCATCGAGACGACACCACGCAAGATCAACGGCACGTTCAAGAATGTGGTCAATGCGCTGCGCAATGCCTTCTGGCTCGGGAATGGTGAGGATGACAAAGGTGCTTACGGGGATTTCGCGAAGGTAGCTGAGCTGATGAACGGCGGAAAAGAAGCTGAGGCGCAAGCGTTAATCGCGAAGTATACCGGGCACAAGGTCTACGGGGATACGGTTTCCAAAGATTTCCTTTATGCTTTCTTCCACGTGCCACGCGAGTCGATCTTCAAACAGCCAGTCATGGGTGATGGCGTTACCCGCCTGGACGCTGAGACTGCCATCATGGCCAAGGCGTACGACGATGCCAACGGGAACCTGCTCCAGGCATTGAAGTTGTCCTACGAGTATCACGGCGGGACCGGTGACATTGGACAATACGTGCAAGAGAACTTGTTGAGGCTCGCGAAGGAAGCGGGGCACATGGACGCGGTGATGCGCCAGGTTGAGCCGAAGGGTGACCAGCGTTTAATCTCGATCAAAGGGATGATCCCGAACCCGTTCATGGACGCACGCAAGCTCGGGCATTGGCCCGTCGATTATTTCACGCACCATCGCTTTGACCGGAACGACATTGCCCGCGTCTCGCAAGGGGTGTCCGCTGTTTTGGCTTTCGGCCGTAACTCGCAAGAGTTTGCGGATGATCACGCTGGACTCAAGACCGATGTCTCGTCTCTCCATGGCAAACTTCGTTCAGTCCTGATTGCCGCGGATAAAGCGACACCATCCGGCAAGACGAGTGAGATCAACGCGCATGCAGCTAAGGCCTTATCTTCTGATCCGGACCCACGTCTTGCGCAATTCAAGACCGGCCAGGAACGGCTCAAATTCCTTCGCAGAATCGATGGCAGAGCTGCGTTGATTGATTCATCACGGGATCAGATCGTCACGTATTTCCAGAAGAACCATGACCCGGTAGCGGGCCTGCGATGGGGTGTTTGGGCTGCGCAATCGATCGGCCGGCAACTCGTGAACAACCCAGCCTCTGCCCTGGGCCGATTGATTGCCATCTTCGATATCCCCGCGCAATGGGGTGCCTCACGTATCACCTTTGGCCTTGTCGGAAAGACGCTTTACTACACGGGCAAGGATCTCGCAGGGTCATTGCTCCAGGCGATCGGCGCCCAAGGCCCAAGGCTCAGCGTTTATGAGCGCTTGTACAACGATCTTGGTTACGCCGCTACTGATACTGAACGCCGGTTCGGAGACATCTTCGCTACGATGACAGGTGAATCCAACCGGAACGCGCTTGGGTTCAATCCGCTTCGGGCTGTGCGGTTGTTCGGTGAGATCCAAAGTGCGCCCTTACGCCTGGGTGGATTGCGCCGCGGCTACACCCCGTTCCAGCCTGGCGCCCTTTACACAGGTGCTTTCAACTCGGTCAACCGCGCTTTCACTGTGGCGCACTGGGAGAAAGCCCATGACCTGATCGGCCGCGGCATCAAGTTCAAGCTGGCTAACCCAGGAAAAGGTGAGATCAACGCCGAAGACCTCGGGATCACCGGCCTTGGTGACAAGGAATTCTTCAAGCGCTGGAAGCGGGACATCACTAATCACGGGTTGATCTTCGAAGACATAGTCAAGTCTGCCATCGATCGGAAAGCGACCGTGGACAATACCGCGCTCACGCCAGATGCTTTAGCCCAGCTTTACTCGATCGGCCTGCACGAGGTGCAGTTGGAATCCTCGATTGCTACCACACCTATCAAGGCACTCACCTCTCCGGTTTGGAGGTTCATCACGCCATTGGTTGGCTGGCACTTCCGAAGGACCCTGCAAGTTGCTGAGCTCCGGATGAACGAACATCAGAAGACCACGCTCAATGCCGTTGGTCTCGGTGCCTTGGGTCTTGCGGCCACTGGTCTAGGGGGAATCGGCCTCTCCTTGGTTATCGACAAGTTCCAGGAAGAAGCCCTCGGGAAGAAGCGCAACCTGGCTAACGTCGCTTTCCCGCCAACCACGCTCAACGATTGGATCGGCATCAATGAACGGTTAGCCCGCGCTGGCACACTCGGTTTCTGGGGTGAGTTCGCCAATACCGCGGTCAACGTTGGCACCGGTCAAGGCGATAACCGTGCCCTGGCTGCAGACGAACGGATCGTAGCGCTGCAATCGTTCCAGGCCATCATGCGCTCCGTGTCAGCGTTGGTGCACCAGAACTGGGACCCGGACTATTCCCACGTCGTGCGCCCATTCATTTACGCGGTCGGCGGCAATGGCCTGCTCCAATACCAGGACATCGCCAACAAGATGTTCGACCTGGACAACGTTGAATCCAGAGTTGTGAAACGAATTAACGCCGAGAATTACCTCCGCGTCACCGGCCGAGACCTCGGCATGAGCATCAGAACTGGCACAGGCGCCTTCAACACGCCCACCCCGATTACCCCGTGGATCGCCCGGATGGAATATGCCGCCTACGCCAACGACCCTGACTTATTCCGTGAAGCTTACAGGAGTGCCATCGAGAAGGCTAAAGAAGGCGGGAAGTCAGACCCGGTGGATTACGTGAAGAAAGCTTTCGAGACCCGGCACCCAATCCGCACTGTGTTCGCTACCACGCCGTCCGAGCGCGAATATCAGCAAGTGCTAGCCAACATGGACGAACGCGGACAGACTGATGTCACCGAAGCTGTGCGCCTGTTCAATCACTACGGGCAAGCAATTGGCCTCACACCGTTCAACGGAAGTGCCAAGAAAGACCGGCCTCTCTCTGCGGACACAATCGCCAGGGCACGGGAACGGGCCTTAATGGGGGCGTTCTAAAACTTTCCTTTGTCCAGCCAGTTCTGGAGATGTCCGATGTCCGCTTTTTGGATCGGATTCAGCAGTGGTTCTTTTACATCACTCATAATTCGGTTCCTTTTGGTTATCGCTCTTCGCTTTTAGTTCTGGATGTTCTTGGCCGCCTGCTTAGCAAGGTACTCGGCGTACATCTCAGGCTGCGCTTCTGGCTTGAACTTCTGGTAGCAGTCTTCGCACACGAGCTTACGACCAGCTTCTGGAGTTGTCCCGAAATAGCGCAGGTATTCCAGGTCCGCCTCGACATCGTCCCAGACCTCCTCAAAGACACCACCGCAGATCGCGCATTGGTATTCGTTAGGTTTCATAGGTTCGTTCACGTTAGGTTATCGCTCTTCGCTTCGCGAAGCTTCTTCCGTGCTCTGCACATCAGAAGGGGAGGGAAGGAGGGAGAAGACCAGGATCGGATTCTTCCAGGACACCTTAGCATTAGCCAAGGCTCGGCTGGTTATTCGCGGCTCCCCCAGAGTGAACTGGGAGAGCGCAAGAACCAAAGCATTGAGCCTGAGTATTTCGTATGGTACCCTGCTAGAGACATGCGGACCTCCAGGCGCTCTGCCTAGTCCTGACTTAGCCAAGTAGTCTCATCTCTCGGGGGCTTCTGAGTCGTTAATGATCCGCCTCGCCCCGTCCTTACCAGGACCCCGATGGTCCAGTTGCCCTGCGTGGGGATGCCTCGTGCAGGGTTGGATTTTCTCCCTCGTCCGCTAGGCGTCTCGGAATCGTTATCCGGAGGCCCGGACCATCTGCGGTTATCAGGGGCAGCTTAGCCTGAGAAACTGCCGCTAGAAGTACCAAACGAAACCCCTTCTTCCGGTTAAGAAAGAAGGGGATAAGCAAACCGTAACTGTCGGTCTCGGCCCTGTTGGCACTTCGTGATGAGATTCGACGGACGCAGACCAGTTGAGGGAAGAAAAGCGTCGTCGGCACGATGTGCCAGCGAAATTATCTTGAAGCAACTGATCATTTTTGTCAACTCTACCGAATCTCACTTCGGCGTTTCTGATCCGCACTCTTGCACAGGCCAGCGACCGAGTCAAGGAGATTGTTCTCGCTTTAACTCGCCTAAAGATCCATGGTACAAGAAATCTTCATCTAATGCGCGGCGCTGAGATCCTCAAAGAGCCGAAACAGACTGGCCTATCATGGGTTGAAGGCAACCCGGAAGGGGTCTACTACGGCCCACCCGGGTACGCCGTGATCGACCAGGACTCGGGCACGTGGTACCGCAAAACGACCCCGATCGAGCTTAACACTGGCTGGGAGGAGTTCAGCACAGGCAGCATCCCAGCGACGAACATCGTCCGCGGCATCATCATCACCAGCGGGTTGCCAGTTGTACCGCCACCGATACCCACTGTGTCATGGCTCGCTTACGATCCGGTAGACGACATCATGTTTTTGTGGCGGAGTGACATTCAAATCTGGGAATGAGAAAGGAATTTCTATGGCTGTGACTTGCACAGTGTCAGGCGTTTGGAACAACGTCCTTCAAACGACCGTCGTGCCGAGCGTCAACGAGTTCCAGACCGAGAGCCTCGCGATCTTCGCACAAATAATCAATAATCTCACGGGCTCTTCGTTGCCGATTCCCACGGCGATTCCTTCGGACAACGAGTACCGGGCTGGTGCCCTGGCTGCTCTCTGTGCGATTGCGCAGAATCTCTCGGGAGGTGTCGGATTGCCTTACCTCCACGGCAACGGCTCGCCTCAAGGGATCCAAGCTGGTTCGCCTGGCCAGCGTTACCACGACGACCTGAACGGCGGCTTTTACACGAACACGGACGGCACGGTGAACGGCTGGGAAGTGGGTTAATCCTATGAAGAACTTTGTTGTCATCATCTGCGCTGCGCTTGCGGCAGTGCTCATCGGCTGCCAGTCCAGTCCAACGCCGAAACCGGTCACTCAACCGCCAGCGAATCCGCCACGGCTACTGAGCATTGATCCTTCCGTGCTGCATGTCCCAGGGATCGCCTTGAGTGGCACCAACGTCTACCGGGACAATGGCACGAACATGACGCGCAACGGGACAAATTACGGCACTGGATCAGGCGGTGGCTCCGCAACCAATCTTACCCCGTGGACCAGCGACATCAACATGAATGGTTTCTCTGGCACTAATGGCCTAAACATCACCGTCTCTGGAACTGTCACCGCCAACAACTTCATTTCGCTCAGCACCAACACAGCTCGACTCTCCAACGGTGTTGTAGATGTGACCGCGACTGCGACCCGTCTCACCTACTACGACGCGACCAATCGGCAGCGGAGCGTTTCCTTTACTGGCGTCGCGAACGGAGACGGAACCGCTTCAACCTCAAATAATATCGTAACTGCGCTAGGTGCGTCCCTCGCGACAATCGTGCCTGCTAACCAGACCAACCCCACTCTCGCTAGCCTCAACGGAATGACGAATAGTTTTAACGCTGTCACCAATGCGGCGTCGGCTGATGGAAACGTTAATCACTTTTGGAACGGCCAAGGCGGATGGACTACTCCTTCGGGAGGTGGTGGCGCTCCTGCTGGCACCGTCGTCAACACTTCCGGAGCCGGAGCGG
>Ga0210410_10006338_pt1 | contig 10286 bp, 10 predicted proteins | sample IncBWC4MmetaG_FD_161058 | JGI IMG/M metagenome (GOLD analysis project Ga0210410, IMG submission 161058) | Forest soil microbial communities from Barre Woods Harvard Forest LTER site, Petersham, Massachusetts, United States - Inc-BW-C-4-M | ecosystem: Environmental > Terrestrial > Soil >... | reverse complement strand
GGCAGCGATCCGGCGTCGATGTCCAACAGTTGCATCATCTGGGGCGTCCATTCCGACTCCATCTTCGTCCTCAGCACCTGAAACTCTGGCGCCGAGGCCGCATGCATAATGCGCGGGCCCGGCTGGGCAGCTTCCGAATCCGGGCCTTCGGGAGGCGGCGGGATCAGCGCCTTGATGAGCTGGTGGCCGAAGCCGACGACCCTGTCCGCGCCCATGTAGCAACGGATCATGCCGTCAGGCAGCCGGCTCTGGAACGGCTGATCGATGATGCAGCCATCGTTTGCGAAATACGTTTCGCACTGGCTCATGAAATCGCCGAGCGGCATATCCTGTGGCACGCTGCCGCGGGGCGCGTGCAACACCTGAACGGTTGCGGCGTCTCGCGCGGATTCGGATGCGAGCTCGACCTTCCACACGCCCTCGCCACCGTTCCCTCGGTTCTGTTTGATGACCCGCGGACCCGCCAGCTGCAGCCGCTGCGGAAATTCCTCATGGAATGCTTTGGCGGCGCGATACAGATGGGTGTCCGTGCCCCAGCCTAGATGCTTGGTGCGGTAAAGGACTTCCTTCACGCCCATCTTGAGGATCACATCGGGATGGGCACTTACCCATACACCTTTCGACGCCACGTCCCGCAACAGCGCATCGAGGATTATCCGGTTCTGTCCCGCAAAAAGAGGATCAACCCAGACAAGGACGCCGTCGCAGCGGAGAAGCTGCTCGCGCACTTGATCCGCCACATCATCGGCATAGATCGCAGGCTCCGCTTCAATGCCGAGCGCGGCCATTTCCTCGAAAACGCGAGCAAGTCGATACTCATGTGGCGTTGCCGCGTTCCACTTCGGGATGTCCCGCGGCCACAGCAGCGCCAACTTTACGGTCCCATTTGCCGTCACATTTTTCCCCTGAAGGCGCTTTTCGCAGTATCGGGAAGGTTTTGATACAATAGCGAGGTCGCGACTGATGTTGCACGAACGCAGACAACCCGGATGAAGGCTGCTCCTGCCTAAGAACCACGCAGGGGGAAATGGTCCAGGTTTTCGGACTCAGTTGCTGCTGTTTCTCGATGATCTGATGCCGTCAGTGTTCGGCAAGCCCCTTCTGACCTCGCAACCCAGGCGAAGCCAAATTGCATGGTGACCAGAACTTGCATTAGCGCTCCAAGGGATTTTCAAGTCGCAGATTAAAAATATCTCACGAAAGACCGCAGATGTTCTACTTCCTGGCGGAGGCAGCACTTACGGGATCAGGTGCCGGCTCGTTTGGCGTGCGTCGTGTGGGTTTCATCGACCGCGTCACGACACCAACGATAGAAGGCGTCGTAGAGCGAAAGCCCGGCTTCGAGCTGCGCGAGATCGTCCGTGTACATTCGCGACAATCCAAGCGATGCGGCCAGCAGGCCGGCAGCCTGGGGCGCAAGCTCCAGATGCCCGGTATCGGCGCCTCGGACCATCGTGGCTAAACGCAACAGCGGCTCGGTTGTCAGGCCGAATTCCTCGACCATGACATCGAACGTGCACTTTTCGCCGCGATGGCCCCAGAACACGCCGTCAAGATCGAACGGCACGGCACCATATCGCTCGGCGACGCCTGGAACCTCGGAGGCTGCAACGAACAGGAAAGCAGCGCGCGGATCGATGAAGCGGCGAATCAGCCAAGGGCAAGCGATACGGTCGACTTTGGGCCGGGCGCGGGTGACCCAGACCGAGCGCCCGTGACGATCCAGCGGCGGCATTTTGCCCGCGCTCACCAGCGGGAGCGCGGCCTTCGCCCAGCCCTCAAAGCCGTGCTCGAGCACATCGGCCGTGACACCGGCATGACGCAACCATGCCGCGGTTCCCTGGCTGAGGGCTGCCCCGTCATTGCAGATCACGACAGCGGATTGACCGGTGAATTCGCCGGCCCATTCCGAAACATTAGAATGTGTTTTTCGGACCGATCCGGGGATAAGCCGAGGAGTGGAACTGACCTCGTCGTTCGGACGAATGTCGATCAGTGCGGGACATCGTGGTGTCCCGACCAAGCGTGCTAGTTTATCCCCAGAGATTGAGTTGATGGCCGACACATTGCGCCCTTGCGTTACGCGGGACGCGATTCTTCAGCATGTCGCCTCGTGGGGAGATCGCAATCCCCATGGCTGGTAAGGTAGCGGGCTGAGGCAAGGTGTCAAGTATGGCGATCTAGAGGCTTTTTGAGCGAAGTGGATACCGGTTCGCGTGAAGAAAACGCGTCAAAACAAAAGATTTCAGAACCGATAAGCCTGCTAGTCCGACGCAGCCGTCGGCAACACCTCGGCTCCGCCGAACGCGGTCACGTGGCCGCGCCGGAGCATCACGATCTGGGTCGCGAGCTGACGCAATTCGGCGGCGTCGTGGCTGACATAGACCATGGGGATGCCGGCTTCATCGCGCAGGCGCATCAGATAGGGCAGGATTTCCTCCTTGCGCTCCTCGTCCAGCGAACTCAGCGGCTCATCCAATAGCAGCAGCCTCGGCTGCGACAGCAACGCCCGTCCCAATGCCACGCGATGACGCTCGCCGCCGGACAGGCGGCCGGGACGGCGGTCGAGCAAATTGCCGATGTCGAGCAGATCGATGACCCGCTTGCGGGCGGCCGGGTCCTCGGCCAGGCGATTCATACGCCGTCCGTAGTCGAGATTCTGGCGCACATCGAGATGCGGAAACAGTCGGGCGTCCTGAAACATATAGCCGATCCGGCGGCGATGCACCGGGACATGGATATGTTCTGCGGTGTTGTCCAGCGTCTCGCCATCGATGGTGATGACGCCGTGATCCGGCCGTAGCAATCCCGCGATCATGTTGATCAGCGAGGACTTGCCGGCGCCCGAGGCGCCGAACAGTCCGGTCACGCGGCCCTCACTGGTAAAGGAAGCCTCGACCGAAAATTCGCCGAGCTGCTTTAAGACATCGACCCGCAGCATGATCAATTTCCATGCAGGCGTTGCGTGGCGCGCCGCGCGAACCATTCGGAGGCGATCAGCGCGGCCATAGCGATCAGAATTGAAACCACCACCAACCGCAGCGCCGCGGTATCGCCGTCAGGCGTCTGGATCAGCGAATAGATCGCCGACGAGATGGTCTGGGTCTCGCCGGGGATGTTCGAAACAAAAGTGATGGTCGCGCCGAATTCGCCGATCGCCTTGGCAAAGCCGAGCACCATTCCGCCGAGCACGCCCGGCAGCGCCAGCGGCAGGGTGACGGTCAGGAACACCCGCCAGGGCGTTGCCCCCAGCGTTCCTGCCGCCTGTTCCAGCCGTTGATCCACGGCCTCGATCGACAGCCGGATCGGCCGCACCAGTAACGGAAACGACATGATGCCGCAGGCCAGCGCGGCGCCGGTCCAGCGAAATGCGAACACGAGACCGAGATGCTCGGCGAGCCACGCCCCGACCAGGCCGCGCCGGCCGAACGTCAACAGCAGCAGATAGCCGGTGACAACCGGCGGCAGCACCAGCGGCAGATGAATGACGGCGTCAGCGACCGATTTGCCCCAGAACTCGCGCCGCGCCAGCAGCCACGCAACTGCGATCCCAAGCGGGGTAGCCACCAGCGTCGCGACCGTGGCGACCCGCAGCGAAAGCTCGATCGCCGTCCATTCCGTTGGCGAGATGTCGAACACGTGATCTAGGTTGTTGGACTGACGAGAAACAAGAACCCGTATTTCTCGAAGACGGTCTTGGCGGCCGAGGTACGCAGGAAGGCGAGATAGCCGGCCGCTTCCGCCTTTGCGGTCGTCGTCGCCGCCACCGGATAGATGATCGGCGGATGCGAGTCGGCCGGGAATGTACCGACGATCTTGACGCCGGGCTCGACCTTGGCGTCGGTCGAATAGACGATCCCGAGCGCCGCTTCCTGGCGCGCCACCAATGTCAGCGCCGCGCGCACGCTCTCGGCCATCGCGAATTTCGGCGCCGCGGTGTCCCACGCGCCGAGTTTTTCCAGCGCCGCCTTGGCATATTTGCCGACTGGAACCGAGTTCACGTCGCCGGTCGCGATCTTGCCGGCGCCGGCCAGTTTCGCAAGATCGAAGCCCGGGCCGATGATGACGTTGTTGATGCTGGAATCCTTCGGGGCAATCAGCACGATGCTGTTGCCGAGCAGGTTGATTCGCGTCGGCTCATTGATGGCTTTCTTGGCCGTCGCGTAATCCATCCAGTCGGTGTCGGCGGACACGAAGACATCCGCGGGTGCGCCCTGTTCGATCTGCTTGGCGAGCGTTGAACTGGCGGCGTAGCTCGCCGCGATCTTGACGCCGGTCTTTGCGGTATAGGCGGCATCGACGTCGTCGAGCGCGTTCTTCATCGAAGCCGCGGCAAATACCGTCAGGCTCTTGTCCTGCGCGACAGCAGGCGGCGAGGCCGATCCGCACAGGATGGTGAAGGCGATGAAAAGTCCGGCAAGACGATGCGTGGAAAGACGATGCGTTAAAAGACGATACATGGGAAGCGCTCCGCTCCGGCCCGCGGCGTTATCCGCGCGCAAGTCAGGCATTGATGCAGGTGCGACAGGCGGAAGCGCCGTTCCACTGATCCCGGCGACTTACGGTCAATCCGGGATATCGCATGCCAAAACAATAGCAGGCCAACGGTCCGGGTAAAGTGGCGCAGGTCTACTTAGGGCAATTCGGACGGCAGGATCGCGATCGATATCGAATTCTCTTTGGTTCCGCTGATTTGCAGCACGAATGGACTTGCCGACATCTCAAACTTCACGGTTTTGCGGATGCCATCGCAATCAGTCGCGCCGCTGAATGCCTTTGGCTTTAAGGGGTGTCCGTCCTGCACCAGGTCGATCCAGGCGCCGGCAGACAGGTTGACGGTATAAATCCCGGCCTTGGGCAGGCTTTTGAAGCTCGTGAAGCCGGCGAAGGTGCCTTCCTTCGGGGCGCGCTCCGGCGGTGTGGGCAGCCTGGCTTCAGCCGGCGTGGTCAGGCTCAGCGTCATGCCGGTGGACGGCACGGCCGCGAGTTCAGCGCCCGAGGCGAGCTTGACGCGATCCGGGGCGGTGAGCGCCGCGCGCTCATGGTCGATATTCCACTTGAACTTGTCGCAGCCGCTCGGTTCTTCCGCCGCCCAAGCGGGCACCGCTCCGAGCAATACAAGTGCGATGAAGAGCGGTGCACGCATGTCAGTCTACTCCAATCATAACGTCGGAAGCCTTCACGAAGACGGTGACGTGGCCCTTGGCCTTGATGCCCAATTCATCGACCGCCTCGTTGGTGATCGAGGATGTGATGGTCTGACCGTTGCCGATATCGACACGGACATGCGACGTGGTCGCGCCCTTCTTCACGTCGACGACGGTGCCTTTGATTTGATTGCGTGCACTGATGCGCATGGATCGATCCTTCACAGGGTTTATCCCGTGCATGACGACGGTCTGCATCGACAGATCGGGATGGAATAGAATCAGTAGCCCTGATCCGTAGCCTCGCCAGCGCTTACGGCGCGGCGAGATTATACGTTAGCTTATTTTCAGGCGGAATGAAATCGCCCAGGGTTGTTATGGCTTGGCATCGGGTGCGGCCAGAACCTGTCGGCACGCGGCCGGCAATTGCGCCAGCGTCAGCGGCGGCCGCGGTTTTTGCGGCTCCGGTTTGGGATGAAGAACCGAATCCTGGAACCAGTAGGCGAGGTCCGAGGCGTTGCAACCCTCTTCCTCCGCAGGAGGCGGCTGGCTCTCGCATTCGGTAGCGCCGGCGGGGCATTTGATACGGATATGGAAGTGATAGTCGTGACCATACATCGGCCGTATCTTGGAGAGCCAGCTGCGGTTGCCCTTGGCTTCCCGGCAGAGCGCTTTCTTGATCGCCGCGTTGGCGAAAATGCGCTGTACGCTCGGCTCCTGCGCGGCGTCACGGATCAGCGTGAGATGGTTCGGCGTCCAGACGTTCGGATCGATGTCGAGCCGGTCTGGCCGCACCATCATCACCGCTGACATCTCCTCGCGCTCGTTGCGTGACAATGTCCGGTTCGGCATCGGCGTCAGCCAGATATCGGCGTCGAGCCCCACTTGATGGCTGGCGTGCCCGGTGAACATCGGGCCACCGCGCGGCTGCGACATGTCGCCGACCAATATTCCCGGCCAGCCAGTATCCTTATGCACCTTGGCCGACAACCGCTCCAGAAGCGCCACCATGTCGGGATGCGCCCAATTGCGATTGCGTGACAACCGCATCACCTGCCAGGTCTCGCCATTGATCGGCAGCGCCGTGGCGCCGGCGATGCAGCCCTTGGAGTAGAAGCCGATCACACGCGTCGGCATCGCCGCGGGAAGGATTTTCCGGCCGAACAACTCCTTGGCGCCCAATTTGGGATCGTTGGGATTGGCCAGCGGCGGCAGCTGCTTCGGATTGACGCTGCCCTTGTCCTGCGCCAGCGCGGCGGCGCCGACGATGGTTGCAGATGCCAGGAGGAGGGTGAGAATCGGGCGGAGATTCATGGGGGCACTCTATGTCACGCCAGCCTAGCACGGAATTGCGCAATCGGAATAAGGTGCGCCCATTGCAATCGCTTGATCTCCGGCATCCTTGAAAGCGTGGCCCGCGACGTGGCCTTCTTAACAACGTCGGCGGCGCTGTTCACGTTGGTCCAGCAGTACGGGCCACGAAATACGCGGATCGAGATTTCGAACCAGCGCCGCGCGCTCTATCGGAGCGGCGGTTTAAATTGTCGATTCCGATCAACGGCAGGCCGCGCTCTTTACGGTCTGCTAACCCCATAAATCATTGACGAAACTTCGCGCAATCACGATGCAATCGATGCGCGCGGAACGGGGCGTAGAAGATTTTTATATGCGTCAGCAACTTCGCAGTCGAAGCCGGCTATCTTTCCACTATTTTTCGTGAGTTAGCCTCACAAACAGGCAGTGAAAACACCAAAATCTTGAGTCGGCGCCGGTGGCGACCGAAGGCCGCCGGCGGCAAGAGATACCATTTTTTCAGACACTTATCGGAGAACCGTACTCGCAGAATGCGAGTGGGGCGCCAATGCCGAGAAGTCCGGCGAAGAAAACAACAACAAGCAAGCGTGCAAGCGTTGCGCGCACCGGGCAACCGGCGAAGAGCAGATCGAAACTCTCAGGCCGCAATCGACGTGTTTCAGCCGGGAGCGGCGAGATCACGCGCGTGCGCGCGGAGGCCGAGGCGGCGATCGCGGAAGCGCGAAAATCTCACGAACGGTTGCGCGAGGCGATCGACATCCTGCCGCAGGGCATCGTGTTTCTCGACGCCGACGGACGCTACATCCTTTGGAACAAGAAATATTCCGAAATCTACAGCCGCAGTTCAGACCTGTTCGAACCTGGCGCGCGGCTGCAGGACACCATCCGCATCGGCGTCGAACGCGGCGATTATCCCGAAGCGGTCGGCCGCGAAGAGGAATGGATCGCCGAGCGGCTCGCCAGGCTTTATCAGCCGGGCGAGCGCCACGAGCAAGTCCTGGCCGACGGCCGCTGCATTCTGATCGAGGAGCGGCTGACCGGGGATGGCGGCATCATCGGCCTGCGCGTCGACATCACCGAGCTGAAGCAGCGCGAGGCTTCGTTCCGGCTGCTGTTCGACAGCAACCCCATTCCCATGATCGTCTGCGCGCTGGACGACGAGCGCATCCTGGATGTCAACGCCGCCGCGGTCGAGCATTACGGTTATAGCCGCGCCGAATTCGAGAAGCGCACCATCCGCAGTATCCAGGCTTTCGAATCTGCGCCGCCCTGGACAGGCGAGCGCGGCGGCGACGAGCAGGCGGCGCGCACCTGGAAGCATGTGCGGGCCGACGGCGCGCTGATCGATCTGGCGATCTATTCACGTCATCTTGTCTACGGCGATCGACCGGCGGTGCTGCTGGCGCTGATGGACATCACCGAGCGCAAGCGCGCCGAAGCGCGGCTTGCTTTTATAGCCCAGCACGACGTTTTGACGGGCCTGCCGAACCGCAATCTGCTGCGCCAGAACATGGACTAGATCCTGCTGCATACGCAGCGCAGTTCGGACAAGACCGCGGTGCTGGTTCTTGGCATCGACAATTTCAAGGCGGTCAACGATACGCTTGGCCATGGTATCGGCGACAAGCTGTTGCGTGCGGTCGCCAAGCGCTTGCGCTCGACGCTGCGCGAGCAAGATACGCTGTCACGTCTCAACTCCGACGAATTTGCGATCGTCCAGAGCGGGCTGTCGCACCCGGACGATGCGGTAATGCTGGCGCGAAGGCTGCTGGAGGCGATCGGCGACCCCTATTTGTTTGACGGCCATTCGATCGTGATCGGCGCCAGCATCGGTATCGCGATGGCGCCCGGCGATGGTGATGAGTCCGAAAAGCTTCTCAAGAATGCCGACATGGCGCTGTCGCGCGCCAAGAACGATTCGCGCGGCACTTTCAGCTTTTTCCAAGCGGGAATGGACGCGCGCGCCCAAAGCCGCCGCAAGATCGAAGCCGATCTGCGCGACGCCATCCAGCACGACGTGCTGCGGCCCTATTACCAGCCGCTGATCGATCTTTCGAGCGGGCGCATCACCGGCTTCGAGGCGTTGGTGCGCTGGCCGGATCCCGAGCGCGGCATGATTTCGCCGGCGGAATTCATCCCTGTCGCCGAAGAAACCGGCCTGATCAACGGGCTCGGTGGCCTGATGCTGCGCCGCGCCTGTGCGGACGCGGTGCTTTGGCCGGAAGATGTTTGCGTCGCGGTCAACCTGTCGCCATTGCAGTTTCGTGCCGGCAATCTGCTGTCGATCGTGATGGATGCGCTGAAGCAATCGGGCCTGCCCGCCGAGCGGCTGGAGCTGGAAATCACCGAGACGTTGCTGCTGGAAAAGAGCGCTCAGGTGCTTGCCACGCTGCACGCGCTGCGGACGCTCGGCGTACGCATTTCGATGGATGATTTCGGCACCGGCTATTCCAGCCTGAGTTATCTGCGAAGCTTTCCGTTCGACAAGATCAAGATCGACCAGTCGTTTGTGCGCGACCTCGCCGCCAATCGCGATGCGCAGGCGATAGTGCGTTCGATCATCAGTCTCGGCACCGGACTGGGCGTCACCATCACCGCCGAGGGTGTCGAAACCGAAGCCGAACTGAGCTGCCTGCGCACCGAGGGCTGCCACGAGGCTCAGGGCTTCCTGTTCAGCCAAGCCCGGCCCAACGCCGATGTTGTCGGGATGCTGAAGGGGCAGACCGGTACGGATGTCAACGCGCCAGCCGACACCGGCGAAAGCGCCGCGCTGGTCGCCTGACAACTATCGCGCTATTTCTTGCGCGGGGATTTGCGCTTGTTGAGATGATAGGTCAGGGCCAGCGCCACGCAGTGGCGCAGCGGCGTCTCGGGAATCTCGTCCTGCGCATTCAGCAGGATGCTGCGGTTGCCGCCATAGCTCAATTCCCTTGGATACAGCTCGCGAAAGGTTTCGACCAGGTCGGTCTGGCAGTGGAAATACACCGCGTATTGGTCGGTGGCGGATTTCACCTGATCGATCCGGATCGTGCTGCCGCTTTTCGTCTCGGACGTGAGATAGCTCGGCTGGCCCCATTTGAGGGTTTCCTGCAAGGCGCCGACGCCCTCGGTGGTCTTCGCGGTGTCGAAGATCAGGCGCCGCAGCGCCAGTAATTTGGCTTTCAGCGGTTTGGGATAGGCAGCGAATACGGCATCGACCGCAGGGTCCGGTCGTCCGGCCGGATTCGCTTTTGTTACGGGTTTTGTCGCGGCCTTTTTGGCGGTGCCTTTCATGCCGCGTTCCGGACCTGGTCTGCCAATCCCCTGCAAGTAGAGCATGGATTGGCGCGACCCGGTACTCGAAACGCTTAGGCGGCGCTACGAAGCCCAGCCAGGAAGGTATCGACGCTCGCGAATAGCGCGCTGGCGTGCTGGTTCAGTTCGCTGGATGCGACGAGGACGCTATCGGCCAGCGCGCGCGATTCGTCGGCGGCATGGCTGGCGCCGGCCACGTTGACCGCGACTTCGCTGGTTCCGGCGGCAACCTGCTGCACGCTTCGCGCGATCTCGCGCGTCGCCGAGCCCTGCTGCTCGACGGCGGCGGCGATGGTGGTGGCGATCCCGCTGATCTGTCGGATGGTGTCGCCGATGTCGCCGATCGCGATGACGCAATCGCCGGTGGAGGACTGAATCGCGGTGACCTGTCCGGCGATCTCCTCGGTGGCCTTCGCGGTCTGGCTGGCGAGTTCCTTGACTTCGGATGCCACCACGGCAAAGCCCCGGCCGGCGTCGCCGGCGCGCGCGGCCTCGATGGTGGCGTTCAGCGCCAGCAGATTGGTTTGGCTG
>Ga0210410_10006337_pt1 | contig 10286 bp, 8 predicted proteins | sample IncBWC4MmetaG_FD_161058 | JGI IMG/M metagenome (GOLD analysis project Ga0210410, IMG submission 161058) | Forest soil microbial communities from Barre Woods Harvard Forest LTER site, Petersham, Massachusetts, United States - Inc-BW-C-4-M | ecosystem: Environmental > Terrestrial > Soil >... | reverse complement strand
GGGTGTCGTCTTCGGACTCTGGCCGGCTGTTAAGGCTGCCCGCCTGGACCCGATAACGGCGCTGCGATATGAGTGAGGAGCAGAGGACAATGCGTCTAGCCTCTGACATCTAGCATCTAACCTCTGCCTCAGTACCGTGGGAACGCGTAATCCTTGTACATCTCCGCGCGTTCGCGCTCTTCTTCGGCCCGCATCATCGTGCAATCCCTGAGCGAGATCATACCGAGAAACGTGCCGTCAGAATCTTCGACCACAAGGTGATAAATGCTCTTTTCGTTCATCAGGTTGGCTGCGGCGCGGCACTCGGTGTCCGGCGTCACCTTGATTATACTCCCAGAGGCGATAGCGTGGACCTTCAGATCGGAGGGGAGATAGTTTTCCGCGACGACTTTGTCGGAGATGTCGCTTTGCGAGACCACTGCCACTATCTTGCCCGACAAATTGCTTACGCCTGCGGCTCGGATGCTGCGCTCTTTCAGGTATCGCGCGGCCTCAGCTACGGTTGCCTGGTTGGATATGGAATAGAACTCCTTCCGGTTGCTGATCACGTCGCGAACGGTCTTTACCATAAGTCACCTCCGAAGGACTGTAACTTATCGGATCTATCCGTCTTTCTTATAACGCAACTATAGCAGATCACAGGTAATAAAGGAATGAGAGGCAAACAGGACACAGTCGGATGGACCGCTCCCCCCAAGATGCGTGCAACACTACTGATTCATTCCGCCTCGCGGATCCCTGCTACCAGGTTCGAAGCTCTGAGAAGACTGTCGAACGTGCCGGCGTCGGTCCACCAGCCCTCCAGGACGTCCCAGGTCATCTCGCCCGCCTCTATGTAGGCGTTATTGACGTCCGTTATCTCCAACTCGCCCCGGTCGCTCGGTTTGAGCGTTCTGGTTATTTCGAACACCCGGTTGTCGTACATATACACGCCGATTACCGCATACGGTGAGGCGGGGTTCGCTGGTTTCTCTTCGATCTTGACGATCTTATCCCGGTCAAAGACAGGCACGCCGAACCTTTGAGGGTCTGGAACCTTGCTCAGCAGGATCTTTGCGCCGGACCCCTGGTGGCGGAACTTCTTGACCGGAGCCTTGATGCTTTTTTCCAGGATGTTGTCTCCCAGCACCACGCATACCGGACCGCCGTCGGCAAAATGCTCCGCCAGCGACAGCGCCGCGGCGATCCCGCCCTCGCCCTCCTGATAGGCGTAATTCAAATGCCGAAGTCCGAATTCGGCCCCATTTCTGAGAAGCTTCAAAAAGTCTCCGGCGTTGTTTCCGCCCGTAACGATGAGGATCTCTTTTATGCCTGCCTCTATCAGGGTTTGAACCGGATAGTAAATCATCGGACGGTCATATACAGGCAGCAAATGCTTGTTGGTTATTCTGGTGAGCGGCGAAAGCCTGGTTCCGAGCCCGCCGGCAAGAACGATTCCCTTCATACTGATGGCCACCTCGTCTGCTGCTTTATGGACAGGACTAAATGATATTCGAGAGCGGTCCATAAGGCAAAGGGAGGTTGGAGGCCAGATGGCAGAGGTGAGAGGCCAAATGTCAGAGGCCCGTTGTCCGTTGTCAATGGTCCGTGGTCCGTTGCCGCTACTCGCTGCTGACTACTGGGTACTGGCTACCGGCTACTCGCTACTACCCCGCTGTTCCCAGCCATTCCGGCAGCGCCTCCCGCCAATGGCGCAGTGGAGCAAGCCCAAGCTTCTCGGAAAGCAGGCACCGCATCGCCGAGTTGCGCGGCCTGGGCGCGGGTTGGCCCAGCTCTTCGCGCGTAACCGGAGAGATGAACACGTCCCCGAGGCCCGACATTTGAAGCGCCTCGCGCGCGAAATCGTACCAAGTGGCCGGCCCACTGCTCGTAATCTGATATAGCCCGTGCCTGCCCAACTCAACGACCTCTGCAATCCGATCCGCCAGGTCCGGAGCGTAGGTCGGGATCGACGTCTGGTCCACCACGCCCTTCAGCGATGCGCCCGAGCGGGCATACTCTACGACGCGGCTTCCGAAATTCTTTCCACCCTCGCCAAATATCCAGGACGACCTGACAACGTAAGCCGCCGCGAATTCTTCCTGGACCGAGCGCTCGCCCGCCAATTTGCTCTTTGCGTATACGCTCAGCGGATTTGGCTGGTCCTCCTGGGTATAGAACCCTTCCTTAGTGCCGTCGAAGACATAGTCGGTGCTGACGTGAACCATTTCCGCGCCCGATTCGCGGCAGAACCGGGCCAGCAGCCGGGGGCCGCGGTCGTTGACTCCAAATGCCCAATCGGGCTGGCGTTCGCAGCGATCCACGTCGGTCGAGGCCGCACAGTTGATGACCAGGTTGGGGCTCGCCTGCCGGATGGCACCGGAGACTGCCTGTGGGTCCGTGATATCCAATTCCGCGTGACCAGGCGCCGACACGCTCCAACCCAAGCGGCGGAGCCGCTCAGCGACCGCCCGGCCCAACAATCCGCCGCCGCCGGTAATCAGAGCAGCCCTGGGGCTGTTAACAGCTTCTATGACCATAATTTACGCGGGTCTTCCCCCTCGATCTAAATGCCCTCTCAGGTCAAACCGATTTTAGCGGGCACATCACCTAATTTTCAACCACTGAGCCGAATGGGGTTCCTTATACGGCTAGACCCGGATTTGGCCGGAATGTGTGCGCCCGGCGCACACCCTCTAGAAACGATTTTCCTTGCCGGAGTCAGGATGGGATACCTCAATCCATCCCGCGTCGCTCACAGGGGCGCCAGAAGCGTTGCCCGCGCTCTATTGCAACTCAAAAAGCTGCGACTATAATGAGCCGTGGACTCCCGTGCGCCTCTTTCCAGCTCACTGCTTGCTAAAGTCGCCGAACAGGCTGAGCGAGCCCAGCACCTGATATTGCTCATTCCCGCCGGCAAACTTGACTGGCGTCCCCAAGTCGCGGACGCGGTCAGCATCGGCGAGTTGCTGGGCCATCTGCTGGAATGCATGGCGGGATGTTGCGCCGCGCTCTATGCGCTGCATCCAGGTGCGCTGGAGCATTTCGCCGGGCTGCGCACGCTGCCGGTCAACCATTCCTGTCAGGTTGATGAGGCTCGGCGGCGCATTGCGGATTACATGTCCCACATCGAGGAAGGCTTTCGGCAGGTCACCGACGAAGATCTCGCAAGGCCGATTGCAACAGTCTTCGTTCCCGAAGGCGAGCCCGCACTTGCCATTCTGCTTGGGAACCTGGAGCACCTAATAAATCACAAATACCAGCTCTTTTTCTATTTGAAGCTGCTGGGGGTTACTGTCTCCACCCCCGATCTCTATCGGCTTCGCGGCCAACAACCCCAGATGAAGATGAATGAGTACGAATGAGGAGGACTCATGGCAGACGAACCACGAGACAAATGGTCCAAGGCAGAGGTCGTTTCAAAAGCGGTTGGTGGAATCCTGCTGCCGGTAATACTTTTATACGTGGGAAACCTCTACACGTCGCGGCAGGAGACGGCAAACAACGCCAGGCTCGATCACGACCAAAAGAACGAGCTGGCCCAGCGCAACGCCGACAGGGTCACGACGTTCCTGAATCACCTTTCGAGCAATAATCCTACCGAGCGCAAGCTGACTCTGCAGGTTATAGCGTACCTTGCAGAAGTGAATGAGTTTCCGGAAGAGTTGCTGACGGTAGTGATCTCGTCGGCTGACGACAAAGACCCGGGCGTTGCCCGCGAGGGCTCAAGCGCGCTGGCTCGGGTCGCCGCGTCCAATCCCGACAAGGCGAAAGCAATCGCCAAGGCGGCTGAATCCAGCCCAAGCGCCGCTCAATCGGTCGTAGCGGCCGCCAAGTTGCACCCGGAGCTGCGGGAGTCGATCAGGAAGGTCTCTCCGTCGGCCGAGACCGGGATATTCAAGACGCCATAGGTTTCAGTCATCTGTAGTCGCCGGTGACGATGGCGAAACCGGAGAGGTGACTGCCTTCCAAATAGTAAAGAACCGAGAACTCCCCTCGTTTGGCATTGCCCCAGTCCGAAAGGGCGATGAGGTCGACCAGTTCTCATCGCGCAGAACGTCACAGCAAGAAAACGCAGGACTCATAGTCCCCTAAAGTTCGGCCGTTGAGGTCGGTGAGTTCCCTGACGGCGCGAGACGGCATCAGGGCGAAGACTGGTCCGAAGGTATCGCTCGGATGACACGTTTCTCCCTTAGCGAGATAACCGTCGCTGAAGTCCAGATAGCGGACCAGCGCGCTATTGTAGAACGCCACTTGATCCGGGGCTGTACGTCCGCCGCCAAGCAACGTGCAACCCTATCCCTGAATGGGGAATTGTATTGTGGTGCGTCGGTGAGTAGACTCTCGACGAGCACATGCTTGCTTGGCTCGCGGGACGGACACCAGCCACACCGTCAGGTTATCGGCAACATCCTCCCGCCTGTCACACTCACTCATCACCTTTTCACGGCAGCCCCGGATTTATCCAACTTCGCAGGGCCGGCCGAGCATCGGGGCGAAGTTTTCTTAAGTCAGCAAGTGCCCTCCCGTCTATAATTTCCAGCCGAAAGCGGGGTACTAAAAAAAGTGTCATACATAAAGTGAAGCTTCAACAAGCGAGGACCCTACCGATCCAAGTCGTTCCGCTCGATCCTTCGACTTCAGCCATGTTCAGCTCACAAACATTTAATCGTTCCCTTAGACTTCCTTACATAGAGAGCAGTAGACTTAGAGTCGTCTGGTACGCTCAGCACTTTCCATAGGTGGCAACTCCTGGAGGTTAGCGCTTGGGATTATGGAGCCTGTTGCAGTACCTACTGTTTCTGCTGATCGTGGTCCTCTTGGTTAAGCCGGTAGGCGGCTACCTGGCCCGAGTCTTTGAACGCGAGAAGACGTGGCTGGACCCAATTCTTTGCCCGGTCGAGCGCCTGCTCTACCGCTTGGCTCGGGTCAAGCCTGGCGAAGAGATGGATTGGAAAACCTATGCGATCTGTTTCGTGATCTTCGGCCTTGCGGGCGCCCTGCTGCTCTATCTGATCCAACGCACCCAGAGCCTGTTCCCTGGATATTATCCCAGATACATGAGCACTCCGCTGACTCCCGACCTGGCGGCGAATACCGCCATCAGCTTCTCCACCACGACCACATGGCAGGCCTATGCCGGCGAAACGACGATGTCCTACTTCACTCAGACGGCGGGATTGGTCGCGCAGAACTTCCTGGCCGGGGCCGGCGGGCTCGCCGTCGGTATCGCCTTCATTCGCGGTCTGGCCCGGGACGAGACCGACCGGCTGGGCAATTTTTGGGTGGACCTGGTTCGCGCCTCGCTCTGGGTATTGTTGCCGATCTCCCTGGTTGGCAGCCTGCTGCTGGTTTGGCAGGGCGTGCCTGCGAACTTCAGCCCATACACTGAGGTCACCACCTTGGAACGGGCGGCACAGGTAATAGCGCAGGGACCCGTGGCCTCGCTGGAATTCATCAAAAACCTGGGCACAAACGGCGGAGGCTTTTTCAACGCAAACGGAGCGCACCCCTATGAAAACCCGACGCCCCTAACCAACCTGCTCGAGATGCTGGCAATTGTAGTACTGCCCGCTTCGCTCACCTACACGTTCGGCAAGATGATCAGGCGGCCGCGGCAAGGATGGGTTTTGTTTTGGGTGATGGCGGTCCTGTTCACTGCGGGCTTGCTCTTTGCGGGATGGGCCGAGCAGTCCGGGAACCCTGTGATCCAGCGCGAAGCAAACATCACGATTGACGCAGGCAACATGGAAGGAAAGGAAGTCCGCTTTGGAATCGGCGGCTCGGTGCTGACCGCCGTCGCCACCTCAAACGGAGCAACCGGCTCCTATAATTCAATGCATGACAGCTATATGCCCCTTGGCGGAATGATCCCTCTGGTCAACATGCTTCTGGGCGAGATACTGTTCGGCGGCTTGGGCAGTGGCATCTACAGCATCATAATGATCGCCCTGGTAGGATTGTTCATGGCCGGCCTGATGGTCGGGCGCTCTCCGGAGTATCTGGGCAACCTTATCGGGCCGCCGGAGGTGAAGCTAATCACGCTGTACACGCTCGCCGGTCCGGTCGTCATAATGGCGCTTACGGCAATCGCCGTAGCGACCAGCGCCGGAAGGGCCGGACTCACTACCAACAGAGGCCCCCACGGCTTCACCGAGATTATATTTGCCTATGCCTCATGCGTAGCCAACAACGGCCAGAGCTTCGCCGGCCTGAGCGCTAATAGCCCCTTCTACAACATCACAACCGGCATCGCGATGATGGTTGGCCGGTTTGGACTGGCGATCCCGGCGCTGGCGCTTGCGGGACGGTTTGCCGCACAGCGCCGCCGGCCCGTGACTCAGGGGACGTTCCCCACCGATTCCCTCTCGTTTGCGATCTTGCTGCTCGGGACGGCCCTCATCATCGGAGGGCTCAGCTACTATGCGGCCCTTGCGCTCGGGCCGATAATGGAGCATATGATCATGGTGACACAGTTGGGTTGAAACGCTCCGTTTCAAAACCGTGAGTGCGGTGCCTTCTCAGATAGGGAGCTACCACATGAGATTCTTGATTGCAGTTTTGTCTTGCCTCGTACTCTGCCAGTTTAGCTCTGGCCAAGCGAAGCAATCGGACTCAGACGCCGGCGCGCTTGTAGTGTTCGTGCAGGGCAAGCAAATAGGCGTTGAGACGTTTACAATCCACGATATGGAAACGGCCGAGGGTGCTGTTGCGCTGGATCTGGGAACCCAGAAGGTGAATCTCAAGAGCAACGTAACATACAAGGGAACCCACCCAATTGGCTTCACGCTTCAACAAGACACAAATCCGCCGCTCCAGTTCGCCATAGATGGAACCGTGGTCAAGTTGACGGGACCGGCGGAAAAAACGGGACAGACAGATGCTGATGCCGTCGTCTTAGAAAGCAATTTTCTCTATCAATATTACTATCTGATCCGGCGTTACGATGCGCAAAAAGGCGGACCGCAACAGTTCAAGGCGTTCGTTCCCTCAATGATGCAGACCCTTCCCATTAGCATCGAGCTGAAGCAATCCGGCCGCAGCGTGGCGGGCCTCTCTTCAAAACTCAATCACTACCATGCTGACCTGGCCGGCGCCGTCCAGATAGACATTTGGACCGCTGTCGACGGGAAGCTATTTTACTGCAGCACATCTCAGCAAATCGAAGTCGTCAGGCAAGAGCACGCCGCATCCCTCGGCTCACTGCGTGAAACTCTGGCCAGGGGAGCGGCCGCAAGTGAACCAACCCTGGACTACAGCGCTCCGCCTTCGGCGCCGTTTACAGCCGAAGAAGCCACTGTACAGGCGAAAGGATTCACGCTTGCCGGGACGCTGCTGCTGCCTAAGACCGGCCGCCGGCCCTTCGCGGCGGTTGTAATGATAACCGGCTCCGGCCAGCAGACCCGCGATGAGCCGATCCCGTTGCCGGGCCTGGAAAAGTACAAGCCGTTTCGCCAGATCGCGGAGGCGCTTGCTGCCGGCGGCGTCGCTGTTCTCAGGGTCGACGATCGAGGAATCGGAGGCTCTACCGGCCGCGACACTCTGCGTCAGGCGACGACGTCAGACTTCGCGGATGACACCCGCGCACAGGTAGCCTATCTGCGGACTCGCAACGATATCGATCCGGACAGAATCGCTCTGGTGGGTCACAGCGAAGGTGGTACGATCGCGCCGATGGTTGCATCGACGGATCCCCGCATCGCCGCCATCGTTCTAATGGCCGGACCGGGCCTTAGAGGCGATGCGATCAGCATGTCTCAGGTGAAGGCCGCTCTTGCCGAGCAGAAGAACATGTCCGAGGAGGAGAAGAACAAAAAAATAGCCGAGCAGCGAGAAGTAATGGACACCGTTATTAATGGCGGCGACACATCCAAATATCCCGATCAGGTACGGCTGCCCTGGATAAAGGAGTTTTGGAGCTATGACCCGTTACCGACAATTAGAAAGGTGCATCAACCGATCCTCATCCTCCAGGGAGAGTTGGATCAGCAGATAACGGCGGACCAGGCCCAAATGTTGGAAAAGGCTGCGAGGGAAGCTGGGAACAAGGACGTTACTGCGCGAGTTTTCCCGAAGCTAAACCACCTCTTCTTGCCGTCCAAGACCGGAGCCTTCAGCGAATACTCTTCGCTTTCAGTAACGTCGCTCGGCGAGGATTTTCTTAAGACCCTCACCGACTGGACGCGGCAGCGCCTTAGAGTGAACTAACTTATTCGGCATTCGGAAATCCTGGGCTGCGTTGAAACTACCACGAGCCTGGCTTGCGGCCAAACCACCAGATCAACCCGAGAGTGGCTGTGTTCTGTTCCTTCTTAAGGAGCCCCGGAGTATCGGTGAGAAAGAACGGCCTGTTCGAAAAATCGCGTCTCCATTCCCCGCGAGCCAGAAAGCCCTCGGCGAATTTGTAATCAGCGGTTACGGTAGTCTCCTTGAGCAACTGGCTGGTTCCGCTGAAGAGGCCATCCCGGTCAGACAGATACTCGACGCGGCCGGCCAGCGAAAACTTCGGCGCCAATTGGTAACGAGCGTAAAGAGCTCCGCCGGAGACATGCGACGGAGCCGAAGAACTGCGAAACCGATTTACTACGTAATCGCCTTCCGCCGCTAAGGTCAGTTTCGGGGTAGCGTTCCAGTTTACATAGCTATCCAGTATATGCAGCCTTCCATCGGGCGCGGGCCGTATTACATCGGTCGAAAGACCGGGCTGGGTTGGCAGAGCGGGAAAGCCGGGATTGAGCGCTGGCACAGTATCGCGCCCTTCAACGCCTGTGTAGTAATTCAGGTTCCACGATACGGTTTTGGAAGGTTTCCAGGTGAGCAGCACGGCCTGGGACTTGAAGCCGTTGAAGTCCTCGCTCTGCTGCGCGCCGTTAACCAGCCAATACGAAACGTTGAGTTTGTCGCTCAGGTTGTAGCTGCTGCGGAATCCGAAGTGGTAAAGGGGCAGGAAGTTGAACAAGTAGGAGCGTGAATAGTTGATCTGGTCCTTGGTGTAGTTGTTCTCGTATCCGAGGGCGCTGGCCCACTTGCCGAAATCGACGGTGAGGCCGCTGCCCAGCGGCGCGATGTAGGTACCGTAAGCTTGCCAAACCGGGCGATATGCCTGTGGCCGAGACTCGTTGGCCGCGCTGCCCTGCAGCGCCTCCGTCGCCTGCCCATATTGCAGGTCAAGCCGCACGCCGAACCTGCGGCCCGCCTGCACATCGGGAGCGCGCTCGATGACCATCGTAGCCTGGTTCAAGCTGAAGCTGTTGCTCGAAACGTCGTACACGCGCAGCAGATTGATCCGCCCAACCGGACGATTGAAGTTATAGCTGTAGTATCCGTCAAGTGTGAGGTTGATCGTCGTTCCGCGCAAATAATCCAGAATCCCCCGCTCGTCGTCCGAAACCTGAGAGTCGCCGCCTTTAGCGACTGTAGCGGTTGAGTCCGCACGCGTGCTGGCTCCGGCGGCCGCAGGTGTGCTCGCCGTCGTCGCCGCAGGCGCGCTCGCTATCGCCGCCGCAGGCGTGCTCGCTGTCGCGGACGCGCCCGGAAGCAGACCGGCACAGGACGCCGTCGAGCCGGCGGCTTCGGAACGCAACTCATGATCGGCCAGACGGCGCTCCAGGGCCTCAATGCGATCGAGCAGCATCCTCTCGCGCGGTGTCAGCTCGCCTGTGTTTATCGCCGCCGGCCCTCTGGTAGCCTCGGTGAGCCGCGGACTGCCTGGGGCGGCTGCCGGGTTGTTCCCCGATCCCTCCCCTGATTCCTCTTGAATATTCTGAGCTGGGGCATTGCCGGTCAATAAGACCACCACCAGCATCAAGTACATCGCATAGCGAGCTTTTCTTGTGGTCATTCAGTCGTCCTCTTGAGGTTTAGTTGATTGGTTCGGGTATCGCCTTCAGGCAGATGAGCAGATTACCACGCAGGTGGACGGAATTCCCAATCCGGGCCGGCTCAGGTCAAAGAGGTCTTTGACAGCTTAAGATTGGCTTGTCCGCCTGATGGATGGTGGGCCTCGAAGAACCGCGATCAGAACCGCGGGAAATGCGGGGAGCCTGTCCGTGCGTCAACACCGACGATTTTTGTGGCTGGCCTCCGGCGTTGAAGCAGTTGTGAAGAACGCTTCAGGACTTGCGTCACGCTGAAGCTGGAGCGCCCCTTCCTCCTGCCAAGCCGAAGAATAAGACTCCGAGTTGACAGCAATAGAAAGGTTATCGCAAAAGTCAGAACAATTGGGAGTAGTTGCCCTTCCCTTGTTCACCCGCATGGCTTGCCGGAGCTCATTCACGGTCGTACTCCTGGCTATCGCTACCTCTAGC
>Ga0210410_10006334_pt1 | contig 10288 bp, 10 predicted proteins | sample IncBWC4MmetaG_FD_161058 | JGI IMG/M metagenome (GOLD analysis project Ga0210410, IMG submission 161058) | Forest soil microbial communities from Barre Woods Harvard Forest LTER site, Petersham, Massachusetts, United States - Inc-BW-C-4-M | ecosystem: Environmental > Terrestrial > Soil >... | reverse complement strand
GCCGCCTGCATCGCCTGGCGGCTGGCCTGATAAATATTCCACGCGTCGATGCGTTGCGCATCGATTTCGGCGACCGCCCAGGCAACCGCGTATGCGCGAATCCGGTCCGACAGCTCCCCACGCCGCTCTGGAAGCAGCTTCTTGGAGTCGTCCAGCCCGACGATGCGCCGCTTCGGATTCAGGATTACCGCCGCGGCCACCACGGGACCAAACAGCGCGCCGCGCCCGGCTTCATCCAGACCCGCAATACGGGTCCACCCAAGCCGGCGCGCCGCTCGCTCGAAACGGGAAGAGCAGAGTCGCGCCATGTTCGTGTCGTCGAACCCGAATTTTAGCACCCAAAAATGAAAACGCGTTATCCCTTCTCCTCTCGGCTGTCGAAAACCAACCCCTCGTGCAAACCACATGTAGGGCACGCCTTCCAAGGCGGCCCGCTCTTATTTTGGAGTGCGGCGTAGTCCCAACTACTCAACCCTAAGCATGCAATATCCCGGATCGAATCACCCGGCACCAATCACAAAATCTGAACGGCGCCTTAGATGGTCATGTTATAATGACCATAGTCTTATCACTGAGGTCACCATGAAGCAGATCCGAGCCAGCGTATTCAAAGCCCGTTGCCTCAAAATCATGAACGAGATTCAGTCCACCGGCGAGCCCGTCATCGTCACCAAGCGCGGGGCGCCCGTCGTGAAGGTTGTCCCGGCTGGCTCAGAGTCGGCCGAACTGTTTGGCTTCATGTCAGGGGAGTTCACCATCGTCGGTGACATCGAATCACCCGTTGTTCCCCTCAAGGACTGGGAAGTCCTGAAGAAGTGATCCTCCTTGATACCCACGCTTTGGTCTGGCTGGCAAACGAGCCCGCGAAGCTTTCCCGAAAGGCCACGGATGCCATTCGCCTTGCGAGTCAGGAGGGTGGACTAGGGATCTCAGCGATTACGCTTTGGGAACTGGCGTGGCTGGCTTCGCACGGACGATTGGCTCTTACGGGAACAGTTGAGGCCTTCGTAGAGCGCATCACCTCTCGATCTTCGATTCAGCCAATCACAGTGAAAGTGGCCGTTCTGGCAAATCAGTGGCCCGAGACATATTCTCATGATCCTTGCGACCGTTTGATTGGAGCCACCGCATTGGCTCATGGCTGCGCACTGGTCACGAAAGACAGAAACATCCGCGCTTCCAAACAATTAAAGACAATCTGGTAAGCCGCTCGGTCGAAACGGGAAGAGCAGAGTTGCGCCACTGGGAAGTGGTCTGCGTCAGCATCTTGCCACGCTCTTGAAGACATTTTTCTAGAGTGAGCCACCATCAGGCCAATATCGCCAGTGTGTATTGGGTGGACGCGAGGGATGGTATCGGCCTATGTCGCCACTCACAAGAACTTCGCTCAGCTGTTGAAATGATTGGGTATCACTCGCAAGCTGAGGAACCTTCGGCAATCGGATAAGCAGAATAGAATTCATTATTCGGATTGTTCTTCAGGTAATTCTCATGTGCTTTACGATTGACATACTGCTCTGGAGTTTTCCGGTTGTTCAGACTGCTTCCGAAGGTGTAAACGCTCGTATCAGGAAGCCTGGCCCTTGGACTGAAACCGAAAACCTCGATCACAATGGCCCATTCCATCTCGGACCGAAACAGGGTAAGCCGGCTCGCGGCGAGGTAAACGTAACCATTATCCATGGCCGGAAACGTAAACGCTTTCCAGCAATCGTCCAAGATTTTGAGGATCTGCTTGGAGTTCAAGTCCATGCCCGTATTGACAGCCTCCGCTCGCGATAAAACTGCTGTGTAGAGTAGCGCCCGGACTCCTCGATCGGAGTGCACACGTTGCGAAAGAAAAAAGGGGACAAGCCAGAGCTTGTCCCCTTTGCAAATCATGTGGATGACCGCTTACGCCTTGGCGGCGACGGCGGGTGTTGGCGCGTCTTCGCGAGCGGCGCGTTTGATGCGGGCGGCCTTGCCGCGCAGATCGCGCAGGTAATACAGGCGCGAGCGGCGAACATTGCCCTTGCCGACGACGTCGATCGAGGCAATTGAGGGCGAGTGCAGCGGGAAAATACGCTCTATCCCAACGCCGAAGCTAACGCGGCGGACGGTGAAGCTCGCGCTGCTGGCGCGGCCCTTTTTCGAAATCACCACGCCTTCAAAGGTCTGGATGCGTTCCTTGACCTTTTCCCCTTCGCCTTCCATGAGGCGCACATGCACCTTAATGGTGTCGCCGGCGCGGAACTCAGGAAGATCTTTGCGCAATTGCGCTTCATGCAACTTCTGAATGACCGGATTCATTTTCGTTATTCCCTGCAGACCCACTCAGGCGGGGCCAGCACTTCTAAGACAAACATCAATTATAGACAAACTGTAACTGTTTGCCTAGCGGTTTTGGGTTGAGAAAAAGCCTGGTCACAGTCAGACCCGAGCGGCGTGGGGAAGCGAGCGCGGCATCACGGTGGCCGCAAACCGCTCCATTTCTTCGAGTTGCGGGCTGAACTGCAACAAGAGCAAGTTCGCGCCAGCCCTCTCGAAATCCGCCACGCGTTCCGCCACTTGCTCCGGCGTACCGACGAGGCCCGAGCGCAGTCCGCGGTTTGAAACCGAGTAATCCTCCAGAGAAACGCGCTGTTCGAGTTGCGTATTCGCCAGCCATTGCTGGTAATTCGCGTAGCCGGCAGCGCTCTGTTTTACGTCAGTGATGCGCCGCAACTCTTCCTGAGCTTCGCGTTCGGTTTCGCGCACGATCGCGTACCCCGCCACGCCGTACTGCATCGGTGGCAACTTTAAGCGTTCCCGCCGCTGACTCAGATCGGCAATCCTCGCCTGGATCTTGTCCGGCGAATCGCCGTGCATCACGTAGGCATCACACTTTTCCGCGATCAGTTGCTTGGCCGCTTCCGATTCGCCGCCCGCATAAATCACTGGCCTTGGCCGGGACACGGGCTTCGGTTGCAAAAGATTCGCGTCCACGCGGTAATACTTGCCGGAGTACGAAAAATTATCCTGGGTCCAGGCGCCGTTAAGCACGTCCAGCCATTCGCTGGTGCGTGCGTAGCGGTCGTCATGTTGTTCGAACGCAACGCCGTACTTCCGCGCCTCTTCCGCCCACCACGACGAAACTACATTCAACGAAAGCCGCCCTCCGCTGATGTGGTCAATGTTCGCCGCCTGCTTGGCCAGTAACGCTGGAAGGTGGAAAGTGGGTCGCACGGCCACCATCAGTTCGATTTTCTCTGTGACCGCCGCCAGCGCCGCCGCCGTCGACCAGGCATCCAGCGAAGGTGCCTGCGGTCCTTTAATGTCGTTGAGATTCAATTCGGCGATCAGCGTAAGGTCGTAGCCGAGCGCTTCACTTCGCTGTGTCAGTTTCCTGACGTAGCTCCAACTCGCTTCCATTTGTTCGTCTTCAATATTTCGCAGCCACCCGCCGAAAACCGGCATCCAGTATCCGAATCGCATGGCCGGTTCACCCGGCCTTTCCGGTGCCAACGGCCTGCTGTGCCGCCTGCTTTGTTTCGTGGGCTTGCGCTTCAGTGATCAGATAATCAGCCAGCCGTGAGTAAGGATTGAAGCCCACGATACGTTCGGGGTCCGCCACAAAATTCGAAAGCGCGTTGACGTCGTAATAGAGCAGACGCCCGTCTCGATCGTCGATTACGTATTCGATGCCGCCTACTTCGATGCCTGCTTCCTGCATGATGCGTTCCACATCCTGAACCACCTGCCGCGGAGGAGCGTAGCCTTCCACCTGAAGACCATTCTTGGGGGCATCGACCGGGCAAGCGGGCCGTGCCAACTCCTCTCCCCTGGTGCTCTGGCAAATATCCGCGGGGCAAAGGTTGAAAGTATCGCCGGTAGTGTGAATTTGAATCGCGTAGAGAAACTTGCCGCCCAGCACCTCGACGCGCGTGATGACACTGTCTCGCGCAGGGAAAAACTCCTGCACCAGTGCGACCTGATCGATTCCGAAATACAGCTGATTTTCTTCCACGGCGCTCTTCAACTGCTCGGGCCGATCGAATCGGATAATTCCAGCGCCGCTGCCGCCGATATTTGGCTTCACCACCAGCGGATAGCCGATTTTCTCCGCGGCCGCCAACGCCTGCGAAGGATGGTTAATCACCAGTGCCTTCGGGTAAGGCAGCCCCAACGATTCGAGCAGGGTGAGTTGCAGGGCCTTGGAAGTTTCGTGCGTGAATGCACGCGAGCCGTTCACCACGCGGACGCCTTGCGCTTCAAGATGCTGCAAATAATTCATCGTGTAGAAAATCACGTGGCCCAGGCCGCGCTGCCACGCCGAAGGGCTCATGCGATTGAAGACGAGCGAGTATTCCGGCTCGCGCATGGCCAGGTCATAGGAATGTTTGCCGGCGTGAATCTTCTCCCAGTTCACGCCGCGCGCGTCGAGCTGTTGAAACAGCGGCCGGTACCAATCCGGGTGCTCGTGGTAAATGCCAATCGGTTTCGAAAGTTGTGCGCCGCGCATGGGGGCGCCGCTTGTTCCGCTCATGATTTCCCCTTCGACTGCCCTTCCTTGGATGCGCGGTTCCGGTATTTCGTCAGGATACCAAAAGGTCAGGCCGGTTACGCCGGGTCTTCTCCGTGGCCTGCTGGGCGCGCCATTTTGCCACTTCGGCGTGATGCCCGCCAATCAGGACATCCGGCACCTTCCAGCCCCGAAATTCGGCCGGGCGCGTGTAGTGCGGGTAGTCCAGAAGGAGCCTGGCCCTGCGGGGATGTGAATTGCCGGTTGTCGCACTGGCGTCTATAGCATCGAGCTGACGAAAGGACTCGTTCTCAGTGGAGGCTTCATTGCCGAGCGCGCCCGGCAAGAGCCGCGTCACAGCGTCAAGCACAAGGGCGGCGGGCAATTCTCCCCCACTCAATACATAGTCGCCAACGGAGATTTCTTCAGTAGCCAGATGTTCCGCCACGCGTTCGTCCACACCCTCATAGCGGCCACAAATCAAAACAATCCGTTCAAGCTTGGTCAAACGCCGCGCCGTCTCCTGCGTAAACAATTTCCCAGCGGCGGACAGCAGTACCACCGCAGTGCCAGTCGGAAGTGAAGACGGCTGGGCGGCGTCGCCCAACGATTGTCCTAGCAATTTCTCAACGGCTTCAAAAAGTGGCTCAGGTTTCAGCACCATGCCTTCGCCGCCGCCAAACGGGCGATCGTCCACGGTCTTGTGCCGGTCCTTCGTGAATTCGCGCAAATCCTGCGCATGAATCTGCGCAATCCCGGCTTCCCGGGCGCGACGCACGATGCCGTGGTCCAACGGCCCAGTGAAGAATTCCGGGAAAATGGTAATCAGGTCAAATCGCACGTTATTTGCCTGTGTTCAGGTTGCTCAAGCCTTCTGGCAGCGTAACATCAATGCGCCGGGCGGCAACATCAATGCGCCGGCAGATATCCTCCGCCAGTGGTACGAGCAATTCGCCCGCGGGAGTCTCCACTTGCAGCAACGGCGTGCCCGCCGTGCCTTCGCCCGGGAAAAAGACATCCCGGACGGTTCCAACCACGCGAGGCGCCTCTTCTATCGCACATGCTGGAGAAAAAAGCTTCGTCTCCGCCGCTGCGTGTTCAAAAACGGAGCAACCAATCAGGTCACTTACGAAAAACCTTCCGGCGGGAAGTTTTACGCGGTCCGCAAGTGGAATCAGCACGTCGAACCCGCGGAGCTTTTCTGCGGCATCAATCGAGGAGCAACCTACAAAATGAAAAATCCCATGTTCCGGGTGATTGCGGTCCACCCAGAAATTCTGCAAACCGATCGCTCGCGGTTCGTCTTGGCCACGGCAAAGGAAAATCTGCAGGCGGGAAGAAAGTCGGGCGGGAAAATCGGTGAACAGCTCAGCCAGGACTTCGCCTTTGTTGCCGCGCGGGCGAATGATGCGCGCAACCTGCACCCAGCCTCGCTTTTCAGTGGAGGGATTCAATCTTCGAGTATCTCAAGCGTGAAGCGCTTGCGCAGCTTCATTCCGGCAGCACCTAGCAACGTGCGGATGGCTTTGGCCGTGCGTCCCTGTCGCCCAATCACTTTGCCCAGATCTTCCGGATGAACGCGCAACTCAAGCACGGTTACCTGCGAGCCCTCCACGGCGTCCACTCGCACCCCTTCCGGATGATCCACCAGGGCTTTGGCAATCTCCTCAACGAGCTCCTTCATCTAGGCCCCCGCTTCCTTGTCCAATCGACGTAGCAATACGCATGACCCCTTCTCCACCGTAAGGAGTGCGAGCAAATTCAAGACCTGGACATGAGCAAGAGAGCTGAGCTTGAGCCAAAACTAAGCTATTTTTTGTTGCTTGAGAAAACTCCGAACAGTATCGCTTGGCTGTGCGCCTACGCCAAGCCAATACTTGATGCGATCGGAATCCAACTTGATCTCCGCGGGCTTTTTCAGTGGGTCGTAGGTCCCGACGGCTTCCCGCACGCGGCCGTCCCGGGCTCTGGTCCGCTCAATGACCACTACGCGATAATACGGCTTCTTCTTTTTGCCAATTCTGGCCAAACGAATCGTTAACACTAAAGTACGTCCTCCCTAAAGACCTTCTATTCTACGTGAGTTCCCACCGCGCAGCAATCGTCGGTTGGCCTTGGAATAGCCCTGTTACATCGTATCCCTTTGGCGAGGCTGAAGTGTTTGAGCGATAAGAGGGGGGCGGGAATTGGCCGCCCGGCTGGGGGAGAGCCGGGCGGTGGGCGACGGGTAGGGTGGCGTCTTAACTTCCTAACAAGAAGATACCTAGGGGGACAATCGCGAGCCCACACAGGGCCCCATGGCGGCCGGAGCTTCCATCCCTATATCCCTTTCGCGCATTCGATACCACGAATTTGAATTTTGCGTTGGCCACGGCAGCGTCCTTCGGTTAAGCTTCAACCATGTTCACCAACCCACAGAAGGCCACGCTGAATTGTTGCTGTAACTGCTGCGCACGTGTGTCTTCCGGTGTGGGAGGGCTGAACCTCTAAGAATCACTTTCAGCCACAAGGAATCGCAGCCCACCGCCGGAAGCTCAGGCAGGTGGGTTTTTCATTTTGGGCGTGTTCTTTGCGTGTAAGACCGGATGGCGCGGTAGCCAAGTGGTAAGGCATGGGTCTGCAAAACCCTCATCGGCGGTTCGATTCCGCTCCGCGCCTCCAATTTTCAATCCGCTCTCTAGCCAGTACTATGGTTTAAAGTTCTTGCATTCTTCCTTCCCGTCGGCAAGACTTTCGGTATCAATCCGGGTAGTTCCCATGGTCCCTCCGCGCTGTTAACTCCCGGGTTCCTACTCTTGGCGGAGCACTGCATTTTGAAGCCGTTCCGTTCCATCTTCCTTTTAACTGCGGTTCAAGCGGCTTGCTTGGCCATGCCGAGTGGTGTCGCCGCGCAAAGGCCCGGCCCGCCAGCGCAACCCCCGCACGGGACCCAGCCCGACGCAGCCACTGGAACCGTGGATCTAGCCGTCACCATCCACGACGAGAAGAGCAACGAACTATCGCAGTCTGCCAAGGTGACCCTGCGAAGCCCTAGCGGGGATTCGCGTGGAGTAGCCATGTCCGAAAAGGGTCGCGCCAGCTTCCGGGCGATCGCATTGGGCGAATATGAAGTTCAAGTGGAAGCACCCGGCTATGCCACTGCGAGAGCGAACGTTTCGCTCGCGCGGCCGGGAGAGACGCGCACTCTCGACATAACAATCCTCCCCGGCTCAGGCGCTGCCAGCGCAAACCTGCCTTCCCCACTTTCCCTGAAAGAGCAAAAAGAACTGACGGCTGGGCTGCGGGCCCTGCAGGCGCAGAAATTGGAAGAAGCGCGGAAGCATTTTCTGATTGCCGCGAAAACTGCTCCCAATCATCCCGACGTTGACTATCTTTTGGGCGTGCTCTCCACGATGACCGGTGACATGGAAGCCGCGAAACAATATCTGGAAAACGCGGCCACTCGCTACCAGCACGTTCTTTCTCTTACCGCCCTGGGTGAAATCTACCTCACCGAAGGAAACATCGCACTGGCCCAGCATCGCCTGGATGCCGCGTTGAAATCTGCTCCCAACACCTGGCGCGCCGACCAACTGCTGGCGGCGGTGGAACTCAAGCAGGGTGCTTATCCGCTGGCGATCCAGCACGCCGAGCATGCTCTGCAAATTGGCAAGACCGAAGCCAAAGGGGCGCGGCTTACGCTGGCCGATGCGTTGTACGCAACCGGCGATCACCCGCGTTCCATTCAGGTCCTGAACGAATTGTTGAAAGAGAATCCCACACAAGAGCAGACGAAGGAAGCCCACAGGCTGCTGGAGGCAAACCGCGCGGCGCACGCGCCGCCTGCCGCTGAAGGCACTATGGCCGCGAACCTGAGCAACACGACTTTTGCAATTGCGCCGATCCTGAGTTCCGCGAATCTTCCTTCCGCCCTGGCGAATCCGCTGACCGCTTCACCACATTGGTTTCCCCAAAATGTGGATGATTCGATTCCTCCCGCGGACGCGGCGGTGTCCTGTCCTCTGCCACAGATCGTACGGCAAGCCGGAGACAGGGTGTTGGAATTTGTCAGTAATGTCGACCGGTTTACGGCGACGGAATCCCTGTCGCACCAGACGCTGAACGAATTCGGGCTTGCCGTGCGCTCCGAAAAAATCAAATTCAACTATCTGGTCTCGATCCAGGAAATGAAGCCGGGCGTGTTCGACGTCCAGGAATTCCGTGACGGCGGCACTTCGAACGAAATCTTTCCGGAACACGTGGCGACACTGGGGACCGTCGCCATGGTCTTTGTATTTCATCCTAACTATGTTGGAGACTTCGATTTCCGGTGCGAGGGGCGCGCGCATCAGGGCAATCAGGAAGCATGGCAGATCCACTTTTCGCAAAAAGCCGACCGCGCTTCCCGCCTTCGCAGCTACCGGCTGGGAACTCAATACTTTCGTGTGGGTATCAAGGGCCGCGCCTGGATTTCCGCCGAATCTTCCCAGGTGCTTCGCATGGAAACCGACCTGGTCTCCAAAGTCCCGGAAATCCGCCTGCATGCCGAGCATCAGGACATTTTGTACGGCCCGGTCCCGTTCCAGAAAAAACATCTGGTGCTATGGCTGCCTCTGGCTACGGAGACGTATCTTGATTTCAACGGCCACCGGATTCACCGGCGTCAGGATTTGAGCAACTATCTGCTGTTCTGGGTGGACGACCGGGAAACCATCGAAAAACCAAAGACTTCCGAAGTTCCCCAGGAATCCTCTCCGGGGACTTAGCGGTGTCCACTTTGCTCCGCCATTTCGGAATCAACTCAGGCGGTTAAGGCCGTTAAACGCCGCTGCCTTGTAGCATTCGGCGAGCGTGGGATAGTTGAAAACCGTGTTGATGAAATAGGTGATTTTGCCCTTCAGCAGCAGCACAGCTTGGCCGATGTGCAAGAGTTCCGCGGCGTCTTCTCCGAAGATGTGCACACCCAGCAACTCCAAAGTTTCGCGATGGAAGAGAAGTTTCAGCCGGCCGTCGGTATGCCCGGAAATCTGGCCGCGTGCAATCTCTCGGTAATACGCCACGCCGACTTCGTAAGGCACGTCGCTTTCCGTGAGCTGCTCCTCCGTTTTGCCGATGAACGAAATCTGCGGAATGGTGTAAATGCCATAGGGATAACCGGCGGGATCGGATTCCATCTGCAGGCCAAACGCCCGCGCGGCCGCGATGCGGCCCTGCTCCATGGACACTGAAGCAAGGCTCGGAAATCCGATAACATCGCCCACGGCAAAGATGTGCGGCACATTGGTGCGGAAGTCCTTGTCCACCTTGATCCGCCCGCGATCATCCGCTTCGATTCCGACCGCCGCCAGATTCAGGCGATCGATGTTTCCCTGCCGCCCGACCGCGTAAAGCAGCGCATCGCCCACAATCCGTTTGTTGCTGCCCAAATTGGCCGCAACTTTTCCGTCAGGCAACTCTTCCACGCTTTCGACTTCTTCATTCAGGCGCATGGTGGCGCGGCGGTCGCGCATGTGGTAGCTAAGCGCCTCTACCATTTCGGCGTCGGCAAACTCCAGAAGACGCGGGCGCTTTTCCACGATGATCACGCGTACACCCAGCGTGGCGTACATGCACGCATACTCGACCCCGATCACGCCGCCGCCGACCACAATAATGGTGCGCGGAATCACCGGCATGGTCAGAATCTGGTCACTGTTGATGATATTCCGGCCGTTGATAGCCACCTTTTCATTTGTGGCCGGTTTCGTTCCGGTGGCCACCACCACGTACGCGGCTTCCAGTTCGCTGAAGACCGTGCTGTTTTCCACGCGGATGTGGTGCGGATCCGTG
>Ga0210410_10006333_pt1 | contig 10289 bp, 8 predicted proteins | sample IncBWC4MmetaG_FD_161058 | JGI IMG/M metagenome (GOLD analysis project Ga0210410, IMG submission 161058) | Forest soil microbial communities from Barre Woods Harvard Forest LTER site, Petersham, Massachusetts, United States - Inc-BW-C-4-M | ecosystem: Environmental > Terrestrial > Soil >... | reverse complement strand
TGACGAGGTCGGCCAACAGATCAGCTCCATCCTGCCCGGAGTCGCCGGGACCCGCGGGGTATTCGCAGAACGCACCAACCAGGGGTACTACCTCGACGTGGTGTGGCGGCGCGATGACCTGGGGCGCTACGGCATCAGCATGAAGCAGGCCGAAGACGTGCTTTCCAGCGCGATCGGCGGCGAGAACGTGACGACGGTTTATCAGGGCTCGGCGCGCTATCCGGTTAACGTCCGCTACATGAGGGATTTCCGCAGCTCTCGCGACGCCCTGGCGCATGTGCTGATCCAGTCCCCCGCCGGCCGCCAGGTTCCGCTCTCCGAGCTTGCCGACATCCAGACGGTTACCGGTCCGGCCATGATCCGCGATGAGAATGGCATGCTGGCAGGGTATGTCTATCTCGACATTGCCGGCCGCGATGTGGGCAAGTACGTGGCCGAGGCCAACAATGCCCTGAGCAAAGAGCTGCGCCTGCCCGCCGGCTACACCTATTCCTGGGGAGGCCAGAGCGAGGCAATGGCGCGCGCCAACCGGCGCCTGGAGATCGTGGTGCCCATCACCCTGGCGATCGTGATCCTGCTTATCTATCTCAATACACGCTCTTTCACCAAGAGCACCATCATCATGCTGGCGGTGCCGTTTTCGGCTGTCGGCGCGGTCTGGTCGCTCTACCTGCTCCACTACAACATCAGCGTCGCGGTCTGGGTGGGCTTGATCGCGCTCTTGAGCATTGATGCCGAGACGGGCGTCTTTATGCTGCTGTACCTTGACCTGGCATTCGAAGAAGCGGTGAAGCGTGGCGAGATGAAGACCCTCGCCGATCTGCGCAAGGCGATTCTGTACGGTGCCGCCAAGCGCCTTCGCCCCAAGTTCATGACTTTTGCCTGCACTTGCATCGGACTTTTCCCCGTGATGTGGTCCAACGGAACAGGGGCCGACGTAATGAAGCGGATTGCGGCGCCAATGGTGGGCGGCATCTTCTCTTCATTTGCGCTGGAACTGCTTGTGTATCCCGCCATTTACGAGGTGTGGCGCCGGCGGAAAATCGACCCGGCGGAGGAATCGGAGGCAACTGAAGGTGAGCGAGTAACCGAAAGTGATCTGGTGACAGTCAATTCATAGTGTGAGACATTGAAAGGCACTCCCTCGAAAATCGGGGAGTTATGGAAAGAGGAGTTTATGGGATCGACAAAACGCGAGCAGGTAACCCGGATCCTGATGATGGCACTGACTTTAGCCGCCGGGACAGTCGTTTGCGGAGCACAGCAGCCTGCGAGCGGCCCTGCGGCGCCATCGCCCGCGGCTACGACCGTGGAACCGGCTCCCGTCGCAGCGGTCACCGCGCCTCCCGAGGCGCCGGTTATGCCTCCCAAGGTGGTTTGCACGGGAAGCGAGCTGACGATCTCCGCCAACAACTCCACTCTTTCGAGCGTGCTGGCTGAGGTGCGCCGCTGCATGGGCACCCGCGTCGACATTCCGGATGCGGCCGGCGCCAAGCGCATCTTCGACAAGATCGGACCCGGACCGGCATCGCAGGTCCTCGACATCCTGCTCAGCAACACCGGCTACAACTACGTGATCGGGGCCTCGGCGGCGAACGAAGACAAGATTGAGTCGATCGTGCTGCTGGCCCGCACCGGGGACACCACCACAACCGCGGTTGTGGACGACAGCCGCGCCGGATCCCTGAGCCGCCGTGCTTTCAGCCAGATGCATCAAGCTTCGATCCCGCATCCCATGACGGATGCCGACAGCGCCGCGGCAGCCGAGGTGAACGCCGCAGGGGAAACGACAGCAACCCCGGCGCCTGCACCAACACCCGCACCCGCCGACGCTGCCGCACCGGCTGCCGATGGCCAGCCCGCGGCCGATTCATCTCCAAAGCCGGATGCGGTTCCCACCCCGACGGCCGTCCCAGTGACGCCGCCGGCGACAAACAACACTTTCTCGAGCCACCCGTCGACGACGGAGGAACAGATCGTCAACATGCAGCAGATGTTCGAGCTGCGCAAACAGATGAACCAGAACCCGCCGCCGCAACAGCACTGAGAACCCGGTATGCTCAGGCTACAACCCCCTCGCCCAGGCGAGGGGGTTTCTATTTTCCGGCTTTGCGCGCATTCGGGACCCTTGGCCAGGACTTGGCCACCTCGCTGAGTCCATAGAAGTTACACATTTAACAAGAGATTTCTTTTTCCGGACTTCTCTTCCAGACCAACCCCCGCCCGCAACTGCGAATCTGTTAGGTATATGCGATTGAATCAGCAAATCACCACATTTCTGCTCGCTGGCGCCCTGGTGTGCGTCCCGGGTCTCGCCTCGAGCCAACCCGTTAACCCAGCCCAGGAATCCCCCGAGGGGCAGTCCGCCAAGCAGGACATGAAGAACGCCGGCCACGAAACCAAGAATGCCGTCAAGGACGCCGCGCACGGCACTAAGGCGGGTACGAAGAAGGCGTATCACGCCACCAAGCGCGGCACCAAGAAGGCGTGGCATAAGACCAAGAACACTGTGAAGGGTGGAGCTGAGGGAGCAAAAGAAGGCGCCCAGCAGCCTCAGTAACCAGCAGGCCTCAGCCGGGGACCGGCGTCTACTGCTGGACCGGCTCGGGCTCCGGTTGAGGCTGCGCCGGCATCGGCCGGCGAAGCGCTGTCGTAAGTTCATCGGCTTGGCGCAGCTGCGGAAAGAGCGTTGACCACACGCCCGCCACTGCGAGCGCCCCGATTCCGCCGATGAGGGTGGCGCGCACGGCACCCCACCATTGCGCGGTGAGCCCGCTTTCAAACTCGCCCAGCTCGTTTGACGCTCCAATGAACAGCGAGTTCACAGCGCTTACGCGGCCGCGCATCTCCGGCGGCGTGGCCAGCTGCAGCAGCGATCCGCGAATGATCACGCTCACCATGTCGGCGGCGCCCAGAACCGCCAGCGCGGTTAGCGAGACCCACAAGCTCCTCGACACTCCGAAGACCACCGTGGCCGCCCCGAAGATGGCCACCGCGACGAAAAGCCGCACCCCGGCCTTGCGCTTGAGCGGGAACCGCGCCAGCACCAGCGATGTGCACAGCGCGCCCACCGCCGGCGCCGCGCGCAGCAAGCCCAGCCCCTGCGGCCCGGTGTGCAGCACCTCGTGCGCAAAAATGGGCATCAGCGCCACCGCACCTCCCAGCAGCACTACGAACAGATCCAGCGAGAACGACCCCAGCAGCATCGGCATCGACGCGACGTACTGGAACCCCGCCAGCACCACCTTCAGCGAAACATCGCGGTGCTCCATGCGCCCCGGCCGGACACGCAAGGTTCCAATCAGCGTCAAGAACCATACCAGCGAGAAGAGCGTGAAGAGGTAGACGATCGCCGCGCCCTCCAGCTTCTGCGGCCAAAAGCCCTCCAGCGGCAGCGTGAACAGCACACCGCCCAGCGCCGGCCCTATCGTGTTGGCAAGTTGGAAGATCGCTCCGCCCCACGTGACCGCATTCACAAAATGATCTTCGGGTACGAGATGAGGAATGAGCGCGGAGCTTGCAGGCCCGGAGAACGATCTGCCCGTTCCAATCAAAAACAGGACGGCGTAGATGGGCAGAACCCGATGCGACCCGCTCAGCGTGATGGTCAACAGCGCAATCGTGCAGAAAACCTGCAGCGTATAACAGACCATGATTACCTGGCGGCGATCGAAGCGGTCGGCCACGTGGCCGGCGGGCAGCAGAAACAGCAGCCCCGGTAAAAACAATGCGAGCCCCGTATAGCCAAGGTCGAGCGGACGGTGCGTGATGGAGTACACCTGCCACGCCACCGCAACCGACTGTGCCTCCGCTCCAAGAATCACGGCCACTCGCGCCAGTTGGTACCTTCTGAAGTCGCGTGAGGCAAAAGACTCGAGACCGCGCCGTGGCGGCCGTGAACCGGGAGAGTTCATCTGCCAATAGGTTATCGAATTCCCCCGCTGTGGAAAATAAGGCTTTCGAGGCAGCACTTTCGTTTTTACAGTGCGCGAGGATTCCCGCACTGAGCTCTGCAGTCAATTGTGAGTGGCTTGGCATTCGATATGACCGCCACATCAGCACATCTTCGCCAAAACACGCGAACAACGGTCCGCGCTCATAGGGACCTTCGTCATCCTGACGGTTGCAGCTCTCGTCTATAGCATAAAGAAGACAAAGCGGACGAACCGGCGCTCGCCAAGGGGAACGTCCCTGCTACCTACAACTAATGGCTGAGAGGAAAGCGGCTCGGAGCAACCGACAGTCGGGAGGAGATACTCTCAACTTTTATGACGCGCTCTCTCGAAGAAGCGAACGCTCTCTCCGCGCTTGATGCCAAGGTGTTGCGAGAGATCCACACCGACGGCTGGCAAATCACCGGTGTGCTGGCACGCGAGCAGGAACAAGGGCCCGACTTCGCCTACTCCATCGGCTTCTTCCACACCTTGCAGCATCCCGAGGTCATCCTCTTCGGATTGCCTGTCGAAACCTGCATGAAAGCCGTCAACGTGGTCGGCCTCGATATTCAGAATGGGCTCAAGTTTCAGACCAACCACATCTATGAAGGGATTCTGAAAAAGCCGCACCTCTGCTGCTTCAGGGAAGTCGACCAGAAGTTCTACCGCGAGCACGTCGGCTACGCGCTGTGGTTCTACGAGAGCGACCCCTTTCCCATGCTGCAATGCTTCTGGAGCGACCATCTCGGCCGCTTCCCCTGGGACGCCGATTGCAGCCACTACGCGCGCGAGGCCCAGCCCCTGCATCTGCTTGCGATGTAAATGTTGTCACCTCGATCATCTCGGTGCTCCGCTATCCTGATGATTGGAGCCTGAATCCCAAGCACGTCCCGCTCCCGGCCCGTGGGCTGTCGCGGCAGTGATTCTGTGCGGTGTGTGCGCATTTCTTGGTCTCTATTGCACGCAACCGCTCCTGCCGCTGCTTGAATCCGTCTTTCACGCATCCAAGACCACCGTCAGCCTTACCGTCTCCGCGGCCACGCTGGGAGTCGCCCTCTCCGCGCCGTTCTTTGGGGCGCTCACCGAGCGGCTGCCGCGCAAGCGCGTCATCGTTGCTTCGCTGATCGGCGTCACCGTGCCAACGGTTCTGGCGGCCACCGCCCACACCATCGGCCAGCTCATCTTCTGGCGGTTTCTGCAGGGCATTACGCTGCCGGGCATCTACGCCGTGGTCGTCACCTACATCGGCGAAGAGTGGCCGCCGGAACGCATGGCGCTGGTGATGAGCGTTTATGTGAGCGGCACCGCGCTGGGCGGATTCATTGGCCGGCTCACCAGCGGAATCCTGGCCGACGCCTTCAGCTGGCGCGTCAGCTTCCTCGCTATCGGGCTCTTCGGTCTGGCCGGCGCGGCTGCAGTAGCCGCGTGGCTGCCCAAGGGCCACGGACGCCCGCGTCCCCTCGCTACCGCCTCCGCAACTGCCAAGATCGCCACCGCGCCCGCACCGGAGGCCGATACGCCGCCCGCGCCACTCTCGCTGGCCAGGTTCCCACACCTGACGCAGTTCCCACATCAGGTCCGGGCGCTTTTCAGGATCCGTCGTCTGGTTGCCACCTTTGCCGTCGGCTTCAACGTGCTCTTCTCGCTCGTGGCCGTCTTTACCTGGATCACTTTCCACCTCAGCGCGCCGCCGTTTTCCCTCTCGACGGCGATCCTTAGCTCGCTCTTCGTGGTTTACCTGGTCGGCCTTGTGGTCACCCCCATCGCCGGATTCCTCATCACCCGCGTCGGCCTCCGCGCCGGCATTGCGGGAGCGATCGTCTTCTCCATGATCGGCGTTCTGCTCACCCTCGCACCCTCGCTGCCCGTGATCATCCTCGGGCTCACGCTTGTATCTTCCGGGGTCTTTGTGGCGCAAACCGCCTCGCAGAGCCACCTGCGCGTGGCATCGCCGCCCGGAGCCCGGGTGACCGCCGCGGGGCTCTACCTGACCGGCTACTACCTGGGTGGCACCGCCGCCGGCAGCGTTCCCGGCATATTCTGGAACCTCGGAAGGTGGCCCGCGTGTGTTGCCTTTATTCTTGCCATGCAGGGCATCGCTCTGACCATTGCCCTGGTTGGCTGGCGCGCCCCGGCGGTACCCGATGCGCAACCCGCCCCGGCCGCTTCATAAAGCCGCATGAACCCAACTCCCTGCTTCTGAATCTAAGGGTCTGTACAGAATCTTCGGTTCCCGGCGTTGGGCCGGTGCTTCCCCTTTTTTTCCCCGGCCCCCCCCGAATGGGCTCGAGCAACTCAAGACTCTTCAAGGAGACGCGCTTGTCTGCTGCACAAAGCACGAGTCCAGCGGCCATGCCGGCGCCGGCTGCCCAGCCCGCTGTAACCGCGCGCTGGGTGCCGAAGACCAACCCCTGGTTGATTGCCGCCACGGTTGCGCTGGCCGCATTCATGGAGGTCCTCGATACCTCCATCGCCAACGTGGCCCTGCCGCACATCTCGGGCAACCTGGGCGCCAGCACCGACCAGGGCACCTGGGTCCTGACCAGCTACCTGGTTTCGAATGCCATTGTTCTTCCGCTCGGCGCCTGGGCCTCCAGCGTCATGGGGCGCAGGAACTTCTTCCTCTTCTGCATCGTCATCTTCACCATCTCCAGCTTCCTTTGCGGCGCAGCGCTCAGCTTGCCCATGCTGCTCCTCTTCCGGGTGATGCAGGGCGCGGGCGGCGGCGGCCTCCAGCCCATGGCCCAGGCCATCATGGCCGACTCCTTCGAGCCACACAAGCGCGGCCAGGCCTTCGCGCTCTACGGCCTCGTCGCCGTCCTCGCGCCCTCCATCGGCCCAACGCTGGGCGGCTGGATCACCGACAACTTCTCCTGGCGCTGGATCTTCTTCATCAACATCCCTGTCGGCATGCTCGCCTTCATCCTCGTAACGCGCCTGGTTGAAGATCCACCCTGGATCAAGCCCGATCGCACGCGGCTCTTTAACATGGATTTCCTCGGTCTCGGCTTCCTCTCCATCGCCATGGGCGGCATGCAGATCATGCTCGACAAGGGCGAGGAGAAAGATTGGTTCGCCTCCGGCTTCATCCGCTTCTTTGCTTTCCTTTTCGTCGGCGGCATGATCGCGCTCATTCTGTGGGAGCTGCACACCAAAAAACCCATCATCAACCTGCGGCTCTTCCGATATAAGAACTTCGCTATATGCTGCTTCCTCATGATGCTGGTGGGCGGTGTGCTCAACGCCAGCACCGTGCTTCAGCCGCAGTTCACGCAGAGCCTGCTTGGCTATACCGCGACGACCGCCGGCATGGCGCTCACTGCCGGAGGTATCGCCCTGGTGGTCATGATGCCCCTCGCCGGATGGGCCACGGGAAAAATCTCCGCGCGCACCCTCGCCGTCTGCGGATTCATCATGTTTACCTTCACCTTCCGCTATGCGGCCCAGGTGACTACGCTGCAAATGAGCTTTGCGCAGGCCTCTTGGCTGCGCGTCGTGCAGATGCTGCCCCTGCCGTTCTGTTTCATCTCCATCACCAACGCCGCGTACGTGGGCCTGCCCAAGGAAGAAAGCAACCAGGTTGCCGGCCTCATCAACTTCGCGCGCAACATCGGCGGAAGCGTTCTCATCGCGCTGACCAACGCGCAGGTCACCAGCCGTTCCATGTGGCACCAGCAGCATCTGCAGGCAGACATGCAGGCCGGGCTGCTCGGCTATCAAAGCCATCTCAGGGCGCTGCAGGGTGTTCTGGGCGGCACCGCCGGGGCAGCCAACAGCGCCGGCATGGCTCTGGGCTCGCTCTACAACCAGCTCAACCAGCAGGCCCTCATGCAGGGCTACCAGGACGTCTACATCGAGCTCTCGTGGATGTCCGTCGGCCTGGTGCTCCTCGCCTTCCTGCTCAGCAAGAACCGCCCCGGCCAGGGTCCCGGCGCACAGGCGGTGCATTGAGGCCGAGGATCTTCAGGGTCGCAAAAGCGCTCCCTGAGATTGTCTTCACTCCAAAATTCGAAAGCGCCAGAAACCTTGCGGCCTCTGGCGCTCTCTCGGGCGCTTCGCAACTCTTCGGATACAAACACCATCCGGCAATGACTCGACGATGAATCTTCAACCTTGCCTAGGTCCGTCCTGCTACCGAATCGCTTCCCGGCCTCCGACCTCTCCACTCAACTCGCCGACGGCGAACCGTCTGCCAGCCTTGTGTCTCAATCGGTGCCCTTCCGCATCCAGTGGGTGACCCGCTTTTCCACTCTCTCCCGGCGCTTCGCCCGCGGCTTGCACCGCTTGCGTATAACCGGGATCCTGCGGCCGCCATGATCTCCGTTTGAGTTTCCAGCTTCACCTTGCCGTCCGCCTGCATCCGCCTTCCGACGTTTGCCTGCATCCGTTGAGAGTGCCGCTTTCCGCTCTACAGTTCCGCTCGGTTCCGCTACCGCTTGATTGCGCTCTCAGCTTGCGCCTCCTGCGCTCTCTTGCGTTAACCTCGCCTTGCTTCTCCCGCGGGCTGGCGCTTTTGCTCCCAATCTCCCTCGGTTCCTTCGCCTGCAGCTTGCGCCGCTTGCGCTCTTCCCGTCTTCAACTGGTCGCTCCGGCACTGCCCAAGTGGACTCGCAACCTTTGCCTGACCGAACTTTGCATCGTCCCGCCGTGCGGAGGATTAAGTCTTTCGATCTCTCTCGTTTCCTCACTCCCTCGGCTTGCGCTTCAGGCGATTCTCCGTCTTCAACCGAACCTTTGATCTTCCTGCGTGGCAGGAAATGTTCACTTCCGATTCGCTACTTGGCTACCAACTGTCGGGACTATGAACCTGCTCGATCTGTGGATGCAAGTGTAAAAGTCCGGTAAATCTGTGGATATCACCACCGATTGTGCATTCCTTGCAATTAAGTGCAGTTATGCCGAAAATTTGCCCTACTTAAGGTGCAATAACTCCCGACTTATCTCCCCAAAGCCTCAAAATAATTCGCCCACTTACGGAAAAAATTTCTCTCTCCACAATGCCAACCGTCCCGATTTCCTCAACACGGCCCTGTCTCGCTGTCTTGACTCGCTGACTCGCTCATGGCCACCCTAGCAGAGCGGAAAAACTTCTCCCACCTTCCGCTCCCTCAGCCACACCCCAACCCACGCTAGCGCTCCGAAGACGATCGGGAAGAAAGTATTGAATGCCGGGTTATGCAGCCGCAGGTTGGTAGCCACGGCGCCACCCAGGTAGCCGGTCAGCAGGATCGCCCCCAGCACCGCCGTCTTCGGAATCAGGTAGAGCACCGTGCAGGTCAGCAGGATAACCCCCAGCGTCACCGCCAGGTCCATCGGCCACCCGGTCCGCTGAAACGCCTCCGCCACCGCCGGCGGCTTTGCAAACTTCACCCCGGCATCCAGCAGCATGAACGCCGCCACCAACCCGCCAACTACCCACCCTGCAATCTTCCGTCCCATCCGGACCTCCGCGCATCACGGACCCACAATAACCAACCAGAGCGGCGCTTGCCCAGTCTCCTCCTTGATTCGCCACCCATGCCGGTTGCCCCCGGCCTCGCTCCAGAAACCCTGGGGATCCTGCCGCTGAAAACATGTCTAATGAGAGACGCGTCGGATTGCCCGATTCGCCGCCCGTCAACGGCCGTCCGGCGCGGCAAAGCCATGCGATGCCGCGGCTTTTCGGGCGGCGTCATCAACCTGCGAATCGCATCGAAGACGACCTTGAACTGCGCGTCGTACTTGCTTTCGATCTTATCCAGACGCCGGGCCAGATCGCGATGAGACGCCAGCAGTCCCCTCAGCTTCACAAAGGCGCGCATGATGGCGATATTCACCTGCACGGCACGCGGGCTGCGCAGGACGCTGGAAAGCATCGTCACGCCCTGCTCGGTGAATGTATATTGTGGCGCGCGGCGCGCCCTGCCCCAACTTGAAATCGCAAATTGTGATTCAAGTTGGCGAACTCCGCGGGAGTCCGTTGGAACATGAAGTCCGCCGGAAAATGCTATCAAGCTTCCGGACTCAGTATCTAACGACCGGCGACGGCCCGAGCGATCCCTCCCGATGACCGACAACCTCTAACACATGCCCATGCGAGTCTCGTTCCCAAAAAGGCGGGCGACCCCTTGGGGCCGCCCGCCGGAACGACATCTGTTCAGCTTTTACACAGTCGCGGGAACATTGTGATAGGTCGAAATGACCGTCTCAAACGAGTGAACCCGCGGCGTTCCATCAATTGTCTTCGCCAGCATCTTCAACACTTCGGGATAAACGCGGGTGTTGTATTCATCCGCATCGTGCTTGTGCTCCCAGAAACTCAAGGACACCGCGTCTACCGAGCCATGGTTGCACAGGCAGATCCCGTCCTTGAAA
>Ga0210410_10006330_pt1 | contig 10295 bp, 8 predicted proteins | sample IncBWC4MmetaG_FD_161058 | JGI IMG/M metagenome (GOLD analysis project Ga0210410, IMG submission 161058) | Forest soil microbial communities from Barre Woods Harvard Forest LTER site, Petersham, Massachusetts, United States - Inc-BW-C-4-M | ecosystem: Environmental > Terrestrial > Soil >... | reverse complement strand
CATACAAGTCCCGAGGAGGCGCTGCGGGGCTTTGTGGAGACGGGTGCGGAACACATGGTGCCCATGCACTATGGGACGTTCCGGCTGGGACGAGAGCCGATGGAGGAGCCTCCAGTGCGGCTGATGGCCGAGGCACAGAGACTGGGCGTTGAGCGCAGCGTGAAAGTGTTAGAGGAAGGTAAAACGCTGCGTGTGGGAGCACATCGTTTCGAGCTTGCCGGCATCTAACTAGGCATGACTACTTCTACAGTTTCTACACCGAGTGCAAAGGCGAGTGGGACGTTTGCGATTGGCGGTGATTTGACCGTCAACCGGCTGGGCTACGGGGCGATGCGGATTACCGGCAACGGAATCTGGGGTGAGCCCAAGGACCGCGAGACCGCGAAAAAAGTGCTACGACGCGCGGTGGAGCTGGGGGTGAACTTTATCGACACCGCCGACTCCTATGGCCCGGAGGTCAGCGAGCAGCTGATCGGCGAAGCGCTGGCACCGTACGCCAAGGGCGTGGTGATCGCGACGAAGGCCGGGCTGACGCGGCAGGGGCCGGACCAGTGGCTGCCGGTGGGTCGTCCGGAGTATCTGATACAGCAGGTGGAGATGAGCCTGCGGCGGCTGAAGCTGGAGCGGATCGACCTCTGGCAGTTGCATCGCATCGATCCCAAGGTGCCGGTGGAGGAATCGCTGGGCGCGATCAAGAAACTGCAGGAGCAGGGAAAGATCCGGCACGTTGGCCTGAGCGAGGTAAAGCCGCATGAGATCGACCAGGCGCGCAAGGTGATCGAGATAGTCAGCGTGCAGAACCAATACAACCTCAGCGACCGGCAGCATGAGGATGTGGTGGCGTACTGCACGAAGCACAAGCTGGCTTTCATTCCGTGGTTTCCGGTGGCATCAGGCAAACTGGCGAAACCGGGCGGCAAACTGGATGCTACGGCCAAGGCGCATGGCGCCACGGTCTCGCAACTCTCCCTCGCGTGGCTGCTGCACCATTCGCCGGTGATGCTGCCGATTCCCGGGACCTCGTCCGTCGCGCATCTCGAAGAAAATATTGCGGCGGCGGGCGTACATCTCTCTGACGCGGAGTGGAAAGAGATCGAGAACGCTGCGAAATAATTGATCCCTGCATGTTTGGAGAGAGGGCCGCACTGTTGCGGCCCTTTTTCTTGGTCGGTCGGCGCCACGGGCAGATCCTCGCGCAAACTGCGCGAACGACTTGCTAGACTCTCACCATCATGAATCGACGTGACATGTTGAAGATCACCTCTGCGAGCGCGCTGGGCCTGCTCGCTACAGGAGACGCCGTCAGCGAGACGGTCCACGCCTCCATCTGCCAGTACGATATCTTCGAGATTTCCCTGAAGGGACCTTCCAGCGGCAATCCTTTTGTCGACGTTCAGTTGAGGGCTACTTTTTCGCTGGAGCAGCGCACGGTAACGGTAGACGGCTTCTACGATGGCGACGGCAACTACAAGATTCGTTTTATGCCGGACGCGTTGGGAGAGTGGCGATACACCACGGCCAGCAATGCGTCCGCACTGAATCGCCAGAGCGGAGGATTTCTATGCACTGCGCCGAAGGCAGGGAATCACGGCCCAGTCTCGGTACGGTTTGGACATCACTTCGGCTACGCGGATGGGACACCGTACTTCCCGTTCGGCACTACCTGCTATGCGTGGGTTCATCAGGGCAAGCCCTACGAGGAGCAGACGCTCGCGACGCTGCGTCAAGGACCGTTCAACAAGATTCGTATGTGCGTGTTTCCGAAGTCGTACGAGTATAACCACAACGAACCGGAGTTCTATCTGTTTCCGCGGACCGCGGAGGCCACACCCAACAACCCGATGGGCAGAAACGATTATTCGCGATTCAATCCTGCGTTCTTTGCTCACTTCGAACAGAGGCTGGAAGAGCTTCGCGAGTTGAATATCGAGGCAGACCTGATTCTGTTTCATCCCTATGACCGCTGGGGCTATGCCGCTATGGGGGCCGATGTCGATGAGCGTTATGTGAGGTACATCGTGGCGCGGTTCAGCGCCTATCGGAATGTATGGTGGTCGCTCGCGAATGAATTCGACCTGATGAAGGCCAAGACCACGCAGGACTTCGACCGGCTGCTTCACCTGGTGCAGCAGTGCGATCCATATCAGCATCTAAGATCGATCCACTACTCGAAGGTGATGTATGACTATGCGAGTCCCGCAGTGACGCATGCGAGCCTGCAGAGTTACGACTTCGCGTCGGCCCCGGCGTGGCTGAAGCTCTGGAATAAGCCGATCGTCTACGACGAGGTGATGTACGAAGGCGATCTGCCGCGGCGGTGGGGCAATCTTTCAGGCGAAGAGATGACAAGGCGGTTCTGGCTTGGCGTCGTAGCCGGCTGCTATGTGACGCATGGGGAGACGTATCTCAACGCCGGCGGCGGCGAAGATGAAAACGACAAGATCTGGTGGTCGAATGGCGGCAAACTCTCCGGCAGCAGCCCAGCGCGCATCGGCTTTCTACGCAAGCTGCTGGAGGAGACGACGGCTATCGGACTGGAGGCCTCTCCGGAGCCGTACTACCTGAACGCGGTCTCGTTCGCGCAAAGCCCGCAAGGGGTTGAAGCGAAGCTCCCGCCCGCGGCGATTCTCTTCTACTTCGACTTTCACCAGCCGATTCAATACACTTTTCCGCTTGGCACGGGCATGTATCGCGCAGAACTTGTCGATCCATGGCAGATGACAATTACGCCGATTGCAGGACGCTTTTCGGGAAAAGCTACACTGCAACTTCCCGGCAAGCCATTTCAGGCGATTCGTTTTCGGAGCACGTGATCGCGGTGACAGCTCATTCTTCTTTGCGTTAATGATTCGATTCGAAGCTGCCTGCGTTCACGTCTTTGGTGAGGCAATGTCCAGAGGCTTTGTTGCCAGCACAGCGTTGAGATGATCGTCCGCTGCATTCCAGCCGGGCAACTCCTGCGAGCCGGTGATCAGGCGGGCTCCATCGCTGAACGTGAGATAGGTCCAGGCCCACTGACGGAAGACGGCGAGACGGTTGCGGAAGCCGATGAGAAAGAAGATGTGGACGACGAGCCAGGTCATCCATGCCGGGAAGCCGCTCCAGTGGCCTTCGAAGGGCCATCGGATGTTGGCGACGGCGGCCTTGCGGCCGATGGTGGCCATGTCGCCCTTGTCGAAGTAGTGGAACGGCTCGTCCCTGCCGGTGCCGTCGCTGCCGAGGCTCACGGCGATGAGGCGGCCAATGCGCTTCGCGGCGTAGCGGCCCATCTGCATGGCGGGCTGGGCGACGCCAGGAATCTGCCTGCCATTCTCCTCGACGTGCGCGAGATCGCCGCAGATGAAGATTTCGGGGTGACCGGGAGGGTTGAGGTGGCTGTCGACAAAGACGCAGCCTCGCCGGTCTGTCTCGAACCCGAGCAGCTTGCCGAGCGGCGAGGCCTGGACGCCAGCCGCCCATAGCGTGACGACCGCGTCGATGCGTTCATCGCCGACCATGACGTAGCCTGGCTGCACATCGCTGACATGAGCGTTGGTGCGGAACCTTACGCCGAGCGCGTTGAGCTGTTCGCCGGCCTTGCGTTGCAGATCGGGCGGATAGGCGGCGAGGATATTGGGTGAGCCTTCGAGAATGAGGACCTGCGCCATCGACGGGTCGATGTGGCGGAAGTCCTTCGACATATAGAGCTTCGCAATGTCGCTGATGGCGCCGGCGAGTTCGACGCCGGTGGGGCCTCCGCCGATGATGACGAAGTTGAGCGGAGGATGCGTGCCGCTCTCCATCATCTGGCGCTCGGCGAGCTCGAAGGCAAGAAGGACGCGGCGGCGAATCTCGGTTGCGTCCTCGATGGTCTTGAGACCGGGAGCGAGTTTGGCCCAGTCGTCTCTGCCGAAGTAGGAGTGAGTGGAACCGGTGGCGATGATGAGGTAGTCGTACTCTAGCTCAACTCCAGTTTTGAGATGAACCCGCTGCTCTGCTAGATCGAAGCCGATGGCTTCGTCCATGAGGACATCGATGTTGGGGTAGTCGCGCATGAGCGAGCGGATCGGCTGCGCAATATCGGCCGGAGAGAGGACCGCGAGCGCGACCTGGTAAAGCAAAGGCTGGAAGAGATGATAATTTTTTCGGTCCACGATCGTGACATCGACCGGCAGCTTCGCCAGATCCATGGCCGCGTTGATACCGGCAAAGCCGCCGCCGAGAATGACGACCCGGCTGCGTCTTCCACCGCTTCGAGCTGCCGCTGCTTCTGCCATCGTTCGGGCTCCTCGCTTTCGGTCCGCTGTTAAACCATCACCCGTGCACATGCCGAAGGGACACGTTCAGCTTATCCGTTTTGCGCTTTCCTGCTACTTATTCGATGCTCTAATTTTGTTTGGGTTACATCGCCAATGGCTAGTTCGCGGCGGCTAAGGCTGCTTTTCGAGAGTCAGCGAGAGGAAGCCCTGGGTGCCTGTCGCCGCGGCGAGATTCGTCGTCTCGGGTGTTCCCACAAGTTGCTGGGGCGTTATGGTCAACAGGCCATTCACATCGGACATCAGAGAGTACTGTGTAGAAGCGAGGATCGGCGGGATAGGGCAACGGCCGCGATCCGGGCAGGGGAGAAGCTGCCAGGCATCCACCGTCTGATAGACCTGAACGACAGCGCCCGCTACAGGATGAGACGCTGCATCGGTAACCAGCAGAACCACCGGGTTGAGTGCGCCGCCAGCAGAAACGACCTGACCGGCGCCGCTGACCACAACCAGATGCAGGTCCGCGGGATCGACACCCTTCGTGGTGAAGGTGGCACATACGGTTGTCCAGGCGCAGCCGGATAGAAGAGCCTGCGCGCCGGGCGCAAGGGGGCCTGCGGTCGCAAGCGTCGACGCGACTCCCTGGGTGGTGACCTGAGACTGACCAGGCGAAGCCGTAATGGCGCCGGAGATTGTTCGCCAATCGACGAGTACGCCTGCGGTCGACGCGGTGTTGTCAGCGACGTTGAGCAGCGGTGTCCACGCGACGGTTGCACCGGCTGCGACGTACTCCACTGGCTGCACTGCAGTCGCGGTTCTGATCTGGGTGATCGCCGTGAAAGAGGCGACTGCGGTGCCATCGACACCGGCAGCCTGCAGGGCGATGGCGCCCGAGGTCTGCGGAGTGAGGAGAGTCGATGCAATGCCGTTTGCGTCCGTGGGCAGCGTGCAGGCGGCCGCTCCACAGGCTGCGAACTGGACGGCGCCGGTGGTTGTGGTAAAGGTGACCGCTTCGCCAACGACCGGAGTGACTCCATCGGCCTGCAACACCTGAACGGCAAACGGAATGGTCGCCTGTTGGCCGACAACTACTGTGCCAGCCGGCGCAGTCAGCAGGCTCAGCGTGATCGCGGGCGCTGCATAACTGAGGGCCTGGGTCATGACGGTTGTGCCGCCGGTCGAGCGGTCTTCGACTGTAACATCAGCCACGAGAGCGGTGCTGACGCCCAGGGTGTGGAGTGAGGGCACTCTCGCCACAATGGTGTTTGCCGTCCAGCTGGAGACCGCGGCGGCTACGCCATTGACGAGGACCGCGTTCCCGGTGCGAAAGCCCATGCCTGTAATCGTGATGGTGCCTCCGGCGCCACTGACTGTAGACGGAGTCAGCGAATCGGCATACAGAACGCGCGCCTGGTAGTTGAAGTCCGGCCGTCCATCGCCGCGTTGATCGGCAATCGCTATTCGTAACTGTTTGGGTTGCGTAATCGATGTGGTCAACGTGGTCATCCCGGTGACCGCACCATTGAAGGGCTCCCTGGCACTGGCTACTCCAGGCAGAGATCCCCGCGCGTCCGTTGCATTCCAGACACCGAGGACCGGCCTGGCCTTGACTGCCGTGGCAAAGCCCCGCTCATCCTGTGCCGTCACCTCAAGCGTGAGGGAGCGGTTGGCTTTGACATTCAGCGACGACCAGGCAGAGTGGCCATAGCCGCAGAGGAGCCCCGGCCACCAGCCCGATGCGGCGACGGCAGCCGGCGCAGCTTCAATTCCATCCAATCCGGAGCCGCAGACGCTCGCCGAATCCGAGATATGATAATCCCCGAAAGCCTGCAGATAGCTGGAGAAAAGCCCCTGCACCAGCGACAGATTGGATCCCGAAGGCTGTACAGTGGCGGTGTATGGCCCCACGGCGTACGGGCCGGTATACAACGGATTGATGGGCTCGGTTTCGAGGATGATCAGCTGCCAGTCGCCGGGCAACATCGGGACTCGGGCAAGATCGAAGTAGCCCTCGTGGAAACCGTTTGACGTTCCCTGACTGCCCGCCAACGTGGTGTCGGGTCCGGTGACGGGATTGCCGTTCGACTGCCGATAGTATGTGCCTGAGACTGAGGAGACCGTGTCCCAGTTCTCAGCCTGAGAAGCGCCGGTGTACTGCGCCCACCTGCGTCCAACGACGTTCACCCCCTGCATCTCCTGGCCGTCGCTAAAGAACAGCCGCCCTGCAAACTGGCTCGCATTGAGCAGCGTGTCCGTCTTGCCCGGCGGCGCCTGGCCCTGACCGATGTAGTAGAGCTGCGCGAGCGCCGAAAGATCGTCCGGACGCAGGGTGAAGGGTTGCGGCATGCACTGGTAGGTGTAAGGTCCGCAGATGATATCGATCGGATGCATGACCGGCCAGTGCATCGCCTGGTTGAAGGTCGCCTGCGGGCTGCCGGTAAAGACATTCTCGTTGGCCTGCGACCAGCTGAGCCCGAGCACGCGGCCGAAGGCCCGCATCAACTGATATTGCAGCTGCATCTGTTGCGCAGGCGCAGGGCCGGTGCAACGCCCATTAAGCACAAGCACAGCGTGCTGGATAAGGCCCGCAGGAATAATGGAATCGACGCTTTCGGTGACGCCGTTCTGCAGGCAGCCGGTGGGATCGCTCGCACCATTACCCAGGAGCAGATCGGTTACAGAACCGTCGCTGTCGTAGATAACGGCGATCTGCTTGGCAGCGTAGTTGCTGCTCTTAACGTCGGCCGGAAAGATGAGACCGGAGGGACCGAGAAATGTATTCGCTCCGCTGACGTGCTCATCGAGCGCCCCGCCGCGCGAGAGCACCAGGCTCGATGTGGGAACGTTCCAGACGTTTGCCGCAGCGGCGACGAGAGCGTCGGCGGCAGCATGGTTCACGCTGGAGCTTAAATCCCCGGGGTCGGTAAAGTAGAGCGGGTGACTGGTATACCAGACGACGGGAGCTCCAGCCGTAGTGAAGAACGGCTGCCCCGTGACCCACCGTGGCCCTCCGGCCCATGATGGCGCTGCGGCAAACCAGCAGAGAACGGCTGTGAAAACGACTCGCAGGCGGCAATTGGATCGCAGCCATAGTCGAAGATCACGGAGCAGCATGCTGTGCCTTCTGCGAATTCTGCACATTCTGCCAGGAACTCAACATATCCATTACGGCATTTACCGAAGCCTGTTGCGCCGGGACCGAAGCATCACTTCCACCGGCGGTGCCAAGCGGCCTGGTGGCGCCAACACTCCGCTGCTGACTGAAGGACGGCGTCTCCAGATTTGCCGGCTTCTCTGCCAGGACAGGCTCACTTCGATAGGACACGGCATGCGGGAGCCTTGCCCCCAGCCAACGAAGATCGACATACGGCGGTTGCGATGGAGCTGCAGCGTCGCCGTCTGGTGCTATCAATGCGCCGCCCTGACGAATCGGAATCGCCCCATCCATTCCACCGACAGGGGAACTCAGCCCGGCAGCACTGGGCGAGTGCAGGAGCATCAGCAGACGCTGCCCGACGCGATAGCGTTGATTGTCTCCCGGCCATAGGCCAGCCCACTCGCGCAAAACGTAAGGGGTCCCCGCCGTATATCCCCGGATGGCCTGATCCACCCGAAACTCGATCTCGACCACTCCATCGTTTGGGTGGCGGATCGCCAGCACCTGCCCCGCAAAAACAACATCGGCTTTATCCGACAGCTGATGAAGAATGTCGACAACTGTCTGCGATTGCACACCCTGACCGGCCGCAACACCCTGACAATGAACCCATTGGGCCATGAGCAGCGCGGCGATGGGAAGCGCGCGCAGCAATAATGATGTTCGCAGAAACCGGCTCATGTCGTCTTCCGTCCTCTTCCTGTCTTTCGTCAGAAGAGGGGCGACGGAGAGCAGTGTCCGAATCTGGCACACTCAGGCGAGCGCCGGCGGCTCTAAATCTCCGGGTAGAAGTCGAAGAAGGCGTCCAGGCTCATCTTGAGCTGCGCCTCAATCTGCTCGCGGCTGCCTTCGAGCACATGCATCGTCACATGGGCCTCGTTGCCGTTCTTCAGGGTTACGGGCGCGTCGCCCACCGCTGCTACCTCGTCCGCCGGTAACAGCCTCATTCCATACACTAATGTCAGATTTGCCATAGCCTCAATTGTTTCACCAATGCCGCCGTTGCATCTTTTTCCTCCGTCGCGCATTTACACTATAAGGGTCCATATGCCTGAAAACACGACGCGCGACACCGTTATCCTCGGCTCCGGGTGCTCCGGACTTACCGCTGCCATCTACGCTGCACGCTCGAACCTCAAGCCTCTGGTCCTCGAAGGCCACGAGCCCGGCGGGCAGCTCTCGATCACCACGCTGGTGGAAAACTTTCCCGGCTGGCCCGAGGGCATCCAGGGCCCCGACCTCATCGAGAACATGAAGAAGCAGGCCGTCCGCTTCGGCGCCGAGCTGCGCATGGCCCATCTCAGCTCCATCGATCTCAGCAAACATCCCTTTACGCTCAACATCGGCCACGAGACGATCCACACCCGGACGCTCATCATCGCCTCTGGCGCCAGCGCGCGCTGGCTCAACCTGCCATCGGAGCAGGCGCTGATCGGCCATGGCGTCAGCTCCTGCGCCACCTGCGACGGCTTCTTCTTCTCCGGCAAAGAGATCGCCGTCATCGGCGGCGGCGACTCCGCCATGGAAGAGGCCCTCTTTCTCACCCGCTTCGCCACCAAGGTCACACTGATCAATCGCACCGAAAGATTCCGCGCCTCGAAGATCATGCTCGAACGCGCCATGGCACACCCCAATATCAACTTCCTCTCCAGCACCACCGTTGAAGAGGTGCTCGGTGTGGAAGAAAAGGACGTCAAAGGCCTCCGGCTAAAAAACCGTCTCTCCGGCGACGAGTATGTTTTTCCCGTCTCCGCAATGTTCCTCGGCATCGGCCACATCCCCAACGCGACCGCGTTCAAAGGCATGATGGATCTCGACCCGGACGGCTACATTCTGACGAAGAACAACGTCTTCCCTACCCTCAATGGAGAGATCATCCCTGGCGTCTTCGCCTGCGGGGACATCCAGGATCGACGCTACCGCCAGGCCATCACCGCGGCAGGCACGGGGTGCATGGCCGCGCTTGAAGTGGAGAAGTATCTCGAAGAGCACGGGCGATAAGCCGTCGTAACAGCGATATTCTCTGGCCAGCCGATCGTCCCGGCTGGCCTTTCTCTTTAATGCTCAAAAGATCCCCGTATTACGCGACCGAGAAGACTGGAGCCTTTTCTCCGTTCCGGCAATCGCAACGTCACCTTCCTGAAAGCTGGCCAGAGTGGCCGATTCCACCGCTAAGATCTGCGTTTTGAAGCGGAATTAATTATTTTTTGGACTCTCTTGCATTTATTACAGATTGTGATATTGTTATTGCGATCTGCAATATGAAACTGAGCGACAAAATCCGCTATCTTCGCGAGGTTGAAGGCAATCTTAGGGGCCTTAACCGGGCCATGACCCAGCAGGAGCTGGTCCGGGCCATTCAGGAATCTAACAAGTCTGCCAGTCGCAAGGCCGGAGCGACCATCAGCCAGTCTTACCTCTCGCAGATCGAGAGCGGCGCTCGTCCCCATCTCACCAATACAACGCGGCTGCTTCTCGCGAAGTTTTTCAAGGTACACCCTGGCTATCTCGTCGACGATCCCGAGGGCTACAACGCCCAGTTGATGGCGGACATCCACACCCTCGAAGACAAGCTCGACCTCTGGCTTATCAGCGGGGCGGAGCGATTTCGCCGCGACCCCGAACTTTGCCAGGCGCTTCTGACGCTGGCGCAGAACAAAGACTCCCGGCGCTGCCTGCTGCTTCTGGAAGAGGTGCTCAAAACACCCTCTCTCGCCGATCGCCTGCTGGAGGTTCTGCGCCCCGAAAGCGCCAAAACGCAGTCGCCCGCGTCGGCCTCCCTGGCTCAACCTAAACCTGTCATCACAAATAGCCGCACGAAACGCGGTACCCAATGACCATGGACACCTTCTACCTCATCTGCTTCGGCGTCGGTCTCGTCCTCAGCGTGGCCTTCTTTCTTG
>Ga0210410_10006329_pt1 | contig 10296 bp, 12 predicted proteins | sample IncBWC4MmetaG_FD_161058 | JGI IMG/M metagenome (GOLD analysis project Ga0210410, IMG submission 161058) | Forest soil microbial communities from Barre Woods Harvard Forest LTER site, Petersham, Massachusetts, United States - Inc-BW-C-4-M | ecosystem: Environmental > Terrestrial > Soil >... | reverse complement strand
TCAGAAGGGTTTCTATGACTACTCTGACAGTGACAACGAGGGGGCAAGTAACCTTTCGGAAGAAGGTACTGGAACACCTGGGAATCAAGGCTGGGGAAAAGATTGAAATCGACTTGCTTCCTGACGGTCGGGGCATGATCCGAGCGGCCAAGCGTTCGGGGACGATCGAGGACTTCATCGGCCGGCTCGCCGGAAAGACGAAGAGGGTTGCAACCATCGAAGAGATCAACGAAGCTGCGGCCAATGGCTGGGCAGGGATAAAGGGCCGGAAATGAAAGTGGCGGTCGACACCAATGTGCTGGTGCGAGCGGTAGTGCGCGACGACAGGGCGCAAGCAGAGATTGCGGCCAAGTGGCTGCGGAATCCCAGCCTGCTTGTAGTCGCCTTGTCGGCGCTTTGCGAACTCGTATGGGTGTTGCGTCGGCTCTATGGCTTCAAGGCAGCGGAAGTGGCTGACACGATTCGGTCGCTCACTTCGGCGGACAATGTGGAAACGAACCGGCCTGCTGTAGAAGCGGGGTTAGCTATGCTGGATGCGGGTGGCGATTTTGCGGATGGTGTGATTGCGTACGAAGGAAGATGGCTCGGCGCGGAGACGTTTGTTTCGTTTGATAAGAAGGCAGTGGAGATGCTGAAGGCAGTGGGTCAACAGGCGCGCGTGTTGTAAAACAATCGAAGGCTACTTCCTTTTTGGTGGCGGTGGAGGCGCTTTCTTGGCCGGCGGAGGCGGCACCTACCCTTTTTTCAATGGCATCTGATCCTTACCTCTGTGAGCGTATCTTAACTCGTTTCTCGAGTCGAATCGTATCGGTCCTCCGGTAACTCCTCTACTTTTTCTTCTTAGGCGGAGGCTGGGCTTTCTTCGGCGCTGGCGGTGGCACGTAGCCGTCCTTCGTTCGCCACCCAGAGCTTTTTGAGGGTTTCATCCTTAATTTCCCCTATGGTTTGTTCTCCGCGGGTTGGGTTTTAGGAGCCGCCGGCGGTTGAGGCGCTTGTTGCTGCGGCGCTTTTGCGGGTGCTGACGGCGGTACATAGCCCGCTTTCCCGGCGTCATTTTGGCCTTGGTCCGTTGGTCGCCTACTCATCGGCACACCTCCAAGGCTTAGATTATCAAAGGCAAAGATCGACCAGCACAGTATTCCGAAGAAAAGGAACGTAACCGATAAATAGTTACACCAGCTTGTCAGAGTGCTCCATCGATTCTTTTCTCGCTTGTAGTTCGGATTACCCAATCCTTCTCCACCAACCTGTATTTCAAACATGCAAGCTTGATGGCTGAAAAGAAACGAGAGCAAAACCGCCAGCAGTCCGACAGAGAACGCAAACCACGATATCGCTAGCCACTTTAAAGTCCAGGGCGCAGGTACGGCTACAACATCTTTTAGAAATGCTATAGAAAACCCGAAAACCGCTGATCCAAACGCTAATACCGCTTGGTCGAAACTTCTTGCGCTCTCCCTCGCCGCGTCAATGAGAAGCTTGCGCTCCTCTAGGTACACCTTGTATTCGTCTTTATCTCCATTCGCCATACGCCGAAGTTACTGCATGAAGCCGCCGGGATCTTTCCTGGCAGTCCCGCCTACGGTCATCCGATCAATCTTCAGCGTCGGAATGCCCACGCCTACCGGCACGGCCTGACCGTCTTTGCCGCAGGTGCCAACGCCTTCGTCGAGCTTCAGATCGTTGCCGACCATCGAAACCCGCGTCAGCACGTCGGGGCCATTGCCGATCAGCGTTGCGCCCTTGATCGGCGCGGTGATCTGGCCGTCTTCGATCATGTAAGCTTCGCTGGCTGAAAACACGAACTTGCCGTTCGTGATGTCGACCTGGCCGCCGCCGAAGTTCACGGCGTAGATGCCGTGCTTGACGGAGCGAATAATGTCGCCCGGATCGTCCTGTCCGGCCAGCATGTAGGTGTTGGTCATGCGGGGCATGGGGATGTGCTCGTAGCTCTCGCGGCGTCCGTTGCCGGTGCTGGCGATGCCCATCAGGCGCGACGACAGCTTGTCGCTGAGGTAGCCTTTCAGGATTCCGTTTTCGATCAACACGGTTTCCTGGGTCGAGCCGCCTTCATCGTCCACGTTGAGCGAACCGCGCCGCCAGGGCATGGTGCCGTTGTCGACCACCGTGCATTTTTCGCTTGCCACACGCTTGCCGATCAGGCCGGCAAATGCCGAGGTCTTCTTGCGGTTGAAATCCGCTTCCAGGCCGTGGCCTACGGCTTCATGCAGAAGAACGCCGGGCCATCCGGGGCCGAGCACCACTTCCATGTCGCCGGCCGGAGCTTCGCGGGCGTCGAGTTGCAGAATCGCTTGGCGCGCCGATTCTTTGGCGAAATATTCCGGAGTCTTCTCGCCGAAAAAGAAATCCAGAGCAACGCGGCCGCCGCCGCCGGAACTGCCGCGGGCTGAATTGCCTTCAGTCTTCGCGATGCAGGAAACGTTCATGCGCGCCAGGGGCTGGGAATCTTCGGCGAACGTTCCGTCCGACCCGACGACCAGAATGTTGCGCAACTCGTCGCCATAGCTGGCCCGCACTTCCTGGATGCGCGGATCGTAAGCGCGCGCCGCTTTGTCCGCCCGCATGACCAGTTCAACCTTGGCGCTGATCTCGGCATCCACCGACGGCAGGGTCACAGGATACAGGCTGCGCGCCGCCGTTTTCTGGAATCCTGCCACAGTCGTCTTCGCGGGAGCGCTCGCAATCAGCGCCGCCGTCCGCGCCGCGTGCAGAATGCGGTCGGCGGAAAGATCGTCGGTATAGGCGTAGCCGGTGCGCTCGCCGGAGACGACGCGAATCCCGCAGCCTGCAGAAATTCCCTGCGAAGCTGACTTGACCATGGACTCGTCCACCATGAGCGACGTCGAAGAAAGGTATTCAAAATAAAGATCGGCGTAGTCACCGCCGGCCGAGAGCGCGGCTGCTAAATAATGTTCCAGATCGCGTTCCGCGAGGCCGTAATGCTCGAAGAAGAAGCGCTGCTTGTCCAACCGTTGCTTGTCCAGAATTTGTTTATCCACGATGAATTAGATGCCTGCTGGGTCAGCCACGACTCGCAGAACACCTTTGCCCCTTTTCTTTCATTATCCCACATGCGCTCCTGTCCAGCCGCGTCGGTCGATTTCTTCCACAGGCCCCACCGATGACGATGGTCACTCGTCACAGACAAGGCCGGGCCCGCCGTTAGACACTTCCAACCGTGACCCCCGATGCCCTCTCCCGCACCGTACAGGACTTCCTCAGCGAGGCTGCCGGCGCGATTGTGCTGGAGGACGGTGCGGTCGCCTACGATCTTGGCCAGTCCAAATATTCGATCTCGGGCGAGCACAACAAGTGCCTACTGCATCTCTGGTCGGCGGAGCGCAACACGGTTCGTCGCGTGCTCGATGCCGAAGTGAAGAACGGCACGCTGCGGTTGGCCGTGCAGCGCCTGGGCCAGACGCGACCTACCAAGCTTGAAATCTGCCGCGAGCGCGACCGCCGCACTCCCTCCGCCAGAAAGGTGGCACGGGCCAGCTATGAACAAAAGCTGCGCCGGACACTCGATCGCCACTTTCCTGGATTCGCCATCACACGCCTGACGAGCGGCGTCGACCTGGAAAAATCCTTTGGGCCGATCTATGCGCGTGGACTGCTGCGAAAGGGTCAGTCGGCGTTCGCAGTTCTGGGAGTAAATGTCACCGAGACGCAGGCTTCGATCGATGCCTCGCTAACCTTCGGCATCCTCTGGCTCGATGTCTGCCGCCAGTCTCAGGGAGCCAAATACCTGGTGGAAGGCCTGCATTTGTTCGTGCCGCAGAGCTGCTCCGCGCTCGTCCGCGAACGCATAGCCAACCTCAATCGCGCCGTGGCAAAGTGGAAACTTTTCGAGTTGGACGAACGTCACGACTCGCTGGTCGAGATTGACTGCACCGATCGCGGCAACGTGGCAACACGTCTCCTCCACGCACCGAATGAAGCCGCGGCTCTGGAACGCTTCGCCCAGTCGATCATCAGAATCCAGACGGTTCTGCCGAACTGCGAGGTCGCGCTGCTCTCGGCAGCGGAGATCGCCTTCCGCTGGCGTGGACTGGAATTCGCGCGTGCCCACCTGGGCGCCGAACCCGGCACGTTTCGCAGCACGCAGGAAATTGTCTTCGGCGTGGGAGCAGAAGAGCGCGTGCTTGAGGACAGCAACTGGACTCTCTTCGTTCAGTTGCTCACCGCCCTGCGCGACACGCGCCATCCCTACGGCCCACGCGCGAATCCTTTGTTTCGGCTGCGTCCGGAGCGCTGGCTGGAATCGCTGGTGGTCGCCGATGTCAGCGTGATCGACGAACGCCTGCAGCCGCACGCGCTCTATTCGCAGGTTCCCGCATTTTCAGCGGCCGATCGCGCCATGATTGACGTGCTGACCACCACGCGCGGGGGCCGCCTGGCCGTCGTGGAACTCAAGGCCGACGAGGACATCCATCTGCCGCTGCAGGGGCTGGATTACTGGTCGCGGGTAGAGTGGCATCACAGCCGCGGAGAGTTCCCGGGATTCGGCTACTTTGCTGAGCAGGAATTATCTACGGAAAAGCCGCTTCTTTATCTTGTGGCCCCGGCCCTGCACGTTCACCCCACCACCGATGTGCTTCTGAGTTACATCTCGCCGGATATCGAGTGGGAATTTGTCGGCATTGACGAGCGCTGGAGGGAAGGGGTGAAAGCGGTGTTCCGGAAGCACTCGGGCTGCGGATCGAGCCATGCAGGGGAGCTACTCACTCGCGTCGCAAGTTGAAGTCGACCAAAGCTGCCTAACCCCCTGGCCCGTCATTCGAGACGTACTGTTCGAGCGACTCCAACTCGCGGCTCAGGTCGTCGACGCGCCACTCCAGCAGATTTCGAATCGAAAGAATCCCCAGCAGTTTGCCGCCATCGTCGGCTACGGGCAAGTGCCGGAAATGCCGCTCCAGCATGGTGGTGAGAGCTTCGCCCGGTCCGGTGCCGCGCGTGGCCATCTCAACTGGCGTGGTCATCAGATCGCGCACCGGAGTGGTTTTGGGATCGACATGGCTGAGCGACATTTTGCGCAACACATCGCGCTCGGTAAAAATCCCCGCCACGCGGTACTCGCTGTCGACTACCGCGACTGCGCCCACGTGGTGGTCTAGCATTTTGTGAATCGCGTCGGCGACGCTGGCGTCGAGACCCACGGCGGCAATTTCCCGGTCACAAAGTTCCAGTACGCTCATAAGCACCTCCAACGATCGACCTTGGATGCAACTGAACTGGATGGACGCATTATGATCGAGGCGGGCCGCTTGTCAAGAAGATTTGCCGAAAAAATGCTGCCGGTCGGTCCAAGATCGGCTCCGCACCTTCCGAGCGCCGTGCCGGGCTCACTTCGCCCGAAAGACCTGGCCATCCTTCATTACGAACTCCACATCCTGCAGCGCCTTGATTTCGTGAAGAGGGTCGCCCTTCACCGCGATGACATCGGCGAACGCCCCCGGCGCCACCACGCCGATTTTCCCCTCCATGTCGAGCATGACCGCGGCGCGCGACGTCGCGCTCTGAATCGCATCCATTGGGGACATGCCGAATTCCACCATGCGCGAGAACTCCTGTGCGATCGGCTGGGTCCACGGAATGCCGCCCATGTCGGTGCCGAAGACAATTTTCACTCCCGCCTTCATTGCCTTCTTGAATGACGGCTCGTGCACCGAGGCGCGCAGCCGGTCGCGATGCCCAGCCTCTGTGTCCGCCGGAGCCCAGTCGGTGTAGTAGACGCTCAGCGTCGGCACGTACCAGGTGCCCTGCTTGAGCATCTGCGCTATCGCGGCGTCATCGAGGTCCAGACCGTGTTCGATGGAATCGCATCCGCCGTCGAGCGCGCGATGCAATCCGATTCCGCTGTAAGCGTGGCAGGCGACCTTCTTGCCCCAGCCGTGCGTCTCGTCGACGATTGCGCGCAGTTCTTCGACCGTGAGCGTCGGCTGCGAGACCAGTTCTCTGTTCTTGCCCACCCAGGAGCGATGGGTCATGTAGACCTTGATCCAGTCCGCGCCGTGGTCCAGTTGTTCGCGAGCCGCCTTGCGCGCTTCCACTGGGCCGTCGACAATCTGTGCGCCCTTGGGCATCTCGAGTTCGGGAGCGTAGCCTTCCAGCGGATATCCTCCCGTGGTCGAGATGGCACGCGTCGCCACGAGCAGGCGCGGACCGGGAATGTATCCGCCTTCAATCGCCTGCTTGATGCCGATATCGCCGTAGCCCGCGCCCTCGGTCTCAACGTCGCGAAGTGTGGTGAAGCCCTGCTCCAGCGCTCGCCGTGCCGCGACCGTGGCTCGCGCCGCACGGAGTGCCAGGGGCGCAGTCAGAATGTTGGCGTCGTAACCGCCTTGTGCCGGATCCTCCCCCTGCAAGAAGATGTGCGTGTGCGAATCGATCAGGCCGGGAAGCACGGTGGCTTGGGAAAGATCGATGACCGTGGCTCCGGGAGGAGTCTTCGCATTCGCGGCATCGCTGACGCTCTCAATGTGGTTGCCGCGAATGACGATCAACTGATCGTGGCGCGGCTTATCGGACTTACCATCGATTAGCGTGCCCGCGCGAATCACCGTGACCTGCACTGACGGCGAACCGGGCTGTTGCGCAAAGGCGCAGGTGGTAGATATGAGGCTGAAGATCAAGAGCAGGCGCTTCATGCGATCCCCCTTGGAACCGTCCGCGAGCATCGTCGGACGGTTTCATTCATACTGCATGCTGCAAGATGATTTAGCGGGAGGGATTCTATACCCTTAGTCGATAACCTGCCGCGGTTGAGGTGCGGCGAGTGGGAAGGAGGCGCCTTGGAGATACGCGCGGCGGCAATCCCGGATGCGGAAGGCATTGTGTCGGTGATCAATGCCGCATTTCGACCGGCTGAGGGATTTGTCTTCGATCGCGATCGCATTGATTTGATTTCGGTACAGGACTTGATGGGCAAGGGAACATTCCTGATTGCCGAGGATGACGAAGTGCTCTGCGGCTGCGTCTATGTCGAGCTCCGTGGCGAGCGGTCTTACCTCGGCCTCCTGTCGGTCGATCCGCAGCGCCAGAAGACGGGTCTTGGCGCGGTGCTCATGGACGCTGCCGAGGCCTACTGCGCCAAGGCGGGCAGCCGCCATATGGACTTGCAAATTGTGAGCCTCAGGACGGAAATGTCCGGCTTCTACCAGCGCTGGGGATATATCGAGACCGGTACGGAGCCGTTGCCGCCGGGCTTGAATCCGAAGCTGCCTTGTCACTTCGTGAAGATGTCGAAGCCGCTCGCCTGAACCAATTAGCGCAGCCGAGCAGTGGGAAAGACCGAGGTCTTGAATGCGGTATCATGTTCGGCGCAATGACGGAACAACAAAAGCTGGGCGCGATTTCACCTTGCTTTATCGTCAGCGACGTTCCAGCCGCAATCCACTTCTACGTGGAGCGTCTTGGCTTTGAACTGCGCTTTTCCGAGCCCGCCGAGGATCCGTTTTTTGCCATTGTGGGACGCGACTCCGTTCAGCTTTTTCTGAAAGCTGTCGCACCGACGGTTTCGGCGCAACCCAATCACACCCGCCACCAATGGGCGCCCTGGGATGCCTTCGTGTACGTAAAAGATCCCGATTCGCTGGCAGCAGAGTTTGCCTCTCGGGGCCTGACCTTTCACAAGGAGATCGTCAACCGCGGCGACGGACTTCGCGGCTTCGAGGTCGCGGATACCCACGGATACGTACTTTTCTTTGGCCGCCCAATCAGTGACTAGCCGGCGGCAAATACAGGTGAGTTAGGGGAGTATCGCGTCCGCCTCAATCTCCACTAGAATTTCCGGCGAGATCAGCGCGCTCACCTGCACCATCGACGTAGCGGGACGAATGTCGCGGAAGAATTCGCCATGAGCTCTTCCCACCTTCTCCCATTCGGCGATATTGACCACGTACATTCGAGTACGGACAACGTCCTTCATTCCGGCTCCGAGTCTGGCCAACGCACTTTCAATGTTCTTGAGCGTCTGGGTGGCCTGCGCGTAAACATCACCGATGCCGACGATCTTTCCATCGGGGCCCGTGGCAGTGGTGCCGGAAACATGTATGTACGACCCGACCTTGACCGCACGAGAGTAACCAACGATGGGCTCCCAAGGCGCGCCGCTGGAAATGTTCTGTCTTTCTGGATGACTCATTTTGTTCTCCGTGAATCGCTCATTTTACAAGCGAACCCGGGCAGCGAGCTGAAATTGGCAGCCACACTCTCTGACTGCCAGCAAAATACAGCAAAATCCGGGGCAAATTCGCGTACGATGCCTGCCGTCTCTAATGAAAGGACTGCACAACATATCTCGATCCCCGGAGTTCTAATGAATCAGGAAAACGAATCGTGCCGAGAAACAAAAGTCACTTGCGTTGTGAGATAGAACTAAGGTATCTACTGATTCAGGTGGCTGAAACTCCGTGCCCGGCGCGGCGTTCAGGGGGCCCAAAATCATGATTCCGGAATCGCATCCGTTGCAGGATTTGTTTCAGGATCTGGTGGGACGGCATTACGCCGAAGAAATCGGCATCCGCGATCCGCAGATCGTGGCCTATGTTTCGCATCTGCTCGCAGAGTTCTGCGAGGCCGATCAGTTGTTCAAAATTCAAGATTCGTCACAGCGCGCGCTTTCTGACGTCGGTGAAATGCTCATCGAATCCGATCCAGTGTACGGGCCTGCGCCATCGTTCGATCGCGAGCGTCAAGTGCGCAAGCATATCGGGGACTACGCGCTGTTTTTCGCCGGAATGTTTCCCGAAAGCATCAACCACTTCCGTCTCCGTCGCCAGCGCCTGGAAAATTTCGTGGAATGGATCAAAGCGGGCAAGGAAAGCTACTACATCGTTTCCAAGTTCGAACACTTCGAGTACGCCAAGGTCGCGCCGCTTTTCGCCAGCCTCTCCAAGAATTTCGAAGGCTGCGTCTACGGCTTGAACATGGTGAAAAACGATCTCGAAGAAATGCAGCACCCGATCGTGCGGCGCCCGAACGAATTGATTATGTAAAGGCTAAACCCGCAGATCCCCGGAGCTTCCCATGCGATAGAAGCTCAGCGCCGCGCTCCCCTGCACCAGTGTCCGGAACCGCCGCAACACGCCAAACTCCTCGCCCGGATCGAACTTCTTCTCGTGCTCCGCGATCACCACCGACATCGCCCACACCAGCGACGAATCCACCAGCGCCCGCAACGTGTTCGTATAAGCATCCTGCATGCGGTAGGGCGGGTCGATGAATACTACGTCGGCCGCCACATGCTGACGCTCCATGCGCCAGAACGCGCGCGGCAGGTCCTCTTGTAGCAGCTTGAATCCGTCGGCGATGCCCAGGCTTTGCAGGTTGCCGCGGATCACCTCCGCTGCCGGCGCCGAATTTTCCACGAAATACACTTCTTTCGCTCCGCGACTCAGGGCCTCGATGCCCACCGCTCCGGTTCCAGCGAAAAGATCGAGCCACAAACTACCTTCGAGCGCCGCCGGATTTCCCGCCGTCAGCACGTTGAACAGCGTCTCCCGCAAGCGATCTGAGGTCGGACGGATGTCCATGCCGCGCAGCGAGCGCAGCGGACGGCTCCGGTATTTTCCCGCGATCACCCGCATGGGCTCGGCACCTTCGATTGCCGCAATCAATATAGCTGGCCATGTAGAATAAGAGTAGCCAGGCCTCATGCGCAGCTTTTCCATCCCGGTTGGGCGTTTGTTCGGCGTCGACGTCCGCCTTCACCTGACTTTTTTGCTGTTGCCCATGTTCGTTTTTTGGACGGATTACGGCGAGCACCAGTCCACGGTGAATGGGCCGGGCGATCTGGCGTTGGTGGGGATTATTCTGGCGTGTGTTGCCGCGCATGAATGCGGACACATGCTTGTGGCGCGGCGCATGGGCATGGTGCCGAAAGCGGTGATCCTGTTGCCGCTGACCGGCGTCACGATTTACGACGAATCGCGCAGCGAAAAGCCGCAGCCTGTCGCGCTGCGCTGGACTCGCGAGGTTCGCCTCGCGTTGGTGGGTCCGCTCGTGAACCTGCTGCTCGGCGGCGTAGCAGCAGCGGTCGCAATCGCCGCTGGTCGGGGCGGCGATCTGTGGAGATTCCCCTGGCTGCAGTCCGCGAACTTGCTGAAGAATTTGGTGTGGGCCAATTTTTGGCTGGCGGGTCTCAACTTGTTGCCGGCCTATCCTCTCGACGGCGGCCGCATCCTGCGCGCCTACTTCTCCCGCAGTCTCGATGCATCCGCTGCCACGCGGCGCGCGGTTTCCATCAGCACTGCGATCGCCATGGTGCTGATGGTT